>Ga0058869_1013523_pt1 | contig 10867 bp, 5 predicted proteins | sample TNRReaAaerobiRNA_FD_61086 | JGI IMG/M metagenome (GOLD analysis project Ga0058869, IMG submission 61086) | Wastewater treatment Type I Accumulibacter community from EBPR Bioreactor in Madison, WI, USA - TNR Reactor, Time I- 292min-Aaerobic_... | ecosystem: Engineered > Bioreactor > EBPR >...
TACAACGAGCAAAAGATACCAAATTTATCCTTGAATCTGAGATTTAACACTTGGTATGATCATTAGCTAACAGACTTAAGACTAAAAGACTATTGAGCTAAACAATTACAAAAATTCAGGATAATCAGAAAAACTGATCATATCATTATATAATGCCAAAGCAATTTACTCTTTACACAAAGACGTCACTTCGCACCAGATAAAAAAACAGGCTGATCCATGGACCAGCCTGTTTTTTTTATATAAGAAGTGATCTGACTATTTCTTCACAGTAAATTGTTTACCGATCATGTAGTCGTCAGACAAGATCTGAATGAAATAATTGCCTGTTTGAAGAGAAGCAACATTCATTCTGATCATTTGAGTATTGTATTCGTTTGACATGACTTTTCTTCCTGACATATCATAAACCATTACATTGACTGATTTTGTTGCAGGAGCAGCACTCAGGTCAATGTTCAGTTCGCTTGTTACAGGATTCGGGAACAAGCTGATCACTGAAGGATCCAATAAACTATGTGTTGAAGAGGAAAGTGTAAATACATATTCACCCGTATTTGTGTTGAGAACGCAATCCCAGGTACCTGCAGTACAAAGAATATTTGGTCCATCCTGCGTGCCTGTTCCGCTTGGGAATTCTTTTGCGCCCCAGTTGACTGTCCATGCAGAGTTAGCTCTGAATTTAATACCGTTATCACCAATGGCAGGATCTGCAGTAGTTAATGTTGCACCCTGGATCGTCCATACCTGGTCATTGTCAGGAGAAATCGTCAGATAGGTATCCACATCCCAGCTGCTTGCAGGGCCATTCAATCCTATGATTGAAACTTGATCATAAACAACAAACGCTTCGAAGTTATAATCACCGGTCAAAGTATTGAAAGTGATTTTATATCTTCCGGCAGTTACAGGAATATTAGCTCCATCCTGAGTAGCCACGCCTGTCGGGAAGTCAGCGCCACCCCAGTTGATGCCCCAGTCGTAGTTGGCCCTGAATTTAGCTTCCCCTTCGTTCAGTTCATAAGTTCCTTTCCAGATCACAGGATCTTCAGTAGATTGAGTCAAATCCAGGTCTTTATCCCAGTTTTCTCCACCAGGTATAGCGCTTCCTATCAAACTGACTGAAGTAAATGCTTCCATCAACTGGAAATTGTAAGCCAATGTGGCTGTATTGAAAGTAACTCTGTAAGTTCCGGCAGTTACGGCGAGGTTGTCACCATTTGGAACTGCTGTTCCTGCAGGAAATTCAGTGCCACCCCAGTTGAGTGTCCAAGCGTGGTTTGCTCTGAATTTAACACTGCCATCGATCAGTTGGATATCTGCAGTCCATTCATCAGGATTGTTGGCTTTTTGGTTGAGATCTGTGTCAGCATCCCATCCACCCGGTGTAGCATCACCGATCAGACTGATAAATTCGAAATCAACTTTCTCGGTAAAGTTGTAAGCGCCTGTCAAAGTATCAAAAGTGATGAAATATTTTCCTGCTTTTGCTATAGGAATATTGGGTCCGTTCTGAACACCAATGCCTGAAGGAAAATCAGCTGCACCCCAGTTCACTGCCCAATCATCATCCTTTCTGAATTTGGCTTCTCCGATGACGAGGTTAGTCAGAAGGAAAAAACCATGCTCAGTAGTGTCTTTGTACATATTTACATCTGAATTCCAGCCATCTGCGGTTGCACTTCCGATCAAACCGATAGGAGATTCAACCTGAAAATTGTATTCACCCGTTTCGGAATTAAAAGTAATGGCATAATCTCCGGCAAAAACAGGGATATTTGATCCGTTTTGAACTCCGGTACCTGTTGGGAAATCTGAAGATCCCCAGTTGACTGCCCAATCATTTTCTGCACGGAATTTAACTTCTCCGGCAACTAATGTGACATCCAGTGTCCATAAATTCGGGTTCTCTGCATCCTGGACCATATCTATATCAGAGTCCCATCCATTTGGCGTACCTGAACCAATCAAACCTACTGTAGTGATCTGTCCGATCACAGCAAAGGAAGTCATCAGTAACACCATAATAAAAAGTAAATTTCTTTTCATGACCATCTATTTTAAAAATTAAATTAATTTTGAAAACTCAATATTGCCCAAAGTTAACATTTGGGGAAATATTAAAACCAAATATATCTATAAATTTTTGAAATAAAAAAAATATCCATAATTTCAGCATCCAAATTTAAAGAACTTTTTTTCAATTCATATTAAAATATTTATAAGTTAGTGTTAATTTTACACCATTATATTGCAAGCGCAAATTTTAAATTTTAAAGCGTAAATTTTTAATTTTTGATTTAATTTTTTTTATTTTTCTAAGATTTTACCTGACTTTCGGCAGGCAGGCAGATCCAATTAAAAACAAATAAAATACACATATATGAAAAGAGCTGTATACATGCTATTTATTGCAATGGTGCCGCTGCTGCTGGCAGGCCAAAGCAAGATCACAGGAAAGGTGACTGATGCGGGCACTAAAGAACCCCTGGTGGGTGTTTACGTAGTTGTCAAAGACACGGTTTTGGGAACGACTACTGACTTTGACGGTAACTACGAGTTGACTGTTCCAGGAGGTAAAAATACCCTGGTATTTAGTTATGTGGGTTATCAATCCGTAGAAAAAGCGATCGGTTTTGAATCCGTGATCAATGCAGAATTGATCCAGGGACAGGTACTTGAAGACGTCGTAGTCATCGGCTATGGCACGGTAAAAAGAGAAGATGTGACTGGTACACTTACCACTGTTAGTTCGGAACAATTCAACAGGGGAGCGATTACAAGTGCACAGGAACTCATTACGGGGAAAATGCCCGGGGTTGTGATCACAACGGGAAGTGGTCCTGGTTCTGGTTCTAAGATCAGGATCAGGGGTGAATCATCTTTGGGTGCATCCAGTGATCCATTGATCGTGATTGACGGGGTGCCAATTGATGGAGGTGGTGTATCAGGAGGCAGAAATTTACTGAATACCCTCAATCCTAACGATATAGAAAACATTACCGTCTTGAAAGATGCTTCTTCAGCAGCTATTTATGGTAACAGGGCTTCCGGTGGTGTGATGATCATCACGACTAAAAAAGGTAAAGTCGGTGACAAATTCAAGGCAAATTACAGCGGAAATTTTTCATTGGGCAGTACATACAAGAGACTTGAAGTCCTTGACAGGGAGCATTACATTGAAACATTAAAAAATGTATTGGGTCCTGAACACATATCACTTTCTCTGATCGGCGATCAAAACACCAATTGGCAGGATCTTATTTTCCAGGATGCGCCAGGCCATGATCATAATTTAAACTTTTCCGGGGCTATAAAAAGTTTGCCATACCGCATCTCGGTAGGATACACAGACATCGCAGGTTTGTTAAAAACGGACCAGTTTACCAGGTATCTGGGATCGATAAACCTCAATCCTCAATTTTTTAACAACAGGCTCCAGGTGGGATTATACCTCAAAGCCATGAATGAAGTGAATCGTTTTGCTGATCATGGAGCTATCGGGAACGCTATATATTTTGATCCAACACACGGGCCTTATGATTCGACCAGTACTTTTGGCGGATATTATTATTGGCGGCAAAACAATTCCTGGCTTCCTAATTCACTGGCGCCAAGAAATCCTGTGGCTGTGTTGGAGCAACGTGAAGATATATCCAATGTATTCAGATACATCACCAATGCAAACATCGATTACAGATTTAAGTTTTTACCTGATTTGAGAGCAAACCTGAGTTTGGGTTATGACCATTCCTTCGGGGAAGGAACTGTCAATGTTGATACTTCAGGCGTCTTTGCATATAATGTTGGTACAAAAGGAGGTACAGTTAATTATTACAGACAGAAGAAAGATAATTCAGTTCTAGAGTTTTATATGAACTATAAAAAAACTTTGGGCAAACACGGATTAGACATCATGGGAGGGTATTCCTGGCAACATTTCAAATATGATCCCTATTCCATTAATTCTGATGTAGCTGGAACACCTGAATTAACTGATACTTTCATTGATCCTTCAGAATACTTTCTGGTTTCACTTTTTGGAAGGATGAATTATTCTTTCAGTGACAAATATTTATTGACATTTACGCTAAGAAGAGACGGAACTTCCCGTTTCTCTCCGGAAAACAGATGGGGACTCTTTCCTTCCGCTGCTTTTGCCGTAAAAATCCTTGAAAACAGCAATACATATTTTAATAGTCTGAAATTACGACTTGGATGGGGAGTCACCGGCCAGCAGGAAATCGGCGGTAATCATTATGCCTACCTTGCAAATTATCAATTTGGCTTCGATAATGCTGCCTATCAATTTGGTAATGAATATATTACCACATTAAGACCCAATGGTTATGATGAAAAAATAAAATGGGAGGAAACGACTACTTACAATATCGGGACAGATTTTGGAATTATTAAGGATAAGGTTACTGCAACTTTAGATGTATATCAAAAGTATACCAAGGACCTGTTGAACTATATTCCTGTTCCTGCCGGCACCAACCTGACAAATTTCATTACCACCAATGTAGGCAATATGCAAACCAAAGGTTTTGAGGTGAGCCTGAATCTGCTTAACATAGGAACAAAAACGATCAGGTGGAATTTTAGTACAAATTTCTCTTATAATTTTACTGAAATAACAAAGCTTATAGCCAGTACTGATAGTACCTATCAAGGTGTATTGGTCGGCGGTATTTCAGGAGGTGTGGGAAGTAACATTCAAATCCACAGCATCGGTTATGCACCCAATTCATTCTACGTTTATAAACAAAAGTATGATGAAAATGGCAAAATGCTCGAAGGACAGTTTGAGGACTTAAATGAAGACGGGCTGATCAATTCAAGCGATAAATACAGGTTTAAAAAACCGGCACCAGACTATACCATAGGTTTCACAAGCAGTCTGAGTATTTATAATTTTGAATTGAGTTTTGCAGGCAGATCGAACATAGGTAATTATGTTTACAACAACACACAAACGAGCTCTGGTAGTTTTGATGATTTATATCACACTACTAATTATTTAGGAAATATTACCCAATCAGCTCTTGCGCTCGGTGCATTGTCAGAATCAAATCTGACTTTTAGCGATCATTTTGTCAAGGAAGCTTCATTTTTTAAAATCGATCATATCACTTTGGGCTATAGTTTCGATCTTAAGAAGGGCAGATTCCTGAAACTTGTTGGTACAGTTCAAAATCCAATTGTTGTAACTAATTATGACGGATTGGATCCTGAAATTGGCAATGGAATTGATAATAATTTTTATCCCAGAGCACGGACTTATGTAATTGGGTTAAACATCAATTTGTAATGCAATTATTAATGGAATAGTAAATGACATAAATTTGAATAAATGGAGGTTTTTGTTGATTCATTGAATAATTCAATATAAGGTTAACTGAACAGCATAACTTTCCAAATTTGTCAACTACAAAAAAATAACAAATGAATAAGATAAAATTTTTAACAATAATGGCAATTGTCCTGGGCTTTTTGTTTTCAGGCTGTTTTAAAGACCTCAATACCATACCTTTGGATCCGGATGTTATAACGGCTGCCACGGTATATGACAATCCGGATGCTTACAAACAGGTACTGGCGAAATTGTATGCAGGCCTGGCTGTTTCCGGTCAGCAGGGACCCGCAGGTCAAGCAGATATCTCAGGTATTGACGAAGGTTTCGGACAGTATTTACGTGGACTATGGTACCACCAGGTACTGCCTACGGATGAAGCGGTCATCGGGTGGAATGACCAGACGATCAAGGATTTCCATGGACAGAACTGGAGCGCGGATGACGGTTTTATGTTCGCTTTTTACAGCAGGATCTATTATCAGATCTCTATGTGCAATGAGTTTTTGAGACAAACCACCGAAGAGAAACTGGATTCCCGGGGTGTTGACGCAGCTTTGAAAGAAGAAATAGCCGGATACCGTGCAGAAGCCAGATTTTTGAGAGCTTTGAGTTACTGGCATGCGCTGGATATTTTCAGGAATGTGCCTTTTGTCACCGAAGAAGATCCGATCGGTTCATTTTTCCCTGAACAAACCAATGCCACAGATCTGTTCAATTTCATCGAATCTGAACTGAAGGACATTGATGATAAAATTACGCCTATCAGAACCAATCAATACGGAAGGGCAGATCAGGGAGCTGTTTGGGCCTTAATGGCAAAACTTTACCTGAACGCTGAGGTTTATACCGGAACAAAAAAATATACGGAATGCCTCACTTATTGCAAAAAAGTGTTGAATGCAGGATATACGCTTGAACCCAAATTCAATGAGCTTTTCCTGGCAGACAATCATCGTTCAAATGAGATCATATTCCCGATCGCATTTGATGGTATCCATACCAGAACCTGGGGTGGCACCACCTTTATCATGCGTGCAGGAATCGGAGGAAATATGGTGCCTGGAGATTTTGGCGTTGCCAGCGGTTGGGGTGGAACAAGAACCACCCGACAAATCATTGAAAAATTTGGTGAAATAGGTGGTACGATCGTTGATTTTTATCCGAGAAAAAGCAAACCACAGGTTTATATACCCGGTGATTATCAGGATAATAAAATCAATACATTGCATGCTTTGACCGATGGGAACGGTGACAAGATCTATCAGGGATATCAGTACTTTGCAACGGACAATGTAACTTTTAAAATTTGCCCAAATCCTTCACTGACTTACTTTTTTGGGGATAATGATGGCGATGGTAAACTTGAAACCGGCGGCGCTCTTCTCAAAACAGGAGCTGCAGGCTTTTACTACATAGAATTCAATAATAATAACAAGACTTATAAAATTGAAAAAAGAAACTGGAAAGTCGCTGGAACCGCTGCCGTTCAGGAGAAAAACTTCACATGGGATCCGGAGCTGGAAATGCTCAAAGTGAATGTCAACATCCAACCAGGCAACCTGGAACTGATCGCCAACAATGATCCTTCCATTTCTTTGGGGGACAATCTGGCCAATGGCATTCTGACCCACGGAGGTGCTCCGATCCAGATCACCGATGCCACTCCGGCAGAGATTTTCCTGGATCTGAGAAAAGAAGAGTTTATTTATCAGATCAACTCAACTTCCTATGATCGCAGAGCTACCTTTCATTCTTCAGGACAAAGTCTTGATATTGATGATTTGACATTGTTTACGCATGGTTATGCAGTTACAAAATTCAGGAATGTCACTTCAACAGGAGTGAAAGGGTCAAATTCTGACTTCCCCGATACAGATTTTCCTGTTTTCAGGTTGGGCGACTTCTACCTGATGGCAGCTGAAGCGATATTGAGAGGCGCTGCAGGTGGAACCACAGCAGATGCTGTCAATTATTTCAATGCAGTCAGGTCAAGAGCTTATCAAAGCAACCTGGCAAATATTACAGCATCAACACTCACGCTCAATGAAATTCTCGATGAAAGAGCTCGGGAACTGATGTGGGAATGTCACAGAAGAACTGACCTCGTCAGATTCGGGCAGTTTACAGACGGTAGCTATCTATGGCAATGGAAAGGTGGTGTGAAAGAAGGAAAAACAGTCGGTGCTTACAGAAACATTTTCCCGATTCCTTCTTCAGATCTGGGAAACAATCCGAAACTGAAACAGAATAACGGGTATTAAAAGTTTGAAAATAAAAAAAAAGGATGCTGACAAGCATCCTTTTTTTTTGGTATTTATGCTGATTTATTCAGGTTTTTTATAAAATGGAAGTTTGATCAGCCTTGCCATCTGAGATTTTCTTCCGAAATCTATCTGGATATTGGTTTGCGGAACTGCATGTGCCTTTAGCACATAACCCATGCCAATCGGAACATCCAGTGAAGGAGAATGAGTCCCTGAGGTCACTTCTCCTATGACATGACCTTCCGGATCCAAAATCGGATATCCTTTCCTCGGGATCCTTTTATCTTCCATGATGAATCCGACCAGCGATTTTTCAAGGCCTTTCTCTTTTTGATGAATGAAGAAATCTTTGGATGGAAACTGACTTTTCTTATTGAGTTTGGTGATCCAGCCCAGACCTGCTTCCAAAGGAGAGGTGGTATCATTCAGATCATTTCCATAAAGACAATATCCCATTTCAAGACGTAATGTATCCCTGGCACCCAAACCCGCAGGCATTACACCTGTTTTTTCGCTCGTAGCAAAAATTGCTTCCCACAATCTGGGTAAATCTTCATTCAGGGCGTACAATTCAAAACCACCTGCTCCGGTATATCCGGTAGCTGAAATGATCACATTTTTCACTCCGGCAACTTCTCCCACTTTAAAACTGTAAAATGCGATTTCATCCAGTTTCTCATCACATATCAGACTTAATAAAGCAATAGCCTTTGGTCCCTGAACAGCTAAAATGCCATAATCTTCTGAACGGTTAACGAGACTCGTTCCTTCGGGTAAAAACTGATTGATCCAGTTCCAGTCCTTTTCAATATTGGAGGCATTGACTACCATCATGAACCGGTTGGCTCCTTCTTCAAGATCACTGTCATCCATACGATACAGGATAAAATCATCTACAATCCCACCCTTGTCATTAGGAATACAGGAATATTGTGCATCCCCAACCTGAAGCCTCTCTGCATCATTCGAACTGATACTCTGAACGAATGCGAGGGCATTTTTCCCTTCTACTATGAATTCACCCATGTGAGATACATCAAAAACACCTACATTTTCCCTTACATTAGTGTGCTCTTCAGTGATCCCTGCATAGGAAATAGGCATATAATAACCGGCAAATGGCGCCATTTTGGCTTTCATCCCGATATGATGGTCGTACAAGCTTGTTTTTTTTGTTTCCATTACTGTAAAAAAGAATTTATTATTATGATTTTAATTTAATCGATTTGATGGCATCTCCGATTTCGATGGCGTGAACTACATCCATTCCTTTAACAATTTTACCAAAAACAGTATAATTTCCATCCAGATGCAATGACTGACTATTTGTTACAAACCATTGTGACGACTCCGTATGTGAGCCCGCAGATGCCATCCCGACATAACCTTCCGCATCATAGCTCAAAGGGGTGAATTCAGAACGGATCGTATATTTTAAACTCCCGAATCCATCACCTCTCGGACATCCGGTTTGTATCACAAAATTGGGGACAACCCTGTGAAATACTTTCCCGTCATAAAATTTTTCCTGTATCAGCTTCGCAAAATTAAAACAGGTCAACGGGGCATTTTTCAACAGCAATTGCACTTCAAATTTACCCTTGGTTGTTTCAACAACAGCGACGGTGGAATCATTGAGGATCTTCAAAAAATTCCAGTCCACAGGTAGTTTGTTTTCCGGTGTGACCGGTTTATATTTCTTGTTTTGCAGCTTACTTTCAAGTTTGAGCAGCTCATTGTATGTTTCAATGTCTTTGGGCGTACTCATGGCTTTTTTTGCTTCAGCCAAAAATTCAAAATCAGTAAACTCTTTATTCAACTCATAAGGACAATCGTTCAATCCTTTTGCCATCCAGTATACTACTGCAGGATCCTCGCTTTGGAAGCCTTTCAAAACAAACGGAACCAATTGTTTCTTTAACAAACCCAATTTAATGCCTCCCATTTTGGTTGCCTGATCCTGACTCATCAGCATGTACAGCGCTTCTGCACCGGCACTTTTTAATACAGGGTCTTCAGACATCAATCCTTCCTTTTCGATTTGAGCCAACATTTTTTGTTCATGGCCATACAACTTAATATACGCTGCTTTTTCATAACTGTCGGCTGCTTTTGAGATCAAATCCCTGATTTCCCAATATGCACCTGTCTTGGTAGACATAAAATATGAAGGTCCGTGTTTGACAACCGCTTCATACACACGGGATTTGACCTGCCAGGGTAGTTCCGTCAAAGCATATTGCCGGTAAGTACGGACATCATAGGGAATACCATATTCCACCAGGAACTGAGCCGCACTTTCTGCGATGTGGAGATTGGGATTGGTCAGTTGCCTGTATACCGTGTCTATAACGGATCCGTAAGGAAAGTGATTAAGTCCTTTTATGATATTGATTTTCAGTCTGTAATCATTGTCGCTGGTCAACTCTGTCATCAATAGACTGAGTATTTCTGGATCAGCAGTTCTCGTCAGTGCATAAGCAAGATCCATTTTAATATAGGGATCTTTTTCGTTGATATAGGTTTTGTGCAACCTGGATTTATAAGGTATCAGGTTGATGTTTTTGGTTCTTTTAACATAACCTGCAGCCACCAATCGAATGTGATCCGGAAAGATCCTGGAAGTAAGCAGGTCGACCATTTTTTTGGTTCCCTGTGGAGCTAATATACCTCTTAAAGCAAAATGATAGATCGCTTTCGCCTGACCATACAATAACAGCGTATCGGAAGGTCTGTAGGTAGAGACACTGCTGATATTCAGCAGACTTTCTTCATTTCCGCAACGGCCAATCGCTTCAAGAATGGCAGCATTTACAGGATTGTTTGGAGGCAGATCAGGAAATGCGTCAAAGGCAGCGATCAGCGAATCCTGAGCACGGGAATCTCCGATCTTGCCAAGAGAAAAAGCGCTGGCGATCCGCACTTCAGGTACAGGATCCTTGAGCATCGGGAGCAATGAATCCAGGCATGCGGCATCTCCGATGGAGCCAAATGCCAAAGAAGCTGCGTACCGGTAAGTCGCATCCTTATCCCTTAAAAAAGAAAACAACCCTTCAATGTTTTGCTGATCCTGCAACTCCAGAATTTTCTGATATATCGGATCATCCAGGTTCAAAACCACATCATTCTGTTGTTTTTCCTTAGGTGGGACACAACCGGCCAAAAGTAAAAAGGGAAGCAGGTAAATAAAATGTTTTTTCATTTTTTTTATAATGATTTTAACCTGATAGTGAAAAGATTGGAT
>Ga0058869_1094341_pt1 | contig 10831 bp, 8 predicted proteins | sample TNRReaAaerobiRNA_FD_61086 | JGI IMG/M metagenome (GOLD analysis project Ga0058869, IMG submission 61086) | Wastewater treatment Type I Accumulibacter community from EBPR Bioreactor in Madison, WI, USA - TNR Reactor, Time I- 292min-Aaerobic_... | ecosystem: Engineered > Bioreactor > EBPR >...
TTATTTATGGGAACGACAACGAAGCCATACATGCCGGTATCCGAACGCACCAAGCGCTTCACGGAGCGGATATACGCTGCCGCTCATGATGGGAAGCTGCCTTCAGAAATGATTAAAGAAGAGCGCCAGCGTGTAGAGGAAGAGCGCCAGCGCATCACGGAAGAAACCATCCTCCGGATGAGCCAACAACTTGCCATGTCTACGGCACAGATCGCAACGGCCCTGGATGTATCCGCAGCGGTAGTCGAAGAGGTGTTGCTGCGTCGTGTGGGGGAGTGAACGGGAGTGAGCAGTGAGCAGTGAACGGGAGCTGCCGCCGCGACTAAGCTCCGCCGCGATTCCTGAGCTGCCTAAGCGCGGGGTACGGCACAAGCTAGCCAGCACCCAGCCTAGCGCGTGAAGATCAAGAAGCACGGTTATCTTACACGGCAGCGTATCGCCCCACAGCAAATAACAAATCATCCAGCGCGCGCAAGTAGCCGGAGTCATTGCGCACCGCAGCGGGGATTATATTAAGCATGCTGTCGCTATTGCCCTCGCCCCGGACCCAGGCTATGTACTCGTCTACTAATGCTTTGTCTCCGGCTGTAAAAGTGTTCTTCTTGCGGATTTTATCCAGCTCGGATGGGTCGTTGTTCTCCTCATGGGAAAAGTATTTCAGCAGCTGGTACGCTCGGATGACGTGCTGGTCTATGATCGGGTTTTCTGTGGGATTGGCCAGGTGGCTGCCAAAGGCATGAAAAACAAGCCGTCCGTTTTCGGCAGGCTCCCCTTTGATGCTCAGCACATTTCGACGAGACCACACAGCCCGGCTGCATTTTGGCACTTTTTCATTGCGTCGATTAGCTTTGGAATGCAGCTTTCGAGCTTTTCATTCGGGATAGTTGTTGTTTTTGCCATCACTTCTTTTTGTTGTAGGTGGTATTCCCGGGCGCGTGCTGCTTTCTCCTCCCACGAAAGCTTGACGACTCCGCTGGTTATCACCCACTCGTCAATGTCTTCATCATACTCAATATATTTTAAGGCCCGTTTCATCGTGCTTTGGAAAAAATGAGTTAACTTTACGGAGTAGTGACCAATCATATTCTTTGAGTGTTTTGTCAACTATCAAAGGTAAAGGGCTTTCGACTCGCTCTTTCCTCTCCTGCCTGGTACTACGTATATGTTTTTTAATTATATTTTTCAGTAACTGATTATCAATAAATCTATTTTTATGAAAAACTTTACCCTGTTTTTATGTGTGATCACCCTTCTAACGGGATTTTTAAAACCGGTAAAAGCCCAGGGATGGGAAATATTTGTTTCACGTCCGGAATTTGAAAATGCCTTTCCATTTTGGGTAGCGCCAGGAGCAAACAATGGCGTTCGTGTTGTTTATGAACCTCTTTCGAATAACCAGGTTACGCACATTCTCAATTATGACGCGGCCGGAGACTTTATTAACGATGATAGCGTGTCAGTTACAGAAGGGGGGAGATTCATTCAGTCGGATAGCATTGGTGCAACATATTGGAGGGCTGGTTATTCCATTAGAAAGCTAAATGTCGACAATCAGCTTGAATGGACCTTTAATACACCTATTACAGCAGGGTCTTATTTGGCTACGCGAGGGCCCAATGGTAGTGTTTATACTAAATATCACACAATCAACGATGGTTATGTAATAGATGTCATCAATAAGGACGGTGTTTTGCAGCATCAATTCAATTTTGGTAATAACAACCCCGATACTTATATGCCCACGGGTGATTTTGGGGTGGTTTATACAGACGACTCAGCGGTGGGTTCGGAAACCTACACTAAATTAGATAGTCAGGGCAACCCGGTTTGGATTAGAGCGTTTGGTGATTATAGTAGAATATTAGGAAGCAGTGCGGACGGCGCAACTTATTTTGAGGTTTCAAATGAGTTGGTAAAATTAGATGCTGCTGGTTATATCGAATGGTCGAGAGATTTAGGATCACTCACTCAAAACTCCTACCTTGATGCTTGGGTTGATTTATCAGATGGAAACATCGCCATAGTTAGCAATGGGAGTGATTTTGACCTAATTGATAACATCGCGAATGATTTTATTGTGATTACAAAAATCAATCCTGAAACTGGGGATGCCATCTGGGAAAAGAGGTCGATTTCTACTGTTGAATGGCTTCTCTTCGGGGCAGGTTTTTTTGAAATGCCAGACGGAGGATTGGTTGCTGCGGCTTATCTACAGCATTTAGACGGAAGCGGGCGGAGGCTTTTTATCATGCGCACGGATGTAAATGGGAATATCATCACCAACTTCATTACGGGGAGGATTTATAGAGATGAAAGCGGGGATTGCGAGTGGCAAGATACGGAAGCGCCCATCGGACAGACTTCCATCATTGCCCAATCGGGCTCCAAAATCTACTCGGCAACGACAGATAGTCTTGGCCATTTTTCCATGGCGGTTGGCGGTGGAGACTATCAAATTAGTTATGGCCAGTTGGGGGCTTATTGGGCATTTTGTACAACACCTACAGTGTCTCTTGCGCCCCTTAATGATACGGTAATATTCAATTCAGGAGTCAGCGTGCTGGCGGATTGCCCGGAATTGGTTGTTTCTGTTGGGAGCAATGTTTTTCGACGTTGTTTTGATAACAATTACCTCTACATCCGTTATCAGAACATGGGGACTGTGGCCGCAGAGAATGCTTATGTGGATTTGTACATGGACCCCCAGTTGATGTTTCTTGCTTCTACACCTGTTTCTGCCGATCAGATAGGCCAAGCCTACCGGTTTGCATTAGGCACTTTAGATGTAGGGGAAAGGGGGCAGATAGCGGTTAACTTTAAAGTAGATTGCGATGCTGAGATCGGGAGCATTTTGTGCGTTGATGCGCAAATCCATCCAGATACGGCTTGTTTGTCTATTGAGCCGCTGCCGTCGGAGGATCAATTTTGTCTTCCTGTGGTAGCCTCTTATGACCCTAATGATAAAACAGCTTTTGTAGGTGGAAAACCGGAGTATCAGACCATTCTCCCAGATCAGGAACTGGAATATTTGATTCGCTTTCAGAATACGGGTAATGATACTGCTTTCAACGTAGTGATTGTGGATACATTGGGCATACATCTGGATGCGGCCTCAGTAGTGCCAGGAGCCTCAAGCCATCCGTATACCTTTAAGTTGGTGAATGGGCATGTTTTGCAGTTTTCGTTTAGCAACATCTTATTGCCCGACTCTACTACAAATGAGACGGGGTCTCATGGGTTTGTCAAGTTTTGGGTACGTCAAAGTGAGCATAATATAATTGGGAATCGAATCAAGAATAGTGCGGCCATCTATTTTGATTTCAACGACCCTATTATTACCAATGAGACTGAGTTGCAAATTGTGACCCCCAATAGCGTAAGAGAACCTGAAAATCAGGGTTTTGTACGGATATTCCCAACGCCTGCCCATGACGAGGCTTACATTTTGTTTAATAACGCCTCTGTAGGAGCGGTGTTGTGGCGAATGTTTGATACTACTGGAAGGATGGTTGCGGCAGGTAAGTCGTCTGAATCGGACAATTTGAGGATTCATCGCAACCATCTGCCAAGTGGGCTTTATTACTGCCAGTTCTTATTGGAAACAGGGCAGATTGTGTCCGGGAAGATTATTTTTGATTGATAGCAAGGTGGCGATTCCTTCCCGTTGGTTTGCCAGATGGCGATTGATTCTGAGTAGAAAGGCGCCCCACGCCCCCGCGGAGCCGCGTGAGGGGGTGCAGCGGTATGGGGTGGGGGCCCCATAATAGCGGAACACCCGACCCCGCGCGCTTACCCACCCGCTCCTGCGCCCTTAGGCGCTACGCAGATGCCCGCGCGCGGGGGCACGCCCCAAACAAACCCGCCAACCATCATACCCCGCCCGATACCAAGGCAATCTCGGCCTCCGTAAGCTCGTATAAGGCATACACCAAGGCGTTGATCTCGGCTTCGAGGGCGCTGGTGTCGGCGGTGGGGGAGGATTGTTTGGCCTGAATTATTTTGTCTACAATATCTGTAATATGGTGCTCGGTTTTCTCATCAGGTTCTTTTATTGGAAGTAGTTCGATTTTATACTTTTTCCAACGATTTGTGCCCATGCCTGTTGTAGTACCGATCAGATTAAAATACCATTCAGATACCCTAGAGTTTAATATGGCGAGTAAAAATTTCAACCGCTCACCTGTCATGAGAAAGGTGGTGGCTTCTGCGTAATAGCCGCTATCGTCATAGGCGAACTTGGGCTTATCTGAAATTTCGCCCCAAATAATCTTTGGAACTTCAAAGTCCTTCCAGTAACCTATAGAATCCTGCGTTTCAAACCATTTGTTATTAGTTTTCTTTCGACTACCTGGTTCGCCTGATTGAGCTAACCGATTCTGCCCTATGGCTAGGAAGTGATTTTTTATTGACGGGTAGTCATCTATATTGAGCCCTAAACTTGGAAAAGTACAGATGACAAAAATGTTTGCAAACTCATGACTATACTTTTTTAGATCTCTTCCACGTAGAATAGGCTTTATTAAAAGTTCACTCTGTGGATCACGCTTAATAAGTTCTTGCTTTTTATCTGAGTCAATTATAAAAGCCTCATTATAACCTGTTTTTATACCAAAATTTATTCTAACTTGAAACTCTTTTAGTAATTTAGATCCGCGCTCTATTTTACTTTTTAAGTTGGATACAGACTGATCTCCAATGAACCATTCGTTTGATGTTGTGGGATAAAAGCTGAACTTATGGTTGTCAAAATAGTCTAATAAGGAATCACCTAAGGAGTACTCTTTGGTGATACTAGCGACCGGAAAAGCCTGATCTAATGCTGCTTTTTGCAGTAAAATAACGTTTGATTCTACAGTGGCCTCCTCAAAGACTTGGATATCCTGAATATTTAATAAGGAAAGTGGCCGCAATTTAGTTACGAACAGTTGCTTAAGTGGTTCCCCATAAATCGCCCTTAACCAAGAATTGGATGTAATGTAATTTAAGAATCCATTGGGTTTCAATAGCTGCCCTCCTCTTTCATAGAAAAGACAGTAAATATCTGCTCCTTTTGAATAAGTCTCATAACCGGCATTAGCAAAGTAATTAGATTGTTCTTTGATTTTTGAGAGAGAAAAATAGGGCGGATTGCCCAATATGGCGTCGAAGCCCACAAACTCACCCTCTTCGTTGAGCACTTCCGGAAACTCGAAGCGCCACTCGAAGGCGTCGCGGTAGATGACTGCCGAGCGTATCTCCTCCACTTCGGCTTCGGCTTTGGCTATTTGGGCATCGAGTTTTTGGAGGTCTTGGGCCACGTCTTCCTCTTTGAGTTTTTCGAAGAGGTTGCCGATTTCGGCCTTGTTTTCGAGCACAAACTTTTGGCCCCGCAGCTTCGAGAGGGCCTTGATGCGGGGGTCATTGCTGGTGATGTGGGTCTGGAAGTCGGTTTTGATGCGGTTTATGTGCTCCATCAGCTGTCGCTTGTCGTCTTTGCTGCGGGCGCTGTGGTAGCTGGCTACCGCCAGGCGATAGTCGGTGATGTTCCATTTGTTTTGGCGCAGTACGGGGCGCAGGTCGGCATCCAGCGCAAAGCGATTGACGAGGCTGTTGCCCTGCTTGATGTTGATGTCGATATTGGGCAGGGTTTCGAGTTCGTCGGGGGCTTTGTAGTAGGCATTTTTGAGCAGCTCTATCCAGAGGCGGAGTCGGCATATTTTCACCGAGTTGGGGTTGAGGTCTACCCCAAAGAGGCAGCCCTCGATGAGGGTTTGCTTCTCGTGGAAGAGGGCTTCCTGCACCGTTTGGGACTCCTGCACGCCGGGGCGGTAGGCAAACAGCTCGTCGGTGCGGGCCCATTGGGCGCTGAGCTCGTCGTTGGCCACCTCTACGCGCACGGGCAGGGGCTTGCCCTGGCGGTCGGAGAGTATGCCCAGCTCGCTTTTGATGGCCAGTAGCTCGTTGAGGGTCGACACTAAGAAGTGGCCCGAGCCTACGGCGGGGTCGCATATCCGGAGGCCATTGACGAGGGCGTTGGCCGCGGCCAGGTCGGGGGTGCTGTACTTGCGGCTGAGGTAATTGCGCAGGTCGCCAAACGCGTCGCTGTCGAAGTCGGCGAAGTAGGTGCTCTCGCGGAATTTTTGCACGGTGGCGCGCCGCAGCGTCTGCTGGCACATATACATCGTGATGAAGCCCGGCGTGAAGAAGGCCCCGTCTTGGTAGCCGTTGATCTTTTCGAAGATGAGCCCCAGCACGGAGGCATTGATGAGGGTTTTGTTGTCTTCTTGTATGTGCTCGGAGCCCTCGGAGCTGAAGTTGTAGGCATCTAAGAAGGCAAAGAGGTATTCCAGCACCGGGAGGCTGCCCGTCCGGCGGCGGCCTTTGTCGTCTTTGAGCACACTGCGCCCGTACAGGGGCAGCTCAAAGCGGTCTTTCATGCTGTTGATGCGGATGGTTTCGGCCTCCAGGGGGGTGATCTCAAAGAGGGAGCTATTGAGGTAGGGCACCCGCCCGAATCGGGCGCGGGTGTAGTCGGAGCGGTCGGCGGGGCGCTTGGCCAGCACCTCAAAGAAGAGCTCGTTGACCTCGTCATAGTCGCGCAGCAGGCCGCTGTGCAGGAAGCGGTAGGCCGCGTCGCCGTGGTGGTATTGCAGCAGCTGGGCCTCCAGCAGCTTCAAAAACAAGATGCGGTTGACCCAGGTGATGCTCAGCTCCAGGGCAGCCCCAAAGAGTTGCTCCTCGGTGGTATGGCCGTAGCGGCTCCGACCGCTGATGCGCTCCAGGCGCTCCTCGGTTTGTATGGTGCGTATGGCGTTTTCGAGCAGCGAGCCCGCATCGCGCTGGCCCTCGGGTTTGCGCCTGATCACCTTTTTATTGGCCTCTTTGGTTTCCTCCAGCCCGATGAGGTGCAGCAGCTCGTAGTAGAAGTCTTTGTTGAGGCTGTTGCTGTCGTTGGTGTAGGGTAGCCGCAGCAGGTGGGTGGGGGCCAGCAGCTTAAACAGCGGTATGAGGCGGTAGTCGTCGGTGGGGTCGTCGTTTTGGGCGTAGGCGGCGTAGTGGCGCAGATCGAAGTGCACACAGGGCAGCTCCTCATCGAGGCCTTCCAGCATGGGCTGGGCGATGTGCTGGTAAAAAAACTCGGTGGTGGCGCTGGTTTTGCGCCCATCGCGCCAGTCTTTATAGTCTTTGAGCAGGGCGCGGTTTTTGAGGAAGAGGCGCTCGAAGTCGGCGGCATCAAACACAAAAAACTCGTGTACATCGGTGATGATGAGGTACTTGAGGTCGGTATTGTGCTCCTCCAGGCGCTCGCGCAGGAAGTACAGCAGCAGCTCGTGCATGGCCTTCACATTGGGGCGGTCGGCGCGCACCATATCGGCGGCGGCGGGCTGGCCCTGGGCGCGGGGGCGCTTGGTTTCGAGCAGCACGGCCACAGGCGCATCGGCCCTCGGGCCATTGTGGATGACCAGATCGGCCCGCTCCTTGGTAGCCACTAAGTAGGCATCGGCATAAAAAGCACCCTTCAGGAAGGTGGTCAGGTGGCCCTTGGCATTCTCCTCGCTCTCGTCGGGGTTGAGGTGGGCCAGCAAGCCGCGCAGCTGCTGCTTGAAGGCTTCCATCTCCTCGCGCTTCACCGTCTGCTTCCGATAAGCCGGATTGAGGGCCTGCTGGAGTTTTCGTAGCTGTAGTTTCATGTGTAGGGGTTGCTCATGTTTGTAATGTCGCTGATTTTCAGGGTTTTGTAGGTCATTTTTACGGCTGCCACAGGCGCCGGGCGCACAGGCGTCGCATACCTCACAAATGTAATGGGTTTTTGGGAAAAACCAAGGGGTGTGGGGATGAGGGGAGATGGGTTTGTTTTTTTGGGGCCCCGCCGCATATCGTTTTGGTTTTTGGGGCAGCTGGGGCGGCGCCGCCGCGTCTTCGCTGCGCTCTTCCGGGTAAACGTGTTCCGCTATTATGCGGGCTTCAGGGCACCCACAAGGGGATGCCCCTACACCCCGCATAACGCTGCACCCCCTGGGCCGGGGGGAGTAGGGTAGAGATGGCTTCGTTTGAAAGATTTTTTTTAATTTTTAGCAGATTCGAGTCTCTTTGGTGTAACTTTTTATTCATCTGCCCGTATTAGCGGTTAGAAAATTATTTACCCCTGAAGAGAGGCAATATTAAAAGGGGATAGTTGCCTGATTTACCTTTTAACAATGGTTTAGCTATTTGTTCACATACCAAAACAGATGCCGATGAAAAGATTTCGACATCGCATGGAGGAATTCCATGCGTACATGGAGCTCTTCCGCGATTCAAAGGAGCTGATTGTGACCTTATTGGTCGCCATTGAGTTTCTCGCGCGTATTTACACCACAATCCGGTAATGGGCGGGGCTTTAAACCGATTTAAGTTCTGCTTAAGATTTTTCGTTGTAGCTTAGGATGTTTTATTCCGGGCTACAACGTTTTTTATACTTCATAAAATATTTATTATCAATATGATATGAATAGTTTACTGAGATTCTTAGCATGCACAGACATCCCCGGAAAAGCTAAATCTAGTGATGGATTTCTTGAAATCATTGGTAAGCAGTTTCATGAGAATATCAATAGCAAGTTGTATGCCCACTTTATCAATACAGAAGAGTTAGGTATCTCAAGTGCGTTTGTAGATGCTTTAGTAGAGCTGATAGAAGAAAAGACCAGCAAGCGCTTCTCTTTGCTAAACCCGCAAGCACTCACGGAGGTGACAACCCAAAAAGGGCGACTTGATATTTTAGTAAGAGGAGAAAGTCCAGGTTCTCTCGGTGGGAGGATGTCTATTCTTATCGAAAATAAGCTATTCTTTTGGTTGCACAATGATCTAATGGATTATTGGGAATCTACCACCGGAGCAGAATCTTCCAAAATTGGTATATTACTAACACTCAGAGAGCATTTTATACCCCATCATGTACGTGGGAAATTTATTAATATCACCCACATTGAATGGGTAAGGAAAATCAAGGAAAAAGGCTTGCCTGAATCCCTTCCTTTGAATCATAGTTATCGGGTATATCTTGCTGACTTTTTCCAAACTATCGAACGAATGACAAAATCTTATGCCATGAATGAACAAACTAGATTCTATTTCGAGCATACCCAACAGGTATTGAAAGCTCAGGAAACCATCGAAGCTGCGCACGAATTCATTAATAATCAGTTTGAACTCATTGCGGCCCAACTTGGTTGGGAGTCACATGGGAACAGCATGATCTGGCGCAATTTTAGGGAAAAATCCGGAAAAATTGATGTGTGGCTAACGATCCTTATAGGGGAGCTCATGAATGGAAAAAAAATGGAATATACCCTGATTTTAGAGCTTAGAGATAAAGCCATAGAACGGGCAAATGAGCTAAATGAAATGCTACAAGACGATAGCGCGTATAAAGAGATGTCCCCTAATGTTGGAAATAAACATTTCTACCAGTTTGCCTGCAAAAACTATACTCTCACCCCGGAAGGGCTGGAGAAATTTGCTGACAACGTAGTCTCCAATATTCGAAAAGATTTCGCAGGAATGACGCTTCGCACGATCAAACACCTGCATCCAGATCAAACTTCTTTTGACTGGGAGGAACTCTTACTGGGAAAGAACCAAGTATAGTAATTTCGGCCATTCACTAATCCTTAAAACAATGAACCACCGCACCCACATCGAAGCCCTTGGCCATTTGCTGACTTGGTATGCTGAAGATCTGGCTTTTTTTAATACCTTTAGGCAATATGCTCATGGGGAAATAGATCTCGACGCTTACAAAAAGAGCACCGCATCATTTCAGAAATTCGTCAATAAATATCGTGTAGCCCGCAACTTTGAAGCGGGCGAAACTGCTCTGGTATTGGATATTTGTATGGATTGGTACCGCACAGGGCAGTGGAAAGACACCGACGTTGACGATTTGGCCAATAGACTAATGAATAGAGGCAATTTGACTCGGGAAAAACTCACCGTATCTTTGGCTTCAAAGGCTATGTTCCTGATGCGTCCTGATCTGGTTTTACCGTATGACATCCGCGCTAGGAAAACCCTTGGCTACAGAAAGAATAACTATGCTGGTTTTTTTGAAAAGGCTCTCGCTTTTGAGAAGCAACATATCCTGTTATTAGATGGTATACTAGACCGTGCTTCCGACTGGCTGGACGAGTTGGAGCGTCCCTTTGTAGGTCAGATTGATAAGCTTCCTATCATCCGGCGGCGGAGGTTATTGGATAAATTGCTGTGGGTGGGTGTGTAGTATAAAATCCTGCTTCACACTTGCTTTTATGACACGAACAGTGTAATTTGCACACGCAATAGTTGCAACTTGATAAAAGAGATTCAGTGCTACATGCATAGCTGATACTAAATGTCTGCTTTGCTCAACTCCATACATACGCCACCGCCGGTTAAGTAGGGAGCTTAATTAGATTTCCATGCTATGGGTGGCGCATGCACCATTATACGTTATGAAATTTATGGATTACCACAAAGATCTAGATATCTTATATTTTGAACTGGGAGAACAGATCGCTGCGTCGCAGGATAATGCCTTCCCTATTCCTCCTCAGCGTTATAAAAAACTAGCACAAGAATGGTTGGAGGAAAACCAAACCCGGCTTCAGGAAGCGCTCTGCGGCTCTCCCATTGTACAACATGTAAAGGAAAACGGCCAAAACCTTGATAGCGCAAACGTGGTGGCTGGCATTGCTGATCTACTGGCCGGTATGTACGTTGGCATCAGCCCATTCAGCTTGGCTATACTCATTTTTAAACTTGGAGTGAATAAATTTTGCCCATAACTACGAATATGGAAGAACAAAGTCCTCGTTATCTATATGAAAAAAAA
>Ga0058869_1040340_pt1 | contig 10801 bp, 7 predicted proteins | sample TNRReaAaerobiRNA_FD_61086 | JGI IMG/M metagenome (GOLD analysis project Ga0058869, IMG submission 61086) | Wastewater treatment Type I Accumulibacter community from EBPR Bioreactor in Madison, WI, USA - TNR Reactor, Time I- 292min-Aaerobic_... | ecosystem: Engineered > Bioreactor > EBPR >...
TCACGAACCTCCCCTCGCCCGCTTGCGGGAGAGGGGTCGGGGGGCGAGATGGGGAATTCGCGGAGCCTGCTCCGTGCCCAGCGAGCGATTCCGGCGTGCAAGCCGGAATGCGCCCGGCAAGGGAGGGAAACGGTCATGGCTTTCTTCATTCGGGGTGTCTGACACAGCCAGGACCGTTGGCTACTCAGCCGCCGGGACAGGTCACGATCAGTGGCTCATGGCAAAAAAAGCAAGCGCCGCAACTTTCTCGACCCTGGCGCGGCGGCAAGCGACCCGGGCAGGATCAGCTCCGCTTGTGGCGCAGCGCCAGACCGGCCAGAGCCAGCCCGAAGAGCGCGAGACTGGCCGGCTCCGGAGTCGGGTTCGGGGGGTCGGCGCGATCCACGCCATCGAGCCAGACACTCCAGTAGGTGCCCATGTCGCAGTGGCTGGCAGGCTGGCACCAAACCGCAAGGGGAATGGGCGCATCGTTGTCATAAGCGAAGCCGTTGGCGATATTGGGGCCCGGAGCGAAGTTGGCGAATGTGGCGACGGTGAATAAATAGTCACCGGCGGCCAGCGACGCCAGACTGAATCCGGAATCAAACCAGGTCTGGGTAGCCGGATTGACGGAAGCATTGTCGTCGTTTTGCGCAATCAGCTCTCCGGTGGAAGCGTTCCACAAGGCAGTGATCGGGTCGAAATTGGTCGCGCTTTGAAACGAGTCGGTCCATACGCGGACATCGGTTGCGTCTGCGTCGAGAGTGAACGATGTCGTGATCACATCATTGTGGTTGGCGATATTGCCGGTAAAGTGGAATGTTCCCGCACTCGCCATGCCACTCACTGACAGCATCATGGTGGCCGCTACCACGGCCGCCGCAAGATTTTTCCTGGTGTTCATATTCATTCCCTTTTGTTGTCGTCGGATATCAAGAAGCTTTGTCGGCAGCAGCAAGCCGCCGCGACATCCTCAAGCAACAAACGCGCCATAAGTGACAATAGTGTGATTTTATGCACAAACAACTGCCCGCACGCGGTGCTCCCAGGGGCAAGTGTAAAAAATGTCGACAGCGCATCACCGCATCGATGCAGTCTATCATTGCGCAGATTATTCTTTGCACGTCCCTGAGCGTCAATCGGTCGTCAGTTCGCGCCAGGAAATCCGGCGTGCCGCGTCTGCCGGTGGCACTGTCGGGACTTCTGCGGAAATCGTTTGTGGCCCTTCTGCGGTGGCTCCGCCGCCTGCTTCGCCACCACCGCCGCCCGGCCCGCCCGGCTGACCGCCACCGCCGGGGTCGCCGCCTCCTTCGACGACGCCCAGGTCAATTCCCCGGCTTTCCGTTCGTGTCAGGCCGGAGAGCCGGTCATCGGTGCGCAGAACCACCGAGGCCCGGGTGGCCAGCGAGTCGGCAATCTTGACGCCGACGATGCCGTCGGTTCCCTCGATCGCGTAGCCGGTGCGGTAGTCGAGGAAGTAGCGGTAGCTGACGGCGCGCGGGATGCACGCGCCCCCCTCGAGCGGACGGTTGGTGTTGAAGACGATCGTGCCCCGTTGCAGGCTGGCGTCGGTGTTGTCGCGTTCGCCATCGCCGGGGAGGTCGATATACCAGCCGTCGTTGCTCGCGCCAAAGGCGGTGGCGATCGACTCACGCTGCGCCGCCTGCTGTCTGGCTGCGAACTCGGCGTCGCTTTCATTGGCGAGTCGTTCCAGCGGACTGGCCAGGGTCACCGTCGGTTGCCCCGCCTGGCACAGGGCACTGTTCGCCGGGCAGACGCCGGCCTGCAGCGTCCAGCGCGTGAAGGCAGCCAAATCGCGCACGGCATCGTAGGCGGTGTCGGTCAGGCGGTCCTTGATCGCGTAGAACGACTGCGTCTGAAACCTCGGAGCATTGGCTCGGATCGGGTCGAAGTCGCGCGCACCGAGGAGCTGGCCGGTGCCGACGAAAACCACCGGCTGGTTGTTGACCGTGCCGAGTTCGGGCTTGGCGGTGATCGGCTGCGGGAGACCGTCGGGATCGCGCAGCGTCACCAGCCGCTGGGCATCGTACACTCGCCGGTTGGCCGCCGGCGGGTTGGCCACCACCGGGATGTCGCCATTGATGTCGAAGCGCCACAGATTCCCCAGCAGGTCGCCGCCATACACTCGTTCGGCGGTGTTGTTCAAATCCGGGAAATTGGCCCAGGCGGTGATGCGTGCCAGGCCACTCGGCGCGCCGGCGTCTCCGACAGCGGTGCTGATCGTGCCATTGCCGTTGATCGAGGCAATCGGGTTACCGGTATACGCCTCGACGATGAACAGGCGGCCAACGCCGTCGCCGGGGGTGACGTTGTTGTAGCCCGAGGCGAAGATGACCACCCAGGTGCCATTCTTGAGTTTGGTGATCACCGGGTTGCCGTAGGTGTAGCCGAGGTTGTCGCGGCTGAATTCCCACAGCGCTTTCGGGTTTTCCGGGTCGGTGATGTCCATCGCGTAGTAGCCGCGGCCGCCGGCATTGAGACCGCCGACCAGGATCGTCTTCCACACCTGTGGGCTGTCCGCCGCGCGACAGTTGGCGACGCTGTCGGCGCAGATGTCGCCGACTACCGGCGTCCCGTCGACGGTGAACTGGTGTTGGCCGGGATAATTCTTGTCGGCCAGCTTGTACAGTCTGGGGAAGACCAGGGCGGGAATGTACGCCCAGACTTCCTCGCCGGTGGTCGCGTCGAAGGCGTGCAGCATGCCGTCGTTGGCGCCGACATAGACGATTCCGCGTCGCGCGTTGTGGGCCTGCTTGAACTCGGCGTATTGCCGGTCGACGTAGTTCCACGGGGGCTCCTGGACATAGACCGCTTCCGAGCCCGAGATGTCCCCCAGGGGTCGGTGTACATTGCCGCCACTCGTTGAGCGTTGGCGGTAGAAGGCGGCGAGGTTCTGTAGGTCCCCCTCGTGGCTACTGTCGCCGCGCAGAAACTTCAACAGGTTTTCACCGCTGGCGCTGTTCCTTTCCTCCGCCGCCAGGCAGTTCAGACCGCCTTCGCAGAACTGGCTCAGAGCGCCGATGCCGGGGCTGAGGTAGGCTTTTTCGGTCCCCGAGAGCGCGTCCCAGAGGAAGGGTTTGAGCCGGTTCGCGACGCCCGGATCGTAGGTGTGGATGGTGCGCCGGGCATGGTCCTGCGGCAGCAGGCCGTTGCCGGTCAGCTTCCGGCGGAGCTGCTCTTCGGCCGACCAGACGGCGTCCGCCGAGACCGCACCGGTGGCGCCATCGACGGTTCGCTTGACGACATCGCCGGCCCAGACGCCGACTTCGAAAGAGACCTCGAAGACGCCGTTGGCGCCGGGCAGGAGGTTGGGCGAGGTGATGGTGGTGGCGGCGATCGAGCCGCGCGCGGTGCTGATGCTGGCCAGCGCGCTGCTGATGCCCGCGGCGAGTGTCGCCGGGTCGCGGGCGCTGAAGTAGCTGCCGCGGCCATTCACCGCCGCATGCCACAGGTCATCGATGTTGGTCTGGGTATTCGTCACCGGCGGCGGCCAGTTGCAGTCGCCGGTGCGTTGCCACGAGCAAATCCCGGCGACCGGGTCGGCGGTCGTCAGCCACTTGATGCTGGCAAAGTCGCTGCCGTCGCCCTGCTGCGCGCGCTCGTAGTTTTCGTCGTACTGCATCAGGCCCGAGGCACCGAGACCGAGCGTGTACGTGCTCATGCGCTGTACCCGGTCCGCCGCGTCGGCGGCATCCGGAGACTGGCAGACGTTTCCGGCCCCGCCATTCGGCGCGCAGTTGCCGAGCGCCTCGGTGCGCAGATCGGTCATGTAGTAATACTGCGCCACGTCGGCCAGCGTGTCCGGGGTCGCCTCCCCGGCGCGCGCACCGCAGCTTGTTCGCTTGCATCGGTCGGGCTGGTTGATTTCGGCCGGACAATCCGCCGGCGCGCGCGGTGTGCAGATCTCCCCGGGGAGAGGGTCGGGGTAGGTGGTCGTCGTGGTGCAGTGGGTCGTCACCCAGCGGTTGCTCGCGTCGGCGATCTGGTCGACGAAGGGACAGTCGGCGACGAACTGCTTCGTTTCCGGTGGAGTGACGCAGCGGTAGGTGGTCGTCAGCCCGTCGACGGTCTGTGCGCCTTCGGCGCCTTCGCCGTCCGGGCAGAGTTCGCTGACGATGTCCTGCCACGGCGGGTCTGCGGGGAACCAGCGGCAGTTTTGCGCGTCCGCGCAGTTCGCCGCGTTGACCCATTCGCTTCGCGTTGAACACGTTCTGGCGACGCCGACGGTGTAGGGTGAGCCCGGAGACGCGGCGACCGCGGAGCCGGGGCAGGTTTCGTCGTCCACGAAAGCGGTCGGGTCCAGATACCGGCATTCCGTTTTCGGGTTGACGAAGCCGTTCTCACCGGTCACGGTGCAGCCATCCGGCGCGGGTTGCCAGGGCTCAGGCTCCTCATAGGAGCAACGCGTGGCCAGGCCAACGGCAAAGGTCGGTGACTCTGCCTCGTTGGTGCAGGTTGCGGGCGTCGGTGAGACGGTGGTCCAGCCGGTGTACCGGCACTCCCTGGCGACCGTCAGGATCGGCGCATTGTCAGCGGCCGGGGCAGCCGGGGTGCAAGCGTTGGCATCGGACCACGCCGACCATGAGCCGTAGCGGCATCGGTTTGCTGCATCGGCGTTGCACTGCTCGGCGGCGATGTCTGCCCAGTCGGTCCAGCGCACCAGACAGAATACGCCGTGCTCCGGGTCGGGGGTGCAGGTCGCGACATTCTCCTCGTTGGCGACGCGGCGACATTGTTGGGCAACCGGGTGGACAAAATCGGCTTCCACCGCCGAACAGGCGGCGACCGGGCTGTAGGCGCTCCAGGCGCCGTAACGACACTCGGTCTGAGCATTCGGCGTGCAGGCCTGAGCGCTGTCCCGCCAATCGGTCCACTCCACCCGGCAGAGGGTCGGGTTGCGCGCCGGCGGGAGGACCTCGACGCAGGCCGGCGTGTCGACCCAGCCAGCGTAGTTGTACTGGCACTGGCGGGCCACGGGCCGACTGAACTGGGCATTGTCTTCGGTCAGCGGGACGCAGTCTGCGGGGGCGACCCAGTCACTCCAGTCGCCAAAGCCAGTGTAGCGACAATTTCTTGCCACCCGGACCTCGTAGGGAGAAGCGGGCGAAGCCGCTGTCGGGGTGCACGCCTCCAGCGTATTGTTCCACACCGATGGCGCGCTGTAGCGGCACTCGGTTGCCGGTCCGACCCAGTTCGATCCCTCGCCGCCCTGCGACCGGGTCTGTGTCGTACAGGTCCCAGCGGCGGGCGCCCAGCCCGAGGCTGGGCCATAGCGACACGACTTGCCGGTTACGAACAGTACGTATCGGTCATCACCCGCGCCGATTTGCCGACCGTCAACCTCGGCGGTGGGCGTACACGCGGCGACCGTAGCCTCGCTTGCACGCCGGTTGATTTGGCAGTCGGTCTTGTTATCGCCACCCAAGCGCTGCTCACAGCGGTCGACCGGGGTCCACTCACTCCACGGCTGAGGCCCGCTCTTGGTTCGCTGCTCGACCTGCGTAGTGCTCTGAATCAAGGGCTGCGTTTGTATCTCAAGCGTCGATGTCTGCGTCTGGAGTTGCGACTCGCGGTATTGAAACCTGCCGGCGTTGCTCTGCGTCCGGGTCTTTGTTCTCGTCTGGAGCTGCGCGGTGCGCGCCTCCAGGGCGAAGGTCAGGCGTACGTTCTGACCGAGCGTGCTGATCTGGAGAGCGCGCGCTCGCGCCTGCAGTTGCGAGGTCTCGACCTTGAGCGGCGTCGCACGGCTGACCAGGGTCTGTGTACTCGATGTCGGCACGATGTTCGTGCTCTGCAATTGCTGCGTTCTCATCTGGCGCTGGGTCGGCCGTGTCGGCGTCCGGGTCTTGAGGATCTGGCTGACGATCTGATACTCCTGCGGTGCGCCGCCGTCGAATTGCGGCCGATCGACGTTGCCGTCCTGGTCGCCCACTGGGGTGTTGTCTAGCTTGAGGCCGGGGTCTTGTTCGTTCCAGTAGCCGTCGGTCGACAGGATGGTGTTGTTCTTCTGGCAGTAGTATTGCATCGGATCGGTGACCGCAACCCCGTTGATCGTACCGTTGTTGTACTTGCCGGCGTAGAGGTGGCCGGCTTTCGAGAGTGCTATCCGCAGGGGAGTGAGGCAATCTGGGTGATTTGGCTGCGCGTCGGGAGCACATAGTCCTTGGGTCTCTTCGTAGCTACGCCTGTACGGCTTGGCTGCGAACAGCTTGTCGTACCAGGCCTTCTTCTGCGCCGGGTTGAATTCGGAGATATTCAGGAAATCAGAGCCGGTTATGTTGTTGATGCTCATGTAGCCGACGCGGCGCGTCTGGTCGATGATCGAGAACGACGAGCTGGCAGCGGTCTTCATAGACTGCATGCGCGTGTGGTAGTAAGCCCACCAGTTGGCATAATTGGTCATTTCCTGCGCGTAGGTGCAGTGGCCCACGGCGGGGCCGCCACAGTCGGTACGTGTGGCTGCTTTCGGATACCGATCTCTGCTGCTCGTGATCATCGTCAACTGCACATCGCCCGGTGCCTGGTTCGCTCCGTAGCGGCCGAAGGGGGTAGCCGTGATCGTGCTCTCCGGGAGCACGACCGGCGATGCCGGCGTCGCCGCCGGGGCGGTGATCGTGACTACATTGCCTACCGCCCCCGCCTTATAGCCGACGACCTGGCAGTTGCCGGAGAGGCCGTAGCTGCAGGCGTTGATCGCGGCTTTGATGTTGGCGGCCAGGCCGCCCGGACCGTCTGCACTGACGGCGGCGGAGAGAATCTGCACCCCGGCGACGGTGATGCCGGTGACCGATCCGCCGGCAATGATGGTCAGCGTGCTGGTATGCGGTTCGGGCATGCGCGGGTACTTGTACTCGGCATCGGTCTGCGTCGCCCGACACGCGTTGGCCGAAGGCTGCGCCGCGAAAGCTTCCTGCTCGCTGTTGCACCAGCGCAGGGGGGCGGCAAGCGGGTGCATTGGGCTGGCTTCGCTGGCCGCTACACAGGTGCGCAAAGTCTTGTTGGTGCAGTATTCACCGGCCACCGTGGTGTAGTAAAAGGCGGCACTGGTCAGGTCGTCCCGGTAAGTGCGCCCGGTGTTGGGGTCAGCGTGCTGTATCTTGTAGCCGTCCCTGATGACCGCGGTCCAGCCGGCCGTTGCCGCGCTCGTCTGGCCGGGATAGGTGGTGAGATCGGCGGCACCGAGATCGGTGTAATAGACGGGTGGGTTGTAAGTCACCGCCGGGTTGTAGGCGATGCCGTTGAAGCCGGGGTTCTTCGTCTGGTACTCCTCGGTAACCTTGGCCCAATCCGGCAGGGCGTCGTCATTCATGCTCAGCGAGTCGTCGAGGACGAAGAGAATGTTGGGAAAGATCTGCACCGTCGACGCTCCCGACAAGGGTGCTTCGGCGAGCTGGGTCGGCGCCGCCTGCACACCGGCTGCGAGGGCGATCAGCGCGACCAGCGATGGGGCGATGGCGGTCAGTCGATGGGCTTTCATGGCAGGCTCCTGGAAACGGGTACGGCTTGTGGCTGCGCGGTCATCATTCGGGGTTTCTGCAAGGGCCATGATCGTTAGAGGGCGACGATGGTCTGGATGTAGCTGACGGTGTTGCGTGGACCCTGGATGCGCGTGGTGATCCGGTAGTAGACCTGCTTCCGCCGGGGCGGGCCGATTCTCCCGGCGCCGGTGCTTTCGCCGCTCGAGGCGCTGGGGGGCGGCTGCGTGCAACGGTTGGCGGCGGTATTCGGCGGGCCGGCATTCGCGCAGAGCCGGTGCATGACGTACTCGACCCGGTTGCACGCGACATCGGCCTGGGCGTTGCTCGGGCAGCGGGCTCCCGCCGGGAGGGCCAGCCGCTTCGGATTATCGCGCCAGAAATCATCCCACGACGCGGGGTCTGCTCGCGCAGCGAAATAGCCGGTTCCGTCATCGTTGTGCAGCACCGTGCTGCCCGGCACGCTGCCCGGCCCCAACCAGTTGACCAGGACGATCTCGGTACTGCGCTCGCCGGCACTGGTGGCCGACTGGTGAAAAGCGAGGTTGCCGGCAATCACGTTGGCGGTATCTACCGAGCGGATCAGGGCGACGCCGGCCAGCGTCATGGCGACGAGGACGATCAGCGCGACGAGCAGGACGACGCCGCGCTGGCGGCGGGCCGGTCTGCCGGCGCGCAGGCGGGAGGGTTGCTGGCTCACGGACATCTGGCCATCCAGGGCAGGTTACGAATCGGCACGACGGTTTCAAACACCTTGTAGCGGTAGTTCTGCCAGTTGGCGCGGGCGCTCAGATTGATCGGGACCGCCGCGCTGCCTTCCCAGGTTGGCGCGGCGAGGGTGATCGGGTCCCTCTCGACCTGGCTGTTGCGGGCGACGACCGCGAGACGCAGCGCCGATACCCTGACCCAGTCGCAGGCCGAAGCGGGTGTCGTCCGGTCCCAGGTGTCGACGCCGTTGGGAGGCGCCGTGTCACGCCCGTACTGGGCGCGCAGACTGACGATATTGCTGGCGATCGGCACCCAGATCGCCGCATTGCCGGCGACGCTGCAATTGTTGGCCAGGAAGTCGCAGACGGTCAGGTTGCCGCCGCGAATGGCGTAGGCGCGAATCGTCGGCGCGGCGCCGAGATTGAACAGCAAGCTCGAGCTGCCTCCTGCCGCGCCGACGTCGACCGTTCGCGCGGTGACCCCACCGACCCTGTCGAGCGTAAGAGCCGCTCCAGCGACGCACTGGTTGGGCGCGGCAATGACCCGATGACCGCGAGCGAAGTTTGCGGCGCTCTGAACCACAAGCGTCCCCGGAGCGATGATCTGGATGATCGCGTCGCCCTCGGGAGAGCCTGCGGCGTCACCGTAGGCGACCAGCAGCGTGTCGGTGTTGGCGTCGCCGGCGGGCAGCAGCAAACTGTTGTTCGCCCGGCGGGGATTGATGATGACCGGCGCCAGAACCGGCAGGGTGGCGTTGGACGGCGCCCCCAGGGCGACCGAGCAATTGAGCAGGGTCAATGAGTTGAAGCCGTAGCCGCTCTGCCGAATGTCGCGTTGCAGGTCGTAGAGGGCCATGGCGCCGCTGGTCTGCGCGTCGCCGGTGCCGGTGGTCGCTCGCCGCTGTCCTTCAGCGGTGGCGAAGACCTGCAGCATGATGATCATGCCGATCATGCCGATGACCATGGCCACCAGGATTTCGACCAGGGTGAAGCCTTGGGCGTCAGGGCGGGGTGCTGATCGGGGGGGCATCAGTTCTGGACGATCTGGGAGGTGACGACATGGCGGTGCCGCTCGTTCGGATTCATCTGCGGTGTCCGCCAGAAGAGGGTGATGGCGACCTGGCCGGTAGCGTCGACGGTGACCTCCGGCAGCGTCGAGACGCCGCCGCCGGCGGCCGCAGCGATGCCCGGCAGCGCGTCGCTGGCCATGACATCGTGATCTCGCCAGGCGCGGTAGGCGGCACCATCGGGCGACGAGAAATTGGCCCGCAGAGTCGCCGGCGTACTGGCGCTGGCCCACATCTGCCCGAGCAGCTTGTTGGCCAGCAGGCTGGCGTCGGTGCGGTACTTGGCGTCACTGGCGAGCTGGATCGAGGTCGCCTGCAGGGCGACCAGCGACAGGATGCCGAGCGAGAAGATGAGGATGGCGATCAGGGCTTCGAGCAGCATGACGCCGGCCTGCGCCTGGACGATTGGTGAGCGGTGCTTCATGGTGGCGTACAGGCCTGCACGTCTCTCTGCGCTACCGCTACATTGCGGGGAAATACGGGATCACACATGCGAATCTGGCCGCTAGGCGAGACCTCAATGCGTAGGCAACGAACCGGGCCGGCTGGCGCGCACGCGCCTCCCAGAGAACTGGATACATCTAGAGGTACTACCGGTGGGGGGGCCTGTGGGGCGGGCGTAATGAGGCGGCCCAAGCTGTTGAAAACAAAAATACCGGCCTGGAAACCCTGCTGGGGCACCGATGGCCCGATGGCCAAAATCGTGGCGGTGCCCGCAGATCCCTCTCCAGCGGAGCGTCGCTGGACGATGGAGGGAGAGCTGGCGCACAAGCCGATCGGGTCGGGAATCGTGGCGCTGACGATCCAGTGCGGCCCTCCGGTGGCGACGCCACAGCCATCTTCCAGGCTATTCACGAGGTAGAAGCCAACGCGCCTGTTGGCTCGCACGGCCTCGGCGCGCGCGAGCTGGAGACCATTCAGCACCGACTCGGCGCTCGTGCGCACGCGGGCGTTGCGCAGGTAGTCGGTAAAGCCGGAGATGCCGATCGCCAGCAGCGCGCCAAGCAGAATCATGCCGACGAGGAGTTCGATCACGCTGAAGCCGTGCGCGGCTTTCAACAGCCACCTCCCTTGCTGGTTACCCAGCACTGTACCTGTGCGGTTCTCCAGGCGGCGGGGGCAGGATTGGCAACGGTACTGGTTCGGGTGTTGGCCTGGTTGATGTTGTAGGTGAAGCCGGCCATCGAGTCCTTGCCGGTGGCGCGCAGCGTGTAGGTGGTCGCTCTGGGGTTGGGGCACGAGAAGTCGAAGTACCGACTGGTCGTGGTGTCGTTGGCACAGGCGGGCGAACTCAGTTGCGGGTTGCCTCCCGCCGCTGCCCGGTAGTAAACATGGTTGTCCTGAAAGAACTGCTCCATGCGTGCCCGCCTCTCGGCGAGGCCCGAGGTGGCCTGCGTGATGCGCGAGCGGATCAGGTAATCGGTGTAGTTGGGGATGGCGATCGCCGACAGGACGCCGATGATGACGACGACCATCATCACTTCGATCAGGGTGAAGCCGGCGTGTCTGTTCACAGCGTTTCCTCGGGGGTGGCAGGGGGATGGGGGCCAGG
>Ga0058869_1062591_pt1 | contig 10760 bp, 3 predicted proteins | sample TNRReaAaerobiRNA_FD_61086 | JGI IMG/M metagenome (GOLD analysis project Ga0058869, IMG submission 61086) | Wastewater treatment Type I Accumulibacter community from EBPR Bioreactor in Madison, WI, USA - TNR Reactor, Time I- 292min-Aaerobic_... | ecosystem: Engineered > Bioreactor > EBPR >...
GCCAGGATGCCCTGCAACGCGGTTTGCGCCGCCTCGCCGCCCAGCCGACCCAAAGCCGCAATCGCGCTCAACCGTATTGCTGCTTCTGCGTCGGTCGCCGTAGCGCGACGGACCAGCGCCGCGACTTCCCGCTGCTCCAGATAAACCGGCAATGCGGTTTGCCGCTGTTCGGCGCTGGCCAGCAAACGGCCATCCGCTTTCGGCAGAACCGCCCGCAGGACCGGGCGCAAGGCTGCGCCATCGACGCTCTTGGATTGCTCTAAATGCTGGAGTATGGAATCGCCGCCGAGTCGGGCCAGAGCGGCGCTGGCTGCCGCGCGCACGCCGGCATCGACATCCTCCAGGGCTTGCAACAGCAAATTACTGTCCTTGGCGTCGCCGCACTCGGCCAGACAGCGAATCGCCTCGCGTCGCACCGCGATGGGATGCCGGGGATCGGCGAGCGCGGCCCGCGCTGCTGGCGCGACGGCCAGTTGCAGTTGACGGGCAGCCCAAAGAGCGGCCCGCCAGGCTTGCGCTTCTGCGCCGGCCTGTTCCCACGAATGCCGCTCGTCGGCCTGTCGCCAGCCGTTGGCCGCCCGCTCCAGCGCGGCTTGCACGGCTCCCGCCAAATCCCGGTCGCCGCTGTTGCCGGCGATCCAGGCGGCCTCGGCCCGTGTCGCCGCTGCATCGCTGCGCAGCAACTCGCCCAAAGCATCGCGGGAGAAGGCTTGGCGGCGGGTCAGCCCGCGCCGCAACCGCTGCCGAACCTGTTGATCCTTCACCACGCCCAGCCGCTGCGTGAGGGTGGCGGGATCGCCCTGCCGGGCCAGGAAGCGCGCGGCGGGCTGGCTGATCTCGGCGTATTCGCTGTTCAGGGCCAGCAGGTTGACCTGGGTGGCGTCGTTGGGATAAATCCGCCGTAACGCCTCCAAACCCGCCTTGCGCAGACTGGCGTCGCGCTGGTGCAACAGCGACTCCAATACTGGCTCGGAGACGACCGCACCCAGTTGGCCCAGTTCGGCAGCGGCTCGCTGCCGGGCGGTTCCATCCTCGTAAGGGTCACTGGCGAGGCGTTCCAGCAGGGCGCGGCTGCGCTCGTCGCCGACGCGCCGCAAACCGCTCAGCGTCCGCCAACGCAGTTCGCCCCTTCCTTCGCGCGCCAGCCGCTCCAGGTTGTCGCGCAGCCGTTGGCGCTCGTCGGCATCGGTCAAGCGGGGCACCAACGCGCCGAGGGCTTCGGCGGCGTCCGGCGCCAAGGCGCGGTCGTCGGCGGGCAGGTCGGCGCGCTCGTCGAGCAGCGGTTCCAAGTACTCTAAAGCACGCCGGTCGCCCAACTCGCCCAGCGCAGCGACAGCGCGTTTCCGTTCCGTCTCGGTCCCGGCGGTGAACGCCAGCAGCAACGGTTGGAAGGCTTCCGGGCGTTGCTGTTTCGCCAGCCCCTCGGCGGCGGCCAGCAACAGCTCGCGGCGACCGCCAACGAGCGCCCGCGTCAGTGGTTCCAAACTCGCGCCCGGCATACCGGCGACGATGCGTTGCGCCAGTTGCGCGCAGGCCAACGCCCGAATCGCCTCGTCGCGGTCGTCCAGCAGCCGGACCAACAGCGTTTCCGCCGGTTTCGACTCCAGGTTGCCCAGCACTTCGACGGCGCGGGTCCGAATCGCGGCGTTGTCGTGGTCCAGCAGCGGCGGCAAGGCTTGCAGGGCGGCCTCCTCCCGATAACGCGGGTATTTCCGCCCATCGGCCCTTTTTTGCTCGGGTTGAACCGGGTCGCGCAGCAGTTGCAGCAGCACGTCCAGCATCAGAGCGTGCTGTGCGGCTTTATCCTTGTCCAGCAACCAGCGTCCCAGCAGCGACGCGGCGGCGACGTGACCGATGCGCCCCAGGGCGCGCAGCAGGGCCGGACGGTCGGCAGTCTGGTCGGGATCGTCTTCCAGCCGAGCCGTCACGGCCTCGGCCGCTCGCGCCGCGACCTGTTCGTTCGGGCGGGCGTGCGCCAAGGCGACCAGCGCTTCCAGCGCCCGGCTGGCGGTGCGTGGTTCGGCGCGCAGAGCGGCGGCCAACACGTCCAGCGCCAGCGCTTCGCCGCGCTGGGCCAAGCCTACGGCGGCGCGCAGGCGCAACTCCTCGTGTTCGCTTTCCAGGGCGCGGCTCAAAGCGGCGGCGATGCGCGGATCGTTGGCGTCGAGCAGGCGATCCACCACGGTCAACCGCAAATCGTCGTGGCGGCTGTTCAACGCCAGCAACCACGGTTCCAGACTGCCGGCGGGGTACAGGCGGGGCAGTTGTTCCAGGGAGTGGCGGCGCGTTTCCGCGTTGGCGGCGTTGACCGCACCACGGGCCAGCTCGGCGGCGCGAGCATCGCCGGTCGCGGCCAAAGCCAGCAAACGGTCGAAGGCATTGCGGCCGAGGTCGGCGGAATCCACGTTCAGGGCCAGCGCGAGCGGCTCCAGCGGCTCGCGCGGATGCAGTTCGGCCAGCGCGTTCAGCGCCGCTTGTCGGACCAAGTGATGCGGGTCACCCAGGGCTTGGCGCAGTACGGGCAGCACGGCTTCCCGGCCGATGGCGGGCTGCGGGGCCAGCGCCGCGAGGCGGGCGATGCTGTCGCGCCGCACCCGCTGGTAATCATCCGGTCCCTTGGCGACCGGCGTTTGGCGAATCAGACCGGCGTAGGTTCCGAACGCCAGCCGCCACAGTTCGGCGGCTCCGGCCTGCTGTTCATCCTTGGGCGGTCGCCGCCCGCCGCCGGCGAAGCGCAATACCGTCAGCAGGCGCTGGGTGGCGGAGTTGCTCGACTGTTGTGGCTTGCGCTGAAACAGGCCACGAATCCAGCCGGTCTTGCGCTCCAGCGGCGTTTCGGTTTCGGGCGCGGTTTGCGGCGGCGCTTGGTCGGTGGCGACTTCGGCGAGACGCTTCGCCTCGCGCCAGAAGGTTTCCGGTTGCGGGCGCAGCCCGAGAACCTGAGCGGCGGCGTAACGCCGGGGCGGGGAGTCGCTGGCCAGGGCGTTGACCACCGCATTGAGCAGGCGCGGCCGTTGCGCCGGTTCCGGCCAGTTGCGCATGTCGCTGGCTTTCTCGGGCTGGCGCGGCCCGATCAGTTCCAGGCCCCATTGTCCTAAATCCTCGTCCTGCAACCGCGCTTCCAGCACGCGCGCGGCGGCGAAACGGATTTCCGGCTGGCCCGCGCTCAGGGCGCTCAACAGCAAATCCGGTTCTAGCCGCGCCCGCGCCAGGGAAATATCGCGGGCCACGATGACGGCGAAGGTCAATTCCTGGAGATCGCGCTCGCGGTCTTCCAGCCCTTGCAGCAAGCCTTGTACGCCGGCCCCGCCGAGCGCAACGAAGCTGTACAACGCGCCGCGCCGGATCGGCAAATGCTCGTGGCGCTGCGTGCCGGCCAGCACCGGCAGCGCCCGCGTATCGCCGAGTTTGGACAGGCCATCGGCGGCCCAACTGCGCACAGCCAGATCGGCGTGGGCCAGCGCGGCGACCAGCGGCTGTTCGTTGCCCGTTTGGCAGGCGGCGGCCAGGCCGCGCGCGCCGTGTTCCCGCACCAGGGGATCGTCATCGCGCAACAAGGTGCTCAAAAACGGGATGCTGGTCGGGTCGCCCACGTCGGCCAGGGCGCTGGCGGCGCGCTGGCGCAGCGCATCGGAAGGACGGTCGCGGTCGGTCTTGGCGATACTCAGCAACGCCTGCATCGGTTTTACGGTGCGGTTGTCGCGGTGCTTGCCGCACAATTCGCCGGCGCGCACCCGCAGCAGATAAAACGGGCTGTCGAAGGCGAGAGCGAAGGCTTGCGCGTCGTTCGGCAGCAGTTTGTCGAGCGCCTCGATGGCGGCGAGAAACTGGGGCGCTTCCTCGGTTTGCAGCAGTTCGATCAAGCGGTTGCGCAGCGGGGCCGGGTCGGTCGCTTCCAGCGCGCCTTTGAGGCCGGCCAGACGAACTTCGATGGCGGGCGAATCGAGCGCCGCCAGATGGTAGTTGGAGCGTTTTTTGTCGGCGTCTTCCTTGGTCAGCGCTTCGTAGGCGGCCAAGCCGACTTCGGCAGCAGTATCGCCGACCCGCTCGATCAGCAGTTCCCTGGCCCAAGCGCGCGACTGGCGGGCTTGGCGGGCCAGCTCGTCCACCGCCCAGCGGCGGATGTCGGGATGCACCGAAGCGACCGCCCGGCGCAGCGTGGTTTCCGGGCGTTTGCTGTGCCAGGCCCACAGCGTCCGCATGGCCTCCCGGCGCGCGTCCTCGGCCTCGTCGTCCAGGGCGTGGCCGAGCAGTCCGTCGATGCGGGTGGCGAGTTCGCCTTGCGCGGTGGCGCCGTGCTTGACCAGGAGTTGCAGGGCGCGAGTCCGAATCTCGCTCGCTTGGGTGCGCAACGCAGTTTCGGCGAGGTCGATCTCGCCGGCTGGCCCTTCCGGTTCCGCCAGCTTGAGCAAGCCGTCGAACGCCTCGGCGCGGACTTGCGCATCTTGGTCGTTCAAGAGCCATTGCAGGCGCAAGCGCAGGCGTCGATCGCCGGCTAGGTTGATGACGGCGTTGGCCATGAAGCGGGCGACCATCCGCCGTGCCCCCACATCCGGTTCCCGGCTGAGTTGCAGCAATGCGCCGCTGGCGCGGTCGTCGCCGAGCCAACCGAGACACAGGGCGCTTTGCATGGCGATATCCGGGTGACGGGAGACCAGGGCCGCGAACAGCGGCTCCAACTCTGCTTCGGACAGAGCGTCGGATTTGGCCGTACCTTCTTCGCCGACTCCCTGCGCCTTGAGTTCGTCCAGTACCTTGGCGATATAGCCGCCGCCGGCGTGCAAGCGGGCGGCGAGCGCGGGATGTGCCGCGACCGCGACCCAGAGCGCCGCTTGGCGCACTTCCAAGGTTTCGTCGTTGATCGCTTGGCCGAGCAGTTGACGACCTTGCGCCGTGTTGCTCAGCCGGAGTCGCCCGAGACGGATCAGAACCGCGCGACGGATATCGGGGGAGCCGCGCTCGAACGCACCGCGCAGAGGCGCGACGCCGGCGTCAGGTTCCAAGGTTAATAGGCTATCGAGGGCGGCCTCGCGGACTTTTTCGTCCGAATCGCTCAGCCGCTCGCCGAGCAGTCTCGGCACCAGCGGCGACGCTTGGCGCAACTCGGTCAGGCGTTGCACCGCGTCGAGCCGGATGTCCGGGTGACGGCTGCCCAGCGCCAGTTGCAGGGCTTGCAACGGCGTTTCGGCGTCGATCTGTTCCAACGTTTTCAGCGCGGCCTTGCGCACGCCGACATGGTCGTCGTTCAGCGCCTTGGCCAGCGCCGGCCGGCTACGGCGACGCAGGCTGGTGCCCAGCTTTTGCGCGGCTTCGAGGCGCTGCCCCGGTCGAGAATCCTGGCTCAGCACCCATTCCAAGCCTTCCCGCGCTTCGTCTTCGGCCAGTTGTGACAAAGCGTCCAGGGTGGCCGACGACGAGCGCGTCGCCTTGATTTCGTCGAGCAGCCGTTGCAGCCGGGACTCCGAAACCTCGCCGGTCGCGGCGGGGTTGCCGTCCTGGTCGACCGGACTCAGCCAGATCAGGCGGTTTTCCGTGACCGCGACCAGCAACCCGCCGCGCTGTTCCGGTTTGGCTTGCGGCAGCGGGTCGAACAGCGCCAGCGCGCTGGCGTTGCGGCCGACGGGCACGGTGCGCGGTTTGCGGCGCTGGTCCAGCGTCCAGACCTTGAGTTCGCCGTCCTCGCCGAGCGAAAACAGGCGGCGGGGCAGGGGGCGGCCCTGCTCGTCGTTCAGCGCCGCGCTGAACAGCAGGCCGCGCACCGATCCTTGATGGGCGGCGTCGCCGCTGCGATCCTCTTCATCGATGGCGCCTTCCAGGAAGCAGACCCGAATCGAGCCGTCGCCGCAGCCGGCCACGATCCGCCCGTCGCCGGTGAAGGCCAGGGCGGAAATGCCGCGTTCGCCGCAAGGCATGATGCGGGGTTCGGCATCGCCGATATTCGCCAGCGGCAGGGCGTAAATGGTGTTGTCAGCGCCAGCGGCGGCCACGCTGCCGCTCGCCGGGTCCAGCGCGACGGCGCGTAGCGCCTGCTCGCTCAAGCGGCGCTTGGCTTGTTCGCGCAAGCGCGGGCGGTCGCAGTCCATTTCGATGATATGCAGCACCAGCGTCCCGTCATCGCCGACGCTCAAGACTTGCGAGTCGGATGCAACCAGCGCCCGCACCGCGCCGCCGTGAACGGCTTGTTGCCAATCCGGCGTTTTCCCGTCGCCGCCCGTGCGCCAAAGCGCCAGATCGCCCTTGGCGGTTCCGGCCAGCAAGCAATCGTCGCCGCAAAAGGCCAGTGCGGACACAGCAGCGTCCAGCGGGGCGCTGAAGCGCGCGTTCAGCTTGGGCAATTGCAACAGGTGAACGCTGGAGTCGGTGATGCCGGCCGCGTCGCGGCGACCGCCGACGGCCAATAGCTTGCCGCTGGCGGCGACAGCCAATAGGCGTTCGATGTGGGGCGCGTATTGTTTGGCCACGGTGGGCGGCTCCTAAAAATCATTCATGGGCTTCGTGCGAGAACTGCTGGCGTTTGATAATTCATATCACTTTAGAGCTACAGTGTTGCTATTCAAGTCTATAGGATATGTGATGCTCAACTGTTCTATGTCCGAATGCGAGACCTGAAGCATAACAATATATGTTGTTATTTTGTTTAGTATCTCCGTTTTCATCTATCCAGTAGATAAATTCTCCATGATTAATGAAATTTCTAATTTGATAGTTGTTGGTATTCAAGATAAATTCTGCTTTACTTTCAACCGTGCCATTAGTGTTTTTGTTGGGTTGTTTGCTTTCTAAGTTATAGTTGATATTTGATTTAACTGAAACTTCTAATGGATTTATTGTTGCATAAAATTCAAAACTACTACTTGCTATTCCTATCACTTCAAAATCTTTTCTGTTAGAGATTTCTAGTACTTTCGGGTAAGTGTTTTTTTCTATTATCTCAATGAGTTTCTGCTTATCTAAGCCTAAATCAGACTTGACTTGATCAATTATTAGAGCTAACTCACTAAATACCATAATTGAATGGGGTGCATTTCTGGCTTCCTGTAATAAATTAGGGGCCAACCCTTTAGTGTATTCACGATTTTTGTAGAAGCCTTTATCTTCAGTTACCAAACCAACATCTCCTATTTCAGCGAGTTTGAGACAATTAGCCCAAATAACCCCATCTTTAAATTGTTGGTTTTGTTCTCCATTAGGTGGTAGCTTTCTAATAACTTTATCGAAAGAGCTTTTTGCGCCTTCAAGGTCGAATGGAATCCATATTAATCTATCTTTATGAAAATTAAAGATGTCTTCAATCTTTTTATCAATAACTTCATCCTCAGGCATAACTATCTCTTTCATCTGACCAAAAATAGCTAACATGCGATTGTAGTTTTTTCTTATATTTTCTCGGTAATCAATTAATTGTTTTCTAAGGTTGAATTTTGTTTCTAATTCAATTATTTCAGGCAATCCAATTTTTATATCACTTACCACAATATAATGACTAAAGGCGCAACCCAAAGGACTCATTAAAGCTAATTCAGAGAGCCAAATATTGCTATCCAAAACTACAATTTTCATACTAGCACTCCATAAGAATTAGATAAATTATTATAATAACTTGAATCGCTTGGTCTTGGCGAAAAGAAATTTAGAGAAAATTATACGACTTCCTGCATGGGCCGAATCTGTGGCGGTGGTAACTCTCGACCTTCCTTAGCAAAATATCGAATCACATCTTCAACAACCTCACATAGCCCGCTATAAAGCTGGGCGGGATTATCGCCATGAATTCCCGTGATCAAATCCGGGCATTGGCCGATATAGGTTTGATCTTCTTCGCTCCATTCAATCCACTTATGATACTGGTCACTTACCTTCATTTTCGGTTCTTCGGGCCTTAATCTCTGCAATGATGCTTTCGACCGATTCTCCTTTGAACAACTGCGCTCTTTCGGCTGTGTAATCACCTTTGCCGACACGATGCCGGTTTAATAAACGCGGCCTGTCGATCATGTTCGGCTCTTGATTAGGTAATCGTTCGTTCATGCTGTCTTTATCCTTACATTCACCTGCCCCACCGGCAAATCCACTCGAATCCCCGGATGCGCCCGGCGGATTTGTACCAGCGCGGCGACGCAGTGTTGCCATTCGTTCTTGGCGCGGGAATGGCGGAATTCCGTCAACACTGGCGCTACCAGCTCCGCAAAAGCGGCATCTTCCAAAGCCAGCGTCTTGATGGCCTCGATCAGCCGGCGCTTGCCGACGCTCGCCGGCCACGGCCGTTCGGGCGCGGCCTGTTCGGCGTCCAACTCGCGCCGCTCCATCCGACCGGGCGGCAGGCCGAACAGGGTCTTGCGCAGAAATTGGCGCAATTCTTCGACCGGAGCGCCGGGTTGAGGCTCGGCGGCCTTCGCGGTCGGCGCGAACTTCCGGCGCTGGCGTTCCCACAGCAGCCGCACGGTGAACAGCCCAACCTCGCGATGCGGGCTTTCCATCAGCCAGGCCAGCCGCGCCGGATCGCCGAGCTTTTCGTGATGCCGTCGGATCAGGGTCAGCGCCGTCTCGCGGGTGATCTTGTGACGACTTTCGGCCAACTGAAACACCCGTTCCGGTAATAGCCAATCCAGCGGCAAGGCGGGTTCGACTGTCATCTCGCCCAGCCGCAACAACTGTTCGATGGCGAAGGCGCGCGGTTCGCGGTGTTCGCTGTCGGCCAGCCGATAGAGGAGGGCCGGTTCGTTCCAGGCGCGCAGTTCCTCCCGCGCGATGGCGACCGCCAGCCGGCGCAGGTCGGGCCGCTGATCGAGAAACAGCGGCCGTAGCCGACTCAACGGATAATCGGCGGCGGTCAAGCCGGGTTTGATGTTCAGAGCGCGGGTTTCCGGATCGCTCGGGCCGATGATCGGATGATGGGCCTTGAGATAGGCGGCGGCGAAGCGGCGCACGGGGTCTGGCTGGGCGGGGCCACAGGCCAGTTCCCACAGGTGATCGATCCCGCTGCGTTCCCCGCTGGCGAAGTCGTCGGGCCGGAATGATTGCAGCAGATAACGATGCGCGAAATCGTGCAGGGCCGGGTCGGCCTGCCGCGCCATCGCCAGCAGCCAAGGCAGTCCGATGCGGCTTGGGACGATCAGTTTCGAATCGCCGAGCAACTGAAGCGCCAGCGGCCGCAGCGCGGGGCGCAACACCAACCCTTTCAGCCATTCGACGTCCAAATCCTCGCCTTTCAACTTGCCTTGCCGCAGCCAATTGGCGACCGTGCTGTTCAGTTGCGGGTCGAGAAGGGCTTTTTGCAGCCATTCCGTACCGATCTCGCGCCCCGGATAATCCGCCAGCGCCTTCAAGGCCCGCTGCCGCGCCGGTGGATTGCAGCGCGGATCGTCCAGCAATTGACGGTAATAGGCGGCGGGCACTTTCACCTTGGCCTCTTTATAAAATTCGAGCACCGCATCCAGCGCCGACGAAGAACTTGCACGCTTGGTGAGGTTGTTAATGATGCGCTCGAAATCCATCTGTACGCCCTGCTGCATCAGCTCCATCAAATGCTGCATTTGCAGTTCGACCGTACCCGCGTTCGGTCCGGTCGGCGCGAGCGCCACTTCGACGAACTGCTCGGCGGTGATGTCGGCGGGCTTGAAACCCTGCCGCAGCTTGGCCTTGGCGAGCGCGGCGCTAGCCGGAGCACCCAGTAGCTTGAGAATGGTCGGCAACCCCAACTCGGCGGGCGGGCGTTGTTCCAGCAACGCCACGGCGAAGGTCTGCACGTCCTGGACGCCGTTCAAGACCAGCTTGACCAGCTCGGCGACCGGCAGGTCGGTCGCGTAGGCGCGGGCGTAGTCGATGGCGTAACGACGGGCTGGACTGTTGTCGCTGTAAAGCAAGCCCAGCACCATGTCGTGCAGGCCAAGCTGTTTCAGTTTGGATTGATGAAATTCCGGGTTGTCGCGCAACAGGCGCAGGACGAATTCGTGCACGATGGCCAGCGGTTTCGCGCCCAGACGGGCGAGCCAGGCCGGTTCGGCGTGGCGCAGGGTGTCCTTGAAATCCTGCTCCAGGCAGCGGATGGCGAAATCGCACACCTGTGCGTTGCGGGCGTCTTCCAGCAGGCGCAGCAGCGGCGCGGGGCTGATTTTCCAGGCATCGTCGAACGCGCGCCGGTCCAGCTTGTCGGGCGGGCCGTAAGGGCTGACGACGCCCTGATCGGTCTTGCCAATCAAATCCTTGTGTCGCCAGATTTGGTTCAGAATCCAGCATTGATGCAGGGGTTGCGGTTCCGGATAGTGGCGCAGTATCTGTCCGGCAAATACCGGGAACAGTTCGGGGATGGCCTGGCCGAGTTGCCGCAGGAAGCGCCAGGCGCGGCGACGCATGTACAGCCAGGTGCCACGCGAGATTTCGCCGCCGGCCGTGACCGGCTGCACGTCCAGCCGGCAGCAGAGCGCGCCCAGCATGGCGAGGTCGTGGCGTTGTTCGGCCTGTTTGTAAATGCCCTTGATGCCTTGCCAGACGCCCCAACCGATGGCGTTCGGCGGCAATTGCGGAATCAGTTCCAGCAGCAAGGCACGGGCTGGTTCATCGTCGGCTGCGTACAAATCCAGCAGCACTTGACCGAGCTTCAAACGCGGCGGCGGGTTGGGCGAGGCCAGCAGCGCGGCCCAGGCGCCGGCGCGGACGGCTTGCCGCTCGTCGGCGGTTTTGCCGGCCAAAGCTTGCGGGTTCAGGCTCTGGCGCAGGCGATCCAGCGACCAGGCATCGGGCGGCAGGGGTGGCGCCTGATA
>Ga0058869_1450868_pt1 | contig 10738 bp, 6 predicted proteins | sample TNRReaAaerobiRNA_FD_61086 | JGI IMG/M metagenome (GOLD analysis project Ga0058869, IMG submission 61086) | Wastewater treatment Type I Accumulibacter community from EBPR Bioreactor in Madison, WI, USA - TNR Reactor, Time I- 292min-Aaerobic_... | ecosystem: Engineered > Bioreactor > EBPR >...
GAACTGGGCAAGTCCGATGAGAACGGCATCGACAGCGCGATTCGCGCTGCACTGAAAGGACAGGAAACCTGGGTGCTCATCGGGGGCCCACCCTGTCAAGCCTATTCCTTGGCGGGGCGCTCCAGACGCGCCAGGGACAACGAATTTCACAGGGACGAAAAACACTTTCTCTACAAGGAATACCTGAGAATAATTCAGGTGCATCGACCTACCCTCTTCGTGATGGAAAACGTCAAGGGACTGCTCTCATCGAAGCACGCCGGCAGCCCGATGTTCGAGAGGATCATTGCGGATCTGTCCATGCCTTCCGAGGGGCTTGAGTACGAAATTCGCTCTTTCACCAAGAGGGGGGAGGGCCGTTCGCTGGAACCCGCCGACTACCTTATCCTTTCGGAGCGCTACGGGATTCCGCAAAACAGGCACCGAGTGATACTGCTCGGGGTCAGAAAGGGTCTGGGCATCCCACAGCACAATTTGCTGACACCCGTATCTCCACCGGTCACGGTCGGGCAAGCCATTGATGATCTTCCGCGAATCCGCAGCAGGCTGTCGCGAGGTGACTCAGTGGAGGTTTGGCGCAATGCTGTCCAAGCTGCGTCTGCCTATGTCGAGGGATGGCGGACGGAAAACGAGTCCGCGATGATCGAGACAATGCGCGTCTTTGGCACCGCGGCGACCAGCACCACGACCGGCGGTGCATTCGTCTCGCGGGGCTGCAGAAGGCCGAAGAAGCCGACCCAACTCCAGCGGTGGGTGCATGACCCGAGCTTGAAAGGAGTCTTGCAGCATGAGGCCCGCGCCCACATGGCATCCGATCTCGCCCGCTACCTGTTCTCGGCCAGCTTTGCTCATTCCACGAGTTATTCCCCACGGCTGAACATGTTTCCTCCCAAGCTGCTTCCCGATCACATCAATGTCCATGTCGAACAGGGATCGGAAGCGATCCCGTTCAACGATCGGTTCCGCGTGCAGTGCAGAAACGAGCCGGCCACCACGGTCGTGGCACATATCGCGAAGGACGGGCACTACTATATCCATTACGACCCCACCCAGTGCAGAAGTCTCACGGTAAGGGAGGCTGCACGCCTCCAGACGTTCCCTGACAACTATTTCTTTTGGGGCAATCGCACGGAGCAGTACACCCAAGTCGGCAACGCAGTGCCCCCCCTGCTTGCCCACCGGCTCGCCAAGATCTTGTGCAGCCTCCTGAACGAGATGCACAGGCGGAAAGGGCCCCCGACCAACAACTCTGTCTTGGAGGAGCAAACCGAACAGGAATGGCGGAAGCTGTCGACAAAGGATCCGGTGCTTGCCGAAGCGGATCAGCCCGTAACCTGACCAATCACCAGAACGTCCTCCTTCCCATGCAGCCACTTCTCTACGCTATCCGCTGTTTCCTCGACCGAGTGCTTCAAGGCGCACTCCCAGACAACAGCCACGCGCCAGCCAAGTCCGTGAAGCATCTCAGTATGGCGGGAGTCACGTGCAACATTTTCGTCGAATTTCCGCCGCCAGAAGTCCGCATTGGCCTTGGGACTGGCCGTGTAGCGGCAGCCTTCATGTCGGTGCCAAAAACAACCGTGGACGAACACTACCGCCCGGTGCTTTGGAAACACGAGATCGGGACAGCCGGGCAGCGTCGTCACATGAAGTCGGTAGCGAGATCCTCTGGCGAAAAGAAGGGAACGAAGCACCCGCTCCGGCTTGGTGTTCTTTCCGCGAATGCTCGACATCATGCGGCTGCGCTGCGGGGTGGTGGGGATGCGCACTGTCTTGGATACCTTCCGCCTGGATGTACGCAGAAACGGCAGCCTCGCGCGTCTGCCCGTCGATCCGAACGGATCACGGCGGCCAAGGCAACTCTTCGGAGCTTACCATGTGCCTGACTCGGAGGAAGAGTCAAGGGGGGGCTGATGGCTCATGATCGCAGTCACCCGCCGAGCGCTGCCTGCCTTGCGGAATCGATGCGGGACCTTGGTTACTCGCTTGAGACTGCGATTGCCGATCTGATCGACAACAGCATCTCCGCCGGTGCCGACGCCATCGAGATCGTCTGTGATGTAGTCGGGGAGCGTCCCGTTGTGGCCATCCTCGACAATGGTAGAGGAATGACAGACGAGGAGTTGATCGACGCGATGCGTCACGGGACCGGCAACCCCAGGCTGCGTCGGTCACCGCAGGATCTTGGACGCTTCGGTCTTGGCCTTAAGACTGCCTCGTTTTCCCAATGCCGTTCGCTGGCCGTCGTGAGCACACGGGATGGAGCGGTCTGCGGGGCCGAATGGAGCCTGGATCGCATCGGTGCATCCGACGACTGGATCCTTTCCATCCTGGACGATGCAGACATTCATGCGTTGCCCTATACGGAGCGACTTGGCAGCCGGGGCACAGCCGTAATCTGGCGACAGCTCGACCGATTGATGGAGGATGAGGCCGGTGATCGGCGAGATGAGATCGTCTACGAGAAGCTCGAAGCCGTGGGCAGACATCTGTCGCTTGTCTGCCATCGGTTCCTCTCAGGTGAGGTCAAGGGGCATACCAAGATTTCGCTCACCATCAACGGTCACCCGATTGCGGCATTCGATCCCTTCTGCAGGAAGAATCCAGCCACCCAAGTGCTTCCTGAGGATATCGTCCGCATCGGCGAGGCCGAGGTGCGGCTGCAGCCGTATGTGCTGCCGTACCACAGTCTTCTGTCTGCAGCCGACTATGCCTACTATAGGCATCTCAGCGAATTAATATCCAATCAGGGTGGCTACGTCTATCGGAACGGTCGTTTGATGGCATGGGGTGACCGGTTCAGACTGGTACCAAAGGGTGAGGCCACCAAACTGGCACGGGCTTTGATGAAAGCTTCTGGGCACCGTTTTCTTGGAGCCAGATTTCCCGGTGACTTCTTGGGGAATCTTGCTTCGCATTTTCCTCTGGAATCGGCGCGATTCAGCCTTTCGTGGCGCCACCGTCAGCATGGAGCTGGCACTCCACTAAATTAGTACGTGACGCGATCTGTTATGTGAAGCATGATACCGAATGTCTTAGCTCACTTTCATTTCGCGATAGCCTCAGACCAACAAGAGAATAATTCCGTGACCCGCGAACAAACATGCAACAAGCATAGTGAGCACATGCATCGCACGTCAAGACGGGCCGATGCCACTCCCCATGCAGCTTCTTTGATCGAGGGACTGAGGGATATTGGATACTCGCTGGATACCGCCATATCCGACATCATCGACAACTCCATCACAGCGGGTGCAAGGCAGATTCGCATCATCACCGAGGCATGCATCGACAAACCCCTGATCGCGATTATTGATGACGGCGAAGGGATGACCGAAGACGAGCTCATTGCCGCCATGCGCCCGGGGAGCCGAAGTCCTCTTGCAAATCGTGATGAGCCCGACCTCGGAAGGTTCGGGCTTGGTTTGAAGAGTGCCAGTTTCTCGCAATGCCGCCGGCTGACAGTTGTCTCTCGGAAGGACGGCAAGACTTCTGCGGCGGTCTGGGATCTCGACGACGTAGCGGAACGGAACGAATGGAAGGTGCAGTTGCCGGATGACTTTGCGGGGATTCCTGAGGTAGGGCAGCTTGGGGCCAGAGGTACGTTGGTTCTTTGGCAAGAACTCGATCGGTTGACCGGGGGCGTTTCGCACAACACTGCCAAGCGTGCAGAAATCATCAACCGGAGAATTTCCGAGACCGAATGGCATCTGCGTCTGGTTTTCCACCGCTTCACGGAGGATACGAAGTTGCTCCGCATCCTGTTGAACGGTCGTCCACTTCGGCCACTCGATCCTTTTGCCCGAAAGAATCATGCAACCATTTCTGACCCTGAAGAAAAGCTGGCTTTGGGTCGCGGCGAAGTGGCGATCCAGAGCTTCACGCTTCCTCACCACAGGCAAATGAGCAAGGCCGACTGGGAAGACATCGCCGGCCCAGATGGTCATCTGAAATCACAGGGGTTCTATTTGTACCGAGGCAGGCGCCTCATCCTTTACGGAACGTGGTTTGGGCTCTGCCGACAGTCCGAACTGACCAAGCTTTGCCGGGTCAGGATTGATATTCCGAACAGCATGGACGCTGACTGGAAGATCGACGTCAAGAAATCGTCTGCCCAGCTGCCTCCCGTCGTCCGTGACCGCCTCAGGAAAGTGATCGAGCGCATTCAGGATGGCTCGAAGCGGACCTATCGCAAGCGCGGGCAAAAGCTTGTCGACCACGAGCGACTGCCTATGTGGAATCGCTCTCAGGCCGAAGGACAGATCCGATATCGGCCAAACACCGGGCATCCCGCTTTCGCTGACTTCGCCGAGCATTTGCCACCCGACCTGCGGCGCGGATTTTTCAACTGTATCGCACTCGTAGGTGCTTCGCTGCCTATCGAATCTCTACATGCCGACATGGCCGGCGCGGCAGAGCAAATTGTGCCCGACCGCGTCGATGAGGACACGCTGACTCAAGCCGTGAAAGCGACGTTGTCCGTCCTCTTGGCAGCCCGGAAGGACATCAAGGAAATCATGGCGCTGATGAAGGACGTCGACCCCTTCCGCTCGGCCTGGGAGGACACTCAGCGCATCGTCGCTGCAACGATAGAATCGAAGGAAGACGAATGACCCCCCTCCTGAGCAGCCTCGAAGGCATGACGGCGATGTACATGGCATCGCAACAAGGACCTCACACTGCGCAGTCGATCCGGGACATCATTGGGCAATTGCGCAGCACGCCGATGTTCTCAGGAAAGGTCGAGGACGACGATGCCGAGGAGCTTGCGCGGCTGATCGAAGAGAAATACGGCATCAGCATGGGGCTCGGAGCCGTAGTCGATGCAGAGGATTTTCGTCCTTGGCTGCATGACGCGCGGATCAACCGTGAGATCGGGGATTTCTACTGGAGTCGTTACCGCAGGCTCCTGAACCTCAAGGGCCTGCCGAAATCTGTGGTTGACGCCACCGACGAGGTGACGGATCGTGTGCTGGATCGCCTCGGCAATCCAAAAAACATGAGCCCCTGGAGCCGCCGCGGCATGGTCGTCGGACACGTCCAGAGTGGGAAGACAGCAAACTACACGGGATTGATATGCAAGGCTGCCGATGCCGGCTATCGCCTGATCGTGGTTATCGCTGGCATCCACAACAATCTGCGCAACCAGACCCAGGCGCGGATCGACGAGGGTTTCATAGGTCGTGACACCGGACGGCTGGCTCACGCCAATAAGGCGCAGCGGCAGAAAATCATCGGGGTGGGCACGTTCGATCAGCGGGAATTCCCGGTCTCGCTGACCAACACGCTGCGAGATTTCAACAAGGCGACCGCCACCACGAACACCAGCCAGATCGGGCAGTACAATGTTCCGGTCGTTTTGGTGATCAAGAAGAATCCCAGCACGCTCAAGAACCTTGTTGAATGGCTAAAGGAGCATTCCGTCCATCAGGGCACACAGATGGTTAGCCAGCCGATGCTGCTGATCGACGACGAGGCCGACAACGCCTCGATCAACACCGCTTATTCTCGCGACGAAGTTACGCGAATCAATGGGCAGATCCGCGAGCTGCTCTCTCTGTTCCATCGCAGCTGCTATGTTGGCTACACGGCCACGCCTTTTGCCAACATCTTCATCGACCCGGACACCGATGACGAGGCGCTGAAGCAGGACCTGTTCCCGCGCCATTTCATCATCGGCCTGGATGCGCCGTCGAATTATTTCGGCGCGCAGAAGGTGTTCCTCGACGCCCGCGACCGGCACGTTCGCCTGATCGACGACAACGAGGATATCCTGCCGATGAAGCACAAGATCGACCATCCGGTCGATGTGTTGCCAGACACCCTCGTGCGGGCCGTGCGCTCCTTCATCGTCGCCCGTGCGATCCGCAATGTGCGGGGCCAACAGGCGTCACATGCCTCGATGCTGGTCAATGCCTCGCGCTTCACGGATGTCCAGGGGCGGCTGCGCTCGCGGATTGCCGACGTCGTGGACCGCATCCGGGACGCAGTTGCAGTCGATGGCGCGAAAGGCCGTGTCGCCTTGCGAAACCCAGAGATTGCGGATCTCCATGCGGTCTGGGAGACAGAATACGCAGACGCCGAAGGAGCCGACTGGTCTCAGGTACAGGCGCGGCTGCACGAGGTTCTGATTGCCGCAAAAGTCGTGGAGGTCAATGCTTCCAAGCGTTCTCAGGCGCTCGACTATGACCTAGGTGGCGAACATGGCGTGACCATCATCGCCGTTGGTGGCTTCTCCCTGTCGCGCGGGCTGACATTGGAGGGGCTGACGGTCAGCTACTTCCTGCGGAACTCGATGATGTACGACACGCTCATGCAGATGGGGCGCTGGTTCGGATATCGACCGGGGTATGAGGATCTGTGCCGCGTGTGGATCCCCGCGGATGGCGTAGGCTGGTATGCCCACATCCATGAGGCGATGGACGACCTGCAGGCACAATTGAAGCGCATGGAACTGGCGAAGGCCACGCCTGAGCAGTTCGGGCTGGCCGTTCGCAGCCATCCGGAGTCCCTGATCGTGACCGCCCGGAACAAGATGGGGAGCGGTCGTGAGTTCCCCATGAAGGTCGGACTGGCAGGCAAGCTGGTCGAGACTACGCGGATTCGCACTGATGGCGTCCAGTTGGCACGCAACCGGAAGGCTGGGGAGGATCTGGCGAAGGCCATAGTGGCCCGCGGACTGACTCCGGATCATCCATCGAGGGGCACCCTTTACAAGTCGGTTCCTGTCAATCTGGTTCGCGATTTCCTGCGGGCGTTCCGTGCCGATGCAGCGGATCCATTAACAGATCCGAGGCTGATGAGCGATTACATCGATGCCCGCTCCGACACCGAACTGAAGGAATGGGATGTCCTCTTCGCCAGCGCCCAGAAGGCCGATGCACCCCCGGATGAACTGGCGGGGATCCGGATGCGGGCCTTCGGCAGATCGGTTGGCGATGTGGATCTGCGCCAAAATGTGCTTGCTATCAGCGGCACCAGCAGACGGGTTGGCTCGCCCGGCGATGAGCGTATCGGCCTGTCCCCGGATCAAATCAAGGACGCGACCCAAGCCTTCCGCGAAGAACGCATCCGCGAAGGGAAGCCTGTTCCGGACACCCTGCCACCACGCATCTTCTGCGAGATTGCGGGACGCCGCCCGCTGATTATCCTGCGTTTTGTGGCTCCCGATATTGCAGACAACGAGCTGAAAAGAAAGCTGCCGGGCGTTGTCCTCGCGTGGAGTATCTGCTTCCCGCCGTCGAATGTTCAGGGGGGGACCGTCGAGTACGTCGTAAACACGATCCGAATGCGCGAGATGTTCGGCGAGGAGGAAATCGAAGAGGAGGCGCTTGGTGATTCCGAATGACAATCCATGGTCCGGCCTCGAACCCGGAAAAATCGACACACGACGCGTAGATGCATCAGCACGCTGGAATTGGTTCTGGGCCGTCATGCCGCGCACCGACATGGCCTTGGTTCTACAGCTTCCGAGTCTTCCGAATCCGGTGCCAAATCTGCCCAAGCTCAGAAATCTGGAGATCCGCTTCCAGACGCTGCCAGGCGGCCCAATCCTTTACGTACGCCTCAAGGATAGTGCGCAACTCGAACTGTTCGAGACCCTCTGCCGCGACGTCATGGCAGCAGGCGAGCTGGCGAATACTGTGCCTGAGGCGCTTGAACGGGCCATCGGGCGCACTTTTCGTTGGCACTACCTGTTGCGCGGCGGAAGACTTGAAGCGTTGGCGGAAGAAGCGCAGAAAGGCCTGATCGGTGAAATCGCGATTCTGAAGCTCCTGATAGCCAGTCTGGGTGCGAAGGCTGCCCTTGCTGCATGGGCAGGCCCCTCCGGCGCTCCGAAGGACTTTGAGCTCCAAGCAGACTGCATCGAGGTCAAGGCAAGGCGCGGAGCTTCACAGCCTTTTGTGAAGATTGCCAGTGAGCACCAGCTCGCAGACGTAGCGGACCGCCGACTTTGGCTGGGCGTACTCGCCGTCGACAAGGTTCAGAACCCCCATGGTCGGACGCTGACGGAGTATGTGTGCGAGGTGACAGAGCTTCTCGAACGAACGGAACCCTCAGCCATCATGGATTGGGACTTACATCTTGCCGATGCTGGCTACGATATGCTGCACGACTACTCGGCCTGGCGCTGGATTGTGTCGTCCCCAGAGTTTCATTCCGTCGCAGACGGATTCCCACGGATTACCGCCCCCGTCCCGCTTGGTGTTTCGGGCGTGACCTATGCACTCGCGCTGTCGGCCTGCACTCCATTTCGGACTGACTGGAACATCGTGCGTTCGAATCTCGTCCAGAAGGATCTGCCATGAGTGAGCTTCACGACTATCACCAGAGTCTTATGGCGGACATCCGCCGTGAGGCGGACGCAAGCGGCGTGTTGATGGTCGAGGCATTCTTCGACCAAATGACCGCTCGGCTGACAGAGGCGGGCGAACTCGAGGCGGCCGACCGTGCCTTCTACCAGACTGGCGAGGGGGCCCAGAGGCTCAGGATAGACGGATACGCGGGCGACCCGCGACACAGCGACGGTGTTCTTGGCCTGATCGTCTGCGACTTCGCCGACAGTGACGAACTTCAGACAATTGGCAAGGCTGATGTCCCACCCATCCTTAATCCGCTTATCCGCTTCCTGAAGAAGGCCCGGACAACGGAGTTTCGAGATGCCCTCAACGAGGTGAACCCTGCATTTCAGGTTTCCGACATGATCATCGCGACGTGGTCGCAGGTCACCAAGGTCAAGCTGATCCTTGTTTCAAACCGCCAGTATATTGGGCGGGACGATGCCGTAAGACTGCAGGACCCGGATGCCGTTCCGATAACTTGGTCGGTCTGGGATCTGGCTCGGTTTGAGCGATTCGATCGCTCTGGCCAAGCGCGCGAAGACATGGTCATTGATTTTGAGGGCGACTTCGGCGCTCCGCTTCCAGCGCTCAAAGCTTCGCAGACTGGTGCGGCTCTCGAAAGCTACCTGCTTATCATGCCCGGTCAGCAACTGGCCGCAATCTACGATGTTTGGGGTGCTCGCCTTCTCGAAGCCAATGTCCGTACCTTCCTTCAGGCCAGGGCCAAGACAAACAAGGGTATCCAGAAGACAATCAAGGAGGAACCGGAGCTCTTCTTTCCCTACAACAACGGTCTGTCGGCAACAGCCGAATATGTGCTTTCCGTCTCGACAGATACCGGTCTCGCGATCTCGTCAATCGGTAACCTCCAGATCGTTAATGGCGCACAGACAACAGGCTCGATCCATGCAGCGTTGAGGTCTGCTCGGGAACAGCTAACGGATGTCTTTGTGCAGATGAAGCTGACGGTCGTACCGGCCGACCGATCTGAGGAAATCGTGCCGAAAATTTCGGAATACGCAAACACCCAGAACAAGGTCAACGCAGCTGACTTTTTCTCGAATCATCCTTTCCACATCCGGATAGAGCAGTTTTCGCGCAACGTGATGTTTGCCGCGCGCGAGGGGGAGCGCCACGACAGCAAATGGTTCTACGAGCGATCCCGTGGGCAGTTCATCAATGACCGCGGCCGACGTACAGGCAGCAACCAGAAGAAATTCGATCTGGAATACCCCAAGGCGCAGCTATTCAGCAAGACCGATCTGGCCAAGTTCGAAAACTCAGCGGCCGGACAACCCCATATTGTCTCGCGCGGGGCACAAAAGAATTTCGCGCTGTTCGCCAAGGAGATCGGTGAGGCGTGGTCAAAGAGCGAGGCGAAGTATGACGAGCTTTGGTATCGCCGGTTAGTCGCAAAGGCCATCATTTTCCGGAAGCTCGAGACCGAGATTCCGAGACAGCCTTGGTATGAAGGGGGTTACCGCGCCAACATCGTGACCTACGCCATGGCAAAGATCTTCCACGATGCGAACCGAGGCAATTACGTACTCGACCTCGACACGATCGCGAAACGACAGATGGTCGCCGACGCCTTGGTTCGAGCTCTTCTGTTGGCGGCAGAAGAAGCTCGGAACGTCATTACTCAGCCCCCTTTGGGCATGCGCAACTTGTCGGAATGGGCCAAGCAACAGGCGTGCTGGAGTGTGCTTCAGGCTCGACAAATCAATTTCGATGCTGGATTTGAGCGCTGTCTGACGTTGAAGGAAAGCGCAAAGACCAACGAGCGAGACGCGCGGGAGAGACAGCGCGAGATTGCCGGGATCAAGGTTCAATCGATAGTAGTGGAGCTCGGGGCGGATTTCTGGCGGAAGGTACGGGAGCAAGGAAGCGCCGCGCGCAAGCTGACGACCAAGGATGACCAGATCCTGAGGGTCTGCGCTTCCGTGCCGCGTAGAATCCCAACCGACCAGCAGTCCAAATACGCGATCACTCTGCTCGAACGGCTTAAAGAAGATGGGGTTTTATCAGTCGACTTGACTAGCCTGATCGACGCCCGTTCACGCGCCGCGGTTTGAACGAATGAGGAAGTCGAGTTCAGCCGGCCGCTGGTGAGCGAGAACGACTGGAACAGAAAATCAGCCCCGCACTCGGCGAGTTGTTGATTGGTGAGATCGCAAGGAATGTCTTCGCGCGCGCGGGCAACGAGCCGGTTCGCTACAGAGTGCGGTAGCAGTGCGCGCCACGCTCCATCCCAAGGCGTCTTCTTGGGTAAACGGATCGCTGGGCGGTAGTGCGCTGGCTGCGCAGTGCCTGATCCTTGCCGCCCCCGGCCGGGACAAGCCCTGCTTGGAGCGGTTCGCCGAGAACGGACCGTGCATGGCGGTCAGCCGCAAGCG
>Ga0058869_1027054_pt1 | contig 10700 bp, 8 predicted proteins | sample TNRReaAaerobiRNA_FD_61086 | JGI IMG/M metagenome (GOLD analysis project Ga0058869, IMG submission 61086) | Wastewater treatment Type I Accumulibacter community from EBPR Bioreactor in Madison, WI, USA - TNR Reactor, Time I- 292min-Aaerobic_... | ecosystem: Engineered > Bioreactor > EBPR >...
CCCCTCCTGCCAACTGCCAACTGCTTTCCTGCCAACTATAAAACTGCCTCCTGCCAACTATTTCAATCCCGGCATTTGATCCGAATCCCCCCCTCCTGCCAACTGCCAACTGTTCTCCTGCTAACTGAAACCTACTTCTTACCAAACTTCTCCGGGTTCTCGATCATTGATCCCAGCATTTTGCCAACTTCTTCAGACCGTGCGTTCCAATCCTGATAAGTTTTTTCATCAATATACTTGCTGGCTAATGCAAAATCACTCCAAACCTGTGTCTCAGAATTTTCCATATCAGCATCTGATATTTTTGAAATAAAGTGGTTTTTATATAGCCGCTTTCTATAGCCCTCTGCCACATTGGAGCATACAGAACGGGAGCTCCTACGAATTTGGTTAGTCAAGTCAAACTTCTCCTCCGGTGGAAATTTTTTGCTCTCCTGAAAAATATCCATCGCCAAAGAAAAAGCTTTTTTATAGACAATTAAATCCCTAAAACTGCCCATGATTGTACTTTTGATATTAATAAATTAAGCTTGGCATTTAGTTAGTTGGCAGACATTTAGTTAGTTGGCAGTCTTTCAGTTGGCAGTTGGCAGGAGTTACGTATTCCATGATATTTGGTATACAGCGATTGAAGCTGGCGGATTTCAGTTGGCAGGCTTGTTATTTGATTCAATGAACTGATCATCAAGTAATTGGATTCTTATTTCTTGAATTGAGACACTTACTTTGATCCAAAACGCCTCCTCCTGCCAACTGCCAACTGAAAGACTGCCAACTATTTCAATCCCAACATTTGATCCAAAACGCCTCCTCCTGCCAACTGCCAACTGAAAGACTGCCAACTTATTAAATTAATCCACCACCTTCCTGCGCAGCACAAAATGTTTGCCCAGATAAACCTTGCGCACCATTTCGTCAGCGGCTAATTCTTCGGCGGTGCCGGCTTTCAGGATTTGCCCTTCGAACATGAGGTAGGCGCGGTCGGTAATGGAGAGGGTTTCCTGCACGTTGTGGTCTGTGATAAGGATACCGATGTTTTTCGTTTTCAGCTTTGCAACAATAGATTGAATGTCCTCTACGGCGATGGGGTCAATGCCTGCAAATGGCTCGTCGAGCAGGATAAACTTGGGGTCAGTGGCCAAAGCCCGTGCAATTTCCGTTCGCCGCCGTTCGCCGCCCGACAGGGTATCGCCATTGCTTTTGCGCACTTTTTCAAGGCCAAATTCATCAATGAGCTCTTCCAATTTTGCTTTTTGCTGCTCGCGGGTCAGGGTCGTCATTTCCAGCACGGCAATGATGTTGTCTTCCACAGTCAGTTTCCGAAAAACAGAGGGTTCCTGCGGCAGGTATCCGATGCCCCGCTGGGCCCGTTTGTACATGGGCAGGGTGGTAATTTCTTCGTCGTTCAGATAAACATTGCCGCCGGTGGGGCGAATGAAACCCACCACCATGTAGAAAGTCGTGGTTTTGCCGGCGCCATTAGGTCCCAATAAACCGACAATTTCACCTTGGCGCACCTCAATGGAAACCCCGCGCACCACCTGGCGCTGGCCATACACGCGATCGAGGTGGTCGCTTCTTAGTATCATCATAAGATTCAAACAGTTCAGTCTTCAATATAGATCACTTTCCTCAAAAAACGGAGGCCCAGCGAGACTTCAAACGTCAGGTTGCGGATGCGGCGCTCGGGAACCGTGCGCAGTTCGCCCGTATATGGATCGGTGACGTTCGGAATAGGCGGCTGCCGGTATTGATCTGAAAAATCGGGATTAACGGTAAACTCTACCAAGCCGCCAACGAATTCAGACAAAGCCACTTCGAATCCACCACCAACCGTGATGCCATAATTGATGCGCCGGATAAACTCGTAGGTATTAAACGGATAAATAGCAAAACCAGGGTTCAATTCATTGAACAACTCGTATTTGCCGAGGTTGGTGTTCACCGTATACTCGCCGCGGATGCCAAACGAGTAATAAACCTTGGTATTGGCCGCAAAATCGTATTTCTGCTTGCCGCCAAGGGTCACCGAAGCATTGTTGAAAATAAACTCGGTAGCCGGCGCTCTGGTGAACCCGCCATTAAAAACATTGCTGAAAAACAGGTTCCGGAATGCGCTGCCCCGCTGGTGGTAACCCGCCTGGGCAAACAGGGAAAACCGATTGCCTTCCGAAAGGCTTTCGATGAATACAATACCATGATACCCTAACAAGGGATCGCGCTCGAAGCCGTTCCAGCTTTGCACCCCAATGGATAGCCCGCCTTTAACGCCAAAATAATAGCCCTGTGCGGAGGTTTGTCCATTCAACAGGAATAACGCTGCAATAATCAGTAAGAAGGTCTTTTTCATGCGTATGTGTTGCTTTCAGTCGCAAATTTGACGTTTTTTTTTGACAAAATGTATGGATGGCATTCGGAGCGGCCCATGCATTGTCATCCTAAATTATTGCTTCACTATTTTGCCACAATACTTGCCTCCTTCTGAATCTGTCACGATGAGCGAATAAACGCCTGTGGGAAGGTCGGAAATATCCAGATAACCGGCATTGCCTAAAGGTTGTGAATACAAGATAGTGCCATCTGCATGAGTTAGCGTAGCGTGTGCGGCATTGACTTCTTCAGGCAGTGTAAGATGCAGAAAGCCTGATGTTGGGTTGGGAAAGATGGATACAAAAAAAGGCGAAAGCGGCAAAAGGGTTTTCGTATTGGTTGTGCTGCTGAATTTTAGTATCCAGCCGTCATAATCTCCATAATTAAAGGGGAGGTCGCTGTCATCAGAAGGGCTGCCGCCAGCCAGCGCATATCCTCCGTCAGCAGTTTCTGAAACGGAATAGATGGTATCGTAATTACTGCCTCCAAGCGGTCTTTGCCACTGGACTTCGCCGAGTGTACTTAGTTTGACGATCCATCCATCCTGTAAACCAAAGTTTGCAGGAATCATCATGCCATGATTTCCCATGACATCTCCGTCAATGGAACCAGTTGCCCCTGAAACAATATAGCCGCCATCACTGGTTTGTTTAATGCCTGTGCCCAAAGCATATTCCGAACTAGCGCCCCCGAGGGCCCGTTGCCATTCGATCAAACCGGTTTCGTTTATTTTCACTACCCAAATATCTGAACTGCCGTGATGGAAAGAAACCTGGCCATCATTTGAGGTCGTATACCCGGAGGCAATATACCCGCCATCATTTGTTGTTTCGATCATGCGGCCCGAGTCCCGGTTCGTGCCGCCAAGCGACTTTTCCCACTGAATATTTCCGGAGGTGTCAAGTTTTACAATCCAATAATCTTCATTGCCATGAGGAGCGGAAATTTGACCGCCTGAAGAGCCGGAACCAATTACAATATAGCCGCCGTCTGCTGTTTGCCGTAGGGCGTAGGCCTCGTCATATCCGGAACCACCATAAGTCTTTTTCCATTCAGTTTCGCCCGAGGCATTCAGTTTGACAACTAAATAATCCGTTGTACCCTGGCTTACTGTAATATCGCCTGTGACTGAGGCCGTCCAGCCGACGAGGATATAACCGCCGTCTTCCGTTTCTTCTACGTAACGCGCAGTATCAAATCCATTTCCGCCAAAAGATTGTTCCCATTGCAGGTTACCTTCGGTGTCTAATTTTACAACCCAGCAATCTTCTGCTCCCTGCGGATCGCTAAGCGCTCCATCGTTTGAAGCGCTTTGGCCGGCAACTACATACCCGCCATCAGTGGTTTGCTGAATGGCATAAGGGATGTCTGTTTTCGTACCCCCGTAGAATTTTTGCCAGATGACCTCTCCATCGGCATCTGTTTTGATTATCCAAAAATCTCCTTCGCCCAATTGGTTAGTCACCTCTCCGCCAACGGAATACGACAAGCCAGCTGCAATATACCCGCCATCAGTGGTTTGCCGGAAGGCATAGAAGTGATCGAACTCACTACCACCATAAGGTTTTGACCATTCGAGCTGTGGCTGCGTAAATGCAGTTGCTGCGAAGGCTAAAAAGGCGAGATTAAATGCGTAAGCCGGTTTCATGCTACTTCAGGTTATGGTGGTGAAAATAAAACTTAATCTGTATAGGTTTTTGTAGGCAGCGCCATAGCTTCCACCAAATTCAAAACCCTAAAGCGGGCCATTATGGAGATACCCCGGGTTATTGTCCATATCTCCATGCGTAATTTTCAAATCTTCAAATCTCCACATCACTTCGCCCGTTCTGTCACAAAGACCACCAAATCTTCCAGCGCCTGCCGCACTTCGGAATGCGGAAATTCGTGCAACAAAACGAAGGCTTCTTCGCGAAAGCGGTACATCGCCTCGCGGGTGTATTCCAAACCGCCACTCTGGCGCACAAAATCAATGACTTCTTTCACTTTTTCCGGTCGGTCACTGTAGCGGCGGATGTTGTTGATGATGGCACGGCGTTCGCTTTTGGGTGCTTTCGACAGCGCGTAGATGAGGGGCAGGGTCATCTTTTTTTCTTTGATGTCAATGCCGAGGGGTTTGCCAATGTCATCAGCGCCGAAATCGAACAGGTCGTCGCGAATCTGGAAAGCGATGCCGATTTTTTCTCCAAACAACCTCATGCGCTCAATTATTGCCTCGTCTTTGGTTGCCGAAGCCGCCCCTACCGCACAGGCAGAAGCGATCAGGGAAGCCGTTTTCTGGCGGATGATTTCGTAATAGATGCTTTCTTCGATGTCCAACCGGCGCGCTTTTTCAATTTGCATCAGCTCGCCTTCGCTCATGGCTTTTACTGCTTCGGATACAATTTCGAGTTGCCGGAATTCTTTGTTGCGCAGCGAAAGCAGCAGCCCCTGCGAAAGCAGATAATCGCCGACCAGCACCGCAATTTTATTTTTCCAGAGCGCATTGATCGAAAAAAAACCGCGCCGTTCGTAGGAATCATCCACCACGTCGTCGTGCACGAGGCTGGCGGTGTGCAGCAATTCCACGAGTGAAGCTGCATTGTAAGTAGCAGGGCCGGATTCGCCGCAAAGTTTGGCCGACAGGAACACAAACATGGGGCGCACCTGCTTGCCTTTCCGGCGAATGATGTAAAACATGATCTTGTCCAGCAACGGTACTGAGGTGCGCATAGCCTCCCGGAAATGGGTTTCGAATTGCTTCAGCTCTTGCTGGATCGGCTTCTGAATAGATTGGAGAGAGGTGACCATAGTGTGAATTTGGTAGCCAAAGCTAAAGCATTAAAACAAAAAAACTCCTGAAAAGCTCATTCTTCCTCCTCCGCTGCTTCCAATTCGTCTGCTTCTTTTCCTTTCCGGATTTTTACAATTGGATTGCTGGCAGTGCCTGTAATGGTCATCGGAATGCCGACAATGCCAAGTGGCGGCAAACCCAATCGGAAACGCAGGTTCAGCCGGCCATCCAAAGAAGTTTGCCCTTCAATGCGAGGCCGGAACCCGGCTACTTTCATTTTAGTGCGCTCAATGGTGATGAGGTTGTTGGCAATGGACGAGTGCATCACCACAGCTTTCAGGCTGGGGTTGTTGATGCTGTCCTTCCCCGTCGCTTTACTGACCGCGCCAAATAGTTTCAATCCGCTGAACTGCACCTGCTCCAGCGTCAATACGCCCTTGCCTTTGATGCTGGGATATACCGGTTCCATTTTATCATTCAATCGGCCCTGGAGTTGGTAATCCACCGACACCAAACCTTTTGCTTTGGCAGCCGCGCTTGCCATTTCCCGGAACAATGGAATTTCATTGTACGCCCGTTTCACATCAAAAGAATCGGCTTTCAGCGCAAGTTCAAATCCGGCTTTCCGCAAACTGGCGGGCGTGTAATTCCCTTCCATGCGCAGGGTAGCGCCGGCGATGTTTGCCTGCGTTTCCTGCAACTGCAATTTCCCTTTTTGCAAAGTCAGGCGGCCTTTAAAATCCTGCAGTTTCGTTTGGCCGTACAAAATTTCTTTTGCGGAAGCTTCTAAAATCAGATCCAGATCGGCGGGCAATTGCACAACGCCTGAAGCGGAGGCAGTCGTGGCAGCACCTTGAGCCGGATGAGCGGAAGGCGATGCAAAAACCATAAAATCGTCTACCACTACCCGCGGACTGGCAATGGCTAATTTCCCTTGCAACAGCCCGTCTGCGAGTACGTAGCTGATGAAGTTTTGGGCGTAGCCGTTGAGGGTGAATTCGTTGTTGCGGTAGCGCAGCACAGCGTTTTCCAACCAGGCTTTTTCCTGCTCAAAACGCAGCGTGGTGCGGGGGATTAAAAACGGAAACGGGTAGTCGTCGCTGCACAATTCTAAGTTTTGCAGTTGCAGCGTTCCTTTGTTGTTCAGTCGGTTGTAGCGACCGGCCACGGCGTCGGCTTCTGTGCCTTGCAGGTCTAAGTTGGCCTTCAGCAGACCGCTTAAAGCGTACCCTTTCACCCCAAAAACCTGGTAAAGTTTATTTAAGTCGAGTGTGCCGTTGGCGTGGATATCATAGCGCAAGTTTTCGGGGTTTTGTAGATCAGCACGGATGTTAAAAGGTTGGTCTTCAAACACAAAAGCAAGGGGCTGTATCAGGAGGCTTGCCTTATGGTCACTGCTTTTAGTCAACCTGGAAATAATTTCTATTTTTTCAACCGGGTTGGGATACCAGGGGGTCTTTAGTCGTCCGTTTGTCAGTACCAGGCTATTCGCCTCCATACGAGGCATGAATTTCAATTTACCCGGGATTAACGATCCTTGTCCGTTTAATTTAAGATTTAAGGCGCCTCCGAATGCATAATCTTTTATTGGAAAAACGCGGGCTAAATCTTCTAATTGCAGGTAGGCCAGGAGGTCAATACCGATGGATCTTCTCCCTGAGCTTACCCAATTGCAGGTTATATTCCCACGGCCGATCGTCGCTTTGAAGTTTTCCATATTGGTGTTGATGCTCTCTATTGTTCCCTTCCGGCAACTGGAATAGAACTTGCCGTTTGCTTGTTCTAATGCCAGGGGCAGATCCCGATATTTGAAATAGCCATCCTTTACAATCAACTCCATGTCGTAGGTGGGAAAGTGGGTGATCACGGTATCCGGACGAAACCGATCCGGGTTTTGACCGGTGCGGTAATATCCATTCACCTGCCCGGAAAAGCGGATACTTCCATGTAAATCGGCAATGGAAATCCCAAGCGAGCTGTCCAATTGGGCAAGGTTCAAATGGCCGCCAAGGTTTCCCCGGATATAAGCATTCGGTGTTCCGGGGCCCTGGAAGTAACCAGTTGCGTAAGCGTAATATTCGCGTGCCCCAAAACGCAGACTATCCAGGGTAAAAGACAATTGATCCGGAGCCAGTCCGGGCATATTTACCGTGCCACTCAATCCAACTTTCAAAGGAATAGGGAATTGCTTATGGCGGATCGAGCCGTCGCGTACCCACAATTTCACGGACAAGTCGGGCGCTTGTTTCGTAGCAGCCCGGTAGCTGCCTTTCAGCGCCACCCGGATTTGCGACTGGCCATGGAATTCCGTTTCCGTAAACCACTGGTCGTATTCCGGGGGCAGCGCAGAGAAGATATTGCCAAAATCCGTGACGCCCGAAACCACGTCTATGTCAATGTCATAGCCTTCTTTGAGAATGGCCATGTTGCCCGAAAAATCAACCGGCAGTTTGTTGATGAGCAGGTTGTTTTTGGCAAAACGGAAAACGAGCGAGGCCGTGTTGATGCCCGTGATGAGGTCGGCCTGTAGCTTTCGGCGCTGGATGTAAGCCGTGTTTTGGTAGACAAAATCAAACGTTTCAGCGCGAAGGATTGACTCCAGGTCAAATTGGTCGTTGGCTAAATCGCCGCGGCCTTCGTAGGAAAAATTGGACGCCTGAATGCGCATCGGCACCGAGCGGTCGTGGTACCTCAACTCGCAACGGTTGAAAAAAACACCCGCTATTTTCAGGTGCATCCGGCTGGTATCAGTTGCTGTTTCAGCGTCGGGACTGCTTTTGTAAATGTTGTAATTGGCGCGCCCCTGTTCGTCTACCTGCACGTTGATCAGGCCGTCGTCTATGAAAAATGTATTGACTTCTAACTTTTCGCCAAACACGGAAGCCACGTCAAGTCCAAAACTGAGCGCCCTGCCGGCCAGCAGCGTATCTTTTGCAAAAGGCTCGGAACCGGTCAGTGAAAAATCTTCTAAGGTCAGGGTCAGCGCCGGGAAATGTTTAAAAAACGACAACCGGACTTTGGAAAAGCGCAGTTCGCCTTCGATGGTTTCATTCGTCCACGCTTTAATCTGCTCTGCCACTGCGCCGGGAAACAACGCAGGCAACAACGCCATCAGCAGCAGGATGCCGCCTATCGCAATGCCTGTTCCTTTCGCGAGCTTCCACAAGATTTTTTTCATGCGCGAGTGGGTTGGTTAATTCGCCGGAGGACGAGCACCAAATATAATATTTTGTAGACAAAAGCAGGATGGCTAATCTGCCGCCTCCTTTTCCTTCGCCACAAACCGCATCGAAAGCGAGTTCACACAATGCCGCGTATTCTTTTGGGTAAACCGTTCTCCAACAAAAACATGCCCGAGGTGCCCGCCGCAATTGGCGCATAAAATTTCCGTTCGGCGACCATCGGCGTCTGTTTCATGGCGAACAGCGCCGGGAATTTCGTCGTCGAAACTGGGCCAGCCGCAGCCGGAATCAAACTTGTCTTCCGACCGGTAAAGCGGGGCATTGCACTGGCGGCAGGTATAAGTGCCCGCCGCTTTGAAGCTGTTGTATTCTCCCGTAAATGGCCGCTCCGTGCCTTTGTTGAGCAGAATCCGCGCTTCTTCGGGTGTAAGGGTGTTGTAAGGCATAATTCAAGGATAAAGGATAAAGTAAAAAGGTTAAAGGAGGGACACGAAATACCATTAGGAAAACGGAAACCCCTTTAATCTTTAACCTTTTTACTTTAACCTTGGTTTACCAATTTACTTCCCTACCACCAATTTTTCCACCATAAATCCGCCGTCCCAAATTACCTGCGCGAGGTAAACCCCGGACTGAAAGTTTGCCGGCAAGGCAACCGACTGGTTTTCTCCGCTCACAGAAGCTTCAAAAATGGGGCGGCCATCTAAGGTCAGCAATTGTACAAGGGCGCCGGCAGGAGCATTTTTTACCTGAAAGTTTGTGCTGGTCGGATTAGGATACAGGATCGGGCGGGGCGTAGCAACCGCTTCAGTATTGCCAACCTGGATGTCTTGAAGCTGCGCGAAAAAAAAGATCGCTGCGGTCGTCGCCGGTTGTACGCAGCCGCCGTGGTCAGCATTCGGGTTGACATTGACGGCATCTACTGATGTAGCGCCCAGAACGGTCGTCATCACGGAATCGGCGATGATGCTGTTCCGGTACGTCACCTGGTCATCGGCCTGGCAATAGTAAAGCCGGGTAGGAGCCACGGGCGCCCATTCGTAAACGTCATTGGCACGCAAAGCTACGTTCGCCGGGTGGTTTGGGTTGGCAATCACCGCTTGAAGAACGCTGTCCTGGAACATGTTTTTCGTAACAGAGGCGCCAAATTCGAGCTCTAACTGGTTAATGAGCATATCGTTGAGATCGCCCAGGTCAATCTCTTCGTTGTAAAACTGCTCGATCATCGCTGCGTAAGGTTGCTTGAAGTACTCCTCGATGTCGTCGAAAAGGCCGTAAGCTAAGTTGTAGGACAAAACCGTGTAAGGCAGGTACGCCGCAAAATAATAAGGCTCGTCGCTCAGGATTTTATCGCGCATGGCGCCTGAAATGCTGTACGGCCCCGACATGTGCGCAGCCGCAGTCACCGTAAACTGATCGGCATAATCCTGCTCAATGGAGCGGTGGAGCGCCATCCCGGCATGTCCGCCCTGCGAATACCCGGAAATGAACAACTGGTCGTTGATGACGACGTCGTTTTCTTCAGCAAATTCCCGGGCAGCGAATAACATATCCACACCTGCAGAAGCTTCTGTATCGGCGTGCACATAAGGGTGAAATCCCCGTGCTTCGCCCAGTCCCAGAAAATCAGGCGCGGCGGTCACGTAGCCCATTCCGCCAAAAACAGCCGCTAATTCCCAACCACCCTGCAGGTTGGAGGGCACATCCGTTTTGGACCCCACTGTGCCATGCTGGTAACACAAAAGCGGGTAGCTGCTGGGCACGTTGCGCATGGGTACCACCAGCAAACCGGAAGCGGTATCGGGTTGTCCGAAAATATCCGGCGTCGTGTACGTGATTTTGTACATGCTGATGCCGTTCTGGATGAAAAATCCGAAAAGCGATTGCAACTGTGCCCGGGTGCGTGTACCAACTAAGTTACTGCTGATCAATGCTTGCGCCGACAAGGTTTGTGCCGACAAGGTCATGAAGAACAGGGCAATGAAGAGGGATAAAGTTTTTTTCATGAATATTAATTTTAGTTTATAACAACATCAATCGAATAATGAAGGTTGCCTTTTAATGTTCTTGTTTAGAATATATTGAGGCTTTCCTTGAATTGCTCTTGTAACAAATGCTGAGGACTCCAAAAGGTTCATGATTCGGCGTACTGATCTCAGATAGCGGTCAAAATCTTTTATATCCAGAACCTTTTTATGCTTTTTAAAATACAGAAACTCGCCAGCCTGCCTGGCACTAATTGTTGCTGGAGGCTCTGCATAAGTATTGAATAAATAGACAACATTCAATACATCCTTCCAGTCATTTCCAAGACTATCGAAATTACCTCCAAAGATTGCACGGAGTTCGTTGGTAAAATCATTTTTCATTAACTC
>Ga0058869_1070154_pt1 | contig 10603 bp, 6 predicted proteins | sample TNRReaAaerobiRNA_FD_61086 | JGI IMG/M metagenome (GOLD analysis project Ga0058869, IMG submission 61086) | Wastewater treatment Type I Accumulibacter community from EBPR Bioreactor in Madison, WI, USA - TNR Reactor, Time I- 292min-Aaerobic_... | ecosystem: Engineered > Bioreactor > EBPR >...
TTTTTTATTAAATGCATTTTCTCAGATGAATTCCTCTGACCGAAGCGAGCATGTGGCTGGTAAGAACGCCCTTATGACCTTGTTCAATGATTAAACGCTTAATCATATATGCCTTATAAAAGCGCTCAACATCCTGATTTTGCAAAAGATGTACATAAACTAACAAAGAAAAATAAACCCTTAAAGCAAGTCTTGAAAGCTCAGGTATTAGCTATTTTGGATAATCCGGCCCTAGCAGAGCCTTATACTGGAAATTTGCTCGGCTTATCTAAGGTTGCTTTTGGAAAGGGTCCTGAGTATAGAATTATTATAGCTCGTTATGCCTGTTGCGAGCAACGTGACGGAACCTGCCTCTATGGTGATGATTCAGACATCGTATGTGAGGGATTCATTGATTTTATCCGGGTAATGTCGCGAGAAGATGCCAATAACTTTTATAAGAAGAGCATAAGTTATATTGAGCAGTTGCTTCGTTAAATCAATTGCTGATTCCATCAATATATAGGATTCAGGTCCGATAAGCCTAGGGTTTCCTACATCAAGGATAGTGCTAGTCAGTTTGTACCGTTCCGCGCCAACACAGGGCAGTCGGCCCGCGCAAGCTGCCTGGAAGGTGGCCGACGACAGGAGGCCAGCCCGCAGGGCCGACCGCAAGGGAGCCTGGAAGGGAGCGACCCCGGCGGCCCCGGGGACTCCGCTAATCGACAGCATTAGGGTATGGGGGCCGCCGGGGATGCGCCCAAAGGAATAATGGTATGGCTAAGGATGGGGCTTACCCGCGTTTATCGGCGGTTTGTTCGAGCAGGAAGCTGACGGCTTCGAGGCCGGGCAGGCTGTCGGCGCGCATGTACTGCTCAACGACGAGGCGGTAGGCGCCGGTTTGGTTGAAGTAGGCGCCTTGCTGTATGGGGATGAGGAGCTCGCAGCGGCGGCTGTTGCAGTCGCCGAGCCATTGGCCGGCTTTGTCGCCGAGTTCGAGGGATACTTGCTCGGAGATGCGCTGCCCGTTGGGGAAGGTAGTGTGCAGGCGCACGTAGAGGTTTTGGTAGGGGAAGGCGGTGCTGTGGTTGAGGCGGAGGTAGAGGTTGTAGATGCGCTGAGAGTCGGGCACTTCAAAGTCGTAGGCAAGGGTATCGGCGTAGGTCCAGCCCTGCTCAGGATCGAGCTCGTAGGTTTTTTTGTACGTATAGCCGGGGCCGCAGGCAGTAAGCAGGGCCAGCAGCAGGGCGGCTGGGAGTATGCGCAGTATGGTAGTGCTCATGAGCGGTTAGTTGCGAGGAGTTGTTCTTTTAAATTCGCGCAGGTTGGTGGCGATACTGAGTTGATTGACGCCTCCGCCTATGTGGAAGTTGGTGCGGCCAAAGTCGAGGCGAAAGCGATTGATTTTAATGCCCAGACCGAAGGTAAAGCCGGCAAAACTGCGGTAATCGGCTTCGGAAAGTTCCTGGCGCAGCAGGTGGCTGTAGCCGGCGCGAAGGCGGAAGTTGTCGCGGGCGCCCAGCAGCAGCTCGGCGTTGAAGACGAAATGGCGGAAGAAGTTGTCGAGCCAGATGCTGGAGCGGGAACGCTCGGTGGGGGTATCGTTGAGGAGGAAGTTGTCTTCTTTGGCGTTGGGATCGTCGTAGAGGATGTTCCACCGATCGAGGAAGCGATAGATGACGGAAAAGCGCAGGGGGAGGTGCTTGAGGCGGCGCGCGATGCCTGCCTGCATCTCGAAGGGCAGGGGCTCGGCGTTGCCGGGGGCATAGGCGGTGAGCTGGCCGCCCATATTGCGCAGCACTAAGGTAGCGGAAAAGCGGGAGGCGGTATCTTCGTAGAGCAGGGCGAGATCGCCGACGAGGCCCGCCGATCGGTAGGTTTCGAGTTGTGAGGATACGAAGCGCAGGTTGGCGCCCGCCGAGATGCGCTCATAAATCTGACGGCCTGCGCCCACGGTAAAGGCATATTCGTTGGCGGAAAAGGTTCCTTCTACTTCGCCGAACTCGTTGGTGAGGTCAAAGTCGCCATAGTCGGCATATTGGATGCCGGCGTGGAAGGTGGTTTTCCAGCGGGGCTGGTGCAGGGCCATAGCGGCGTAGCCGTGTTGCACGCCGGCGAGGTGGAAGGCGTGGCTAAACGACAGTTGCTGGTGCATGGCGGCATTGAGCAGGGCGGGGTTGCCGGAGGCGAGGTTGACGTCGTCGTCGGCCACGGCAATGTGGGCCGCGCCCAAGGCGGCTACCCGGGCCGAAGGCGAGAGGTTGAGGAACTCGTAGGCGAAGAGGCCTCCGACCTGCGCCTGTGCGGCTGATGAGATCAGGCCCCAAGCGAGGGCATTGAAGAGTAGTCGTTTTAGCATGGAGGAGGGGGTATAATTAATTGCCGCCGCCATCATCGGCGGAGGCGCCTTCGGCCTGCCAGGTCGTGCGGCATTTGCCCGAGTCGCAGTCCATGGTGCGGATGTGGGCGCCGCTTTCGTCGTATAGCTTGAGCTCGCCATGTTCGAAGTCGCCATCTTTGAAGGTACCTTCTGTTTGGAGCTTGCCATTGGGGTAGTACTGGCGGAAGGGGCCATTTTCGTCGTTGTCCCGGAAAGTGACCTCTTCGGCCAACTGGCCGTCGGGGTAATAGGTTTTCCAGACGCCTTCCATCGTGTTATTGACGTATTTACCTTCCTGTAGCAGTTTTCCATTTTCGTGGTATTCGCGGTAGGGGCCGGAAAAGACGCCGCGGCGGTAGGTTTCTACAATTTGGGTATCGCCGGATGCATAATAGATGATGCGGAGGCCTTCGAGGCTGTCGGCTTCGTAGTAGGCTTCTTCCACGAGGCGGCCTTCGGGGCTTATCTTGGCATAGAGGCCCTGACGCATTTTGTTGTCTTTGCGGCGCTGTATGCGTTCTTTATAGCCGTATTCGTCGGTGGTTTCCACTACTTCCAACAGGGCGTCCTGCTTGGCGCCCGAGCAGGCGGTGAAGAGGCCGGACGCAAGCGCGCCTCCAAGGCCGGCGATAATCAGCCATTTGCGCGAGAATGGGTATGCCATAGACGGTAAATTGTTTTGATCGTTTTTCAGCACGCAAAACTAAGCAATAAACGCCCAGCTATGGGGCAAATTGTACTGTTAAAAACAAAAGCCCGGACGACGCGAGGTCATCCGGGCTCAATACTTTTGCTTTATGTTTAGGTTTTATGGCCGCACTTTGTCCATCGGCATATAAACCACTAAGTGCTGGTTGGCTACCACCTCTGCTTTGTTGAGGCCGTTCCAGCGCATGATATCTTCTACCGAGCAGCGGAAGAGCAGGGCCAGGGTATGGATGCGGTCGCCGGGTACGGCTACGTAAGTGCTCTTTACGCGGTTGGAGGGCAGCGATTCCTCGCCTTGGCGGTGGCCGTAGCGGGCCATAAAGTCGCCGGCGACGCGCGCAGGCACTACTACATAGTGCCCCTGCTCGCTGCGGGGTACCACGCCCGTGAGGAAACCGGGGTTGAGGGCGCGCAGCGTCTGGTGGCCTACGCCAATGGCGCGGGCTACGGCCGCGAGGCTGAGCGTATTGTACACGCGGAATGCGCGGGTATTCTGGCGGTCAAAGTCGGGGAAGTTGGGCTGTATGCCGTGCATGCTGTGGAAGTTGACCAAGTACGCGGCGGCTAAGAAGGCGGGCACATATTTCTGCGACTCGGTGGGCAGGTAGCGGCGCACTTCCCAGTAGTCGGCGCAGCCGGCGCGCCGAACGGCCTGCTGCACGCGGCCGGGGCCTGCGTTGTAGGCAGCCAGCACTAAACCCCAGTCGCCAAACTGTTGGTATAAGTTGGCCAGCATCTTCACGGCAGCTTCCGTTGCCTCATAGGTGTTGAGGCGCTCGTCGATCTGCCCATCCTGCTGCAAGCCGTAGCGACGAGCGGTAGCGGGCACAAATTGCCACAGACCCGATGCACCCTTATGCGATGTTACGCGGGTTTGGAGGCCCGACTCTACCAGCGGCAGGTACTTCAGGGCGTCGGGCAGGTTGTACAGCCGGAGGTAGTGCTCGAATACAGAAAAGTAAATGGAAGTGCGGCCGAGGAGTTGCTCCGTCTCGCGAACGCCGTCTACGACGTGCCGACGAATGTAAGAACGCACTTCGGGCGTGTAGCGAAAACTGAAGGGGATGTCGAGACTATAAAGGCGCTCGGTAAGCGCAGCCTCGGACAGGTTGTCCGATGTGGAAAAATCAGCGGATTTTTCGGTACGGGTGCTTGGGGCAGTTGCATGGACATTGGACGAAAAGCACATAAATGCGCCCACGACCAAAATCGTAGTTAAACGGTTCATCAATCTTCTTTTTGTTCATGGGGGCCATCAAAAACGACCGAATGGGCTGGGCCCGAACTCCGTTTAAGCATGGCTTTTGACTGGGGCCGGCGGCTGAAAAATGACCGCCGAAAAAGCCAGTCCATTCATGGGATTAACCAAATACGCCGCAAAGTTAACCCCATCTTATCAGATTGTCAACCTTTTATGCAAAATGCCCCCCTAAGCGACCTTTTATTCGGAAATACCGTCATGCGTATCTTGGGCAACAACACCCCCCATTTTGGGGGTATTGCCGGGGGTTGTCAACAAACCGCCAACGATAATATTTGGCTCATTCGGAGCAGGCGAAATTTTATAATGGTCAAACTTTAACATTTTTTCTACTTTGATAAAATGTTAAGAAAGTGTTAAAGTTTTTTCGCTAAGCTCAAAAAAGGGGCCGGCCCTCAATTGGACCGGCCCGGTGTAATCCCATTCCACTGGTGATACACCAAAGTATAATGGAGCACTATAAACTTGTATAAAGGCGGGTTGGGCGCTACTCTAAGATCACCATTTTTTTGGTGGCGGCATACTTGTCGGTAGCCAGTTGGTAGTAGAGCAACCCGCGCGCGGCTACGTCGGCGGCATCAACCATGATCTGGTTGTAGCCGGCTACGAAGTATTTGCGGTACCGGAGTACGGTTTTTCCCTGGGTGTCGAAGATGGAGAAGGTAATCTCCGCCGCTTCGGGCAGGTAAAACCCAATGATGGTTTGGTCGCCAAAGGGGTTGGGCCGGTTTTGCTCTAATTCAAAAGCCTGCTTTTGCCCCTGCGGGGTATCGAATACTAAGCCCAAAGCCATGATTTCGAGGTCTTCGCCATAGGCCTCGGCCCGGGTGATGCGCGAGGTGATGCCGGTAGCTTCGCTAAGCCTGCCATCGGCTAAGGCTTCCATGCGCAGGATGACGAAGTCGGCGTCGTCGTTGCCTTCTGCATGGCCGGCGGGCGCGTTCCAGCTCAGGGTGAGTATCCCCTGGTCGGCCCGCGCACTGCTGAGGTGCTCTTCCCGCGCCAGCCCCCATTCAATGTCCGTCAGGCGAAGCAGGCTAACGTCAAATTGGAACGTAAACTGCATCCCTTCTATCCAGGCTTGGGCTTCGGCGGCCGACAGGCGCAGTTCCACCTGATCGCCGGCCTTGAAGACCTGATCCCGGGTGCGCAGATAGTAGGTATTGCCCGAGCTGCGCTCGGTGATGCCATCCTGGGCGTTGGTGGCGGCGCTGCCATTGACGTCGCCTACTTTTACGGCTACAAAATGGCCGTTGTTGTAATCGCTTTCGAGCTCGGGGATGTTGATGGCCTCCGGGAATGGCTCCAGCCAGGGATTGGCGGGGTCCGGGAACTCAAAGTTTTGCCAGATGAACCGCCAACTGGTATTGTTGGGGAAAGTATCGGAGATGCCCAATACCATCCGGCGCATATTCACTAAGTCGAGGGTCGTCACCGAGCTGCTGTGGTTTACGTCGGCGGCGATGATGCGATAGGGCGATCCCAGGTCCTGTATGCCCAAGATGTGCTTGGCCGTCATCACGATGTCGAGGGTAGTGATGCCGTTCTGCCAGTCCTGGCCGCTGGCCGGGCGCACTAAGTAGTGGGCTCCGGTTTGGACGTCAAAATGGTAAAGGCCGTCGGCGCCAGTCATCATCATCATGGTGTCCATGTCGTCGGCCGGGTAAACGGCTACGTTGGCTACGGGGTTGCCCGACTCGGTCTGGATGATGCCGGATATTTCGCCCATCACGGGGCCGGTCGGGGGCGCTACGGTACAAAAACCGCCATTGTCCTGCACGGTGAGGGTAGCGTCGCAGAAGCTGTAGTTGGGGCCGCCTACGGCGCCGCCGGGCTGCACGGCATAGGGGTTGAAGGCCGAATCCCAGGTGTAGATGCGCACGGGCACGGGGCCGATGTCGTCGCAGGTCACTACCAGCGCCGGATGGTTAGGGGCGGGCACGTCGAGGCCTGCCAGCACGTCGGCTGTTTTATGTACGGTATAGCGCAGCGGGCCGGTACAGTCGGGGCCGGGGCTTGTAACAAAGTTCTGCACGTTTACCGGAGCTGCTGCCCGGTCGATGAAACCGTCGCCATCGGCGTCGGTATTGGGGGGCTGCGGCATCAGGGCAATGACCAAGCCCGTGGCGCAAAAGGCGCTGGGCACGCCGCAGTCGATGATTTCAAAGTTGATGAGCGCCTGTTGGCTATTGCCGCAGAAGTCGCGTACCTGCACCCGGAAGCGGTGGGCGCCAAGCGGATAGGTTCCCCGGAGCTGGTAGTTGGGGAAGGTTCCGCTGAGCGCCTGGCTCGTGACGACGCCATCGTAGCTGCCATTGGCCTGGAGGTCGATTTCGACGGTGATGCTGGGCGGATTGGCCTGGCAGTCGTCGGTTACCGAGAACGGGATGGTAACGAGGCCGCTGCATACGATGTTATCCTGGGCGCAGAAAGGCGCCGGATCGTCTACAATTACCTGAGGCCCGGCGGTATCGGTTACTTTTATCACCTGGGTGTATTTCCAGTAACCGGTGCTGGCGGTAGGCTGCCAGTATCCGGCGGGGTTGGTTTGGCCATTGCAGGCTGTGCCGCGCACGCCCGCTAAGGGGGCGTTGTTGGTGTGGTTGTTGTCGATGTCGATGTAGGCGGCGCCATTGGCCCTCCGGATGACCCATACATCGGCTTCGCCGGTAGTGCCGTTGCAGTCGGGGTCACGGCTCACATCTATGGCGCTGGTATTGCCATCGTACTCGCACCAGTTGATGACGCTGTAGGTGCGGAAGATCTTATAACAAACGCCCCCGGCCTCGGGCACCTCAAAGCGCTGGTCGGTATGGCTGATGGCCAGCATATCGCAGCCAAAGTTGCGCACAAAGAGGGTGTCGGCTACGCCGGCGGCACAGTCGCCCTGCACGTCGCGCGGGAACTTGATTTCGTACTCCGTGCGCCCGGTGATGGTGATGAGCTGCTGGCATACGCTGGAGGTATTGCCGGCCGCATCAACGCCCTGAAAGCGCCGTAAGATGGTACCCGTGCCGCAGTTGTCGCGGTTGATGACGGGCGCCAGTTCCAGCACGGTGGGCTGCGAGCAGTCGTCGATGAGCTCTGCCGTTCCAAACAGCGCCTGCAACTGCTGCAAGCTGTCTTCTACAAACAGCAGCGGCAGCGTGCCGCAGGAGATGATCACAGGCGCCGGCGCCACGCAAATGGGCGGGGTATTGTCGATGACCCTGATGTTGGTGGTGCAGGTATTGGTGTTGCCGCTGGCATCCGTCACGCGGAGCTGCACCATCACCATCTGGCCCACTTCGCAGCAGTATACGTTCACAGAGGGCCCCCAGGCCGTAAAAGCCGAAGGTACGGTAGCGCAGGTAGCGGGGTTAAAGCCCAGCATACGGCGCACTTCCAAGGTCACGGGGCCGCAGTTGTCGCTGCTGCCTTCGTCTACATCCTGGGCGCGGATGAGGCCGATGCCGTTGCCGCCGAGGGAAACCGTGAGGTCGTCGTCGCAGATGGCCGTCGGGGGCGCCAGGTCGGCCACCACAAACGGGCAACTTACCGTGGTCACATTGCTACAAGCATCCGTGACGGTGTAGCGGAACCAGTGCCGGCCCACCGGAATGTTATTGACGATGCGGCTTTGCGCGTTGGCCGGCAGCGTAGCCAGCACTACCAAACTGGTATCAAAACCAATAACCGTCCCAAAGGGGTTGGTGATGGGCGTAATGCGGTTGCTCGTCACCTCCGTGAGCACCGTAAAGCTGGAGCAGTTGTCGGCTGCCTGAGGCAGCGGCACCGTAATGGATGCCGCGCACAGGTTGGATACCGTTGAATAGCGCAGCGTATCGGGCAGGCCGTTTTGGTCGGCGTCGGGGGCCGAGCAGCTCACCTGCGGAGGCGTCAGGTCGGCAATGCGAATGATCTGATCGTGCGTAACAATGGGCCCCGCCTGGCAGTTGTCGAACACCACCCAGCGCCGCACAAACTGCCGCGTACCCTCGCATACCTGAGCGGAGGGCAGGTCGGAGTAGGTGGCCAATATGTTGCAGAATACCGGATTTACTTCATGTACCCCAAAGGCGCTCACTACCAGCGGAAAACCCGTCTGCGAAGGATGCGGGTTGCCGTTGGCCAGCTCTTCATAGGCTACGTCGCACGACAAGATGAGGGTGCGGGGCGGCAGCACCACATTTTGCAGCGCAATGGGCGGCAGGCTTATCTGTTGCACGCACTGCGCCGTGTTGTTGGCCTGGTCGCGCACGGTGAAAGTGCGCGTGATATTGGCCGAGCCGCAAAGGGCGTTGTTCGTAATTTGATCGGTAAAGGTGAGCTGCGGATTGAGCATACAGGCATCGACGACGGTAGGCGTGCCCAACCATTGCAAACTGGCGGGATTGTTGGCCAACTCCGCCGCGCTGTTGCAGTAAATGGGCAGCCCCAACGGGGCCGTGACGGGCGTGTAGCCATTCACTAAGCCGTTGTTTTCACTGTATACCGCATATTGGTAGGAGCCCGTGCGGTTGCCCTCATAAGAGGTCGTGAGCAGGGTGTAGCTCATGCCGGCCATGAGCATAACGGTAAAGCGCGCCACATTGGGCTGATTGTTGTAGTAGCCCAAGCCAGGCTGTATGCGCAGCGAGGCCCCCACTAAGTTTTGACAAGGCCCGCCAAATGGATTGAAGGTCGTTTGGTAAAGGCCAAAGGCCCCTCCGCCCGGAAAGTTGGATACAATCTCAAAAGTATAAATATCGGTAGCCGATACCGTGATGGTCTGGAGGTTGTAGAAGTGCAGCCCGCTCATAGGCGCTACGGCATTGGTATAGCAGGCAAAGTTGGAGGGTATGAACGTAGGCTGGGCATTCGTGAGGTTGCCGTTGATGAGCTGCACCTGGTTGTTCACAAAGGCCTGGTTGGTTTGTACCGGGCAGGTGATGGTAGGCGCTGAAATATCGAAAATGCGGACGGTGCCCGCGCCGACAAACATGCCGCCCACCGACATGACCTGCACATTGAGCGTTTGGTTGGAGTACTCGCCCGTAACCAAGTTGCCAATGGGCTGCCCCTGCGGACTAAAAACCGTTACAATAAAATCATTAATACAGGGGTAGTTGCCCTCCATCACCATATCGGGGGTGATGAGCGCCTGGCAGTTGAGGCCCAGCGTGACGTTGATCTGCGCATTGACGGCCGTATTGGGCTGGGGCGGCACCACCACCTGCTTGCTCACCGTAACGCTGCAACCGGGGTCGGCCGTACTGCCCGGAGTACCCGCGCCGGCATCGAAAGTATACCGCACCGTATGCGTGCCTACCCCCAGGGTTTGGGGGTTGAAAATAGTAGCCGGCGCATTGTTGATCGTAAATGAGCCCGTACCCTGGGCGCCGTTGTTGTTGGCGGCCAGCACCACCGGCAGGCTCGTCAGGCAAAGCGTATCGGGCAGGCCCGTAATCTGCACATTGGGGTAGTAGCAGGTGTTGCTCACCGTCAGGGTAACGGCCCCATCCGTAGCCGAGAGGCTGAACCCCTGACCCGTCACATGCCGCCCCGAGAGCTGATACCGCCCCGGGCTCACCTCCACAAAGGCGGCGCCCACAGCCACAGGCACAGGCGCGGCAGGCGGCGGCGCGCTATTGGCCGCAAAAAAGCCGGTCGTAGCGCTCACCGTCCAGGTAGCGCCCGCCGGGCCGGTAATGGTGATGATCTCACTAAACTGCCCATTGGATAGGGTCGTTGCATTGTTCAGGCAGTTGCAACTCGCAGGCGCGCCCGGCGCCGCTCCCAGAAAAATGGACTGGGCGCCGGCTCCCCATACGCCCGCGCATAGCGCCAGCGCCAGCATCAGTCGGCGCGCAGCCGCCTTCGTCATTGGGATCGCTTTCCACATGATTGACATTTTTTGGGGCGAAGGCGCCTTGAGCCGCCATCCGCCGGGATGATTCGATTTCATTGCTCCACGTAGTTATTGTGTTCCATTAACCTTATTACACGGGTGTAGGCAAAGCCCGCCCACCTCCTTGCCGGCGCGCTCAGCGCCGAAAGGGGGCAATGTCCGCACAAACGCCCTCGCCGGGCGCTCGCCGCATTGCACTTGTGGAATTGGCTTATCAGGGGGTATTCAAAGAGCGTGCCAAAAATGAAAAACTGCGTAAACATCGTTTGCTTTGAGGGGCCTACCCCGCATAACATTCTCCTCCGTTGACAGCTTGCGCGGGGTCGCTACGCTGCGGGGCTCGCTCGTCGCTCGGCCGGCGCCCTTTGAGGGGCGCCGTCTGGCGGCCGGAGGCCGCCACCCCTCC
>Ga0058869_1514283_pt1 | contig 10562 bp, 20 predicted proteins | sample TNRReaAaerobiRNA_FD_61086 | JGI IMG/M metagenome (GOLD analysis project Ga0058869, IMG submission 61086) | Wastewater treatment Type I Accumulibacter community from EBPR Bioreactor in Madison, WI, USA - TNR Reactor, Time I- 292min-Aaerobic_... | ecosystem: Engineered > Bioreactor > EBPR >...
GCCGAGATATACGGCATAACACCGAGGCCGAAGATCGAGGATTGCTCGAACGTGCCACCGGTGAATGTCGAGACGTAGGTTGCCAGGTTACCCAGCGCGCCGCCCGAGTTTTTCTCGAAGGCTTCGGAGAGCGCTTTGCTGTCGATACCGAGCAGGCCGATGTAGTAGCCGAGCCGGTAGATGATCAGCATCGACAGCGTGAACAGGATTTTGTTCCGCAGGTCGGGGATCTTCCAAATATTCAGGAAGGCATTGAGCATCTGTCGATTGACTTGTCCCTGAGGGGGTTCAGGGAATTATTCCCGTGTTTGAGCGGTGCCACCAGCGGCCTGGATCTTTTCGATCGCGGACTTGCTGAAGCCGTGCGCGGTGACGCTGAGCTTTTTGGTGATGCTGCCAAGGCCAAGGACCTTAATCGGCAGGGAGAGGTTCTTGAGGAGCTTGCGCTCGACCATCGCCTCGGGGGTGACGCTTTCGCCTTCGTTGAAGGCGGCGTTGAGGTCGGAGAGGTTGATCGCGTAATACTCAACACGGAAGTTGTGGTTGTTGAAGCCACGCTTGCCGATACGGGTAAAGAACGGGGTCTGGCCGCCTTCACGGCTGGCGCGGATGGAGCCCGACCAGCCCGAACGCGAGCCGGAGCCTTTGGTGCCGCGGCCGGCGGTCTTGCCGGTGCCGGAGCCGATACCCCGGCCGATACGCTTGCGCTTCTTGTGCTTGCCGGCAAGCTTGGTGACATCGTGAATCATCATGGTCGATCACTCCTGGCTTCTCAGGGGAAGCTGTGGATTATTACTGGGGATGGAAATTACTGGGGGGCCTGTTCGGTCGCTGCCGGTGCTGCATCAGGGGCGGCGGCGGCGGCTTCCGAGTCACGGCGACGGCGACCGCCGCCACGCTGACCGGCTTCCTTCTTGCCGACGTTGTTCACCGGGCCGCGGGCCTTGGTGACTTCGGTCGAACGCTTGGGGACGTACTTGAGGCCGGCGGCCAGGAGCTCGTCGACGGTGGTCGACGCGACTTCGATGCCGCGCAGGCCGGCAACGTCTTCCTTGACGCGGAGCATCTTGAGGCCTTCGATGGCGGCCTTGCAGAGGTTCTTCTGGTTGGTGGAGCCATAGGCCTTGGTGAGGCAGTCGTGCACGCCGACCATCTCAAGCACCGCGCGAACGGTGCCGCCGGCGATGACGCCGGTGCCGGGGGCGGCGGGGATGAGACGGACGGAGGATGCGCCGAACTTGCCCTCGACCGCGTGGGGCAGCGTGCCGCCTTGCAGGGTGACACGGCTCATGTTCTTGCGTGCGTCCTTTTGTGCCTTTTCGATGGCAGCAGGCACGCCGCCGGCTTTGCCGTAGCCGATGCCGACGTTGCCACGACGGTCGCCGACGACGACCATGGCGGCGAATGAAAACCGGCGTCCACCCTTGGCAACCGCAGCGGTCCTGTAGATACCGACGGTGGTTGATTCAAGGCCTTGAGATTCTTCGAGCAGCTCTGCCATAATGATTATCTCTGGTTCGTACTTTTCTTGGTGGGTGCCGGATTAGAACTTGAGGCCAGATTCCCGGGCCCCATCGGCCAGGGCCTGGATACGGCCGTGATACTTGTAGCCGTTACGGTCAAACGCGACTTGCGAGATGCCCGCTGCCAGTGCCTTCTTGGCAAGGGCTTCGCCGACGGCCTTGGCGCCGGTCTTGTTGGCGCCGGCCTCGACCTTCTCGGACAGGGAGTTGGCGGAGACCAGGGTCTTGCCAAGGCTGTCGTCGATGATCTGGGCGTAGATGTGGTTGGCGCTGCGGAACACCGTCAGACGGGGCCGGGTCGCGCTACCGATGATGCGTTTGCGGATGCCGATCTTGCGGCGTTCGCGACGCTGGATGTTTGATTTGCTGGACATGCCTGTCACACTTTCCTAAACGTTTGTCAGTCTCGTGGATCGATCAGTATTGATAGCGATCAAAATCATTGATCAGGGAAAACCGCTTAGCCGCCGCTGGCGAAGGCCTTGCCCTGCTTGCGGACAATGACTTCTTCGGCGTACTTGATACCCTTGCCGTTGTACGGCTCGGGCTTGCGCTGCTTGCGGATCTCGGCAGCGGTCTGACCGACCTTCTGCTTGTCGGCGCCCGACACCTTGATCTTGTTCTGGACGATATCGACCTTCACGCCGGCGGGGATCTCGACAATCTTCTTGTCGGCGAAGCCAACGGTCAGGACAACCTTGTTGCCCTGGACGACCGCGGTCCAACCCACGCCGTTGAGTTCCAGGTCGCGGGAGTAGCCGGTGGTGACGCCGATGATCAGGTTCTGGATCATGGCGCGGCTCATGCCGTGCAATGCCTTGGCCTGGCGTGTTTCGGCTTTCCGGGAGACCGTGATGGTCTTGGCGGCCGCGTCATAGACGACGGCGACTTCGGGCCGGTAGTTGAAGCTGAGCTTGTTCTTGCCGGCCTCGACCGCGACGCTGTTCCCTTGGACCGTGACGTTCACGCCAGCGGGCACGGGGATGGGTTTTTTACCGATACGTGACATTTCAAGATCCTTGACAATCCGGGCCGGACGGGCCCGGTGTAGTTACAGAGAGACTTATTCTACCGTGCAGAGCAGCTCGCCGCCGACGTGCTCCTGGCGCGCCTGGCGATCGCTGAGGATGCCCTTGGGGGTGCTGACGATGGAGATGCCCATGCCGGCAAGGGGCCGGGGAAGGTCGGAGACCTTCGTGTAGAGCCGGCAGCCGGGCTTGCTCTGGCGCTTGACCAGGCGGATGAGCTTCTCACCGCGCGGGCCGTACTTGAGCTGCACCTTGAGGATGCCCTGCCGTCCGTCGTCGATCACGCTGAAATCGCTGATGTAGCCCTCGTCCTTGAGCACCTTGGCAATGCCGGAGCAGATCTTGCTGTTGCGGCAGTCGACGGTGGCAGTGCCGTTGCGAACGGCGTTGCGGATCCGGGTGAGCATGTCAGCGATGGGGTCGCTAATGGCCATGTATAGAACTCCAATTTCCCAATATCTTTATCTGGTCAAAGTCACTGACGTCCAAATCACCACGAGGACTTGCGCATGCCGGGGATCTTGCCGGCGAGGGCAAGTTCCCGGAGCTTGAGGCGTGAGAGCTTGAACTTACGGTACACCGAGCGGCTCCGGCCGGTCAGCTCACAGAGGCTGCGGATGCGCGTGCGGCTTGAGCTCCGGGGGAGCTTGGCCAGCGCGGCCCACTCGCCGGCGGCCTTGAGGGCCCGACGCCTTTCGGCGTACTTGGCCACGAGGGCCTTGACGCGCTTCATCCTTACGACGGTCGATTTGGTTGCCATATCAGACTCCGATCTTTGATCGCTTCTCTTGTGTGCTCTGCTGGTTCGCTGCTTAGTTGGCCTTCTTCGCGGCCGGTTGTTTCTTTTCTTCGGGCTTGGTGAAGGGGAAGCCCAGCTCCTGGAGGGCGAGCCTGGTGCGCTCGTCCGTGCTGTTGGAAAAAACGAGGGTGATGTGCATGCCGTGCGTGAACTGCGCGTCGGCCATGTTGATCTCAGGGAAGATACCCTGCTCGTTGATGCCGAAGGAGTAGCTGCCGCGCCCGTCGAAGCTCTTGGGGCTCAGGCCGCGGAAGTCCTTGATCCTCGGGATCGCCAGGTTGATCAGCCTGTCGAGGAACTCCCACATGCGGGCGCCTCGGAGGGTGACCATCGAGCCGATCTCGTAGTTCTCGCGGAGCTTGAAGTTCGAGACGGCTTTCTTGGACTTGAGCATGATCGGCTTCTGGCCCGAGATGGCGGCCAGGTCGGCGACGACCTGCTCTTTTGCCTTGAGGTTGAGCTTGCTGCCTTCCAGCTGCTTGCCCAGACCCACGTTCAGGATGATCTTCTTCAGGCGCGGAAGCGCCATCGGATTGGTGATCCCGAACGCCGCTTTTACTTTCGCGGCGACTTCAGTGTTGTACTTGGTTTTGAGGCGAGTCGTTTCGCTCATGGCCTACCTGCTAGCTCTCTGGTCATTCAACCTGTTTAATTCACCGCGCCTTGACGAGGGCTTCACCGATCTGGGTCGAGGCCTTGTTGGCTGCGACACGGATCTTGCTGCCGTCGGGCTGGCTCTTGAACCTGACCCGCACCGGCTTGCCGTCCACGACGGGCGACACGTTGGAGATGTGGATCGGGGCTTCCTTCTGAACGATCGTGCCCTGCTGCCTGGTGGGGCCGGGCTTGAGGTGCTTCTTGACGAGGTTGATCCCCTCGACAACGACCTTGGACTCCTTGGGGAGCACCTTGGTCACGCGACCCTGCTTACCGCTGTCCTTGCCTGCGGTGACGATCACGATGTCATTTTTTCGTACATGCTGTGGCATTGCTGTTCTCGTTCTTGATCGGTGCCTGAGTCTAAAAGTCCGGGACGCTCAGACGACTTCCGAAGCCAGGGAGACGATCTTCATGTAGTTCTTTTCACGCAGCTCGCGGGCGACGGCGCCGAAGATGCGGGTGCCCTTGGGGTTGCCTTCGTCGTCGATGAGGACGACCGCGCTCCGGTCGAAGCGGACGGTGCTGCCGTCGGCGCGCTTGATCGGGTAGGCGGTGCGGACGACGACGGCCTTGTGGATCGTGCCGGTCTTCAGGTCGCCGCCGGGCAGCGCCTTCTTGATGGTCACGATGACCCTGTCGCCCACCGCGGCGGTGCGGCGGGTGAACTTGCCGGTCGACGTTGTCGGGCCCGAGACATGGAAAACCATGGCGATCTTGGCACCGGTGTTGTCTGCGACGTCTACGCGTGTTTCATTTTGAATCATGACGGTTACCTGCTTCTATCGGGTCTTGCGCGGTTGCGCCGCGGGACTTACGGGTGCATGCCTGCTGGTGGATCAGGCCTCGGTGCGGTGTTCGATGGCGCCCTTCGTGGCTTCAACCACCCGGACGAGCCGCCAGCTCTTGGTCTTGCTGATGGGCCGGCAGTGTGCGATCTCGACGCGGTCGCCCGCCTTGGAGGTGTTGGCCTCGTCGTGAACGTGGTACTTGGAGCTGCGCTTGAGGTACTTGCCGTACTTGGGGTGACGGACCTGGTACTCGACAACGACCGTGCGGGTCTTGCTGCGCTTGTCGCTGGAGACGACGCCGATGAGGGTGCCGGTCAGCGAACGTGATTGTGTCTCGGGGGCTGTGGTGCTCATCGTGTTACTTTCCAGCGTTTTGGCTCTTGCGCTTGCTTACTTCGGTCAGGACACGGGCCAGGTCCTTGCGGACTTGACGGGGCTGCCGGGGATTGTCCAGCTTTTCGGTTGCGGCCTTGACGCCAAGGTCATAGACCTCGCGGCGCAGACGGGCTGCTTCCACTTTAAGCTCCTCGGCGGACAGACTGGCGACTTCTTTGGCCTTCATGGCTTAATCCAGTTGAAGAGTGACTCAAACCTTGCGTCGGACGACGAACCGGACGCGGAACGGCATCTTGTGGGCGACGCGGAGAAGCGCCTGCTTGGCGACTTCCTGGGGAACACCGGCGATCTCGAACAGGATCGTGCCCGGCTTCACCACCGCTGCCCAGAACTCCGGCTCTGCCTTACCGGTACCCATTCGGGTTTCCAGGGGCTTCTTGCTGATGGGCTTGTCCGGGAAAACCCGGACGTAGATCTTGCCCTCGCGGCGCAGGAAGTGGGTGGCGGCAACTCGGCCTGCTTCGATCTGACGGGCGGCGAGCCAACCCGATTCGAGGCACTGGAGACCGAACTCGCCGTACGCAACATAGTTGCCACGGCTGGCGACGCCTTTCACACGGCCTCGCTGTTGCTTTCTGAACTTGACTCGTTTCGGCATCAACGGCATACGAAACTCTCGATCAAAAGTGTGCTTGGTCTAAAAACCGGTGAACTCAGCGACGGCCACGGGCACGGGGACGGGCCCCTGCTGCGTTGGACTCGAGCTCCGATTCCTTAACTTCGTTGTACATACCCTTGTAAACCCATACCTTGACGCCGATGACGCCGTAGGTTGTGTAGCTCTGGGCAAACCCGTAGTCGATATTGGCCTGAAGCGTCTGGAGCGGGATCGAGCCCAGGCGGGTCTCTTCGGTCCGGCTCATCTCATGCCCGCCAAGACGGCCGGACATGGAGATCTTCACACCCTTGGCGCCGGCGGCCATCGCCGCGTCCGCCTTCATCTTCATCACGCGACGGAAGCTGGCGCGCTTGGCGAGCTGCTCGGCGATGCCTTCCGCGATCAGCTGCGCCTCAAGGTCGGGCTGGCCGACTTCGATGCAGTTGATCGAGACGTTCCGGCCCGTCAGGGCAACCAGGTCCTGCGTCAGCCGTTCGATGTCGGCGCCCTTGGGCCCGATCACGACGCCCGGCCGGGCGGTCCTGATGATGACTTTCAGCTCTTCGCGGGTCCGTTCGATATGGACATCGCTGACCATGGCGAAAGGAGGCTTGCGGTTGAGCTTCTGGTCGATGAAATCACGGATCTTCTGATCTTCGATCAGCAGCTCGCCGTAAAGGGCTTTGGGTGCGTACCACCGGCTCTTGTGAGCTTCGGTGATGCCGACCCGGAAACCAAATGGATGAACCTTCTGTCCCATGGGTATTCCTTACTTCTTCCCGGCCTGTGCTTCGCCGAGGCCAACAGTGATGTGGCTGGTACGCTTGAGGATCTGGTGCGCCCTGCCGCGGTCTTTGGGCTGGAACCGCTTCATCGTCGGGCCGGTATCAACCCGGGCATCGACGACAACAAGGTTCCGGACGTCGGCTTCTTTCGCGTCGGCATTGGCCTTGGCGGCCAGGAGCGCCTTGCGGATGAACGCGGCGGCGCGCTTCTTGGAGAGCGTCATCAGGATGACGGCCTCATCGATGCGCTTGCCGCGGATCAAGTCAACAACGGGCTTGACCTTTTTAGGGCTGATCCGAGCCCTACGGAGAATGTTTACGTATTCTGCTGCCATGACTGTCTGCTCCTGCGGCTTAATGCCGGGACTCACGCTTTACTTAGATCGAACCTGACGCGCGCTGGGCCTTGGTGCCCGTGGTGTGGCCACGGAAGGTGCGGGTGGGGCTGAACTCGCCGAGCTTGTGCCCGACCATGTCTTCAGTCACATACACGACCTGGTGGATACGGCCGTTGTGGACGGCGAACGTCACACCGACAAATTCCGGGACGATCGTGCAGGCGCGAGCCCAGGTCTTGATCGGCTCACGACGGTTGGTCGCCTTGTGAACCTCAACCTTGCGGAAGAGCCTCTCGTCGACATTGGGGCCTTTTTTAAGCGAGCGTGCCATACTTGATCCTTCGCGATGCCTTAACGTTCCAGTGAACTCTTAGTACGAACTTATCCAAACGCCTCTGACCAGAAGATCCATTACAGAACCAGCTGACCATAACGCTTGCTGAACCGACGGCGGATGATCCGCTTGTTGGAAGCCTTGCGCGGCTGACGGGTCTTGCCACCCTTGGCAAGCACGCCGGTCGGCGACGAAGGCGGACGGTTGCCCTTGCTCCGGCCCGAACCACCACCCATCGGGTGGCATTCGTGGGTCATCGCCATACCGCGGACGGTCGGACGGACACCCAGGTGACGGTTGCGGCCGGCCTTGCCGAGCTTGACGTTCTGGTGGTCGGTGTTGCCGACCTGGCCGATCGTCGCGACACACTCAACGGAGACCTGCCGGATTTCGCCCGACGGGAACACGAGGGTTGCCCAGCCGGCTTCTTTGTTGGTCAGTCGAGCGTAGGCCCCTGCCGAGCGGCAGAGCTTGCCGCCCTGGCCGGCGATCATTTCCACGCAGTGGACGTTGAGGCCGGCGGGGATGAACTTGAGCGGCATGGCGTTGCCGGGCTTGGGTTCGACCATCTTCTTGCTGCTGATGACCTTGCCGCCGTCGGTAAGGCCCAGGGGAGCGATGATGTACCGGACTTCGCCGTCTGCGTACTTGACCAGCGCGATGTTGCACGAGCGGTTGGGGTCGTATTCGACGCCGACCACGGTGCCCTCGACTTCAAACTTGTTGCGCTTGAAGTCGATGACGCGGTAGGACTGCTTGGCGCCGCCGCCGATGTGCCGCTGCGTGATGACGCCGTGGTTGTTGCGACCACCGCTCTTCTTCTTCGCACGGAGCAGCGACTTCTCGGGGCTGGTCTTGGTCACCTCTGAGTAGGTGTTGACCGACGCGTTGCGACGTCCTGCTGAAGTTTTTTTGTAGACGCGAATCGCCATGACTGTTTCCTAACTATTTGCTCTATGCCGTTGTTGCGGCAGTGGCTTGTACGACTTTTGCCTGCGTTTGGGGCCGGCTTTAAGGCCGATCCGTCTGCGGAGGCTTGGGCTTTAGAACAGGTCGATCTTGTCTTCCGGGTGAAGGCTTACGAGGGCCTTTTTCCAGGTCGACTCGGTGGTGACGCCGTACTTGGTGCGGACGGCTTCGCCCTTGCGGTTGATCGTCCGGACCTTGGTGACGCGAACCTTGTAGAGTTCGGCGATCGCCTTTTTGATGTCATCCTTGTTGGCCTTGGCGTCGACGACAAAGGTGTAGCGGCCCTTGCTGTCGGCTTCCCAGTGGCTTTTTTCGGTGATGAACGGACGCTTGATGATGTGCGTTGCTTGCATAATTACTTGGCCTCCGTGCCGCCAGAGGCACGCTGGATCCAACCGGCCAGAGCAGACTTCTCGGCGAGGAAGAACCGGTGATTGAGGATATCGAAGACGTTGATTTGATCGATCCGCGTGAGGGAGACCTGTTCAAGGTTCTTGGCGGACTTGGCTTCGTGGCCCAGGGTGTTCTGGAGCGCCACGAGAACCGAGCGGTCGATCTTGAGTGTTTCAAGAAGTGAGGCGAACTGCTTGGTGCTGGGCTTGTCGAATGCCAGTGTGTCGATGAGCTTGATTTCGTTGTCGACTGCCTTGGCCAGGAGCGCGTTGCGGTTGGCAAGTCGGCGCATCTTGTCGGGCATGTCCTGACGGAAGGAGCGGGGCTTCTTGGAGTGGCCGCGGCCGCCGCCCTTCATGATGTTGGAGCGGATCGAACCACGACGGGCATTACCCGTGTGCTTCTGCTTGTAGAGCTTTTTGGTGGAGCCTTCGACCTGGCTGCGGTTCTTCGTTGCCGAAGTGCCGAGACGTGCGTTGGCGTGATACCGGACGTAGGCCTGTTTGAGGAGTCCGGGGCGCACTTCGCCGCCGAGCGTGGACTCGTCAACTTTCAGGACATCGACCTGTGCTCCGCTGAGGTTGTAAACTGGAATTTCAATCATTGAATCTACCTGCTTATTCACTGTTGCCCGCACAAGCCGCTTGGCCTGTATCGGGTTGACCCATTGAGTCAAGCCGTGCCCTGATGTCGTGGCCTGATAGTATCCCGCCGGCAGCACACCCGTAACGAACAGGTGGGTTAACCGATGGACTTATCAAGCCTTGGCCTTCTTGGCCGCCTTGGTCTTATAGAGCCGAACTGCTTCCTTGACGATGACCACACCCTGATTTGCACCAGGAACCGGGCCCTTGATCATGAGAAGATTCTTTTCCGTGTCCTTCGCGATAATCTGAAGGCTGCGCATTGTAACAGATTCGCCGCCCATCCGCCCGGCCATTTTCTTGCCTTTTTTCGGCCGACCCGAATAACCGCGGTTGGTGGCATGGCTGGCGATCGAACCGCCGGACCGGTGCTTGCGCTCCGTGCCGTGCGATGCGCAAAGGCCGCCGAAGTGGTAACGCTTCATGACACCCGCAAAGCCCTTGCCCTTGCTGGTGCCGGTCACGTCAACCCACTTCACTTCGTTGAAGAGCTCAACGTTGAACTCCTGGCCGAGCGTGATGCCTTCCAGGTCCTTGGCGTCGACCCGCACTTCACCGTGGAAGCGCTTGGGTGAAAGCCCGGCCTTGGCATCATGACCGATCACAGGGATCGTCGAGTTCTTCGGGTTGATATCTTCAAACGCGATCTGAACGGCGGCGTAACCGTCGTTCTCAGGCGTCTTGATCTGGCTGACATAGCACGGGCCGAGCTGGACAACGGTAATCGGGACACTGGTTCCCTTGTCGTCGTACAGACGGGTCATGCCAACTTTTCGACCGATGAGCGAAGCTTTCATATCTTTTCCATACCTCCCAGGGTCAAGGCTTACTGCCTTGGAGTGACCACCCGTTTGGGCAAGGTCGTTTCCCTGATTGATGCGCTATTAACTTGCCACATTCACTTGCAGACTTCAGACAATTCAGACTATTCCACCCGATCAAGCCCTGATCGCTCAGGCCTTGATCTTCACAAACACACCCGCCGGCACAACCAGCCTGTTGAGGGCTTCGACCGTCCGGGCGTTGGGGTCGCGGATGTCGATAATCCGCTTGTGGGTACGGATTTCGAACTGCTCACGCGACTTCTTGTCGATGTGGGGAGAACGAAGAACTGTGTACTTTTCGATTCGGGTGGGAAGCGGGATCGGGCCTGCAACCTTCGCGTTGGTGCGCTTGGCGTGGTCCACGATCTCACGGGCCGAGGCGTCCAGCGCCAGGTGATCGTAGGCTTCCATCCGAATTCGAATCTTGCCAGTGGTCATCGTTTACTCGTCCCGCTAAATCTTCACTTTCCAATCCCCCGCTCG
>Ga0058869_1525290_pt1 | contig 10551 bp, 9 predicted proteins | sample TNRReaAaerobiRNA_FD_61086 | JGI IMG/M metagenome (GOLD analysis project Ga0058869, IMG submission 61086) | Wastewater treatment Type I Accumulibacter community from EBPR Bioreactor in Madison, WI, USA - TNR Reactor, Time I- 292min-Aaerobic_... | ecosystem: Engineered > Bioreactor > EBPR >...
CCCTGTCACCCTGTCACCTTGTCACCTTGTCACCTTCATATAATTTCCTAAAAAATAGCATTTTATAAAAAAGCGAACCTTTTCCCGCCGGAATGATACCGTTTCCTTAAATTTGCGTTATAATGCTATAAATACTGGAACTTTTGTCTTTGATGGGCGTATATTTATCCAGTAATAGCTCAAGCAATCAATAATGCGTCATAATACCGATGACAATAACCAGTGGATACAAGACCTGGTTGCCGAATATGAATTAATATCAAAAACGGGGTCTACCTTCTTTTTTGATGAAAAAGCATATGCGCAATTAATTACCTACTACGAAAAAGAGGAACAACTTGATCGAGCCCTTGAAGTGGCTGACCATGCCTTGAACCACCACGGTTTTTCCGTCGATTTTTATATAAAAAAAGCCCAATTACTCATCGATTTGCGCCGGGAGTATCTGGCGCTGGATGTATTGGATCAGGCCGCTGTGTTTGCGCCTAATGAATTGGAAATTACGCTGTTGCGTGCCGAGGCGCTTACGTATATCGACCGATCGGAAGAGGCGCTTGATTTGCTGGAGACCTCCAAGGTAAGCGCCGAAGGCGAAGACCTCAGCGACATATTGCTGGTAGAAGCCATCGTATACGAATACGAAGAAGAATACGAGCGCATGTTTTATGCCCTCAAGGCGGCGTTGCAGGAATTTCCCGGCAACCTCGAAGCCCTGGAGCGCCTCTGGCTGGCCGTTGACCTCACCCGGAAATACGAAGAGAGCATCCCCATGCTCGAAGAGGTGATCAACAACGATCCGTATGCCTTCCTGGCCTGGTACAACCTGGGCCATGCCTATGCCTACCTGGGCCACTACGAAGAGGCCATCGATTCATACGAATACGCCTTTGTCATCAACGAAGATTTTGAGTTTGCTTATCGCGATTGCGCCGAGTTGTGTTTTGAACTCAAGCAATTCAACAAGGCATTGAAATACTATACCGAAATTCTCGAAAATTTCGAACCCGACAGCGAAGTATTGCTGTGTATCGGGCAGTGTTATCAAAACCTGCAAAACTACCTCTCCGCCCGCGATTTTTACCACCGCGCCCTGCATTTCGATCCGCTCAACGACGAGGTACACTTCCATATCGGGGAGTGTTATGCCGCGGAGGGCAAGTGGCGCAGCGCGCTGAAGTGTTATCAAAAAGCCATCAGCATCGAAGACCGGCAGGAAGATTATTTTGCCGCGCAGGCCGCAGCTTTTATGCACCTCAAAGAATTCGACAAGGCGCAGGAGGCTTTCCGCCAGGCTACCACGCTGGCCCCTGAGTCCGACCGGTTCTGGTTGCAATACGCCACGTTCCTGCTCGAGATCGACCATGCACAGGAGGCATTATATGTATTGGAAGAAGCCGAAGAATCGGCAGCAGGCGCCTCGTTGCTATACGGCCGCGTAGCCTGCCTGTTCAGCCTGGGCAAGCGCCGCGAGGCTATGGCGTTGCTCGGCGAAGCCCTCGAAGAAGAATACGAGGCGCATCTGACCCTTTTCGAGATGAATCCCACGCTCGGGCTGGACCCCGAAGTACTCGGCCTTATCGCAGCGTATAAGCCGCTCGACAGCTGATCTTAATTGGATTCATCCAGCCGCACTTTCATCTCCAGGGGTTTTCCTTCCCGCAAGAGTTTCAGCGTGACTACGTCGCCCGGCTGGTAGTTTTCGAGCGCCAGCAGCAGGTCGTTATTGTTTTTGATCTTTTCGTTATTTACACCCACGATAATATCCCCCCACTTGATCTGGCCGTAGCGGTCGCGGTAAGTGGGTTGCAATCCGGCGCGTTCGGCGCCGCTGCCTTTCACCACGTTGAGCACCAGGGCGCCTTCGATATCAAAGCGGCTGGCGATTTGCGGGCGCGCGAGTTCGACGCCCAGCGAGGGGCGTTTGATGCGTCCGTAGGAGATTAGTTCGGGCACCACCCAACGCACCGCGTCGACGGGGATAGAAAAGCCGATACCAGCCGAAGCGCCCGAGGGGCTGTAAATAGCGGTATTGACGCCGATAAGTCGGCCCGACGAGTCGAGTAGCGGACCACCCGAGTTGCCTGGGTTGATGGCCGCGTCGGTCTGGATGACGTCGCGGATGGGCACCCCGCCCACCGATTCAATTTCGCGGCCCAGGGCGCTCACGATGCCGGTGGTGAGCGTCTGGTCGAGGCCGAAGGGGTTGCCGATGGCGTACACCGACTGCCCCACGCGCAAAATCTCGGAGGTGCCCAGGGGGATGGGGGTGAGTTTACCCGCCGGTATATCTATTTTGAGTACGGCCAGGTCCTTCTCGGGAGCGGCGCCAACGAGTTTAGCATCGTAGGTAGTGCGGTCGGCCAGCGTGACCTGCGCTTTATCTGCGCCCTGTATCACGTGGTAGTTGGTAATGATATGGCCTTTTTTATCCCACACAAAACCCGAGCCGGTACCGCGTGGGATTTCCATCACGTTGCGGGTAAAAAAGTCGACCTGCATGCTGGTGGTCGTAATAAAACACACCGAAGGGGCTGCGTTTTCAAAGAGTTTGATGGTGGCTACTTCTCCCGAATTGAGGCCGGCTTCGGGTGTTACCTGCCGGGTAGCAACAGCTACGCCTTCATCTTGAGAAGAAATAGAAGTCTGCGATTGTTCCTGGTCGCGGTTGATATCGCGGCCTTTCCAGGCGGTGCCGCCTGCGAAGCCCAACACGAGCAGCACTATGCTACCCAGGAAGCGAAGCATGGAGCGATTCATGGTGATAATTAAGAATGAAGAATTAAGAATGAAAAATGAATCAGCGGGCGAATCATCGCGCAATTCGTTGTTTGATGATTTATGTTTTGCGATTTTTCTTTTTTGCTGCGGGGAATAAGACGTTATTCAGAATAAGTCGGTAGCCCGGCGAATTGGGGTGCAGGTTGAGGTCGGTGGGTGGATCGTGGACAAAGTGGCGGTAATCTTCGGGGTCGTGGCCGCCGTAGAAAGTCCAGAAACCTTGCCCCATCGTGCCGTGGATATAGCGGGCTTCGTTTTGGGGTTTTGTTTCGCCCATAATGAGCGCATCGGGTTTGATATAGCGGCGGATAAAGGCGGTCGTTTGTCCCATAAAACCTTTCACCGTGCGGGTATGGCATTGGGTGAGCATAGTGGGCACGGGGTCCCATTTGGCGGAAAAGTCGAACAGCGTAAAATAATCCTGCTCGGGGGCGATATTCCGGTTTTGGTGGTTATCGATAGTAGAAAACTCGTATTCCAGCGGATTTTTGATCAGTTGGAAATCGCGGAAAGCGAAAGTTTTGCTGAAGTCGAGTTTTTCCTGGGCGCTGGGGTCGGCGGCGTCGCCGTCGTATATCTGGGCACAGATGTCGACACCTTCGGCGGCCAGGGCGATATCGTAGCTATCGGTGGCCGAGCACATGGCGAACATAAAGCCGCCGCCGATCACGTATTCCTTGATGCGTTTCACCACGGCCAGTTTTTCTTGCGATACCTTATTGTATCCCAGGCTTTTGGCCAGTTCTTCGGCTTTGCGTTGGTTTTCGCGGTACCAGGGTTCGTTGTGGAAAGAGCGGTAGAAACGGCCGTATTGCCCCGTGAAGTCTTCGTGGTGCAGGTGCAGCCAGTCGTATTTAGGCAGCAGGTCGTTGAGAACCTCGCGGTCGTAGATCTTATCGTAGGGAATTTCGGCGTAGGTCAGCACCAGCGTCACTGCGTCGTCCCAGGGTTGCAATTCTTCGCCTTTTTCATTGGTCTCGGGGGTGTACACCGCGATTTTGGGGGCCTTTTCGAGCTTCATGGCCTCCATGTTCACCTCCGGATGGGCGATTTCCTCCTGGATTTTGGCAAACTGCGCATCGGGGATGATCTCGAAGCTCACATCGCGGGTGAGGCATTCTTTTTCAAATGCTTTATTGTGCTGAAAAGCAAAACTCCCGCCCCGGTAGTTGAGCAGCCACCACACCTCCACGCCGTTGTCGAGCACCCAATAGGCAATGCCGTAGGCCTTGAGATGATTTTTCTGCGATTTGTCATCCATCGGGATGAGCATATAGGCGGCTCGGGTTTGGGCGAGGGCTACCAGTAATAAGGCTGTGATTACCGCTATTTTTTTGAAGGTCATATCTTTTTTATTTACCGCGATTATTATTAACCACAGAGGACACAGAGTTACACAGAGTTTCCACAGAGCGAGCGTTTATACAACTCTGTGCGGCCTCTGTGTAACTCTGCGGCCTCTGTGGTTAAAAAAAACTCAGTCATTCCAGAACAACGCAAATTACAACAAAAGCATTGCTGGAACGTTCTTTTAACATAATAGTAACAACGACACCCCCCCTCCTTGTTCGGGATGCCGATGGCTAATGTTATATTTGCCCGATTGACACGTAAACACTGATGAAGAATCTCATTTTTCAATATCCGGCCTGGTGGGCGTTAGCTTGTGTAGCTTTGGGATTGGCCTATGCCGCGGTTTTGTATTATCGCGATAAAACGTTCAAAGACCAACCCCGCTACCTGGTGCGTTTCATGGCCGTGCTGCGCTTTTTGCTGGTCACCCTGCTCAGCCTGCTGCTGTTGTCGCCCCTGTTGCGCTCGCTGCTGGTAGAGACCCAAAAACCCGTCATCGTGGTTGCACAGGACGCCTCCGAATCGGTAGGCGCTACCATGAACGCCGCCCAGCGAAAAACCTACGACGAACGGCTCAGCGAGCTTCAGGATGCGCTGAAAGACGATTTTGAAGTAAAACCCTACTCTTTCGGCAGCGAAGTGCGCGAAGGCATCGACACAGCATTTAACGACAAAATATCGAACATATCGAAGCTGCTATCGAACGTGTACGACCTGTACGGCAGCCAAAACCTGGGCGCCATCGTGCTGGCCACCGACGGTATTTATAACGAGGGTAGCAATCCGCTGTATGCCTCTTCCAAACTCACTGCGCCGGTATACACCGTAGCGCTGGGCGACACCACCGCCAAACGCGACCTGGTGCTCAAACGCGCCTACCACAACCGCATTGCCTACCTCGACGACAAGTTTACGGTGCAGGTCGATATTGCCGCGCAAAACTGCGCGGGCAGTAATACGACGCTAAGCGTTTACAAAGTAGAAAACAACAATACGCGGCTGCTGCAATCTTCGCCGGTGGCTATCAATAGCAACGACTTTTTTGCAACCCGCGAACTCATCCTCGACGCTACGCCCAGCGGCGTGCAGCGCTTTCGCATTTCGCTGGGGCAACTCAGCGGAGAAGCTACGGCGGCCAACAACAGCAAAGAAATTTTCATCGACGTACTCGACGCGCGCCAGAAGATACTGATACTGGCCAACGCGCCACACCCCGACATTACGGCGCTCAAGCAGAGTTTGTCTACCAATAAAAACTACCAGATTACCACCGCGAATATCGGCCAGTTTACAGAAGACGCCGGCAAATACGACCTCATCGTGATGCACCAGTTGCCGAGCCAGCGCAACGACGCCACGGCGGTGCTCAATACCATCAAGGCGCGGAAAATTCCGACCTTTTTTATCGTAGGCGCCCAGACCAACCTGAGCCGCCTCAGCGAAGTGCAATCGCTCATCAACATCCGTTCGAGCGGGCCCAGCAGCAACGACGTGCAGGCCAAACTATCGCCGGGATTCAGCCTGTTTACCCTCAATGAGCGCATCGCTAATGACTTGCAGGCTTTCCCGCCGCTGACGGCGCCTTTCGGCGAATTTGCGCCAACCGGACAAGGCCAGGTGCTGCTCTACCAGCGCATCGGCAAAATAGATACACAATATCCGTTGCTTGTATTAGGCTCGCCCAACGATGTGCGCAGCGCCGTTCTTTGCGGCGAGGGCCTCTGGCGCTGGCGCTTGTTCGACTACCTGCAGCACCAAAACCACGACCTCTTCGACGAGCTGTTGGGCAAAAGCATTCAATTTGTGGGGCTCAAAGACGACAAGCGCAAGTTTCGCGTCAATATGAGCAAGAATATTTTTAATGAAAACGAACCCATCCAACTCGACGCCGAGTTATACAATGACAACTACCAGCTCGTGAACGACCCCGATGCTACGATAGTCATCGCCGGCAGCCAGGGCAAAGAGTATAATTTTACTTTTGATAAAACAGATAAAGCCTATACCCTCAACGCCGGTATTTTGCCGGTGGGCAATTACACCTTCCGCGCAGCGGTATCGTATAACAATCAAAATCTAAGCTACACCGGCCAATTCAGCGTACAGCCCATCCAATTGGAATTGTACGAAACCACCGCCGACCACAATACCCTGCAGCAACTCAGCGCCAAATACGGCGGCGAGATGGTATACCCCGAACAAATGGCTTCTATCGCAGAGATGATCAAAGCCAAAGAAACGGTCAAACCGGTGATCTACTCCACCGTACAAACCCGCCCGGTCATCAACCTGAAATGGATATTTTTCCTGCTGCTGGCCCTGTTGTCGGCGGAGTGGTTTATGCGGAGGTATTATGGAGCGTATTGAGGTTTGGTTGTCGGTTGTCCGTTATCTGTTCCTTATCTTTGCTTGTAGAGACGCAAAATTTTGCGTCTATACCTGTAATAAAACAGAGAGCAGAGAACCGACAACAAAACAACGGCCTCTTTTATGAACGCAAAAACAATCCTGATACCAGTCATCCTGCTGTGTTTTGCCGGCTGGAGCGCCACCGCCCAACCGCTCTACACCCCTATCCAACTGCAAAAAGCCTACGCGGCCGGCACGCGCAGCGCCGACGGCAAACCGGGGCCGCGCTACTGGCAAAACCGGGCCGATTACGAATTGCGCGTCACCGTATTGCCGCCCGACAACCGCATCAGCGGCAGGGCGACCATCGTGTATACCAACAATAGCCCCGATACGCTGCGCCGGCTGCAATTCAAGCTGGCCCAGAACACCCATATCGCTACGGCTACCCGCGCCGACAACGTAGACCCCGACTGGCTCAACGACGGTTTTCTGGTAGACAGCTTTGCTATCGACGGCCGCTCTGTAGCCTGGAAAAACGAATCCGTCAACTACTCCGGCAATCCTACCAACCACTCGGTGTCGTTGTCGAAGCCATTATTACCCGGTGCAAAAACGACTGTCTATATCGCCTGGCACTACGATCTGCACCGCTCCACCGACAATGTGCGCGAAGGGGTGGTGGATAGCACCTCGTTTTTTCTGGCGTATTTCTACCCCCGTATCGCCGTTTACGACGACCTGCTGGGCTGGGACCCCACCCAACTCAACGAACAAACCGAGTTTTACAACGACTACGGCAATTACGACCTCTGGGTGGAAACGCCGGCCAATTATATCGTGTGGGCATCGGGCGAATTGCAAAACGCAGCGGAAGTGCTCGCGCCCATGTACGTGCAGCGACTGCGCGAAGCCGAAGGCAAAGCTACCGTCACGCAGATCGTCAACAAAGCCGACCTGGCGCGCGGCGGCATCACCGCCAATAAACGCCGACTGAGTTGGCATTTCCGGGCCGCCAATGTCACCGACGTGGCCTTCGGCCTCAGCGACCACTATTTGTGGGATGCGGTAATGGCCAGGGCGAATTACGAAGGCAGCCGCACCGTGCTGGTACAAACCGCCTACCACCCCAGTTCCGCCGACTACTACGAAATGGCCGCCACAAGTCAGCGGGCTGTCGAGTTTTTCTCGATACACATGCCCGGTTATCCCTTCCCCTACCCCCGCCTCACCGCCTTCAACGGCCATAGCCAGATGGAATACCCCATGATCATCAACGACCAAACCCTCGACAACCCCGACGACGTGATCACGCTGGCCACCCACGAAATCGCCCATCAGTATATGCCGTTTTTTGTGGGTACCAACGAAAGTCGCCATGCCTGGATGGATGAGGGCTGGGCCACCTTCTTTGAATATTTTGCCAGTACTAAAGCATTTAAACTCAAAGAACCGGCTACTGCCACTTTCCCGGGTTATTACCAACGGGCGGTGCGACAAAATCCCGGCGCCCACCTCGACGTGCCGATGTACAGCCCCTCCGACCAACTGTGGCCGGGCGCCTATAGCTTTAACTCCTACGGCAAACCCGCCGCCGCCTATACCGCGCTGTATCAACTGCTGGGCGAAGATACCTTCAAGCGCTGCCTGCACGCTTACTTCGACCGCTGGAACGGCAAACACCCCGGTCCGCACGATTTTTTCAACACGTTCAACGACGTCTCGGGCCAGGATCTCAACTGGTTCTGGCAGCGCTGGTGGTTTGATTACAACACCGTGGACCTGCGACTGGACGACGTTATTGTTGGAGAAGCCGGGTTTACGGTCAACGTAACCAATCTGGGCGGGAAACCGGTGTCTTTCAAATTGGAGTTGACCTACACGGATGGCAGTACCCAGCTATTGGAATACCCGCCGTCGGTATGGCAAACGCAATCCACGTTCGCCTTGAGTATGACAACTACTAAGTCCATTGTCAAAGCCCGCCTCGTCGACGATATGTTTTTTGATGTGAATAGGGGGGATAATGTGTGGGGGAGGTAATGTTTGATGTTTGATGTTTGATATTTGATTTTTGATGAAAACTGATACAGCTATGAACGGGAAGGTAATCCATGCTTCGTTTCGCATCACCGAAGACAAATGGAAGGAATTGGATCGGTTGATAGAAGAAAACCTGCGGGGGTAAATTAAGGTGTCAATCCGTTTTAGGATGGGTTGACGCAGCGGGGGGGCTCGGATTCCCATAGCGATATAAGGGACAAAATAACTTTATAGTATTATTTATTTCCTTGAAGCGATTGAATAATTTCTTGTGTTGTAGTAAGCTTATCAAACCCTTTTTTTGTCAAACCATTGTAGAGCACTTTGTCTCCTGTCCATAATTTTATATCCAAGTAAAGGCTTAGGGCAATAAACGATATATCGTCCATGTCAATATCTCTGACCCAACCAGCTGCTTGCATCCAGATTTCAAATGGGATAATGCTTTCTGTGAAGAACGTTATCTGCTTGTAAACCAGATATTGCAACTCGTGATATTCATGCATATTGTAATTGGCGCTACTAATGATTTTTTGGTCGTACTTGCCAATCTCAGTCCTTAATTGCTCACAACTATACAGGTCAATCCTGAGCCCCTTAGAATTTAATATAATATCACCGATATTGCTCCTGGGGTTGAGCAGAGCGCTAAAAACAATATTACTGTCAACTACAATCTTCATGCATCGGGTAAAAAGCGATGTTTATTTTCTTGCCACCACTGACTGTTGACTTCTTTGGCAAGGTTATCAATCTCCTCTTGGGTCGCCTTACTTTTTGATACGAGTTCCTTGTACCGCAAATAATCAAAGAATCTTTGAATCTCCTCAATATTGAAGTCGAGTGGCAGTTTTATTACGATGGCATCAGCTGTACGTTCAATGGTCATTGTCATGGCCTGAAATAGATTGATTAGTTTTCAAAGTTAAGAATTTAAACAGACAATTCCAATCTTCCCAGTTCGTCATTACTATACAATAAAAACGCACTAACCCTGTGAGCTAAGTGCTGACTGCTAAGTGCTAACTGCTACAGATGCACCAACTTCGTCGCATACGCCACGGGGTGTACCACTTCGTTTACGCGGGTTTTCGCCGGCAGAAACTGCCAGGGCGTCACCTGCCGCGTCCAGTTGAAGTCGTTTTTCTCGAGGTAGCGCTTGCGGTATTCTACGGGCGTGCAGGAGCGATATTTTTTGAAAAGGCGGTTAAAATTGGCGAGGTTGTTGAAGCCCGATTTGCTCGAAATCTGGGCGATCGTATCGTCGGTGTCGAGTAGCAATTTACAGGCGTGGCCTACCCGGAGGTCGATCAGAAAATGGGTGTAACTGCGGAAGGCGTATTTTTGAAAAAAATGACTAAACGCCGACTCGCTCATGTGCACCTGTGCCGCTACCTTGCCGATCTTCAGGTCGGGGTCGGTGAAGTGTTTTAATATATAGCTGTAAGCCGCCTGTATACGATTGCTCTCCGAGCGCAGGGCGCCGGGCGAAAAACCCTCGCTGGCCAGAAATGCGGCCTCGGTGGAGTTGGAGAGCAGGTCGAGCAACTGGAAAAACTCGATGATATTGGCAAAACCTTTGTCCACGGTGAGGCTTAACATAATCTGCATGGCTTCTTCGAAGGTTTTGCCGTGAAACTTGATGCCCCGGCTGGAATCGCGCAACAGGTTCCGCATTTTGATAAATCGCTCCTTCTGGAACATCTGTCCGCTGAATAGATCTATGGCAAATTGTATCGTAATTACCCGGTAGGGCTGCCCGCTATCCTGCAGGTGCCGGTCGCCGTCCCATTTGTGATAGAGATAAGGCCCCAGCAGTACCAGGTCGCAGTCGGTATACCGCTCCGTAGAGTCGCCCACGATGCGCGTGCCCGACATACCCGCGATGAGGTTGAGCTCGTATTCGGGGTGGTTGTGGATGGGGTAGTCAAATCCGTTGCTCACCGAATCCAACACCACAAACACATCTTGCGATTTGAGGGGAGTGATCTCACGGTAGATATTCATAATCGGAAGGCTTTAGAGTGT
>Ga0058869_1084102_pt1 | contig 10470 bp, 7 predicted proteins | sample TNRReaAaerobiRNA_FD_61086 | JGI IMG/M metagenome (GOLD analysis project Ga0058869, IMG submission 61086) | Wastewater treatment Type I Accumulibacter community from EBPR Bioreactor in Madison, WI, USA - TNR Reactor, Time I- 292min-Aaerobic_... | ecosystem: Engineered > Bioreactor > EBPR >...
AAAAAAGTAGCTACCGCGACCGCCGAAACTAAAGCGCCTGTTGCTAAAACTGCCGCAAAAGGAAAAGGCCGTCCAAAAAAAGTAGCCACCGCAGCCGCTGAAACTAAAGCGCCCGCTGCTAAAACCGCTGCAAAAGGAAAAGGCCGCCCGAAAAAAGTAGCTACCGTAGCATCGACTACCCCGACTGCATTGCCCGAGCCTATACCCGCACCGGTAAAAGCTGCCGGCAAAGGCCGCCCGAAAAAAGTAGCAGAAGCGCCTAAATAATTTGTTAAGGCGTTTATACTATAAAAAGACCCTGCCCTTAGAAATATTCAGGCATTTATTGTGCCTGAATAGACACTACGGCAGGGTCTTTGCGTTATAATAGTGTTAAATGAAAGTATAGCTATTAAAAAAGCTATAATATCGCAGCGATTTTCCATGCGAAATCGTTGGAAAAAAAGTTACTTCGCAAGTCGTGTTGCGTCTTAAGCTTTGGATTTAATGTGAATCACCTTAAAATCATATCAACATGCAAAAGTGGTTTTTTCAATTTGCGGGTTTATCGCTTGCACTCACGATCATTTTGGCTTCAGGCTGTACAGATGATCCGATCGTAGAACCTTCGTTAGGCCCCGATGTCCGTTTTGTTACTGAAACCGATTACCTCAGCGGCGACGCGGATGTCGTTCGCGGCGAGTTTTTCCAGGTAAAAGTTACCGTTGACAAAGGAGACGGCAAACTCAAGTCGTTTACTATTTATGAAGGCAGCGACAAATTGGCTACTGCCCGTTTTGACATCAACAACGGCACTATTACCAGCAACAACCCGTTCCTGATTACCGGCGTCGACCAGGATGGCGCTACTTACGAATTTAAGATCGCTTCGCTCGACACGGAAGCTGCTACTACTTATACGTTTGAAGCGACCGACGAAAATAACCTACAAGACGAAGTATCGCTGGTGGTAACGACCAAAGCCCCGGCAACTACTCCGATTGAAATGAGCCTTTCCGGCGTGTTGTTCAACGCATCGGGCCCTGCCGGTACCGGCGGACTCGACCTCGACGCAGGTACGGGCACGGGTTCTCAGGCTGCCGGCGCCGAAATCCGCGACATGGGTATCAACTGCAGCGTTAACCCTCCGGCATGGCGTCAGCAAATCGGCACCGTTAATGGCGCCGTTATGCGCCGCGTACGCGCGGAAATGGTAGAGAACTTCTCTTTTGACAATGCCAGCACTAAGGAAATCATTGCAGCCGCCTACGATACGGGATCGGAAATTACTTCTGACCTCCCGACTTTGTACTGCAACCCCGATGACAACGTGGTGGTAACCGACGTTACCCTTCCATTGGTTGTGGGCGATATGTTTGCCATTTCGGCCAACGGCAAAATCTACCTCATCCGCGTAGATGAGATCAACGATGTAGCTGCCGATAATAGCGACAACTACAAGATGTCTATCAAGTATTAATAGCGATCGGGAAATCCCGAATAGGCTCCATTTTTTTTATTCCGAAATCCAGGCTTATCTTTGTGTCGTACAGTCGCGGTTTCGACTCCGCTCAACCACCGACATGGATCGCAAAGTCGCAAAGTCGCACAGTCTCCTAACAACCGCCGCCATGCTAAAAATCGATATGCACACCCATATCATACCGGAAAACCTCCCGATGTGGGCCGATAAATTTGGATACGAGGGATTTATTCACCTTGAACACCATATGCCGGGCAGGGCGCGTATGATGAAAGGCGCACAGTTTTTTCGCGAAATCAAATCGAATTGCTGGGATACAGAAGAACGCATCGCTGAATACGCCCAATTTCACACACAAGTACAGGTTGTCTGCACTATCCCGGTATTGTTTTCCTATTGGGCCAAACCCGGCGACGGCTGGGATATCGCCCGTTTTCTCAACGACCATATCGCGCAGTTGGTTCGGGAATATCCTAAACAATACATCGGGCTCGGCACGCTACCTATGCAATCTACCGAATTGTCTATCCGCGAATTGGAACGCTGTCGCGAAATAGGACTCGTAGGTGTTCAAATAGGCTCCAACATCAACGACAGAAACCTCGACGATCCGGCGTTTTTTCCCATTTTCGAAGCCTGCCAAAACCTGGGACTAGCTTTATTCGTACACCCCTGGAATATGATGGGCCAGCAGCACATGCAAAAATACTGGCTGCCCTGGCTGGTGGGCATGCCCGCAGAAACCTCTCGTGCCGTCTGCTCTATGATCTTTGGCGGCGTATTGGAGCGACTTCCCAAGCTTCGCGTGTGTTTCGCCCATGCCGGCGGCTCGTTCCTGCCTACTATCGGTCGCATCGAACACGGCTTCAATTGCCGCCCCGACCTGGTGGCCGTCGACAACCCCGTCAATCCCCGCGAATACCTGGGGCGCTTCTGGGTAGATTGCATCACCCACGACCCCCTTATGCTGCGTTATGTACTCCAGACCGCCGGCGAAGACAAGGTGTGCCTCGGCTCCGATTATCCTTTTCCATTAGGAGATCTAGAAATCGGCGCCTTTATCGAAGAAATGGATTTGCCGGAATCTACCGTATCGCGTATCTTTAGCACCAATACGCTCGATTGGCTGCAACTCGACCTGCATAATTTTGAAATAGGATAAACTATTCATATAAATGAAGCGTTAACAAAAAGTGCGTGCAACCGTTTACATATTAATTGCGTATTTCCTGGTGGGTAGTATTTTACCTGGCATGGATTTTAGCCAGTTGACCAAATTGCCCAATTTGATCGAACACTACCGTCACCACCACTCTACCGACGATAAAACAACCGCCCTCGCTTTTTTTCTTCAACACTTTATCAATCCCAATTTACACCACCATAAAGACGCCGGCGATTGCCACAAAAAATTGCCGCTGAAGTCTTTCGAGCAGGCGTTCAATTATTTTATTTCCGAAGAAACGGCGCCCGCTGTTTCACGTTCTTTTTTTTATAAAATACCCCCCTTCTCCTCACAGGAATTTCTTTCCATTCTTCCCACCACCGCTGTGTTTCGCCCTCCCATTTCTGTTCTGTAATTTGAGGTTGTCTGTTCTCCGTTCTCCGTTCTCTGTTCTCTGTTCTCTGTTAAACTTTATCAGACAACCGACAACCGAGAACCGAGAACCGACAACCGACAACCGAGAACCGAGAACCGACAACCGAGAACCGACAACAGAGAACCGACAACAACCCTCAACATGATTGAATCCATCATTCGTTTTTCCGTAAGGAACAAACTCATCATAGGGCTGCTTACCCTGGCATTAATAGCCGGCGGTATATACGCTTTAAAGAGCCTGCCCATCGACGCCGTGCCCGACATCACCAACAACCAGGTGCAGGTAGTGACGGTATCGCCTTCGCTTGCCGCGCAGGAAGTGGAGCAATTCATAACCTACCCCGTCGAAGTCGCCATGGCCAATATCCCCAACGTGGTGGAAATCAGGTCAGTCTCGCGCTTTGGCCTGTCGGTGGTCACGATTGTTTTCAAAGACCACGTGCCCGTGCTCGAAGCCCGGCAGTTTGTCAAAGAACAGATCAGCCTGGCTGCCGGAGAGATCCCCGAAGGCCTGGGGCAACCCGAACTCATGCCCATCACGACGGGTTTGGGAGAGATCTACCAATATGTGCTGCGCGTCAAACCAGGCTTCGAAGATCGCTACGACGCCATGGAACTGCGCACCATCCAGGACTGGATCGTGAAGCGCCAATTGGCGGGCACAGCGGGTATCGTCGAGATCAGCAGCTTCGGCGGTTTTCTCAAACAATACGAAGTAGCCATCGACCCGCTGCTGTTGCAAAGCTACGACCTCTCGCTGGCCGAAGTTTTTGAGGCGCTGTCGCGCAACAACCAAAACAGCGGAGGTAGTTATATCGAAAAACAACACAACGCGTATTACATCCGCACCGAAGGCGTGGTGAAAACCCTCGACGATATCGGCAATATCGTGATCGCCAACCGCAACAACGTGCCCGTGTTGATCAAAAACGTAGGCAAACTGCAATTCGGCGCACCCAAGCGATTTGGCGCGATGACCATGGACGGGCAGGGCGAAGCCGTAGGCGGTATCACGCTGATGCTCAAAGGCGCCAACTCTTCCGACGCCCTCGCCAATGTGCACCGCCGCATCGAAGAAGTAAAAAAATCGCTGCCCGAAGGTATCGATATCTACCCCTACCTCGACCGCTCGGTGTTGGTGGGCAAAACGATTCACACCGTACAAAAAAACCTGCTGGAAGGGGGTATCATCGTGGTATTCGTGCTGGTATTGCTGCTGGGCGACCTGCGGGCGGGATTTATTGTGGCTTCTGTGATCCCACTGGCTATGTTGTTTGCCATCATCCTGATGCGCCAATTCGACGTCTCCGCCAACCTGATGTCGCTGGGCGCTATCGACTTCGGTATTGTAGTAGACGGCGCAGTGATCATCGTGGAGGGCGTTTTGCACACTATTTTCACTTTCTATATCGGTCGTAAACTCACACAAGGGGAGATGGACGACATCATCACCGACTCTACCGCCCAACTCTTCCGGTCGGCGATCTACGGGGTATTTATCATCCTCGTCGTTTTTGTGCCTATCATGACGCTTACCGGCATCGAGGGCAAAATGTTCAGGCCCATGGCAATGACATTCAGCTTTGCCGTACTGGGCGCCTTGCTGCTGTCGCTGACCTACGTACCCATGATGGCGGCGCTGTTGCTGTCGAAAAACATACGCTCGCACCAAACCTTTGCCGACAAAATCGTCAATGCGCTTCGCAGGATGTACAAACCTACCCTGGAGTGGGCGCTGCGCCACGCCAGGATCATACTGGCAGGAGCTTTGGCCTTGCTCGTGGGCACATTTCTGCTCTTTTCATCAATGGGCTCGGAATTTATCCCCACCCTCGAAGAAGGCGACCTGGCCATGCAGCTGTCCATTCAACCCGGCAGCTCGCTGTCAGAAAGCGTGCGCACTACCACCAAAGCCGAAAAAATACTGCTCGACAACTTTCCTGAGGTAAAACACGTGGTGTCAAAGATCGGCACTGCCGAAGTACCCACCGACCCCATGGCCATCGAAGACGCCGATATCATGATCGTATTAAAGGAAAAAGAAGAATGGACCAGTGCCACTACGCGGGAAGAATTGGTAGACAAAATGAAAGCCAAACTCGAAGACGTAGCCGGGGCTTCTTTTGAATTTACGCAGCCCATCCAGTTGCGGTTCAACGAACTCATGACCGGCGCCAAAACTGATATTGCCATCAAAATCTTTGGCGAAAATGTAGAAACCCTCAAGCAACTGGCAGACGAGGCGGCGCTACTCGTAGAGGATATCCCTGGCGCCGGCGACGTCAAAGTAGAGCAAACCGAAGGGTTGCCCCAACTCCTCATCTCGTTCAACCGGGCCAAAATTGCGCAATACGGCTTCAATATCGAAGAGATCAACGCCCTGGTGCGCACCGCATTTGCAGGAGAAGCTGCCGGAGTGGTCTTCGAAAACGAACGCAAATTCGACCTGGTGGTGCGGCTGGCAGAGCCTTACCGCAGCAAGTTAGACCTCAACCAGTTGTTTGTGCACCTGCCCGATGGTCGGTCCATTCCCCTCGACGAAGTAGCCCAGGCGCATTACGCCGAGGGGCCCATGCAGATATCGCGCGAGGGCGCCCGCCGGCGCATCAACATAGGCGTCAACGTGCGCGGTCGCGACGTGGCCGGCCTGGTAGGCGACATTTCGACGTCACTCGATGCAAAGCTCAATTTGCCGCCAGGGTATACTATTCAATACGGCGGGCAGTTTGAAAATCTGCGGGCGGCGCAGCAAAGGCTTTCCATAGCCGTGCCCGTAGCGCTATTTCTCATTTTTGCCTTGTTATATTTTACTTTTGGTAAATTAAAATACGCCGTAATGATCTTTTCTGCGGTACCGCTGTCGGCCATAGGCGGCGTTTTTGCCCTGTGGCTGCGCGATATGCCGTTTAGTATCTCCGCCGGCGTGGGCTTTATCGCTCTCTTCGGCGTAGCGGTGCTCAACGGCATCGTACTCATTAGCTATTTCAACAAGTTGCGCTTTGAAGAAGGCCTCGAAGACTGGCGGGAGATCATCATCCAGGGCGGACTGGCGCGTTTGCGGCCGGTAGTGATGACCGCCACGGTAGCCGCGTTGGGCTTTTTGCCTATGGCCCTGTCCAACTCCAACGGCGCCGAAGTACAAAAGCCGCTCGCCACGGTCGTTATCGGCGGCCTGATCACGGCTACCCTGCTCACGCTCATCGTGCTACCGCTGCTGTACTATCTCGCCAACGCCGGATGGCGCAAACCGCCGGCAGCCGCCGTGGCCACAGCCGTATTGGCTTTGATGTGGTTATCGCCGCTGACTACCGGCGCACAAACCGCGCCGATCAGCCTCGAAGCCGCCGTGGAGAACGCCCAATTGCGCCACCCCCGCCTCGAAAACGGCCGGCTAAAGGTGCAACAGGCCCAACTCGGCATCGATGCGGCCCGGCGACTTCCCGCCGCCAACCTGGAACTTGTGGGCGGACAAACCAATACCAGTCTTGTCGACTACAACTTCACCGCCACACAGGGCCTCGGCAATATCGCCGCCGACCGGCAGCGCCGGAAAGCGGCCGCCGCGCAAACCGACCTGGCAGGCCGCGAATTGCAGGTAAGCGCCCGCCAACTCAAGTGGGAAGTAAGCCAGGCCTGGCTCGAAGCCAAATACGCCGAACGTCGCCGTAACTTGCTGGAGCAACAGGCAGCATTGTATCAGCAACTGTCCGACCGGGCCCGCCTGCAATACGAAGCCGGCGAAACAGGCGGCCTCGACAAGGCCTATGCAGACAATCAACTGCTGCAGATCAACCGCGAACTGGTGGCCGCCCGTCTCGACGAACAACAGGCCCTGCTGCAACTACAACAAACCGCCTGGCTGGAACAAACGCCCACCCTGCCCGATGGCGAACTACCGGAATGGCCGCTGCCCGTGGTATCCGCACTGACTCCAACCCTGCTGGCGCCGCTTCAGCAACAGGTGGAAGTAAGCCGGCAGGAAACCCAGGTGCTGCAAAAGCAATTCAAACCCGAATTTACCGTAGGTTATTTCAACCAAAGTATTCGTCCCGACCTGCCCCTGCAAGGCCTCGTAGCCGGCATGGCTTTGCCGATATGGCGAAAAAGCGGCAAAGCCAATATCCAGCAGGCCGTCGTGGCCGAGCAAATCGCGCAAAATGAAGTCAGGGCAGCCACCCACCAGTACCAGCTATCGGCCCAGATGGCCCAGCAACAGGCGCTGGCCCTTCGCCAGGATCTCGACACCGCGGGCAAAGCCCTGCTCGACCAGTCGGCCAACCTGCGCCGCCTGGCCGACAAGCAACGCAGCGAAGGCGAAATCGACTATTTCCGCTACGCCCAGTCGATCGAAGCAGCCTGGCGCAATGACCTGATATACCTGGATTTGCTAAGGCGCTACGACCTGGCCGTGCTGGCCTGGCGATTTTGGACTGACGCGGATTGAGGGTGGGAGTGTGGGAGGGTGAGAGTGTGGGATTGTCTTGTCTTAATAAGCATCTCACCCTCCCACTCTCCCACACTCTCACTCTCAAACCAGGCAATACCGGGCAATCATCAATTTAAAAAAAGACAATCATGAAAAATCTCCAATATATCTTTCTTGTAATCTTGTTAGCGGCGCTGGCCGCTTGCGGCAAAAAAGCAGCAGAAACAACCACCGAAACCGAAGCTACCGGACCGGTGGTCATACACCTCACCGACGAGCAAAAACGCGTAGCGGGCATCCAAACAGGCGCGCCTGGTCGCAAACTCCTGTCAACCCCCATAGAATGCACGGGCAAAGTAGAAGTGCCGCCACAGAGCCTGGCATCGGTATACGCGCCCGTAGCGGGCTTCGTCAAAGTAGTCAAATACCTGCCCGGCGACTACGTCAAAAAAGGCGACCTGCTCATCACCCTCTCGCACCCCGATCTGATCAAATTGCAGCGGGAATGGCTCGAGACCAAAAGCCGGTTGAATTTCCTCGAACAGGAAAACAAGCGCAAACAAACCCTTGCCGGCGCCGACGCCACCTCGCGCCGTGCCGCCGAAGAAGCCGCCACGGAATACGAAGTAGCCAAAACCCACTACATGGGCTTAAAAGTAGAACTGGAACTCATCGGGCTGCCTGTAGCCCAGATTGAAAAAAGCGGTCTGCCGCAGTCGGTGCTTCATCTCTACGCTCCCGTCGCCGGCTACATCACCCGCATCAATGCCAACCTGGGCAAACTGGTCAACTCCCACGATCTGCTCTACGAAATCGTCGACAACAGCCACCTGCACCTCGAATTGCAGGTTTTTGCCAAAGACCTGGCCTACCTCAAGCCCGGCCAGAAAATCATGGCCACCGTGCCCGGCACCGACAAATCGCTGGAAGCCGAAGTGCATCTCGTCGGCAAAATGATCGACGACAATACCAAAACCACAATGGTACACGGGCATTTTATGATTGAACCCGTACCGCTCACCCCCGGCACCATGGTGCAGGCAAGTATCCAGGCCAATCCGGTAGAAGCCTGGGCATTGCCCACCGGCGCCCTGGTCCGCGCAGGCGACCAGTCCTATGTCTTCATTCAATCGGCGGACGGCTTCGAGAAAAAGGCCGTCAAAACCGGCCGCACCCAGGGCGACTGGATAGAGGTTTTTGATCTCGACGACAAGACGGTGGTGGTGCTGGAAGGAGCGTATTACCTCAATAATATGGATGGAGAGGCGGGGCATTCGCATTAGGGCGACTGTACGACTGTACGACTGTAGGACTATACGACTGTACGACGATGCGAAAGAGGTGACATCTTCGCGAGGCACGAGCGAAGGTGTTCTCTTCCCGCGTTGTTTTACGATTGTCGGGGGTGGGCATGAGTTGAGTCAAAACAAGTTCCTGCCAAGGCTTGATAAGTACACCTCTAATTCAATAATTTACTAAAAATGCGAATTATTCGTGTTAAAGTATACTAAAGTTAAAAATTAATTAGTATATTTGAACTTAATAAACACTATTAAAGAATGAATTATTGGAGTTTTAGTATACTATGACTAAAAATGTAAATAGCAAAAGTTCAACAACTCGCCGGCGTCTAAGCAAGCTGTTACGCGAGGGTGGGGAGTTAATCACGGTAGAACGGGCTGCTGAAATTCTCGGGATGAGCGATGAGGGAGCTGCAAAAAGCTTGGCGAGGTGGTGTGACCAGGGTTGGCTGGCGCGCATTAAACGTGGCTTGTATGTAGCCGTGCCGATAGAAGCAGATACGACCGGGTATTCACTCGAGGATGCATGGGTTATGATACCCGAGCTGTTTGAACCGGCATATGTGGGAGGTTGGTCGGCAGCCGAGCACTGGGATTTAACGGAACAAATATTCAAAGACATTTGCATATTTACCGCTCGCCCGGTTTCAAGGCGCAATCAGACCTATCACGACATACCATTTGTAGTAAGCCATACTTCGCCCGACAACCAATTTGGCACAAAGCCGGTATGGAGAAACGATAAAAGAATATGGGTATCTGACCCCTCCCGAACGATCATCGATATGCTTTCCGATCCGCGTTCGGGGGGAGGCATCCGGCATGTGGTTGATTGCCTGCGTGAATATTTCAAAAGCGACTATTTCAGAGAGGATCTGCTAATTGAATACGCACTAAAACTAGGAAATGGCGCAGTATTCAAGCGGCTTGGATTCCTGGCTTCTCAATTATTAGGCGATACACACCCTATTGTTGCCGATTGCAAAACCCATTTAAGCAAAGGCAACTCCAAACTTGACCCCACACAAAAAGCAGACAAGCTAGTTACAAAATGGCGGCTGCTTTTACCGGCTAATTTCCAAATTGAAAACGATAGGATATGATTGGAAAGCGAGAGATTTTAGTGCGGGCTGCACAGTCAAAGCTTCAGGATTCCAAGCCTTTCAAGCTCCTCAACAACCTTAATGATGTACTCGGCTTCTTGCTCAGTAGGCGTTCTATTCAGCGAGTTTAGCCTGGTGTTTAACAAGCTATCGCCGTATTTTCGCTTAAATCTATGGAGCAAGGCCGTTTCTACAACAAGCGTACTATGGCGGTATCTGTGGTGCTGATCGTAGTCCTCGTACTCGTAAGAAAAATCGAAAAGTCGGAAAACGTGATAGGTCACACTAGACTGGATCAGCAGTTTTTCTACCGCTTCTCGTTTGACTTTCCCATCTGCCTTTTCATCTACTGAGAGGACTTTGCAAAGCGCCTTAAAAATCTGGTTTTGGGTGGACTGGCCATATTCAAAATGGCCGCTCATGCGATAAAAGGGAGACCGGGCTGTGTGGTGATTCGCATCGCCGGTCTGACCGATATAAAAATATTGCGCACCAGTGGAGAGATGTTTAATTTCGACCACATAAACAGCATAGCCGCTTTGGAAGAACGCGCCGGGGATGGTTGTGGAGTGTGG
>Ga0058869_1447680_pt1 | contig 10438 bp, 4 predicted proteins | sample TNRReaAaerobiRNA_FD_61086 | JGI IMG/M metagenome (GOLD analysis project Ga0058869, IMG submission 61086) | Wastewater treatment Type I Accumulibacter community from EBPR Bioreactor in Madison, WI, USA - TNR Reactor, Time I- 292min-Aaerobic_... | ecosystem: Engineered > Bioreactor > EBPR >...
GAGAAGCGTATTGAAGAACCAAGAAAAAAAAGTGATCCATTCTATTTTAATTTAGTTTTCTTTTCAATTATTGCTCTAGGAGTCCTCGTTTATGGTTTAAGGATTGCTTATTTTGCTTGGTTTCTTTCAACCTAAGTTGACATTTTTGACTATATAAGTAATATAGCAATCACTACGGATTGATTGAGTTATAGCTGTTATCCGGAGCCTTTAGCAGCTAAAGAGGACCTCTAGTCCTCGGGGTAAACAACAAAATAAGCGATCAAAGCAAAATCCACGCAGAAGGAGAAGGACTTCGCTTTGTTCATTTTTTGCGTTTACCAAAAATATAATCCATGTCGACAAAGACACCTTCGACGGGTTCAGTGTACGCGGCACGGCCGAAAAAGTACTTCCAGAAGTACAAGGCTCCGCTTGCAGATTTCCCGGATCTGCTCGAAATGCAGATCAAATCGTTTAAGGATTTGGTTAAGAATGGTCTTGGAGAAGTGTTCAAAGAATTCTCTCCAATCCCAGATTATTCAGGCAAGAAATTTGAACTCGAGTTCACTGGCTTCTCACTCGGAGAGCCAAAGACTGACGAGTTCTATGCTAAAGAGAACAAGCTCTCATACGAGGCTCCACTCAAGGTGCAGGTACGCCTCACCAACAAGCTTGGAGGCGGATCAAAGGAGCAGGAAATTTTCCTCTCTGATCTTCCAATGATGACTGCCCACGGTACGTTCATCATCAACGGTGTTGAGCGTGTTATTGTTCCGCAGCTCGCACGTTCATTCGGTATTTTCTTTACTGAGAACGAACTCAAAGGCAAGCGTCACTTCGGTGCAAAGGTTATCCCGGCACGCGGTGTCTGGATTGAAATCGATGCAGAAACCGACGGCGTCATATATGTGCGTATCGACAAAAAGCGAAAGTTCCCAGTAACTTCGCTTCTTCGTGCATTCGGACTTGCAACTGATGACGACATCAAGGCAGCATTCGCAGACAATGCGTCTGCGGCAGCAGTTGTCGCAGCATGTCTTGCAAAGGACACGGCAAAGACAATTGCAGAAGCACATGTAGAAATGTACAAGCGTCTTCGCGATGGCGATCTTGCAACAGCTGACAACGCTCGTGAATTCATCACAAACCTCTTTTCAAAAGAGCGCTATGATCTTTCACCTGTCGGTCGTTTCCGATTCAACAAGCGTTTTGACCTCGATATGTCTGACAAAGAACTTGAGCGCCGCACGATCTCAAAAGATGACCTCATTCAGACGGTGAAGCACATTGTTGCGCTTCACGAGACTCCAAACGCAAAGGCCGATGACATCGACCACCTCGCACAGCGTCGCGTTCGCTACGTTGGCGAACTCCTTCAGCAGAAGATCCGTGTCGGTATGACGCAGATCAAGCGCAATGTGCAGGATCGCATGTCTACTATTGATACTGCAGCCGCTCTTCCAATTCAGATCATCAACCAGCGTCCGCTTCAGGCTCGTATCAAAGAATTCTTCACCACAAACCAGCTCTCACAGTTCATGAACCAGGAAAACCTCTTGGCTGAAATTGAACACCTTCGCACGCTCTCAGCACTCGGGCCCGGCGGTCTCACACGCGAGCGCGCAGGTCTCGAAGTTCGCGACGTGCACACGTCTCACTATGGTCGTGTCTGTCCGATCCACACTCCAGAAGGACCGAACATCGGTCTTATCCTTCACCTTTCTATCTATGCACGCATCAATGATTTTGGAATCATTGAGACTCCGTACGTAAAAGTAAAGAACGGAAAAGTTACGAATGAAATTCAGTACCTCAACGCTCTTGAAGAAGAAAAGTACAACATTGCACATGCTGCAGTGGGTGTTGATGACAAGGGACTTATCATGGAAGAAATGGTTGAAGCTCGTCTTAAGACTGAGCCAGGCCTTATCGCACGTGACGAGATCGACTTCATCGATATTGCACCATACCAGGCATTCTCAATCGCAACGGCGATGGTTCCGTTCCTCGAGCACAACGACGCAAACCGCGCGCTCATGGGATCGAACATGCAGAAGCAGGCAACACCATGTCTTGTTCCAACAGCTCCGCTTGTTGCAACGGGTATTGAAGAATATGCAGCTCCATTCTCAGGACGTCTTATTCTTGCCGAAGAGGCAGGTGAGGTCACTGCAGTGGATGCAAAGCACATCATCGTAAAGGGCAAATCAGGCAGCCGCGAATATCCGCTTGTAAACTTCTCACGTACAAACAACTTCACTGCATTTCACCAGCGCCCAGTCGTTTCAGTTGGACAGGATGTAAAGAAGGGAGAACTTCTTGCAGACATGTCGTCATCTGACCGAGGTCAGATTGCACTCGGACAAAACGTACTTGTTGCGTTCATGTCATGGGGTGGAAACAACTACGAAGACGCTATCATTCTTTCAGACCGTCTCGTTAAAGACTCTGTCTTTACGAACATTCACGTTGAAGAATTCACCGCAATCGTCCGTGATACAAAACTTGGACCAGAAGTAACAACACGCGATATCCCGAACGTGGGTGAAGCAAAACTCAAGGACCTCGACGAAGAAGGAATCATCCGCATCGGTGCAGAAGTTCGCGAGAACGATATTCTTGTTGGAAAGATCACACCAAAGGGTGAGACTGAACTTACTCCAGAAGAGCGCCTTCTCCGATCTATCTTTGCTGAAAAGGCTCGTGATGTGAAAGACACATCACTTCGCCTCGAACACGGAAAGCGTGGACGCATCATTGGCGTAAAAGTATTTTCACGCGCAGAAGGACACCAGCTCGAATCAGGTATCATCAAGAAAGTTGTTATTGAAGTAGCACAGCTTCGTAACGTGTCTGTGGGTGACAAGCTCGCAGGTCGTCACGGTAACAAGGGTGTTATCTCAACCATTCTTCCAACAGAAGAAATGCCATTCATGGCAGACGGTACTCCAGTGGATGTGATCCTCACACCGCTTGGTATTCCATCTCGTATGAACCTCGGACAGATTCTTGAAATGCACCTTGGTCTTGCAGCCGGCGCACTTGGCTATCAGGCTATCGTTCCTCCATTCTCTGGCGCACGACCAAATGAAATTAAGGAAGAACTCGTAAAGGCTGGGTATCCAGAAAATGGAACACTCCCGCTCTTCGATGGACGCACTGGCGACAAATTCGAACAGGATGTTGCAGTGGGTATCATGTACATGCTCAAACTGCACCACATGGTTGAAGACAAGATTCACATGCGCTCAATCGGTCCGTACTCACTCATTACGCAGCAGCCACTCGGTGGTAAGGCGCAGGGTGGAGGACAGCGCTTTGGAGAAATGGAAGTGTGGGCTCTCGAAGGTTACGGTGCAGCGCACACCCTTCGCGAAATGCTCACGGTCAAATCAGACGACATCATGGGACGTTCAGCAGCCTTTGATGCAATCATCAAGGGCGAAGAAATTCCTGTTCCAAATACACCGGCATCGTTCTCAGTTATGCTTAATTACCTCCGCGGTCTGGCACTCGACGTGGATCTCACAAAACCATCTTCAGGTCGAAGTTCTACTGTAAGTGATGAAGAATAATCTTAGATCACTAATCGAAACATCTATATGAAAACAATCGAAACAAACACAGACTTCGACGGAATCACACTGAAGCTCGCATCTCCGGATCGCATTCGCGACTGGTCATACGGCGAGGTCACGAAACCTGAGACAATCAACTACCGTACGGGACGCTCAGAGCGTGGCGGTCTCTTCGACGAACGCATCTTCGGGCCAGAAAAAGACTACGAATGTTACTGTGGAAAATACCGACGCATTCGTTACAAGGACATTGTGTGTGAAAAATGTGGAGTTGAAGTTACTCGCTCAATCGTTCGTCGCGAGCGCATGGGCCACATCGAACTTGCAACACCAGTTGCGCACATTTGGTTCCTTCGTGGCGTGCCAAGCCGCATGTCTACGCTTCTTAACATCACCGCATCTGATCTTGAAAAGGTAATTTATTTTGCCGGCTACATCATCATGAAGGTGTATCAGGAAGAAAAGGACAAGATCCTTAAGAACCTTGAGAATGAATACAAGACGAAAGTTAAGTCTTCAGCAGACGACGATACAAAACAGAAGCTCAAGGAACTTCTCTCAGCAGCAAAGAAAGAAATAAACGAAATTTACGAAGGTAAGGTTCTTACTGAAATTGCATACCACCGTTACTCACTTAAGTACGGTACGTGTTTTGAAGCATCTATCGGTGCAGAAGCAATCTACTCAGTACTCAAGAACCTCGATCTTAAAAAACTTCAGGAAATTTCAGAGGCTTCAATCGAAAAGGCATCTGCAGTTGAGCGCGAGAAGCTTGAAAAGCGTCTCTCACTCATCCGCTCAATGATCGATTCTGGCATTCGTCCAGAATGGATGTTCCTCACAGTCATTCCAGTTATTCCACCGGCACTTCGCCCGATGGTTGCTCTTGATGGTGGACGTCATGCAACGTCAGACATCAACGACCTCTATCGTCGTGTGATCAACCGTAACAACCGTCTCGCAAAGCTTAAGGGAATCGGCGCACCGGATGTTATTCTCCGAAACGAAAAGCGTATTCTTCAGGAAGCAGTTGATGCACTCATCGACAACTCAATCGCTCGTCAGAATGATTCAGTTGCAATGAACCAGGCACAGCGCCGCGCACTCAAATCTCTTTCAGACAACCTCAAGTCAAAGCAGGGTCTCTTCCGTCAGAACCTCCTCGGTAAGCGTGTGGACTACTCAGGACGCTCAGTTATCGTTGTCGGTCCGAACCTTCGCCTCAACCAGTGTGGTCTTCCAAAGCACATGGCACTTGAGCTCTTCCGCCCATTCGTAATCTCAAAACTCATCGAACGCGAACTTGCGTACAACATTCGTGGAGCGAACCGTCTTATTGAAGATGGTATTCCAGAAGTATGGGCAATCCTCGAAGAGGTGATCAAGGGTAAGTACGTACTCCTCAACCGTGCTCCAACGCTTCACCGCTTGGGTATTCAGGCATTCATGCCAATCCTTATTGAAGGAAACGCTATTCAGGTGCACCCACTCGTTTGTTCAGCGTTCAACGCCGACTTCGACGGTGACCAGATGGCTGTATACGTTCCGCTTTCAAAAGAAGCGCAGGCAGAAGCAGCAGATCGCATGGCATCGAACAAGAACCTCCTCAAGCCGCAGAACGGTGATCCAATCGTCTCACCACGTATGGACATGGTGCTTGGATGTTACTGGATGACAAAGATGGTAGAAGGCGAGAAGGGAGAAGGTATGATACTTCCAAGTCCAAACCAGGCAATCACGGCATATGACTTTGGCGCAGTATCACTTCGCGCAAAGATCAAGGTGCTTGGAACAGAAAAGACAAAATATGCACCATTTGGCGGTCAGCCATTTGAGACGACTGTCGGACGCATTCTCTTCAACTCAATTCTTCCTGAAGATTTCCCATTCTTGAACGAAGGAATTTCACAGAAGCGCATCAACGCGCTTGTTGATGAATTCATCACACGGTACGGCATCGACGAAACTCCAAAAGTGCTCGACAAGATTAAGACATTCGGATTCACATATTCAACCAAGTCAGGTATTACCTGGGGTATTGATAACGTACATGTTCCAGAAGGTAAGAAAGAAATCATCAAGCGCGGACGTGTAAAGGAACTCGAGATTGCCAACCAGTTTAATGACGGTGTTCTATCTGAAGAAGAGCGATACCGCATGATTATTGAACTCTGGGAAGGAATCAAGCGTGAGATTGAATCTATCATTCCAGCAACGCTTGATCCGAACGGTTCAGTTGCAGACATGGTTAACTCAGGCGCCCGTGGATCGATGGGTAACATCACTATGATGGCGGGTATGAAGGGTCTCATTCAGGGTCCGACCGGCCGTATTATTGATTTCCCAATCACGACTGCCTTCAAAGAAGGTTTCTCTCCAATCGAATACTTCATTACTACGCACGGTTCACGTAAGGGTCTTGCCGACACCGCGCTTAACACCGCAAAGGCAGGTTACCTCACACGTCGTCTCGTAGACGTTGCTCAGGATGTTGTTGTTACAGAAGCAGACTGTGGAACGAAGGAAGGTAAGTGGATGAAGAAAGACAATGTCATGGGCATTGAAATTCCACTTTCAAAAATGGTTCGCGGACGTGTTCTCGCAGCAGACCTTAAGGGTACTGATGGCGCAGTAATGCATAAGCGTAACTTCATGATCACAAAAGAAGATGCGGCAAAGATCGAAGCAGCAGGTATTACGGACGTATTCGTACGCACTCCGCTTACATGTAAGACTTCATACGGTATTTGTCAGAACTGTTACGGTCTCGATCTCGGACGCAACAACCTTGTAAAAGAAGGTGAGGCTGTCGGTATTGTTGCTGCACAGGCTATCGGCGAACCGGGAACCCAGCTTACGCTTCGAACCTTCCACGCCGGTGGAGTTGCGGGAGTGGACATTACTGCAGGTCTTCCACGTGTCGAAGAAATCTTCGAACGTCGTGCACCTAAGAATCCAGCTGTTGTCGCACATGATGACGGAACAGTTATTGAAATCCGCGTAAACGGAACTGAAAAAACGATCGTTGTCCTCAATGATACGAAAGTAGACGGTAAGGCAAACGAAGTTGAATACGCACTTCCTCCACACCGTGTCCCAACCGTTAAGAAGGGAGACAATGTGAAGAAGGGAGATATCATGACCGACGGATCGGCAGATATCAGCGAGATCAACAAATTCGGCGGCCGTGAGCGCGCAGAAGAGTACATCATTCACGAAATCAACAAGGTGTACGAATTGCAGGGTGCTTCAATCGCACGTAAGCATATTGAAATCATCATCCGTCAGATGTTCTCTCGTAAGAAGATTAAGGACGCAGGTGATACAAGCTTCTCACCAAGCGAAATCGTTGAAGCAATCGAACTTGTAGAAGAGAACGATCGCGTACGTGCAATCTCAAAGGACGAGGCAAAGGCAGAAACGATTGTACTCGGTATTTCAGAAACCGCTCTTACAACGAAGTCATGGCTCTCAGCCGCTTCCTTCCAGAACACAAACCGCGTTCTTATTACGAATGCAATCCGTGGAGGTAAAGATCATCTCCGTGGTCTTAAGGAAAACGTTATCATTGGACGTCTCATCCCAGCAGGTACTGGATTCGAAGCACGCAAGAATAAACAGAAAGGCACGACTGAAGAGTAAGCATCGTCTATACCTGCTCCGTAAGGAGTACCTTACGGAGTGAATCCCGCTTTTAGTTTTGTGCGCGTATGCGCACCTAAAAAATGGCTAATTCATCCGTCGAAAAAATCAAAGAACGTTTATCGGTTGTCGATGTAATTTCTTCCTACCTCAAGCTTGAGAAAGCAGGAGGAAATTACAAAGCACCGTGTCCGTTCCACAACGAGAAAACCCCGTCGTTTTTTGTCTCACCAGCGCGTGGCAGTTATTACTGTTTCGGCTGTGGGGCCAAAGGCGACGTCTTCTCGTTTGTTGAACAATTCGAAGGGACTGATTTCAAGGGAGCACTGAAGGTACTTGCACAGCGTGCAGGAGTTGAACTTGAATCATACCGACCACAAAGTGCGGCAGAAAAAACCGAGAAAGACAGATTGTATGAATTGATGGAAGCAGCTGCAAGTTTTTACGAAGCAGAGCTTTCAAAAAATACAGAAGCAAAAGAGTATGTCGCTCTGCGAGGACTCACTGAGGAATCTATTCAAAGTTTCCGTATTGGTTTTGCACCAAAAGAATGGCGAGAGCTTTCAAATGCAATGCGTGCCAAAGGATTTTCTGACAAGGAGCTCGAAAGCGCCGGTCTCGCAAAACATCCAGACGATAAACCAAATGGAGATGTGTATGATCGCTTTCGTGATCGCATTATGTTTCCGATTGCAGATACCGGTGGACGCGTGATCGCGTTCTCTGGACGTATCTTGCATGATGATGGGTCAGGCATGGGTAAGTACATCAACTCACCTGAAACACCGATCTTTAAAAAGGGAAGTACATTGTACGGACTTGATAAGGCAAAGTTTGAGATTCGAAAAAAAGACCAGGCAGTGCTTGTCGAAGGACAAATGGACCTCGTGCTTTCGCATCAAGCGGGATTTACGAACACCGTCGCCTCAAGCGGCACCGCACTCGGTGATTCGCTCATGGCAGATGAAAGCAGAGGTCTTCTTTCAGGACTCGGACAAGTGCATGCGCTTTCAAAAAATCTCATCATTGCATTCGATGCCGACAAAGCTGGCCTCCGCGCGGCGGGTAGGGCAGAGCGCATTGCGCTTGGTCTCGGCATGAACGTGAAAGTGGCAAAACTTCCAAAAGGGCTTGATCCCGCAGATGTGATTCGCACTGATGGACAAGAGGCATGGAAAAAAATTCTCTCGAGCGCTCAACATATTGTTTTGTGTTACATGGAAGTGCTCATGGAGCACCCACTCTCTGATCATGCCCGTATGGGAGCAATTCGTGATAAAATACTTCCATACATAAGCGTGATGCCAAGCGCCATAGAGCGAGCTCACTTTATCCGTGAGATTCACGCAAAAACCGGTATCCCCGAGGACGCACTCAATGAAGATGTGCAACGCCTGCGTGATGCTGACAAACAAATACAAAAAAAAGAAGAGGAGGCCACTGGCGCTCCAGCACATTCGCGGGGTAGTCGCATTCGCGAGCGGCTCATCAGTATTCTCTTTTGGCAGGAGAGTTTGAGTGAACCCGCACTTGATATTGGGGCGTTTACAGAACGACTCAAACAAATTATCACGGAAGAAGAATTTACGACGTTTCTATCTGAGTCACCAGATAAAAAAAGTGAGCGAATGTTTGAAGTAGAGTTGCTCTATACTGATCCTGAAAAGCTCAAAAAAGAAACAGAAGAACTCCTCCTTAACTTTGAAGAAGAAATGCTCACTCAAAAACTTCAAGCACTCATGACAGAGTTCGGCCTCGAAGAACGGAGCGGTGATCAAGAAAAAATAAAAATACTCTTACAAGAATCGCAAACAATTACCAGTCGTCTCAATACCATTAAAAGCAGTCGTCATTTGCATACATAGTCATGGCTAAAAAAGATATAAAAAAGAAGAAAGTCGCTAAGCCTGCCAAGAAGGCAGTTAAGCCTGTGAAGAAGGTGGTCAAAAAAGTTCCCGTTAAGAAACCGGCTCCAAAAAAGCCAGTTAAGGCTAAAAAGGTAGCAAAGGTTACCGTTAAAAAAGCTCCAAAAAAGACCGCTCAAAAAGGTATGCGCATCAGCGCATCGGCACAGAAGTCATCCGTAAAGGTTGGCCGCGGAAAAGGAAAGCCAATGACTAAGGAACAGCGTGCAGACGATCTTGTTCTAAAAGGTAAAAAGCGTGGCTTCATCACATACGACGAAATTCTCAAGATTTTTCCAAACATTGAGACGGATATTCTCTTCCTCGACGATCTGTACGAAAAGCTGACAACTGCGGGTATTGATGTTCTTGAGGGAGGAAATCTTCTTGATATCGATGGTCTTGAAGACGGCCACAAAGACGAAAAGGCAGATGGAAGTTACGATTCGATTCAGATGTATTTGAAAGAGATTGGTCAGTACTCTCTGATTCAAGCAGGCGAAGAAAAAGACCTTGCAAAGCGCATTCAGGCAGGCGATATGGAAGCAAAAAACCTTCTCGCACGTGCAAACCTGCGTCTCGTTGTTTCGATTGCAAAGAAATACGTTGGTCGCTCAAGCGACCTCACACTTCTTGATCTCATTCAGGAAGGAAACCTTGGTCTCTTTAAGGCCGTAGAAAAGTTCGACTGGACGAAAGGCTACAAATTTTCAACATATGCAACATGGTGGATTCGTCAGTCAATCACGCGCGCGCTCGCAGACCAGTCACGCACCATTCGTATTCCGGTGCACATGGTTGAGACTATCTCAAAGTACAAGCAGGTGTACCGCCGTCTCGCGCAAGATCTTGGCCGTGATCCACTCGCAGAAGAAATTGCCACTGAAATGGGAATCGATGTAGACAAAGTGCATGTCATTGAAAATATTTCACAGGACACTGTCTCTCTCGAACAGCCAATCGGCGACGATGATGAAAAGTCGACTCGTGGCGAGTTCATTGCTGATGATAAGATTCTTCGCCCAGACCAGGAAGCATCTCGCAGAATTCTCCAGGACCAGATCCGTGGGGTGCTCGACGAGCTATCTCCAAAGGAACGCAAGATCCTTGAAATGCGTTACGGACTTTCTGATGGTGTGCAGCACACGCTCGAAGAAGTGGGAACCGAATTTGGGGTCACGCGTGAGCGTATCCGTCAGATCGAAGCAAAGGTGCACGAAAAGCTTCGCGCTCACGAACGCATTCTCCGACTCAAGAACTATTTTGATTAGTGAGAAGCGCCGCTCTCATGGCGTTCGAACGACATCAACCTAAAGTACTCTTTATTTTGAC
>Ga0058869_1066338_pt1 | contig 10434 bp, 9 predicted proteins | sample TNRReaAaerobiRNA_FD_61086 | JGI IMG/M metagenome (GOLD analysis project Ga0058869, IMG submission 61086) | Wastewater treatment Type I Accumulibacter community from EBPR Bioreactor in Madison, WI, USA - TNR Reactor, Time I- 292min-Aaerobic_... | ecosystem: Engineered > Bioreactor > EBPR >...
CACGAACCCCACATTTCCACGCCGCAGCAGAAAAACTGAGCAGCGCGGCCCAATCTTCGCCGCAGGTCGCGACGTACCAGAGCGTGTGGCCGATCTTGGCCAGATCGCCCAGATAGTGGTGTTGCGCCATCAACGCCCGATACCGATCCTCCTCGGCTTTCTCAATCGGGCGCACACGCAATGCGTCAAGTTCCGCGTCCATCCGCCCTTTATACAGGGATCTTTGCCCGATGTCCATGGGCGATCCCTAACCCACAGATTCCTCAAGTATTAGCCGCTAGGACAAAGTCACCCTGGGAGATCACCGCGATTGTTTACTGCGCGGCGAGTAGGGTTCCCGACGGCGGATATCCGGCTTCCTGGTCTCGGCATTACGGCTGAAGGCACTGGAAATGGATCAGATGCGGGGCATCTTCGGCGACCAGCCGTCCCAGGCAGATGGTTCCCCGATCGTGCAGGGTGAACTCTTCCCGCTGCACAAAAAAACGTGCGCCGCTTTTCAACAGTAGATAGGTTCCGTTCGTGCTGCCATCGACCAGGATGAACTTGCCGTGCCGGAACTCGATGTCGGCATGACTGCGGGACACCAGATCCTGGTCCACCACGAGGTTGTTTCGCTCTCCGCGTCCGATGGTGAACAGGCGCGAGCCGGGCACGACCTCGAAGCTTGCGCCGCGGTATTCGAGCACCAGCCGCACAAACGGCAGGCTGTGCAGCTCTTCCTGTTGTTCAAGACTGACGACTTGCGTCAGGCCTCCGGGCTCTTGCCAGATGACCTCGACGATCTCCACCGCATCCTGCTTGCCGCGAATCCGGGATCGGCCGAGACTGCGAGTCATCTGTTCGGCATCGGTTGACAAGCCGCCGACGGTCTCGCGGGTAGTGATGATCTGGTCGGCCCTGGCCAGCGAAACCATCCGTGCGGCGACATTCACTGCGTCGCCGAACAGGTCTCCCTGCTCGACCAGAACCTCTCCGTGCTGCAAGCCGATCTTGACCGCGATATTGAATTCGAGCAAGGAAGTATCCTCCTTGAGCACCGCATGCATCGCACGGGCGGCACTGAGCGCCCGCTCGGCGTCTGGAAAGCGGCTCATGATCTCATCGCCGATGGTCTTGATCACCGTTCCGTCGAACTCGGCGGTCTTGGCCTTGAGCAGTTCAAGAACCCGGCTCTCGATCTGTCGCCCCTGCCAATCGCCATGTTCCTCAAACAGTCGCGTGCTGCCGCAAATGTCGGCGAACAGCACGGTTGCCGATACCTGCTGGCGTGCCGCCGTCCGGTCGCTTGCTGCCGACATCTGCTTGCGCACTTGCATGGTGATCTTCCCAATTCTCCGTGGGCCAGTGCGTCAGCGATCGGCAACCGCCCGCGCTTGCCGATCGCCGAGCAGGTGCCGTGTGTAGTGACGAGCGCAGCAGGGGGTTCGCACTGTTCGCCCACGGCGACCGGCAGGTGGCCCCGCTGGGTCAGGCGAAACGACGCTTTGCCTGCTCACGGCGTTCCTGCGCTTCAAGGCACAGGGCGGCCGTGGGTCGCGCCAGCAGTCTGGGGATACCGATCGGTTCGCCAGTCTCCTCGCACCAGCCATAGTTCCCTTCATCGATTCGCTTCAGGGCTTCGCGAATCTTCTGCAACAACTTCCTTTCACGATCCCGCACGCGCAGCTCGATGGTATGCTCCTCCTCGGTGCTGGCACGGTCGCTCCAGTCGGAACTCACTTCGGCTTGTTGCAGGTGACCGGCGGTCGCCTTCACCGCCGAAAGGAGCGCTTGTTCTTCAGCGATCAGACGGCGGCGAAAAAAAGCCACTTGCGCAGGAGACATGTATTGCTCCGGCGAGGCGGACAGCAGCGTCGCCTCGGCTTCGGCGTCTTCTTGTTGAGCAGGCTCGTCCATGTTTGTGACTCCTTAACTTTCTGCTGGGTCTCCGACCGCGGGAGAGGGCCTTGAGCGGGCTGATCGGTCGTGCGCTCGCAACTCCGTCAGGACGGCCAGGGGTGCTGTCTTCCACCGCGCTTCAGCGTACCGTCTTTGGCCTCCTGATAGACGCCCGACAGCGAGCATTCGCCACTGATCATGGTAGCGCATTGTGCGCCTGCGGCATAGCTGGAACTGATTGTTCGGCGCCAACGAAAGTCGCGGGGAAGCCGGCAAGGGAAAGCGCGGGGAGGGGGGCTCGCGGAGCCACAGCCAGCGCCTTCGCGGCTCGGGATGGCGGCACGCCGGGAGGCAGCGCGATCATGCTGTGGACGAAGAACAAGCCGCCCGCGGGTGGCTTGACCGTACTCTTTCTTGAATGAAACAGCCTGACCGAGCAAAGTCTCGAGTATGAGACGTTCCTGCCGGATATCAGGCTGGTAGGCGCGATTGGACTCGAACCAACGACCCCCACCATGTCAAGGTGGTGCTCTAACCAGCTGAGCTACGCGCCTTCATCGGATTCAGAACAGCGACCGACTTCAGGGAAGTGCGCATTATACGGTGCCGCAACGCCAAGTCAAGCCTTCTCTGCGTCGGCAGCTTCCCTGAGTCGGCGTCAATCGCCAATTACATCGGTATTGGCTGGCGGGGTGAAGCGGAACAGCGAGGATGCCAGCCGGAGGTTACGGTCCACCTGGGCAAAGATCAGCGAGGTGGTTTGACCCAGGCTGTCGAGCAGGTCCATTGCCCTGAGCTCATTGCCGGAGAAGCCGAGGAGGACCTTTTCAAAGCCGCTGTCCGATGCCTTGGGAGTCGCTTCGACCCACTCCAGTCCGCCCCGTTCACCGGCTTCGCGCAGGCTGAAGTTGGCTTCCAGCACGCCCTCACCGGAGAGCAGAGCGGCCGGCGTCCCGCCGAGCGCGACACCGGCTTTCCTGACCGTGACCTGGCGCAGGTCGGGGTCATGAATCCAGACCTTTTCGCCGTCACCCACCAGTAACTGATAGTAAGGCTTGTCGATCTGCCAGCGGAACTTGCCCGGACGAGAGAGCATCATGACGCCACTCGACACTTGTCCCTGCCGCCCGTTCCTGGCCATCACGGTTTGCGTGAAGTCGGCGCGCAGCGTGCGCGTGGTGTCGAGGAAGCGGTGCAGCTTGTCGATCGCCCCGGCGTTGGCCACCTGGGCGACCAGCAGGCAGGCGGCAGCGAAGCTTGTACGCCAGTTCATTCTTCCTCCTTGCGCGCGAGGACTTCGCGACCGCCGCGGGCATCCATGGCGGAAACCAGTCCGGCCTTTTCCATGGCTTCGATCAGGCGTGCCGAGCGGTTGTAGCCGATGCGCAGATGGCGCTGCACGAGTGAAATCGAAGCGCGGCGATTCTTCAACACGACTTCGACCGCCTGGTCATACACCGGGTCGGCCTCGCCGTCGGTATCGAGGCCGCCATTCTCCGCACCGCTGCCATCGCCGTCGTCTTCGCCGCCCGCCCCGCTGAGCACGCCATCGACGTAATCGGGTGTGCCGACCTTCTTGAGGTAGTCGACCACCCGATGCACCTCCTCATCGGCGACAAAAGCGCCGTGCACGCGCGTCGGATAGCCGGTGCCGGGCGCCAGGTAAAGCATGTCGCCCTGGCCAAGCAGGGTTTCGGCACCCATCTGATCAAGAACGGTGCGCGAGTCGATTTTCGACGAAACCTGGAAAGAAATGCGCGTCGGGATATTGGCCTTGATCAGGCCGGTAATGACATCGACCGAAGGTCTCTGGGTGGCGAGAATCAGGTGAATTCCCGACGCCCGGGCCTTCTGCGCCAGGCGGGCGATCAGTTGCTCGACAGTCTTGCCGGAAACCATCATCAGGTCCGCGAGTTCGTCGATGACGACGACGATGTAGGGCAGTATCGACAGGGGTTCGGGACTATCCGGCGTCAGCGATACCGGGTTGCTGATCGACTCACCGCTTTTTGCAGCATCGCGGATGCGCTGATTGAAACCGGCCAGATTGCGCACGCCCATCGCCGACATCAGCTTGTAGCGCTTCTCCATTTCACCGACACACCAGTTGAGGGCGTTGGCCGCCTGCTTCATATCGACGACGACGGGCGCCAGCAGGTGCGGGATGCCCTCGTAGATCGACAGTTCGAGCATCTTGGGGTCGACCAGGATCAGGCGCACCTGGTCGGGCTCGGCTTTGTAGAGCAGCGAGAGGATCATCGCATTGATGCCGACCGATTTGCCCGAGCCAGTGGTCCCGGCGACCAGCAGATGCGGCATCTTGGCGAGATCGACGACCAGCGGCTGGCCGCCGATGTCCTTGCCGAGGGTCATCGTCAGCGGCGATTTCATGTCATGGTATTCCTTGCTCGAGATGATCTCCAGCAGGCGCACCATCTGTCGCTTGGGGTTCGGCAGTTCAAGCGCCATCGACGACTTGCCCGGTACCGTTTCGACGACACGCACCGATACCAGCGACAGCGAGCGCGCCAGGTCCTTGGCCAGATTGAGGATCTGCGCGCCCTTGACGCCGACCGCGGGCTCGATTTCATAGCGTGTGATGACCGGCCCCGGGTAGGCTGCGGTTACCGCTACCTGAACACCGAAGTCGGCGAGTTTGCGCTCGATCAGGCGCGAGGTGTATTCAAGCGTTTCCTGACTGACCCGGTCGCTCTGCAGTGGCGCGGGTTCGAGCAGATGCTGCGGCGGCAGCAGGCCTCCTTCGATCACTTCGGGGAACAGCGGCGGTTGCCGCTCACGCTCGCTCCGTTTGTCGACCTTCGCTGGCAGCGGCTGTGTGGGAAGCGGCTGTGTCGGAAGCGGCTGCGGGGTAAGCAGCGGTGTGGAAAGCGCTTCCGGCTTGTCGTTCAGCGTTGGCTCGATCGGTTCGCTGTGTCTGGCTGTCTTCGCAACCTTTTCTGGCGCCGGGGGCACAGCGACAGCCGCCTCGGGCGGGTCGCTCAAGGTCGGTTCGTGCGTTTCGCCGCGCTTCTTCTCGACCTCGACCACCGCCTCGCGCTCGCGTGCGACCTCGCGTCCGATGCGCCGGTCCTGCCAGCGTTCGAACAGTCGATGCACGAGCAGGACGGCGGCTTCGAGCAGTGCGCCGACGCGTTCCGCGGCCGTAATCCAGGACATGCCGGAAAACAGACTCCAGCCAAGAACCAGCAGCGCAAACAGCGCCAGCGTGGCACCCGTATAGCCGAAGTAGTGGACGGCGACAGCGCCCAACTCGAGGCCGATGACACCGCCTGGGCCCACTGGCAAGCTTGCTTTCAGGGTATAGAAACGCAGCGTTTCGAGTGCGCTGCTGGCGACGATGAGCACGAGAAAACCGGCCAGAGCGATGTACAGCGGGCGCCGATCGCCCGCGTGCTGACCGTCGAGGCGCCGGTATCCGGACCAGACGAAGACCAGCAGCAGAACGATCCACCACCACGCCGACAGACCGAAGACGTAAAGCATCAGGTCGGCCAGCCAGGCGCCGCTGCGCCCGGCTGGATTGTGCAGCGCCGCCGTATGGACGGCATGCGACCAGCCGGGATCGCCTCGATCGTAGCCCCACAGGGCGATGGCGAGAAAGCTGGCGACGACGATCAGGAACAGCCAGCGCGATTCCTGTAACAGCACCGCGATCTTTTCAGGCAGCGGGCTCGATGCTCGGGAGGGGTAGGCGATCCTGCTGCCAAGTTTGTTCAGCAAAGCCATCAGTCGGGTCGGGGTCTGGGGTGTCTAGGGCCGCGTGGCGGACGTGAGCGGGGAGGAGGCGCGCTTTTCCAGGAGGATTATGCGGCCTTCGTCGACCCGGAAGTAGCCGCGGCTCTCCAGATCCTTCATGACTCGGCTGACCATCTCGCGCGAGGCGCCGATCATCTTGGCGATGTCCTGCTTGGTCAGCCGCTTCTTGATCACGCGTTGGCCGCGTTCCTCCTCGGAGAAATCCAGCAGCAGCTTGGCGACACGGCCATAGACGTCCATCAGCGCCAGACTTTCGATGTTGCGATCGGCTTCGCGCAAACGCTGCACCAGACTCTTCATGATATTCAGACAGAGGTCGAAATTCTCGGCCAGGCAGCGCTTGAAATCCGCTTTGGTGATGACCAGCAATTCACAGGTTTCGGTGGCCATCACGTCGGCAGAGCGTGGGCTGCCGTCGATCAGCCCCATTTCGCCGAAGAACTCTCCCGGACCGAGCATGGTCAGAATCACTTCGCGTCCTTCTTCATCGCTGTTGAGCACCTTGGCGCCACCGCTGATCAGCACATAGAGCGAATCGGTGCTGTCACCGGCGCGCACGATCGTTGTCTGGCGCGTGACCCGACGATGGAAGGCAACCTTGGCTATCTGTTCGAGTTGCGAGTCGGGAACGCCGGCAAAAATCGGAATACTGTGCAGCAAAGTCAGGCTGGGTCCTCTCCTGGGCTGCTCGACCTGCATGTTCATGGGCCATTCTTTCATCAAGTGAAGTGATTTCTATCAAGGGCTTGCGCGGCAATTATAAGTCACTTTGCAGCTCTTCGAGGCAAACCCGTGGTGAACTTGCTGCCGCTATGGCCGCGCTTGCCGTTTATAATTTTTCTCTTCCCTACCATCCGAACGAAACGAAATGAGCCAAGAGACCCGCCATTGCCGCCTGTTGATCCTCGGATCTGGCCCCGCCGGCTATACTGCCGCGGTCTATGCCGCCCGCGCCAACCTCAAGCCGGTGTTGATCACCGGTATGGCCCAGGGAGGCCAGTTGATGACTACCACCGACGTCGACAACTGGCCGGCCGACGCACAAGGCGTGCAGGGACCGGAGCTGATGCAGCGCTTCGAGGAACACGCCCGCCGTTTCGAAACCGAGATCGTATTCGATCACATTCACACCGCCAGGCTGACCGAGAAGCCGTTCACGCTGATTGGCGATACGGCCACCTACACCTGCGACGCGCTGATCATCGCCACCGGCGCATCGGCCCAGTATCTGGGCCTGCCGTCCGAGGAAACGTTTGCCGGTCGCGGGGTTTCTGCCTGCGCGACCTGCGATGGCTTCTTCTACCGCGACCAGCCGGTCGCCGTCATCGGCGGCGGCAATACGGCGGTCGAAGAGGCTCTGTATCTGGCGAACATTGCCAGCCAGGTCACGCTGGTGCATCGGCGGGACAAGCTACGCAGCGAAAAGATCCTGCAGGACAAGCTGTTGGCCAAGGAAAAGGCCGGCAAGGTGACGATCCGCTGGAACTGCACGCTCGACGAGATACTCGGCGACCAGTCCGGTGTCACCGGCATTCGCATTCGCAACAAGATCAACAATGCGACAGAGGACCTGCCGTTGATGGGCGTCTTCATTGCCATCGGCCACAAGCCGAACACCGATCTGTTCGTCGGCCAGCTCGAAATGGACGGCGGCTACCTGGTGACGCAGTGTGGTCGTCAGGGAGATTTCACGGCTACCTCGATCGCCGGCGTATTTGCGGCCGGCGACGTGCAGGATCACATTTACCGCCAGGCCTGCACTTCGGCCGGCAGCGGCTGCATGGCGGCACTCGATGCCGAACGCTATCTCGACAGTCTGGGCCTGGCCGGCTGAAATGTGCCGAGGGGTGCGTCCCGGCAGGCGGATCTGGTCAGCAGCAGCATGAGGAGCGAGTCTCGTGAGAAGTCAGCGCCAGCCATACACTGCGGAGGATCTGGCCGCTTTTCTCGCCGCCGTCGACGGCGCACGGCCTCTGCGCAAGCTCGACCGGGTCACGCTGGAGGCGCCCAAGCCCAGCCCGCGGCCGCGGCAGCGCGAACTCGACGAGGCCGCGGTGCTTGGCGAACTGCTGCATGGCCCGCTGGCAATCGACGACTGGCTCGACCTCGGCGGTGCCGACTCCTTCCTGCGCAGCGGCGTGCCGCGCAGCGTGCTGCGCGACCTGCGCCGCGGGCGCTGGAGCATCCAGGACCACGTTGATCTGCACGGCATGAACCGGCACGAGGCGCAGGTGCAAGTGCAAGTCGCGCAGTTCATCAGCCAGGCGCTGAGCAGCGGCAAACGCTGCCTGCGCATCGTTCATGGTCGCGGACACGGGTCGCCGGGTCGGGAAGCCATCCTGCGCCAGTTGGTCAAGGTCTGGCTCGGGCGCTGCAAGGATGTTCTGGCTTTTTGTCACGCGCCACCGGCCGACGGTGGCGACGGCGCCTTGTGGGTCTTGTTGAAGGCCGGCGGCAAGTTGCGCTAGCAGCGCGCGCGTCGCCGCTGGTGGGCCGGCCTTGTGGCCACGGCCGCGGCGCAGGGACTAGATCGCCGACTCGTCGAGCTCGCCGGTGCGGATACGCACCACCTGCTCGACCGCACTGACGAAGATTTTGCCGTCGCCGATCTTGCCGGTGCGCGCCGCCTTGATGATCGTGTCGATGGCGCCCTCGACCGAGGCGTCGGAAACCACGATCTCGATCTTCACCTTGGGCAGGAAATCAACCACATACTCGGCGCCGCGATACAGCTCGGTGTGGCCTTTCTGGCGACCAAACCCCTTGACTTCGGTGACCGTCAGTCCGGTCACCCCGATCTCGGACAGCGCTTCGCGCACTTCGTCGAGCTTGAATGGTTTGATGATCGCTTCAATTTTTTTCATGGCCTTGGCTCCGGGGAAGATCGATGGGAAATCGTATCAGAAATCACCGTGCTGCACCTGATCAGTACAGGTCACGGTAGCGATTGGTGATCGGATAGCGCCAATCCTTGCCGAAACCGCGCTGCGTGACCCGGATGCCGACCGGCGCCTGGCGTCGCTTGTATTCGCTGATCTTGAGCAAATGGACGACGCGACGGACATCGGCCTCGGCGTATCCCCGGGCGATGATCTCGCGCGGGCTGAGGTCCTTTTCCATATACGCCTCGACGATGGCGTCGAGCACGGCGTAGGCCGGCAGGCTGTCCTGGTCGGTCTGATCCGGTTTCAACTCGGCCGACGGCGGGCGGGTGATGATCCGTTCGGGAATCGCGAGCGAGCGCGTGTTGCGCCAGCGCGCCAGGCGGTAGACCAGCGTCTTGGCGATGTCCTTGATGACCGCGAAGCCACCGGCCATATCGCCGTACAGCGTGCAGTAGCCGACCGCCATTTCCGACTTGTTGCCGGTCGTCAGGACCAGCCAGCCGGTCTTGTTCGAGATCGCCATCAGGATCATGCCGCGAATCCTGGCCTGCAGGTTCTCTTCAGTGGTATCGGCCGGCAGGCCGGCGAACTGCGGCTCGAGCAGGCTGCCGAGGGTGCTCATCGCCGGCGCGATGGCAATTTCGTCGTAGCGTACGCCGAGCAGCCGGACCATCTCGCGCGAATCGGCCAGGCTGATCTGCGCGGTGTAGGGGGAAGGCATCATCACCGCCCGTACCTGGTCGGCGCCCAGCGCGTCGACCGCGATGCACAAGGTCAGCGCCGAGTCGATGCCCCCCGATAGCCCGATGATCGCCCCGGGGAAGCCGTTCTTGCCGAGGTAGTCGCGCACCCCGAGGACCAGCGCCTGATAGGTCTCGGCTTCCAGGCAGGGGGCCGGCACGATGCTGCCCGGCAGCGGTTCGCCGGCGATAAACTCGACCATGCCCAGCGCTTCCTCGAACTGCGGCAACTGACAGCACAGCGCACCGCGCGAGTCGAGGACGAAGGAGCCCCCGTCGAAGACGAGTTCGTCCTGACCGCCGGCGAGATTGGCATACACCACCGGCAGGCCGGTGCTGGCGATGCGCTGGCGCAGGACCTCGGTACGCAGCTCGCGCTTGCCGATGTGATACGGCGAGGCGTTGAGCACCAGGAGCAACTCGGCGCCGGCTTCACGGGCCAGATCGGCGGCGCCGGCCTCCCAGACATCGGCACAGATATTGACCCCGCAGCGAACGCCCTGCAAGGTCATCACGCACGGCCCTTCGCCCGAATCGAAATAGCGCTCCTCGTCGAAGACCTCGTAGCTCGGCAGCCGTTGCTTGTAATAGGTGGCGACGCGCGACCCGTCGCTGAGCAGGGTTGCCGCGTTGTAGCAGCGCTTGCCCCGCCGCTCGGGGTGGCCGACGAGGACGGCGATTCCGTGCACGCTGGCAGCCAGAACCAGCAGTTCGCGCTCGCAGGCGGCAGAGAAATCTTCGCGCAGAAGCAGGTCTTCGGGCGGATAGCCGCAGAGCGCCAGTTCCGGCGTCAGCAACAGATGCGCCCCCTGTTCGCGCGCACGTTCGGCAAAGTCGAGGATGCGCGCCCGGTTGCCGGCGAAGTCGCCAACCGTCGCGTTGATCTGGGCAATCGCAATTTTCAGAGACATGGGCTCAGGTACCAGCGAAAAGGGCGCTCGCGCGCCCCCTCGATCAGCGTGACGCGAAGGAAGTGTTCAGAAAGCCGGCTTTTCTTTCGCCTCGGCGTAAGCCCTGACCCCTTCCATGACTTCCTTCTTGGCTTCGTCGCTGCCCAGCCAACCGGCAACCTTGACGAACTTGCCGCGCTCGAGATCCTTGTAATGGGCAAAAAAGTGCGCGATCTGATCGAGCACCACCTGCGGAAAATC
>Ga0058869_1073452_pt1 | contig 10424 bp, 7 predicted proteins | sample TNRReaAaerobiRNA_FD_61086 | JGI IMG/M metagenome (GOLD analysis project Ga0058869, IMG submission 61086) | Wastewater treatment Type I Accumulibacter community from EBPR Bioreactor in Madison, WI, USA - TNR Reactor, Time I- 292min-Aaerobic_... | ecosystem: Engineered > Bioreactor > EBPR >...
CTTGTTTGCTAGAGAGAGAAGATATTATAAATGCAATCGCAAAAATAGTTAAGAAAGGTTTAGAATAAATTTAATTTTGGTTTGGTTTCAAATTACAAGTCTGTATGATTTGATAACCAAAAGCATCAAGCAATTGAATTTAAAAATAGCAACAACCGCTGACTAATATTGTAAGGTCAAAATGCAATCAAAAGAAGTAATCGAATTTTATAAGCAAAACAAAGAAATATTAGAAAAATTAGGGTCATCTCAAGAAAATTCCGATATCAGTCGTTTTCTTGTATATATCGTAGATACGCCTCAAAACGACAACATCCCCTTTCTAATGCAGGCACCTTCCGATATTACATTTGACAATACAGAAGACCTAAAAAAATTATTTGCCAAGCTTTTTAAAACACCCCCAACAGAAACTCCTGACGGCCAAAATATCAAATCAATTTTTCAAATTCATTTAATTATATTTTTACCCTCAGAAAATGTGAGTTTCATCGCTACCAGCGAAATAACAAAGGCGACAGGCTTTTTCAACAAACTATCAGGCAAAACTAACATAGAACTATTTATGTTTTGGGGCAATTTAGAGCAAGAGAAAATAAATGCTATCACAGAAGAAGATCAGCGCTTACGAAAACTAATCATTAGAAATTACTTTCGAGAAGCACAAGACATTTTTTACAAAAAAACCGAATATAAAAAAGTAGAAGACTTATTATCTCATTGCTTAAACCTAGCACCAGACGATAGCGAATCACTGATATTAATGGGGCGATGCAAATTATTTCTAAGCGAATTCGAAGCAGCCGAAGACATTTTTGGCAGAGTAACGGTACAAAGCCCAAAAAATGAGCGTGCGTGGCTTGGCCTAGCAACTGCTCAAATGGAAATATTTAAAATGAACCCCCGCAAAGAACATATCGCATATATCGATGCCTCAGAAAGAAATGTAGATACTGGGCTAAAATTAAACTCCAAAAATAGCGATCTTTTAAATTTAAAAAGCGGCATTTGCATGATTCGAAAAGATAACGCAAGTGCTGAAAAATACCTATTAGAAGCTATCTCCATTAAACCAGACGAAATCAATACCATTAAAAATCTAGGGCTTGCCTACCTTTCTGGCTTTAAATTTAATGAAGCATTAGCTCAATTTGAAAAAGCTTTTAACATGAAGCCATCTGATGAATCCATTGTCTACCGCATTATTCAATGCCTATTTGAATTAAAAGCCGACGACAGAGCCAAAAATATGTTGGCTGTCTGGAAGGAAAAAGCTCGAAACCAAAATTGGGTAAAAGACCTAGAATCTACCTATTTAATTGAAATCCCAGAAGAATTTGAAGATAAACCCATGGATAATCCCCCCAAATAAAAGGCGGTTTTTCCCTTTTTACACCCAATTTCTTGCGTAGCCAAACCCGCCAAGTGTCGCACCACCGCAGTCTGGCTCGCATTAATTCCTTTAACCGAGTACCAATTTTGGGCGCCCCATGCAGAATTAATAAAATATTAGGTAAAGTATTATTTCCATTGGCCTTATAATTCATTCTGTTATAGGAATTTCAAAATTATCTATATAATGCTCCCTTTCAAAATTACAACTGGTGATCATGCCTAATAAAAAGTTTATTCTTACTACGCTTAGTTATGCCCTAATCATGCTGATCATAGGGCCATTATTTGGGGTATTGCACCAAGAATCTAGCAAAAAGCTCTCTCGCATTCCGTTTTCAAAAAAAGAACTATTGCGTTTTTCCAACCTAAACATCAACTCTGTTTTTGATGTAGAAAATTTAAATACAGCTTTTCATGCAAAAGAAGATAGCACAGAAACATTCGATCTACAAAAACTCGAAAACCTTTCGCTTTCTAGCCAATTAGCTCTCATTTTGAATGACAGAGCATTGCAAAAAAAACTACTAAATTATTATCGTCAAAACAAAACCCTTCTGCCAATTCCCGAAATTACAGAATCTATTGATAATCAAGATAAAACAGAAGAATTCATAAACACAAAAAAGATTCTCTATGCCTCTTTTAAAATACCATTACCAAAAGAGCTCACTGATTTTGAAGTGCAAGTTGCCAAAGATGTATTAGCGAAAGTTCACGGTCATGCCATCTTAATCGGAACAGTGATACCTGTGTTAATGTGCATTTTTTTATGGTTTGCTTATCAACTTAATGGCGCGCCCATTACTGACCGAAGTTTGCGAGTCATTTCTGCTACTTACATTTCAAGCTCATTCATCACGATCATTTTAATGTTAGTGAAAGGTTATTCGTTTAACCTTGGCGTAAGAAATGGCCTTACAAATTTTAATGAGATTAGCGAATTCATCTTAAGTAACCAAGGCTTAAAAGCAGCCCTCTACGGCATTACACATTCCGTAACATTTTTTAGTTTATACTATTTTGTATATAAAATTTTTCAAAGCTTAAACGGCCGCGCTGAAATTACAGAAGAAGAAATAATCGATAAAAAAATGCGTATGATATATATCAATGCGTTTTTATGGGCAATAATTGGCATAATTTTATGCTACCGAGGCTTTAAATTCTTCCCTGAAACAACAAGCAGCGCCTTTTATATCGCATTAGCTTTAGGCGCCATTATTGGTGGGGCAAAAGGCTTTTTCGTACTTGGTAAAACAGCCAAAAGAAATATTAAGAGAATTACTCTTTTACAAAAACCAGTTCAATACACCTCAACTGTACCCATCCTGCTTTTAATCCTAATTCCCGTTATGATTGCCTTTGGCCAAACTTTAAGACATTTCAGAAACTCCATTTTTGGTGGTGATTACACCGTTGGTGCAGTCTATGTGGGTATAGGCGCAGCCTTGATAATTGCCTCTTTAAATTATTGGAAAGTAAATCTAAAAAAAAAAACTCTAAAAATAATTGAGACAGAAAACCCGCCAGTAGGGGTTTTGCTTGTTAATCTTGGGTCACCTGCTTCACCTTCAATTGATGATGTACATAATTATTTAAAGGAATTTTTATCAGATCCTGCAGTCATTCACATGTCAAAAATTTTTTGGTGGCCACTTCTAAACGGTATTATTTTACCCCTAAGAGCCCCTAAAAGCGCTCGTTTATATCAAAGAGTTTGGTCGCCTAAAGGCTCGCCACTTGTCGCTTCAGGCGAAGAAATCGCACAAGAATTACAAAATAAATTGGGCACTAAATACTTTGTAGTATCTGCTATGCGATATGGCTCACCTTCCCTAAATGAAAAAATTAACGAATTAGCAAATAATGGTTGTCGAGAAATCTTTTGCCTTTCTCTTTTTCCTCAATTTTCCCTCACCACTATGGGCTCAGTCATAACAAAAATAAAAAAAATTACGGCAACTTATACCCCAAACCCTACCGTAAAGTTTCTAAAAAATTACTCAAAAAACACTTTATATATAGAGTCCTTAAAAGAAAAAATCAATACCGTAGGCGGTATTTCCAATGATGAAACGCTGCTAGTAAGTTTTCATGGAATACCTGTAAGCTATGTACTTAAAGGCGATAAATATCAAATTTATTGCGAAGAAACTTTTCAAGAATTAACCAAAGCACTTAACCTAAACAAAGATCAAATACTTATTTCTTATCAATCACGCTTTGGTCCTGAAAAATGGCTAGAGCCTTATACAGATAAAACAATCATTCAACTTGCCAAGCAAAAGATAAAAGTGGCTATCATTTGCCCTGGCTTCCCAGTAGATTGCCTAGAAACTTTAGATGAGATCAATGTCGAATTAAGACATTTATACTACGAAAATGGCGGCGTTTCATTTCGATATATCCCCTGCCTAAATAACGACCCCTTATGGCTAAATGCTTTAGCTCAATTTGTTTTAACCCAAGAAGGCCAATTAGAAATAGAATCGATTTAACTAAAGAATTAAACGATTTCCTACCCTTTTTGCCCTTATTATCGTCAATTTTAAATATTGCCAAAAACAGTAACGATACTATAATCTTAACTTCCGTTTTATGGCAAAAGGTAACACTAAACCGAAAGAAAAGAAGTTTTATGAGCGCTCAAGAATTTGCAGAAGATAATATTAACGACACACCCCTTGATAGAATTAGACATTCAACTGCCCACATGATGGCACAAGCCATCAAAAGATTGTGGCCTAACACAAAATTTGCCTTTGGCCCAACCGTCGAAGACGGCTATTACTATGATGTTTTAATCGATGACTACCAAATCACAATGAATGATTTCGAAAAAATAGAAGTCGAAATGAAAAATATCGTAAAAGAAAACCTAAAGTTTGAGCGTCAAGAAATTTCTAAAGAAGAAGCTCTTAAATTATTCAAAGAAAACAACCAAGAATTCAAAGTCGATCAAGTAGAAAAACTAAATCTGTCTACTTACACTATTTATAAACAAGGGGAATTTACAGATTTATGTTCCGGCCCACATGTTGGCTATACCAAAAAATGTAAGAATTTTAAACTGCTAAAATTAAGCGGAGCTTATTTTCGAGGTGACGCTAAAGGCAAACAGTTACAAAGAATATATGGCACTAGCTGGGAAACTAAAGAAGAACTCGACCAATATTTGTTCCGTATGGAAGAAGTTAAAAAAAGAGACCATCGCCGTTTGGGTCAGGTTTTAGACTTGTTTGAATTCCACGAAGAAGCACCTGGTTGTGTTTTCTGGCAACCAAACGGAACTACTCTATATGAAAAACTGTCCGAGAAAAGCAAAAAATTTCATAAATCTTGTGGTTATACAGAAGTCAGAACCCCTGTGATGTTTAATAAAAAACTATGGGAAAAATCAGGCCATTGGAAGCATTACAAAGAAAACATGTTCATTATAAATGACCCAGAGGCTGTGGCAGAAGGCAAAGATGGCACTGAAGGCGTTAACACAATGAGTTTGAAGCCGATGAACTGCCCTTCTCACATGTTAATGTTTGGCAATAAAAAAAGAAGCTACAAAGAATTACCCGTTCGCTTTCAAGATAATGGGGTTTTGCACCGAAACGAGCTTTCGGGTGCGTTGTCTGGCTTAACTAGAGTGCGCCAGTTTTGTCAAGATGATGCTCACCTTTTTGTTCGTGATATTCAAATTGAAAATGAAGTAAATAATGTAATGGGCATGATTCGCAAAATTTATTCAGCCTTTAACATGCCCTTCAAATTCTTTTTAAGCACACGCGACCCTGAAAAATTCATGGGCGATGTGGCATTATGGGATAAAGCCGAAGCATCATTAGAAGGAGTTCTCAAAAATGGAGGCTTTGAATACCAAATCAAACCGAAAGATGCCGCTTTCTATGGCCCTAAAATTGATTGCATCGTATTTGACTCTATTGGTCGTGGTCATCAATGTGCAACGATTCAATTAGACTTTCAGTTACCCATTAACTTTAATCTTTCTTATATCGATGAAAATAATTCAGAAGCTAGACCTGTTGTTATTCACAGAGCAATATATGGTTCATTTGAAAGATTCATCGGCATCTTGATTGAACACTACGCTGGTAATTTCCCTACTTGGTTAGCACCTGTTCAAGTCAAAGTGCTTCCCATCTCTGAAAAAGTACATGAATATTCAAATAAAGTTGTAAATGAATTGCTAGCTATCGGCATTCGCACTGAAATCGATGAGCGCGCAGAAACTATCAATGCGAAAATTCGTGATAATAAAATGAAAAAAATCCCTTACTTGTTAGTAATTGGTGCGAAAGAAGAAGAAAATAAAACCGTTTCCTATCGTACGCGCGAAGAGGATGTTCAAAAAACCGTTACTCTAGAAGATTTCAAAGTTCAATTGTCAGAAGAAAACAAATTCGATTTCTAGTACATTATTTAATAATTAGGAAGCTATTTTTAGCTTCCTATGTAAAACATAAAACAGTATAAATAATCAAGAGGCCTATGACTAAAAAAGCGATTCTAATTTTTGGCCTATTTTTTCTACTCTGCTCAAAACTTGTTGTTTCACAAGAACTGCCAATTGCCTCAAAAGAGGTTTTAGAAAAACATATCGCAGCTCTTTGTACTACGGAAACCGCCGGGCGCATGCCTGGAACTCCAGGTTTTGAAATCGCAAAAAACTACATTGTTGACGAATTAAAGAAGAACGGCATTGAGCCATTTTACCCCAATGATTATCAAGATAAATTTGATGTGCTCATTAAAAACAATTCAAACCGCGCCAATAGTCTGATTGTTCTGCATAACTCTAAAAACGCTACAAGCGAAAAATCTGCTTGTTATTATCAACCGCTGCATTCCTCTGACAATACACCTCAAATGAACAAAGAAGTTGTTTTTGTTGGTTATGGTATTTCAATTAAAGAATACAACTACGATGATTATTTAGGTGTTGATGTTAAAGATAAAATTGTCATTATGATGAGATTTGACCCTACCGAATCAAAAGTCGAAAAATACAACCCGTTACCACAAACAGCACTCAATAAAAAAGCAGAAGTAGCTAAAGCAAATGGAGCAATTGCCATTATCATATTTAATGGATTTAATAGCAAATTAGTTGGCGCGAGCGATCAAGTCAAAACTCAAAAATTTGGCTTTTCCTTAAAAGCAGATGAAAGCAAAGTTCCTTTTATACATGCAAAACAAACCTTAATAAAAGAAATCGAAACTATATCTGAATTAAATTTTGCAGAAATACAAAAAAATATTGATGAAAATAACAAGCCAAATTCCTTTGTAATACCAAACCTAAGAATGTCATTAAACATTCAATTTGATAAATCTTATGCATCCACATCTAATATTGTAGCTGTAATTCCTGGCTCAGACCCACTTTTAAAAGATCAATATATAGTAGTTGGCGGGCATTACGATCATGTGGGGCATGGTACTTTTGGCTCAAGAACCTATACTAATGACTCAAACACCATACACCCTGGGGCAGATGATAACGCATCAGGAACGGCAAGTGTAATTGAAATCGGCAAATTTCTAAAAAAGGCAAAACCTAAACGAAGCGTATTATTAATATTTTTTTCCGCCGAAGAAATGGGGTTATATGGCTCCATTTCTTTTATCAATCAAAATCGAAAATTATTACCTGCTATCAAAGCTATGATAAACTTTGATATGGTTGGCATGTACCGCGAAACAATGGGGCTAAGAATCAATGGCATTGAAACCGCTAGTATTTTTAAGTCAATTTTCGAAGAATGTAACCTCAAAGATAATTTAAAAATTAATTATACATTGTATTCTCCATTGCACCCCATGTCGGATAATTCAAGTTTTTTTAAAGAAGGCATACCATGCATTCATTATTTCACAGGTATGCATGAGCATTATCATCACCCAAGCGATACACCTGAAATTATTAACTATGAAGGGTTATCAAAAATTACCAACCAAAGTTGCCTCTTTATTGAAAAATTATTAAATCACAAAGAAGATCTTGTTTTAAATAAAGATTTCAACCCAAAACCAATGGCTGACCCTGGTATTAATCTCGTAAATGACTTGATTAGAGTAAAAATACTTTCACTGGTCGAAAATCTTCCCGGTCATAAAGCAGGGTTGAAAAACAACGATACCATTCTAGAAATAGATCATGTAAAAATCATGAACCCTTGGGACTATTTTAATTTTATTCGCGATTACAGCAAAGGCTCTACCATGAAATTATTAATTAGTAGAACCACTGAAAATGGCACTGAAGAATTAGAAATTATTTTACATTTATGAACTACGATTTTGAAAATCCAACCAACCGCAAAGGAACTTCCAGCATCAAGTGGGACCACTACGGCGATTTGGATATTTTGCCTATGTGGATCGCAGATATGGATTTCAAAACGGCACCAGAAATAACAGAAAACCTCAAGAATCAAATAGAGCTTGGGGTTTTTGGATACACACATGCCCCAAATGAATTAATTACGATTGTAATAAAAAGGCTACAAGAGCGATATCAATGGCAAATTGAGGCCGATTGGATTGTTTGGCTACCTGGCCTTGTACCAGCCTTAAGTATGGCATGCCGAAGTACTGGCAAAGATGGGGATAAAATATTAGTACCAACGCCTATTTATCCACCTTTCTTAAGAGCACCAAATCTTTCTAGACGACAAAAAATAACGATTGATTTATCAATTATAAATAATGAATGGAAACTTGACTTTAACCTTTTAGAAGAAAAAATTATTTCTGAGAAAATCAAGGTTTTACTTTTATGCAACCCTCATAACCCAATTGGTAAAGTTTATTCAGTAGAAGAATTAAATACGATTGCAGAAATATGCGTACGCAATCAAGTCGTAGTTTGCTCCGATGAAATTCACAATGACTTAATTTTAGATCCACGCAAAAAACACCATTGTATAGCATCACTAACCTCAGAAATATCGAATTACTCAATAACTTTAATGTCACCTAGCAAAACATTTAATTTGCCCGGTTTAGGCTGTAGTTTTGCAATTATCCCTAACCCAGAGATAAGAAAGGAATTTGTAAAATCAGGAGACGGCTTTGTGCCACATCCAGGTATTTTTGGCTATGCCGGCTGCTTAGCAGCCTACACATTTGGTAATCATTGGCATCAAGAACTGCTTACTTATCTTAGGGGCAATTTAGAATATACAATGAGTCGGGTTTCCAAAATCGAAAAAATAAAAATGATCCCCCCAGACGCTACCTATCTCTCATGGATAGATGTGAAAGAGTTACATCAAATAAACCCTGGCAAATACTTTGAATCAAAAGGCTTAGGCCTATCTGATGGAAGAATATTCAAAGGTGATGGATTTGTTCGTTTAAATTTCGGCACACCTAGATGCTATTTAACCGAAGGCCTAAACCGTCTAGAACACGCCGTGCAATCCGCCCTATAAAACCCACCTAAAATTCAAACCGAAATTAAGTTTATTAAATTAAGCCCGCAAGCGGGCAACTTTTTTAAAACCACAGTTTTATCTATTTTATTGATATTTTTTTAAAATTCATTAATTTCCTAATACTTTTATATTTTTATGTTTCAGCATAAATTTCTCTACTACTCGCTTTGGTCTTGTTTCTTGTGGAATTCACTCACGGTAAATCTATAAAATCAATTTTTCTTGCCAATGCAAACTGGGGAGCTTTTTTTTTACTTCATCAATTCAAGCTCAGGCCCGCAATTATAAAAAATGTGCTAAAAATGCTTGCCTGCAGAACATCGGTTTTGGGATTTCATCTTTTTACCTGCCCTACATGTGAACATCAGATCAAGGTGTATCACTCTTGCAAATCAAGATTTTGCTCTTCTTGTGGAAAAAAAGCCACTGACAAATGGGTGCAAGAAAAATTTGATATGCTTCCTAATACCCCTTGGCAGCATATCACTTTTACCATGCCAAGCATTTTATGGGATCTTTTTTGGGTTAACAGGCATCTAATAGGTTTAGCCCCAAAACTTGCGGCTGATATTATTCTCAAAGAAGCTAGATTAAAAAATGCATTGCCTGGGATTTTTTTAGCTATCCATACTTTTGGTCGTGACTTGAAGCGAAATATGCATTTTCATTTATCAACTACAGTAGGAGGTTTAAATATCTTCAATTCTGATTTGTGGGTTAAAAAAGTTTACTACCACCATGAAAAACTTAAAACCCAGTGGCGATATAACATCATTGATCTTTTGCGCCAAGAGTATTTGAGAGGCAACATCAAAATGTCGCCTGCTCTTAAACATATTACCGATTATAAGCAGTTTAATAAACTGTTAAATGAACTTTACAAGCAAACTTGGGTTGTCCAATTAAATAAAACCGATAATAACCATAAACATAATGTTGAATACCTTGGAAGGTATATTAAAAGACCGCCACTTGGTGAAACAAAAATTCTCAACTTTCAAGATAACATGGTAACTTTTAAATTTCTTGATCATTACACAGGTGAAACAGAGACTAAGACCCTACCCGCTTTAGACTTTATTGGCAAATTAGTTTCTCATATACATGATGAAAACTTCAGAGCAATTCGCTATTATGGATTTTTGGCCAACAGGATAATTGGAAAACTTTTGCCAATTGTCAAGACACTTGTCAAACATATCGTTAAATTAAAAATTAAAAAAATTGATTGGAGATCTCTTTACACCAATACTTTTGGAATTGATCCTTTAAAATGTTTAAAATGTGGAACGATAATGTTATTAGAAGACATTATATTACCTATTAAAATCCCTCTAACTCAACTACAGGAGTTAATTGCAAATGATAAAATCGATAAAGTCTAAGAGATTAAAATAATCATTCTAGATGTGATACGAAATGAACAAAAAATATTTAACTCAGTGTTAATTTAGTCCAACTTAAAAATGTAAAAAAAATAAAATGTTTAATCGAAATAGTTTAAAAAATTAAAACTGGCAAATTTTAGTCAAACAAGAACTATCCTACGACCGCTTTGAAATTCCTATACTTTAA
>Ga0058869_1054999_pt1 | contig 10372 bp, 12 predicted proteins | sample TNRReaAaerobiRNA_FD_61086 | JGI IMG/M metagenome (GOLD analysis project Ga0058869, IMG submission 61086) | Wastewater treatment Type I Accumulibacter community from EBPR Bioreactor in Madison, WI, USA - TNR Reactor, Time I- 292min-Aaerobic_... | ecosystem: Engineered > Bioreactor > EBPR >...
ATGTAGTGCGGCATGGCATTCGCGGCACGCAGAACGTGAATAAGGAAGGGTCGGAAGATACGGCCACATCCGGCGATACCAAGCAACGCTCGGTTTCCAATGTGCAGCAAACCGATTCAGCCAAGCTGGATAGTCGAATGGAAGCGATGATTGCGCGTTTCTCACTGCGCTTTCTGGATTTGGAGGGGGCGCTGTTCGCCTGTGCGCCGGGCAAGAGCGATGGCAAGAAGGACTCTCAGAAAAGTCTCGATGATGAAGTGATTCTCTTGCGCGATAGCCTAAGTCAGTTCATTCAGAGGACCAAGCAATCGGCTGGATTGGATGAGGTCGCTTGCCGAATCGCCCGGAATATCGCCAATGCGCGTTGGTTATGGCGCAATCGAGTGATCGCCAGCGCCATTACGGTCACGGTGAGCGCTGCATCAGGAGCCATTGCGTCTTTTGAGGCGTTGCAAATTCCGCTGAATCAATTTGGCGATTACTCTGAGGCTGAAAAAGCGGTCGCTCGCATCATTGCGGATGGCTTGCGGGGCAAGGAGAGCGCCGCGTTGACCGTAGTCGCCCGCGTGGAGTTTGGGGTTCGGGGCGCTATCGAAGTATTTCCTTCGCAAAACTATATTGAAGACAAACCTAAAGGATTTGCTCGCTCGCTATACCGGCTTGGTCAGCCGGAGAAAGCCAGGCCGGAAGAGGGTCCGCGCATTATGGGATGGGCGGCGATTCGCGATCAGAAAATCTCCAATGCACTGCGAACGATTGATACCTGGTATCCGGGTTTTGCCGAACACGGTCGGCCGATTCCGGTTGAACCGAATGGGGCGAATCTGGACGCACAACGCTTTTTCCGCGATCAGAAAGGCACATCTGCATTTGATCTGGTGCGCCGGATGAATTTGGTTGATCCAAATACTGACGAAGGCACGTTCCTGATTGCCGCCTTGATTCGTGGCGGGGTTTATTCCGAAGGGAGTTGAATATGAAGCCGGTGATCTACGTTGATCTTGAGGTGCTGGCTGGTGACCACGAAGGGGAGTCAATGCCCACCCCAATTTTGGCAGGGGCAGCGCTGGATGTATTGCATGGGGCGTTTCGGCAGCATCCAGGCCGGTATGCCTTAGCCCTGCCTAGTGTGTCGCCGGGCAAGGCGCATGGGCCAGGGCGCATTTTGCGGGTGTTCGCCGGTAGTCGCGATGATCTGGATACGCTGGTCGCGGTAGTGAGCGGGCATCCCATCATTCGGGATTACACGCGATGGGGTTATCCGCGCCTGGCGCCTGACGATTTTTCAGGGCCGTGGATTGAATATCGCCGTTATCGGATTCCATCGCAAAAATCGTTGCGTAAACCGAATGACTCTTTGCGGGAACGGCGAATGCAAATCGCCAGGCAATTAGGGTTGCCTTATTTCCAAATCCGGAGCCGAAGCAATAACCAGCAGTTCATGCTATATGTACAGGCGCTGGAGGCGAAGGACGGGAGTTCGGTCTGTCAACCTGATGGTTATGGATTATCGGTCAGCAGTCGGCCTTTTGCGGTTCCACAAGTATGAAGAAGCAGATCAAGCCCCGTGCTGTTTTGTTGTCGAAACGCGCTAACGTGTTCTATCTGGAACACGTTCGTATTCTGCAAAAAGATGATCGGGTGGTGTATCTGACCGATACTGGAGCCGATGTCGAGCAGTTTTTTAATATCCCGGAGCGCAATACAGCGTTTCTTTTGTTGGGCAAAGGGACTTCATTGACTGATGCGGCAGCGAGAAAGCTGGCGGACTCAAATGTCGTCATTGGTTTTTGTGGTTCGGGCGGTTCGCCTTTGTTTTGTGCGACCGATATGACGTTTCTGACTACTCAAAGTGAGTATCGCCCGACGGATTATATGCAAAGCTGGATGCGTCTATGGCTGGATGATGTAAAGCGCCTAGACGCAGCAAGGCAAATGCTGAAGAAACGGATGGCGTGGACTTTGGAATCGTGGTCGACGGACGCGGAGTTATTACGAAGAAAAGTTGTTCTCGATGATGGGTTACTGCGCTGGTTCGAACAGGGTATTGGTGGTGCGGCTAATACGACAGAATTGCTTTCACTGGAAGGGACTTGGGCCAAGCGGCTTTATGCCAAGCTATCAGAGGGATTCAAGTTGTCGGATTTCAGGCGTGAGGAAGGCAAAGGCAGCCACCAATCGTCAGCGGATACGGTCAATGGGTTTCTGGATCATGGAAACTATATTGCGTATGGATATGCGGCGGTCACCTTGAATGGTTTAGGAATCAGTTTTGCGCTGCCTTTGCTGCATGGAAAAACCCGACGTGGGGGTTTGGTTTTTGATGTAGCTGATTTGATCAAGGATGCGTATGTGATGCCTCTAGCCTTTGCCAGAGGTTGTTTTGGAGTGAAGCAGCAGATTTATCGGGAGGAGCTAATTGAGCGGTTCCAGAACGTGGATGTTCTGGATCGACTTTTTACCTTCGTTGAAGAGGTCTCCAAAAAAAGCATTTAATTTCATTACGTTGCATAACACATCGTTTCAGCAAGCTAAAACAGCTTGCTGGGCTCATAACCCCATGAAATTTTGGAGGTCTTGATGTAAAAAATTACGGTTATCCGCCGTGTAGGCGGTTTAGAAGCGGAATTAACCTGTCCTCTCCCCAACCCCCGAGTTATCCGCCGTGTAGGCGGTTTAGAAGATCACTGGAAGCATGGATGTAGTTATCAATGAGTTATCCGCCGTGTAGGCGGTTTAGAAGTCGAAACAAATCCAGTCTGCGCTGGCGTTGTCGTTATCCGCCGTGTAGGCGGTTTAGAAGAGTGTCTGACCGCGACCGTCATTCAGGAACGCGTTATCCGCCGTGTAGGCGGTTTAGAAGACCCGCACGGCCCCGATCCCGCGATGCGCGCCGTTATCCGCCGTGTAGGCGGTTTAGAAGTGGCGATATCGCCACCTGGTCGGGCGAGTCGTGTTATCCGCCGTGTAGGCGGTTTAGAAGGCAGAAAACGACCAGGTATCGAGCAGCATCGCGTTATCCGCCGTGTAGGCGGTTTAGAAGTGGATGAAAGCGCGTCGTTTGAACATGGATACGTTATCCGCCGTGTAGGCGGTTTAGAAGCAGCACAACGCGGCTTGAGGGTAACAGTACGTGTTATCCGCCGTGTAGGCGGTTTAGAAGCATGTCGGCGCTCGAATGTCGGCGCAGGAAAGGTTATCCGCCGTGTAGGCGGTTTAGAAGAACCAGACGTTGAGGATTCCCGTTTCCCCCAGGTTATCCGCCGTGTAGGCGGTTTAGAAGAATACATCCGCGCCGCCCTCGCCCCGGATACGGTTATCCGCCGTGTAGGCGGTTTAGAAGTGGCGAGGATCGGTGATCAAGCAAGGCGCGGAGTTATCCGCCGTGTAGGCGGTTTAGAAGCGTTCCCGCGATTCCGGCAACACGACCCTCCTGTTATCCGCCGTGTAGGCGGTTTAGAAGGAACAAGCGCAAATGGACGAAGATACGCCCGCGTTATCCGCCGTGTAGGCGGTTTAGAAGCGCAAGATTCCTCAAAGCGCGCTGCACTTCAGGTTATCCGCCGTGTAGGCGGTTTAGAAGGTGCGAAAAGTGCTCTGTAGGGTCCCCGACGTGTTATCCGCCGTGTAGGCGGTTTAGAAGAGAACGCCACGCGCCTGGAACCCGCCCTGCTGGTTATCCGCCGTGTAGGCGGTTTAGAAGTAGAGAAATTGTGCGCGTCCGATTACCCGTGCGTTATCCGCCGTGTAGGCGGTTTAGAAGACGGTCACTTTAGCGGGTTGACAGGTTTCATCGTTATCCGCCGTGTAGGCGGTTTAGAAGGTTCCCTTCTCCCTTTTCTTGCACTTCGCCGGGTTATCCGCCGTGTAGGCGGTTTAGAAGACGGCGGCGCTGGCCTGGGTGCTGGCTTGGGCGTTATCCGCCGTGTAGGCGGTTTAGAAGCAGGGCGGAACCGCACCAGGGCGCGAAAGAGGGTTATCCGCCGTGTAGGCGGTTTAGAAGAGAAATCAGCGTAACTATAAATATAATCAGTGGTTATCCGCCGTGTAGGCGGTTTAGAAGCAGTACATTCACACAACAGCCTGGACGTATCAGTTATCCGCCGTGTAGGCGGTTTAGAAGATCATCCGTGCTGTTCATCGTGTTGCCCAAATGTTATCCGCCGTGTAGGCGGTTTAGAAGGACAACCGGCAAGAGTTGTTGCCGTCCGGCAGGTTATCCGCCGTGTAGGCGGTTTAGAAGCATGGCCGCACTGCGGACGCACTCGGGAGCAAGTTATCCGCCGTGTAGGCGGTTTAGAAGTCGGTGAGCGTCCCCTTTGCGCAACAGGCGTGGTTATCCGCCGTGTAGGCGGTTTAGAAGCAACAGTATGTGGCGCGGACGTACTTGCAGCGGTTATCCGCCGTGTAGGCGGTTTAGAAGTGCACGACGCCCGCCGCTTTGCCGCCGTATTCGTTATCCGCCGTGTAGGCGGTTTAGAAGTAGATAGGTTATGCGGATTCGATCACTCACACGTTATCCGCCGTGTAGGCGGTTTAGAAGTCGCCCGCTTGCCAGGGGGCGCCCGTGCCAAAGTTATCCGCCGTGTAGGCGGTTTAGAAGGAACCGGCTGAATTTCGGGCGCTTGTGTTTCGGTTATCCGCCGTGTAGGCGGTTTAGAAGCTGGACTGGGAAGCCTGGTGCTGGACGCTCTCGTTATCCGCCGTGTAGGCGGTTTAGAAGTAATCCCGGCAAGGCGTGGGGGACTCTCAACTGTTATCTGCCGTGTAGGCGGTTTAGAAGAGATCGGAAAGCCCCAGGATCGACGCTGAACCGTTATCCGCCGTGTAGGCGGTTTAGAAGCAAGGGTGTCAATCAATACGGAAAGCCCTGGCGTTATCCGCCGTGTAGGCGGTTTAGAAGCGGCGATAGACGCGGTAGAAATCGCGGTAGTAGTTATCCGCCGTGTAGGCGGTTTAAAAGGCACAGTCATCGTAGCGTCTATCGGGTTAATCGTTATCCGCCGTGTAGGCGGTTTAGAAGCAAGACCCCGCATGTGTGGGAAATGAAAGTCTGTTATCCGCCGTGTAGGCGGTTTAGAAGAATAGGGTTACAAAAAGCGCCGCGCTAGATCGTTTATCCGCCGTGTAGGCGGTTTAGAAGGCTTATGCCCGTGTGTGCAAGCTGCGCCTGGAGTTATCCGCCGTGTAGGCGGTTTAGAAGAGCAATGGTCAATAGCGCCTCTATCAGCCCCTGTTATCCGCCGTGTAGGCGGTTTAGAAGATGCAGGGACTCGTGAACCCGGTGTCTCCCGGGTTATCCGCCGTGTAGGCGGTTTAGAAGCGCTTGGCGGGCGACCAAGCCGCGCTGACTTGGTTATCCGCCGTGTAGGCGGTTTAGAAGCATCCCTGCAACCGGACGTATTATTCGGAAACGTTATCCGCCGTGTAGGCGGTTTAGAAGTGCCTGTTTTCCTCGTTGGCGGGCAGGGGCTTTGTTATCCGCCGTGTAGGCGGTTTAGAAGTCTCGGCGGTTGCACAGGTCAACATCCGATTAGTTATCCGCCGTGTAGGCGGTTTAGAAGGACCCCGCGTCTGTTCAGCTTTTAAATACTGGGTTATCCGCCGTGTAGGCGGTTTAGAAGTTTTCGATCACTTCCGGCTCTGGTTTGGATTGGTTATCCGCCGTGTAGGCGGTTTAGAAGGGGTCATGCCCATCAAAGACTGGTCGCGTTATGTTATCCGCCGTGTAGGCGGTTTAGAAGTGAATGCCGCGTGGCGCTTCCCACTGAGGAGCGTTATCCGCCGTGTAGGCGGTTTAGAAGTATTTGGCGTTTCCTTGCGGCGCGGCGATGTAGTTATCCGCCGTGTAGGCGGTTTAGAAGCGAAGCAAAAAGAGGTTTTGCAAGGGCGAAGTGTTATCCGCCGTGTAGGCGGTTTAGAAGGCCTTCCACGCGACACACCTTGCACGCCCACGGTTATCCGCCGTGTAGGCGGTTTAGAAGAACAGCACCCGGACGAAACCGCTGAATTTTGCGTTATCCGCCGTGTAGGCGGTTTAGAAGTCGGTGGGTACGTGTTCTGTTTGATCAAGCTGGTTATCCGCCGTGTAGGCGGTTTAGAAGCTGCTGAGGTGCGCTGGCACTGGTGTCAGAGCGTTATCCGCCGTGTAGGCGGTTTAGAAGTCCACAACATTGCATGAGTGATCTTACCGCCTGTTATCCGCCGTGTAGGCGGTTTAGAAGAACCGGCAATTCCATAACAGAATCAGCCGTTGGTTATCCGCCGTGTAGGCGGTTTAGAAGTTGCACCCAAAGACCACCCGCACCAGCTTTTAGTTATCCGCCGTGTAGGCGGTTTAGAAGACGATTGAGACTTTCGAGCCGGACAAGCTAGGGTTATCCGCCGTGTAGGCGGTTTAGAAGTTTTCCCGTCGCTCTAGCTGCGCCGACCGTCAGTTATCCGCCGTGTAGGCGGTTTAGAAGTCAACAGCCGCCCGATTGAAACCCCGGCGGGTGTTATCCGCCGTGTAGGCGGTTTAGAAGATTAGCGTGGAGTTGACGGCGGGCACGGTGACGTTATCCGCCGTGTAGGCGGTTTAGAAGTTCTGGCAGGGCTTGATCCAGTCCAAATCTATGTTATCCGCCGTGTAGGCGGTTTAGAAGTGGATGATCTGCGCCGGACGAAAGCCGAAGCCGTTATCCGCCGTGTAGGCGGTTTAGAAGATTCGGGGCAATGACCGCATAGGTGGCGGTATGTTATCCGCCGTGTAGGCGGTTTAGAAGATGAGCGCTTTGCGCTTTGCGCCGTCGCCGTCGTTATCCGCCGTGTAGGCGGTTTAGAAGCGCACGGCATTGGGCTCGATGATTTGACCATCGTTATCCGCCGTGTAGGCGGTTTAGAAGATCCCTTCCCAGTCTTTGGGTTGAGGGTCTGCGTTATCCGCCGTGTAGGCGGTTTAGAAGTTCCAGCCGTGGCGCCAGATCGGCTTTGCGGGGTTATCCGCCGTGTAGGCGGTTTAGAAGAGTTGATCCCCGGCTATCAGGGCCTGCTCGACGTTATCCGCCGTGTAGGCGGTTTAGAAGATTCTTTGTAGATGCGCGATAGGCTTTCAATGGTTATCCGCCGTGTAGGCGGTTTAGAAGAAGACGTTCCGGCATGTGATCGGCGTGGTCAAGTTATCCGCCGTGTAGGCGGTTTAGAAGGCTCAGTACGATGCAAATCGAGGAGCAGCTTGGTTATCCGCCGTGTAGGCGGTTTAGAAGGTTGCGCCCCCGGATTCGTGGCCCGCAATGATGTTATCCGCCGTGTAGGCGGTTTAGAAGTATCTGATCTAAGTGATGCACCATTATGAAAAGTTATCCGCCGTGTAGGCGGTTTAGAAGTACCGCACCGGGCTGACCGTCAGCCTCGATCAGTTATCCGCCGTGTAGGCGGTTTAGAAGACGGCGGCGGCAGTAATGGAAGTCAAGCGGATGTTATCCGCCGTGTAGGCGGTTTAGAAGAAGGCCATGGCGGCGCTGGGCGTTGAATTTAAAGTTATCCGCCGTGTAGGCGGTTTAGAAGGTTTGCGGATTCTGCGCCCGACCCGAAAACATGTTATCCGCCGTGTAGGCGGTTTAGAAGGCCCGGGTATTCTTTGAGCAACGTCGTGTTGCGTTATCCGCCGTGTAGGCGGTTTAGAAGAAACCCCAGGGGGTCTACCTTCCTGGCTTTCAGTTATCCGCCGTGTAGGCGGTTTAGAAGGACAAAAATCCATCCGCGTTGACAGATAACGAGTTATCCGCCGTGTAGGCGGTTTAGAAGCAGGGTTGAAGCGCTTGGTTGAGGTAATGATCGTTATCCGCCGTGTAGGCGGTTTAGAAGAGCCAGGCGCCGCAGCGTGTGCGCGGCGTAAAGTTATCCGCCGTGTAGGCGGTTTAGAAGAGGAAGCCTTGAATATGTGGATGGCGTTCTATGTTATCCGCCGTGTAGGCGGTTTAGAAGAAATTCTCCAGGCATAGCCAATCCATGTTAGCGTTATCCGCCGTGTAGGCGGTTTAGAAGCAATCGGGACAAGAGACTGAATCTAATCGCAAGTTATCCGCCGTGTAGGCGGTTTAGAAGTTCCGCGCCTTGCCCTGCTGGCTTGGCACCCTGTTATCCGCCGTGTAGGCGGTTTAGAAGCGGAGCCAAGTAACCGTCAATCCGCGCACGCAGTTATCCGCCGTGTAGGCGGTTTAGAAGAGGCACGTCGGGCATTTAAATTCCTCCGATTTGTTATCCGCCGTGTAGGCGGTTTAGAAGGGTAGCGTCGCCGGTGATCGTTCGTCCGCAACGTTATCCGCCGTGTAGGCGGTTTAGAAGTTCAACCGCCGTGTAGGCGGTTTAGAAGTCAATATTGCGAAGTTCAGAAAGAGCGACTCGGTTATCCGCCGTGTAGGCGGTTTAGAAGTCTGAAAGCCCGGATATTGTTGGTTTGGAAGAGTTATCCGCCGTGTAGGCGGTTTAGAAGTGATGGTGCTGGCCATCGCCAACGGCGTTGTCGTTATCCGCCGTGTAGGCGGTTTAGAAGAAATCCAAACTTTTAAACCTTATTCCGGATATGTTATCCGCCGTGTAGGCGGTTTAGAAGAACAGCGTGGGCGTTGCCAGTCGCGCTACGCCATCATCCGGGCGCAATAGAAAAAACAGGAGGCACCAATGCTTAATCTTTGGTTGGACTTTCTCTACAGAATCACTGGCGGCGGCGAGCGCGCCCTGCTGGAGCAGGCGGCTGATCAACTGAAAGGTTGCGATCTTCATTTCGTTGCTGCTAAGGATGACCGGGAAACGATTTTGGCGCGGCGGTTGACGGCCGGTTTCGGCAACCTTTCCGAAGCGATTCGGCAAGCGGTGGCGCTGTCGGTGCAGATTGCCGAGACCGCGCCCCGGATCACGGCTGAAAATACGGAGTTGGCAGAGCAGTCCCAAGCCCAGTTGAACGCCCTGATCGGGATTCTCAAGGCAACCCACGGGCTGCTGGAGGGTTCACAAGATGCTCGCGATGAACTACGCAAGGTGATCGATCTGGCCAGCGAGGCGCAGCGGCGCGCCCAGGAAGGCAGTCATGCGGCGCAAGAGTTGTCGCAAGCTATGGTCGAGGTGGAAGCGCGTTCGGCGCGGGCGCATGAAATCGTTGAAGTGATCGACACCGTTGCTTTCCAGACCAACATTCTTTCCATCAATGCCAGCATCGAGGCGGCGCGGGCGGGTGAACTGGGGCGAGGTTTCGCAGTGGTTGCCCAGGAAATCCGTCAGCTTGCGACGCGCACAGCCACTGCGGCACAAGACGTGCGGGGAATTATCGGCGAGACGACGACAGCGGTAAATAGTGGCGCGCGTTCGGCGGCGGAAACACAGCAAATCCTGACTGGTTTGGGGGAGCTGATGTCGCGCGCCGGGTCCGCGATGGAATCGGTGGCGGAACGGGTTGCGGCCCAGGGTCAGGAAGTGATTTCGATTGATCATTCTCTCAATGAGGTACTGAATCTCAGCCGGGACAATCTTGAGAATGCCGGAATCATTGCGGAGCACAGTGAGGGACTGCGGCAGGCCACGGATACCCTGCGCGATTGCGTCGGCCTGTTCCGGTTATCCGAGGACCCATTGAGCGAACCCCGGCATGCCCAGGCATTTGCATTAGCCACTGAGGCCACCAAGTCGGTAGGCGCTGCCCTGTCCAGAGCCTTGCGCTCGGGCGCTATCACTGAAGAGGCGCTGTTTGCCAGTGAGTATCAGCCGATTCCCGGAACGCAACCGCAAAAATATCACACGGCATTCGATCACCTTTGTGATGAATTATTGCCGCCCATTCAGGAACCCGTAGCGGTGGCGCATCCGTGGATTGTGTTTGCCATTTGCGCCAACCAGGACGGCTATGTGCCGACCCACAACCAGCGGTTTGCGCAACCGCTGACCGGCGATCCAGCCCGTGATTTAGTCGGCAACCGGACCAAGCGAATTTTCGATGACCGGGTCGGGCGCAGCGTCGGCGCCCACACAGACCCCTACCGCCTGCAAGTCTACCGGCGCGATACTGGTGAAATCATGTTTGATTTATCAGCGCCGATTTATGTCGGTGACCGGCATTGGGGCGGCTTTCGGATTGGTTACGCGCTGGTTTGAAGATCCCACCAACACTCGCCCTGCACCATCGTATCTACCGTCGAGAAATGGGAACAGGTCGCGGCTATCACCCGATGCTGGGCATTAACCCATTTAAACAACGCGGTACTCATATCGTCGTTCCCATCCATAGCGTATGACCCAGCGCGGACGGCGATCCCTACGCCGGCTCCCAATGCGGCCATCTTCCAGACGCTGGCGACTCGCTGTCCCGTTGATACCAGGATGGCCACGCCGGGTAGATCGA
>Ga0058869_1078855_pt1 | contig 10358 bp, 5 predicted proteins | sample TNRReaAaerobiRNA_FD_61086 | JGI IMG/M metagenome (GOLD analysis project Ga0058869, IMG submission 61086) | Wastewater treatment Type I Accumulibacter community from EBPR Bioreactor in Madison, WI, USA - TNR Reactor, Time I- 292min-Aaerobic_... | ecosystem: Engineered > Bioreactor > EBPR >...
CCACCCAGCGTGAATTCAATGGTCTGGCAGCGGCTTTCTTCCAGCTCGGCGCAGAGGGGCGGTACCACCGCTACCTGATCGTCGTCCGGCCGTGGACCTGGCTGCTGACGCGCACCAGCGACTGCCGGATCTTCCAGGACAAGACGGTGCGCGAGGTGATCGAGGAGGTGTTCAAGGAACACCCGTACGCCGATTTCGAGTTCCAACTCAACGCCAACTACCGGACGTGGCGCTACTGCGTGCAGTATCGTGAGACGGATTTCAATTTCATTGCCAGACTGATGGAGCAGGAGGGGATGCATTTCTTCTTTCGCCATCAGGGAGGGAAGCACACTCTGGTGATTGCCGACGGGTCACACGCACACGTTCCGGCGCCACATTATGAATCGGTGCCCTATCTGGATCCCGAGGCACAGGAAACGCGTTACGAGGAAGGCATCCGCCATTGGTCGCATGGCTGCGAGATACAGCCGACGAGCTTCATGGCGCGCGATTTCAACTTCGAAAAGCCCCGCGCCGACATGCAGGCTGACGCAGCGCCGGCGCGCCCTCTCGCGCATCAATACCAAGCGCAGTTCGAGATTTTTGACTATCCCGGCGAGTACGCTGAGCCAGGCGAGGGCCAGCGGTATGCGCGTGTCCGCGTCGAGGAGCTGCGCCACCAGTTCGATCTGTTCAATGGCGAGAGCAATGCGCACGGACTGGCCAGCGGTGGGGTCTTCAAGCTGCTGCGTCATCCGCGTGTCGACCAGAATCAGAAGTACCTGATCGTTGGCGCCGACTATCAGCTCGAGGAAAGCCCACACGAGTCTGGCGAGGGCAGCGGCGAGGTATTCAGCGTCCGCTTTCGGGGAATCCCCGCCGCACAGACCTTTCAACCTCTCCGGCTGACCCCGAAGCCGATGGTTCAAGGGCCGCAGACGGCCATCGTCGTCGGCGCACAGGGCGACGAAATCTACACCGACAAGTACGGCCGGGTGAAGGTCCAGTTCCACTGGGATCGCTATGGCAACAACGACGAGAACAGCTCGTGCTGGATTCGGGTGGCACAGAACTGGGCGGGCCAGAACTGGGGAATGATCGCCATTCCGCGGGTCGGGCAGGAGGTGATCGTCGACTTCCTCGAGGGCGATCCGGACCAGCCGATCATCACCGGGCGCGTCTATAACGCCGATCAGATGCCCCCGTACGACCTGCCCGCCAACATGACCCAGACCGGCATCAAGAGCCGATCCAGTCAGGGCGGCGGGGTTGGGAATTACAACGAGATCCGGTTCGAGGACAAGACAGGCAGCGAGCATCTCCTGATTCATGCCGAGAAGGACCAGATGATCGAGGTCGAGAACGATGAGACCCACTCGGTCGGCCACGATCGCAAGAAGACCGTCGACAATGACGAGACGACGGAGGTCAAGAACAACCGCACCGAGACGGTCGGCAACGACGAGACGATCACCGTCAAGAACAACCGCACCGAAACAGTCGGCAACGACGAGACGATCACCGTCAACAACCATCGCAAGAAGACGGTCCAGGGCAACGAAGTGACCTCGATCACCGGGAATCGGGTCGAGGAGGTGCAGGGCAACGAGTCGGTCGAGGTGACCGGCAGGCTTGCGCACACGATTGCCGGAGCGGCGAAGTACACGTCGGACACTTCCATCACTCTGATCGTTGGCGGGTCGACGGTCGAGATCAAACCGGAGCAGATCACCCTGACCTTTGGCGGGTCATCGATCAAGATCGACGCGATGGGGATCGCCCTGATGGCACCCAAGATTTCTCTCAACGGGTGAATCTGGCGTGGCCCTGAACCCGGTCGAACGGCGGCTTGCCCATCTTTGTGGCGAGTGGATCACCTTCAGGGAGAATCGGGCTGCCCGCCTGTTGCTGTGGCAGGTGGAGAATGATTGCCTGCGATTGCTGCAGGCCTTCTTCGAGTCCCAGAAACACGATACGCCGTACCGGTCCGGTGACCTGTTCATCGTCTTCGATGCACCGTTCGAGCATTCGATCCAGTATTCAAGAGTGCTCAAGCAGTCGCTCGTCGGGCAGTATGAAGCGAGCCGGGATGAGCTGGCGACCCAGGGCGAAGCGACCGACTGGATGCCGGGACCGGCCAGCGCTCCGCATTCGCCGGAAGGATTCGTCTCTGCGCTGTGTTCCCTCGGGTCGAGATACCACCATAGCGTCGGGACAGTGGTGGCTGTCCTGCTGCCGCAGTCGGTGATGGACGAGGCTGCTTTCGCTTCCTGGGTCGAACGGGCGCTTGACAGGGGCCTGCCGGAACGCGTGCGGCTGATCCTTGCGGACACGCTTGGGACGCTACAGCACCAGGATTTGGCGACCCGTGATGACCCGCGCATCGTCGTGGCACAGCCGCAGGTCAATGCCCTCAACATGGCGCAGGAAACCTTCGCGCAGGAAGCGACTACCGGCCCTGCCGGGGTGTTCCGCAACCACCTGACCGGGCTTGCTGCCCTGCTGGAAAAAGGCTCAGCCGATCAAGTGAAAGCGAAGGCGCTCGATGCGCTCGCCTTCGCTCGCGCGCAGCAATGGTCTGACCAGGAGGTGGTCCTGCGCCTGATGGTTGCCGGCGCCCTCCTGAAGGAGGCGCGTTGCAGCGAGGCGATCCAGGTGTACGAGGCTGCCCGACTGGCGGCGGAAAAGACCGTGGCGGCCGAGCATCCTGCTGGCCGCAAGCTCGTCCTGCAGACCTGGTTCGGCCAAGCCGGGGCGCATCTCGCAGATGGCGACGAAGCACAGGCCGTCGTCTGCTATGACCAGGCGACAGCGGTGGCACAGCAGGATCGCAATCCGATCCTCGCCATCGAAGCGCAGCGCATGGCGGGTTACTGCCGCTGGCGGCAGGGCGACGTCGACGGCGCTCTCGTCTGTTACGGACGCGCTCTCGCCATGGGGGCCCAGTTGCGTGCCGAAGTCCGGGGAATGACGACCCTGCCGCTGGCGGCAGTCGATATGCTGCGCGCCGTCGACTCCGAAAGGACGGCGTCAGTCGAAGCGGTGAAGCTGCGCCTGGATCGGCAACTCGAGCAGGACAGACGTGAGGCTGGGGAACAGGCAGCGGCGGCAGGCGCGACGATCTCCGAGGCGTCGGCGCTGCAGATCGAAAGCCAGCTCGATGAGTCCCTGGCGCGATCCCGCCAGACGGCCGAAGACGAACTGCAGCAACTCGTTGCCGACGCTTCGGGTACCTTCGCTGCCTGTTTTGCCAATTCGCGGCGGCTGCTGGCTAGCGACTGGCCTCTGGTCGGCACGGCCGCCTTTCCCGGCCTTTCCCGTGGCCCCGGGCTGGCGGCGGCAGACGGGAGCACAGTGTGACCCTGGCGGCCAAGCACGGCGACCCGCAACTCGGCGTCGATATTCACCTGTGCACGGTGCCGCCCGGCACACCCGTGCCATTGCCGACGCCGCACATGTCGATCGTCTTCGATCCGTTCGACTACGTCCCATTCATCGGTGCGACGGTCACCGTCTGCGGAATGAAGCGCGCGACAGCCGGGACCAGCGGCAAGGTCGTGCACATTCCCCCCGGTTTCCCCTTTGCGCCGAAGATGCCCGACAGCGAGGACGAGCTGTTCATGGGCAGCATGACGGTGATTGCCGACGGCGATCCCTTCTCGTATATCGGCTTGCCGGTGCTCGCCTGCCAGGTGGCGGGAATGCCCAGTCCGGGAAGGGCGAAGAAGAAGGGTGCACCGAAGGCCTGCCTGCTGCCGACGATTTTCAACTTGGCGATCCCGACCAACGTGTTTGTCGGTGGGCCGCCAACGATCAACATGATGGGCCTGGCTTTCAAGGCCGGTTTCAGTGCGCTGGGGAAGTTCGCCAAGTCCAATATATTCAAGAGCTTCCGGCAGAAGCTCTTCAAGAACATGAAGCCGGGCTTCCTGAAGTGCGTCATCCTGCGCGCCGAACCGGTCAACATCCTGACCGGGGAAGTGTCGGTCGAGCACCAGGATTTCAACCTGGCCGGCCGCCTGCCGATCGAGTGGTTGCGGAACTACGCGTCCGGTGCAAGGCGGGAGGGCGTGTGTGGGGTCGGCTGGGAGACACCAGCTGATGGTCGGCTGGAAATCGATCCCGGCAGCGGCGTCGTCAGCTTGCACTACCCGGGTGTCGGGCCGCTGTACTTCGATCGCTTGCCGCTGCAGCCTGGACGTGCAGCCGCCGAGCTGGAGTTGATCGATGGCGCTCTGCTTGCCGACGGCGGCGACTATTACGCCGTGCGCACGAAGGAAGACCGCACCTACCGTTTCCCCAAGGCCGGCGAACTGATCCGCCCCGACGGCACCCGCGAACTGCCGTTGGCCGAGGTCGCCGATCTGGCGGGGAACACGCTGCAGTTCATCCGTCAGGGTGGGCATTTGACCGGAATCGTTGAAGCTGCTGGCCGGCGCCTCGAACTGGAGATCGTTGACGGCCGTTTGCGGCAGGTCGCGTTGCAGACCAGCGACAGACAGCAGCGGCACGTCTTCGTGCGCTATCGGTACGACGCGGCTGGCGACCTCGTTGCGGCCATCGACGCGCTCGGTGCACCTTACGTCTTCGCCTACGATGCGCACCACATGGTGCGCCACACCGACCGCAACGGCCTGTCTTTCCACTATGCCTACGAGCGGCATGGTGAAGACTGGCGCGTGGCGCATGCCTGGGGCGATGGCGGGCTGTACGACTACCGTTTTGCCTACATCGACACGATCAATGAACGCCGCATCACCGACTCGCTGGGTCATGTCTCGGTCGTCAAGCTCAACGAACAGGGGCTGCCGATCAACGAGATCGACCCGCTGAACGGCATCACGATCTACGAATACGACGAGTGCGGTCGCACGACCGCCGTGGTCGACCCCGGGGGGCGACGCACCGAATACGCCTACGATGAACGAGGCAACCTGCTCAAGCTCACCCGGCCCGACGGCGCCAGCATCCAGACCGAGTTCGACGTGGTCAACAAAGTGGTCTCGATCATCGACCCGAACGGGGCGCAATGGCAGCAGAGTTGGGATGGCCGCGGCCTGCTGATCGAACAGACCACGCCGCTGGGCAGTGTGTCGCGTTACGAATACGATGCATACGGCCAGCTTGTCGCCTTCACCAACCCGCGCGGCGCGCGCACCGAGTTGGCGTTCGACGCGGTCGGCAATCTCGCCAGTCTGACGGATGCGCTGGGTCAGCGTACCCGCTTCGCCTACGACGCGCTCGGCAACGTCACCGGCAAGCTTGACCCGCTCGATCACAAGACCCTCTACCGCTACGACGCCAAGAGCCGGCTGACCGATGCGCGCCTGCCCTCGGGCGCCACGATGCGCTGCGGCTATGACGCAGAGGACAACCTGACGCGTTACGTCGACGAGAACGGCGCCGAGACAAGGCTCGAGTACTTCGGCCAGGGCGAGATCGCGAAGCGCATCCAGCCCGACGGATACAGCGTCCAGTACCACTACGACACCGAAGAGCGGCTGATCGGCGTGACCAACCAGCGCGGCGAAAGCTATCAGCTCAAGCGCGACGCGCTGGGTCGCATCATCGAGGAGGTGGACTACTGGGGGCAGGCACGGCGCTATGCCTACGACGCGAGCGGCTACCTGAGCTCCTCCACCGACCCGCTCGGGCGCACCATTGGCTACGCGACCGATCCCCTGGGTCGTATCCTCAAGAAGACGCTGCCCGACGGTTTCGTCGAGACCTTCGCCTACGACGCGAACGGCAACCTGGTCGAGACCGCAAACCCGCATGCCGCCATCAAGCGCCAGTTCGACGCCGAGGGCCGGCTGACCGAGGAGGCGCAGGGCGTCTTTACCATCAGGAACAGCTACGACGCCAGCGGAAATCGGGTCGCCCGCGAGACTAGCCTGGGTAATGCGGTCGCTTATGAGTTCGATGCGCTCGATCAAGCCGTGGCCGTGCGCATCAACCAGGACGAGCCGATCCGCATTGAGCGGGATGGCGCCGGCCGGATTGCCCGCGAGCAACTCAGTCCGCATCTCTCGCGCCAGTTCGGCTACAGCGCCGACGGTTATCTCACGGAACAGGCCGTGTCGACCAATGGGTCGGCGCTCTTCGCCACCCGCTTCGAATACGACCCGGCGGGCAACCTCACCCAGCGCAGCGACAGCCAATATGGCGTCGATGTTTATCGCTATGATCCACTGGGTCGGATTACCGAGCACCTCGACCCGCAGCGCCGGATCACCTGCTACCTCAATGACCCGGCGGGCGATCGGCTCAGGACGCGGATCGTGGAGGGCACGCGCCGGCGTGCCGTGGGCGGCGGCGTGGTGGAAGGCGAATGGAGCCGGGAGGGTGAGTACGAGGGGACGTACTACCGATTCGACCGGGCCGGGAATTTGGTTGAGCGGCGGGATCGGGAGCGGGATCTGCGCCTGGTGTGGGATGCCAATCAGCGGCTCGTCGAGAGCCAAGTTAACGGCACGGTCACCCGGTATGGCTACGATCCCCTCGGTCGCCGTCTGCTCAAGGAGACCGGGGAGGGACGCACGTTGTTCTACTGGGATGGCGATGCGCTGGTGGGGGAGCGCGGGGTAGTAGTCAATCCACCAAATGAACCTATGCCGACTACCGATGGCAAGGTCGTCGCACTCGCTGGGCAACGAGAAAAAGCGCGATGGGAATCTCCAAAGAAGATGCGGGAATACGTCTATTACCCGGAAGCTTTCGAGCCATTGACCCTAATTGAGGGCGCGGGAACTGCCCGAGATGTCTACCACTATCACAATGATCCGAATGGGTGTCCGACCAGATTGACCGATGCTAACGGTGAGGTTAGGTGGGGCGCAAGTTATGCCGCGTGGGGGCAGACTTCGAAACTTTACATTAACCGAATTGATAACCCGATACGGTTACAAGGACAGTACTTCGATCTTGAGTCTGGTCTAACATATAATCGACACAGATATTTCGACACCGGCCAAGGCCAGTTCGTAAGCCAAGACCCGCTGGGGCTTTTTGCGGGTCATCATTTGTACGAATATGCGCCGAATGCTTGGGGTTCCATCGATCCGTTAGGTCTCCGCTGCAGCAGGCTGCGAGGCCCGTCCGGAAAGTTTCGAAAAGCGGCAACAGCAGCAGAAGAATTGTCCACCCTACCCCAATTTGCCGGCAAGTCAAAGGCAGAGATCGAAAGATCCCTACGAAGACGAGGTTACTCGAGCGTACCAGCACACAGTGGTGGCAAGGTGTGGACAAAAGGGATGCCTGATGGAAGTACGGTCGCAGTGAGAGTGGATCCGCCAATGGTTAGAACACCGCCGAAAGGTTTTGCAGATGAAGTTGCGCACGCCCATAAGGAAGTGGTGCCAACCAGTGCAGTTACAGGTGGGAATTATCCAGCATCTGCGGCGAGTAAATTTGGGGATACAGGCCTTCCGTCGACTGGACCCGCCGACGCGCATATTCCTATCAAATAGATCCAGAGGTGAAACATGGGTGATTTGACGAAGTCGCTTAGTCTTGCTACTAACCGAAAACAGGTCGGTGCTTTGGAGCGGCTCTCGCTGAATCTCAGCAAAGCCATCGGGCAATGCACGTCTTTGGACGAGGATGATATCTTAACACTGAAAAACCGGATCGCAGAGATACGTGACGCAGAACTCTGGCATGCGATCTGGGGAGCGTTAATGCGATTTGAGGCAAATCAAGAGATTCTGCAAATTTGCAGAAAGCTACTTCAGGATCCTATCGGTTCGCCAGTTAGGGCTATTTTTTCATTGCGACTTGATCCTCCTTTGAGGTACATGTTCAAGAACTCGCCGAATGAGCGGGACACCTTGCTGGCAAGATTCCTGAATTGCGGTGATGCCAGTTTGGAGCTTGCCGCGGCTGAAGAACTTATGCAAACAAACCCTAGTCGCTCTTTGATTAAAATGCTAGATATATATGAGATTGCATTTTATACATCAGATCACGAGGTTATCGATAGCATTGAACTTTGGATTACTGACTGCCCTGATAAAACCATCTCGGAAATGATCGAGAACAGACGTTTAGAAACGAACGATGGTGCGCTCGCTGAACACTATTGTCGGTTGCTGACGTACAGGGAATCACTAGTAAAGGGAGCCATGGTCGGGACAGACCACGTTTTTGAGCAAGAAGGAAAATAGGGGACAGACCGTTCGCCGTGATCGGTGGTATATCCAGCGGGTTCAAGTCCCGTGAAAGGAGTTGTCCGTACGCCTTTCTAGCACCGGGAAGCGGCGTTCGAGTAATCGGAGGTCGTGAGTTTCCCAGGGCAAAGCAGCAGGCCGCAACGGGTGGAAATTGGGGGCAGACCACGTTTTTGCGCAGTGAAAGTAAGAGGCAAGCGAAATGGACCAAGCTGGGAGTTAGGTGTTTCTTTTAGCGGCGTCAGCGGAGCAATGAGTAGGAAGCTATTTATCCTCCACGGTGCTGCGCCAAGAGTCCTGCTGTTCGGTTAGCAGAAACTCTGGTCTGTCCGTCTTTTGCTTCCGTCGGGGTTTTAAAAAAACCTGAGCGCGGAAACTGTTGTCCATCTCCCTTTATTGATAGTGTGCGGTGATTTCTGATTTGGAGGAGTATATGAGCGAAAGAGAGAAGGATCCAAACTGGAACCCACGCATGCGTAACCAAGGAAATCCGCATGCGCGTAGGGATACGCGCCAAGTTTCGGGCGCCGCCAGTGTCATGCCGGCCCAAGGAAAATCAGTGCCTTCACCAAGGTTCTTTGGGGCGAGATATCTACTAGGTGCGCCGACTCGGCCCAGTTCAATTGTCTGGGATAATGGATTTCTCGACAAATTCAAACCACGAAAGCCGACGCCAGCGGATCTCAATGCATTGGTTATATGGCAGATAAAGCTCGATGTTGCGGAGAATTTCAGGCTTGATCTGAAGGATGCCTGCGAAGCTTATCGACATTTTCTTTTTGGCGCCGGGCAACAGCGAACATTCTCCTACGAGTCTTATGTTATGAACGATAAATCCGGGGAGACAACCGTTGCCAACGCAATGCTTGATATTCAGGATGGTGTGGAGGTCATCTGGGAGAGCGACAAGTCCGTCAAGCAGTTCAGCCTGACGGGTGGTCCAATATCTTGTGGAGCCACTGGGTTATTTCCTTATCCTGAAACCGAAAACTGGCAGAAAGCAATTGGTGGGCATGTCATATGGCTCAGCGGGGACGCTAAGGTGGTCGAAAAAACTGGCCGGATGTGGTTGCGCCTGAATATGGTCCTGCATGCCGAAGATCGGTACAATTTTAACCCTGGAGCACAGGATATAGTGACCGGAATACCAGACAGTGACAACGGAATTTTCGAGATTACTGGACTAGCCAAGCAATATACGCAAACGGCAGAACTTCGGAGAATTGTTGAATGGCAATATGGAACATTGGATACAGGAAGCACGTCGACCGCGAGTATCCCAAGACGATAGTAGCCAATAGTCAGGTTACTATCCCTGATGGAAAGCCGATGGTTGCACGTAAGGGCTTGGTCTACGCCCTGCTGCTCTTGATTTGGGTTATCTTCGTGTTTGGCTGTAACCGCAACTCGACAAATGAGGAGCAGATGAGTGCCATGAATAGCGATCTCAACGAATTGAAGAAACTGATTCATTTACCAGGCGATGTGAAACGCTGCGAGTGGCAGACTGGAAGCCTCGCATCTCATGGCGGTGACTGGTGGCTTGCCGCAGTTCTTGAAGTGGATATTCAAGATATCCCTGAATTTCTTCAAGGCACTGGGTCAAAGGAAGCTTTCCAGACTGTACCTGGTTTGAAGCTGACGTCGTCCTTTGCCGCGCTGAAGTCCTTCGCGGGGGTAGAGCCGACACAGCGGGATCCGCTCATGCTTATCACGGAGACCTATGGCGTGGAGCCCTATTTGAAGTCACCGCTGCTAAATGGAAGAGCGATTAGGCTGTCCACCAACCAGATCTTGGTCCTTCTTTGGACGAATTAGCCAATAATGGGAAATCCACCGAGTCTGCCGGGACAGACCACGTTTTGTTTGTCAGCGGAAGTAGGGAGTGAACGAAGGAGACGACCGGAAAGGAACATAGGGGCAGACCACGGCTTTGAAAAGCGCGGCAAACGCGGCCTATCGCGCGTTTTTGCTTGACGCGTCGGCGCCGTGGTGTGGGAGGGGATCCGTGAGGGTTTTCCCTCTCCCGACTGGACTATGGCACCAGACCTTGCAGTTTTCTTAGGAGAGAGACATGGGTTATCATGGTGAAGTTCTTGATCAATGTGGATTGATTGACATTGATTGCTCTCAGAGTGCTGTAGTCGCTGTGAGCGGAGATGGGCCAAATGTTTGTGGACATCTTCTTCTCTATACAGGGCCTTCTCG
>Ga0058869_1524584_pt1 | contig 10352 bp, 9 predicted proteins | sample TNRReaAaerobiRNA_FD_61086 | JGI IMG/M metagenome (GOLD analysis project Ga0058869, IMG submission 61086) | Wastewater treatment Type I Accumulibacter community from EBPR Bioreactor in Madison, WI, USA - TNR Reactor, Time I- 292min-Aaerobic_... | ecosystem: Engineered > Bioreactor > EBPR >...
CGTCCCACTTGGGCTGGTGTCTCCAGCCGCACCCGTCAGGCAGGACGGTGGCGGTGCGCGCGCCTCTGAACGAACCGAGCCGCTATTGCCGTTCGATGGCTTCCTTGGGATGCGACGGCGAGCAGCCAGCAGGCGCTTTGGCGAGCAATCGATTGATTGGCCGCGGTCATGCACGGGACTGATCGCCGCATCAGAACCGGATGTAGATAGGCGATTGCGGCGGACCCCAACCGGCTGTTCTCAGCCACACCTTCCGCAAATTCGAGCATGGACACCTCCATGGCCGTTTTCGGGCCGGTCTTGGTTGTCCACTCTCCATCTACGTAGACGTGACATGTGGCGCAGGCACTGGCGCCGCCGCAGTCGGCGTCGATGCCGGGAATGCTGTTCTTCACGGCGCCCTCCATGACTGACAGCCCAAGCTTCACGTCCACGACGTGCTCGACCCCGTCATGCTCACAATATGTGATCTTGGCCACTTGCTTGTCTCCAGTTGCTGGCTCGCGACGATAATTCTTCCGGGAGGCGTCTTGGCACGCCGCCCAGTAGGTGTGGGTCAACGCGACGCGGGGGCTTCCCTAGCGTGGCTTGCAGTCCGCTTTTTGCTGAGGGGCGCGCTTCAGGAACGAGTGGGGATTACAACCAGCATGGACGAGTAACCCCGGATCAAGACCGAGGGCACGCGCTGCGGCTCCTCAAGCACCCTGATCTCGGGGAAACGAGGCAGGATTTCTTCCCAGAGAATTCGCAACTGCAGCTCCGCCAGGCGATTGCCAACGCACCGGTGGATGCCGAACCCGAACGACAGATGGTTGCGAGGCCGCTCGCGGTCGATGATGTAGGCGTCTGGATTCTCGATTACCGTCTCGTCCCGATTGCCCGAGGCATACCAGATAAGCACCTTGTCACCCTTCTTGATGAGCTTGCCGCCAATCTCGAAATCTCGGGTGGCGGTGCGCCTCATGTTCGAGAGCGGTGTCTGCCAGCGGATGGTCTCCGAAACCATGGAGGGGATCAGGTCTGGGTTCGCCTGCAGCTTCCGTAGCTGCTGGGGGTTCTGGTTCATCGCCAGGATCGAACCGGTCATCGTATTTCGGGTAGTGTCATTGCCGCCGATGATCAACAGGAGCAGGTTTCCGAGGTACTCCATGCGGTCCATGTTTCGGGTGGCCTCACCGTGGGCCAGCATGGAGATCAGATCGCCCTTGGGCGGGGCGTTGACCCGCTCGTTCCAGAGCCGCGTGAAATAGTCCACGCAACCGAACAACTCCATTCTACGCTCGGTCTCATAATCTTCCGTAACGAACAGGCCCGATTCAGGTCCTGCGGTGGCGATGTCCGACCAACGGGTCAGCTTGCGCCGTTCATCCCAGGGGAAGTCGAACAGGGTCGCCAGCATCTGGGTGGTGAGTTCGATGGAGACCCGATCGACCCAGTCGAAGGGCTCGCCGATCGGCAGTTCGTCCAGGGTTTTGCTGATGCGGCTGCGGATCAACGGCTCCATCAGGTGGAGGTTGGCCGGCGAGACGATCGGGCTGACAGTCTTGCGCTGGACGTCGTGCTTGGGCGGATCCATCGCGATGAACATCGGAAGCGTGAAGTCTTCCTTTGGGTCGAAGATCGTGATCGATGGTTCCGACGAAAACACCTCGTGATTGATATCGATCGCCATGATGTCGGCGTACTTGGTAATGGACCAGAAGGCGCCATCCGGGTGATGATGCGCCGGGTGAAGATGCACTGGGTCCTCCTTGCGCAACCGCTCGAAATATGGCCACACCGTATCGGTGCGCCAGAGCTCGGTGTCGGCGAGGTTGATGTCCTCCAACGGCAGTGCGTAAGCTTTTGCGCTGGCCTCGGCCCTCAGATCGATCGAACCATCGCTCATCGGATTCTCCATTGCTCGTTCACCCGTCGGTCAAGCCGACGCATGAGCTGTTGTCACGCTAAGCTCAAACCCCTCGTAGCCGTTGGCTGCGCTCGCCTGGCACATCTGTAGGTACATCGGCACGCCGCCGGGATAATTGAGCAATTCCCGTGGTTTGCCGGGTATATTGGCGCCCATGTACCAGGAGTCAGCCAAGGGAAAGAGCGTCATGGCGCCGACTGCCTCGACATGGTCCTTCCACGCCTGTTCAGCGGTGGGGGTCGCCTCGAACCGGCTGACGCCTGCGTCGCGCATTTGTTTCAGGAATTCGACCACCCAGTCGCCCTGCAACTCGGCGCAGGTGGGGCCGTTGCAGAAGGCCGAGGGGCTTTGGGGGCCGTAGAGAAACAGCAGGTTGGGGAAGCCCGCGCTCGCCATGCCCAGATGGGTCCGCGCGCCCTGCGCCCACTTGTCCTTAAGTGTGAGCCCTTCGACGCTGCGGATGTCGATCTGCGTCAGTCCGCCGGTGACCGCATCGAAGCCGGTGGCCAGGACCAGGATGTCGAGGTCGTAATCGCCGCCAGCCGTCCTCACGCCGCTTGGGGTGATCTCCAGGATCGGAGTCGCCTTCAGATCCACCAAGCGCACATTGTCCTGGTTGAAGACGTCGTAGTAGGTCTGCTCTAGGGAGGGGCGCTTGACCCCGAAGGGGTGCGGCGGCTCCCTGGGCGCCAGCTGCTCCGCCAGCTTCGGATCCTGGATGCGCGCCTGCACCTTTTCGCGCCAGAAGTCGTAAGCTGTGCGATTGGCCTCCAGGTTCATCATCACGTCGTAGAAGGTCGAGGCCCAGAAGCTGAAACCACCCGCTGCCCAGCTCGCCTCATAGATGGCCCTCCGCTCCTCTGGAGAGACTTCGAGCGCAGACTGCCCGCTCGCGTGGAAGTCGAAGCCACCGAAGCTCTCTCGCCGCCGTGCGAACCGCGCGGGGTAATCCCGTTTCATCTCGACCTGGGTCGCTTCGTCCAGCACGCATTGCTGCATCGCCAGCGCCAGAATCGGTGTGCGCTGGAAGACCGTCAGCTCGGCGGCCACGGCCGCGGCTTCCTGCACCACCTGCACGCCGCTGGCGCCGGTGCCGATCACTCCAACGCGCTTATCCGTCATGTCGAGCCCATCCTGCGGCCACCATGCGGTGTGGTGTTTCGCACCTGTGAACCGGTCCAGTCCCGGGATTTCTGGAACGTAGGGCTTGGCGGCGAAACCCGTGCATAGCACCAGGGTTTTCGCGCGTACGGCCCCGCCATCCTGGGTCGTCACCATCCACTGGTTACGGTCGGGGTCGAACTCGGCGCCTTCGACGCGGGTGTTGAAACGGATGTCCCGGCTCAGATCGAGCTTTTGATCGACGTAGCGAAAATAGCCGCGCAGCTCCTCCCAGCCGGGAAACCGCTCCGTCCAGTTCCAGTCGCGCCAGAGATCCTCGCTGGAGAACTCGTACATCGGCACGTGGGTGTCGACCCGGGCCCCAGGATAGCAGTTCCAATACCAGATGCCGCCCAGGTCGGCGCCGGCCTCGAAAATGCGCACCGTGAATCCCAGTTGGCGCAGGCGGTGGAGCTGATAAAGGCCAGTGAAGCCGGCCCCGACCACAAGGACATCCAGTTCCTCGATCGGTTGGGTTTCTGGTAGGGCGGCGGGTTGGGTGTTCATGATCTCACGCCAGTCCTAAATCTCTGCGAGCGAACTCGGTGACTGTCTTGTAATCCGCCTTGCCGTTCGAAGCCCGCAACGGGACGTTGCTCACGAGGATGCGCTTGGGGGTCTTGTAGCCGGCTAGGCTGGCGCGCACGTGCCGGCGCACATCATCCTCGTCGAATGCGCCGCCACTCGCCAGCACCACCACGCCCGTGACGGCCTGGCCCCACTTGTTGTCGGGCACGCCGACCACGAGCGCATCCTCGATGTCCGGGTGGGTCTTCAGCGCTTCCTCGACTTCCTCGGGATAAACCTTCTCGCCAGCGGTGTTGATGCAAGCGCTGCCCCGTCCCAGCAGCGTCATGGCCCCATCGGCTTCCACCGTGCACCAGTCTCCCGGGATCGAGTAGCGCTGCCCCCCGATGGTGCGAAACGTCTTGGCGGTTTTTTCCGGATCCTTGTAGTAGCCCAGCGGTATCGGGCCGCCGATGGCGATGATCCCGGCCTTGCCGCTGCCGGGCTCCACAAGGTTCTCGTCCTCGTCAAAGACCTTGCACCGGGGGCCGATCTGGAACGTCGCGGTCCTGACCTCACCGTCCTTGGTCATGGCCGAGGAGCCGAAGCCGAGCGCCTCTGAAGCGCCGAAGGAATCCATTAGCACGGCTTGCGAAATATGGCGCAGCAGACCCGCCTTGACCTCGCGGCTCCACATCACGCCGGAGGAGACAATTGAGACGAGGCTCGACGCGTCAAAGCGGCCCGGGTTCGCGTCGAGGGCCTGCAGCATCGGCTTGGCGAAGGCATCCCCGACGATAGCGATCGATTGCACCCGGTGGCGGGCGACGACCGACCAAAGTTCGTCGGCGTCGAACGACGGGTTCTCAAGGGTGACCACGCAGCCGCCGTTCATCATGCATCCGATCGCGGTGATGAGACCGGTTCCGTGCATCATCGGGCAGGCTGGAAGGGTTCGGCTTCCTGGACCGGCGGCGCGAACGAAGTCGAGATGGGCGTCGAGGGTTTCCGGCGCTGGCCCGAGCCGCCGCACCGCGTCGAGCTGGGCCTCACGCATGTCCTCATGGCGCCACATGACCCCCTTGGGCATGCCCGTCGTACCGCCCGTATAGATGAACAGAAGGTCGTCTGGAGACCGCTCGATCCCTAAGGCCGCGCCCTCGCCGGTCGCGGCCAGGTCTTCATATCGCTCCGAGAAGGGCGCCGGCGGATCGTCATCGCCGATCTCAATGAACGTGGCGACCTTGGACAGCCGATCCTTCAGCTGGAGCACTGTGTCGCGAAACTCGGAGCCGTAGATGACGGTCTGCGCATCCGAGTCGTCGAAGATGTAGAACACCTCGTCGGGCTTGTAGCGATAGTTGACGTTCACGTGCGTCAGCCGGCCTTTGAAGCAGGCGGCCAGCGCCTCGCCATACTCCGGGCGGTTGCGCATATAGAACGCCACCTTGTCGCCGGCCTTCGCGCCGCGAGCCAGGATTGCGCGCGCCAAGTTGTTCGACCGACGCGACGTCTCACCCCAGGTGATCGTCCGATCCCCATGAATGAAAGCCGGCGCGTCCGGCGGAAGGGCCTTCGGGAGCGCGTCGAGGATGTCGCCGAAATTCCAGGTCATGAGCATACTTCCTAAGCGGCGATCCAGCCCTGCAGGCGGGCAGCTTCGTTGCGCACGAGTTCTGGCCCACCGAGCAACTGCCGATCGAGGCCGATACGCTTGAACCAGAAGTGCAGCCCAGCGAGGTCGGTGAAGCCCATGCCCCCGTGCACCTCTGTCGAAGTGCGTGCGACGAACCGGCCGACCTCGGAAAGATGCGACTTGGCATGGCATGCCATCAGGGAGGCCTCGTCCGGCGCATGGTCAAAAGCGTGCGCCGCGTACCAGACCAGCGAACGGCAGGGCTCCAGCGCTGCCGCCATCTCGGCGCACATGTGCTTGACCGCCTGGAAGGACCCGATTGGCCGGCCAAACTGCACGCGCGTACCAGCGTAGGCCACGGCCTGTTCGATCATCGCCGTGCCGGCGCCCAGGATGTCGGCGGCCAGCATGATGCGCCCGGCGTCGATGATCCGTCGGGTCGTCTCGATTCCGCCGCCGGGCAACGGATCGGCCTTGACTCCCGTCAGTCGAAGCTCTCCGACCGACCGGGTCTTGTCGATGGTCGTCAACGGGATCTGCGTGAGACCGGCCGCGTCGGCTACGACCAGGTGCAATGCGCCGGTAGTGTCCGCTACCACGAACAGGTCGGCATCTGCAGCGTCAAGCACGAACAACGCGGTCCCGTCTAGACGCCCATCCCTGGCGGCGACTCCGGCCCCGTCCCGGCGCTCCACGGACTGGCTTATCGCGACGGCCGCAGTCGCTTCCCCGCTCGCCAGCTTGGGCAACCAAGCAAGACGTTGGGCGTCCGATCCGCCGAGCATGATCGCCAGGGGCGCCATCACATGGGCGGCCGCGAAATGCACCGGCGCGACGCCATGGCCGAGCGCTTCCGCGATGAGTGCGGCCTCCAGCAGGCCAAGGCCCATTCCGCCGAATTCCGCGGGGATGACGACCCCCGGCACGCCGAGATCCGCCAGGCCCGCCGCGACATCTGGGCTGTAGGGCTTGGCGGCGGTGGCGATATCCCGCACATGCCGCAGCGGGGACTGTTCCGCGAGATAGCGGGCCACGGCATCCTGCAGCATGCGCTGCTCGCTCGAAAGACCGAACTCCATCAGACGCGGCTCCCTTCCTGGGCGAGCTTTGGCTCCCGCGGCATGCCTAGACCCCGCTCCGCGATGATATTCTTCTGGATCTGGGCGGTGCCCCCGCCGATGATCAGGCCGAGCTGGAACATGTAGGCCTGCTGCCAGGCGCCGTGGGCGCGCAGATGCGGGCTACCGTCGTAGAGCACCCCGAGCTCGCCAAGGGCGTCGATGGCCAAGGCCGAAATCTGATGGGCCAGCTCGCAGGCCTGCAGCTTGACGATCAGCCGCGCGAGCCCCGCGTCGCCGCCGTTGGCCGAGGCGCTAAGGACGCGGAGCCCATTGAACTTCATCGCCGCGAGTTCCGCCTGCAGCCGCAGCAGACGATCCCGTAGGATCGGGTTGTCCATGATCCGGCTGTCGCCGGCCGTCTCGTTCCGCATCAGCTCCGCCAACGCAAGGAAGCGGCTTTCGAGCTGGCCCGGGTCCCCCAGCATTCCGCGTTCGTGCTTGAGGGTGGCGTTGGCGACGAACCAGCCCTGCCCGCGCTTTCCCACGATCTGGGACTTCGGGACGCGCACGTCGGTGAAGAAGGTCTCGTTGAACTCGGCGTGGCCGGTCATGGTCACCAGGGGCCGGACCTCGATCCCCGGCGTCTTCATCGAAAAGATCAGGTAGCTGATCCCGTCATGCTTGGCCTTGTCCGGTTCGGTGCGCACGAGACAGAAGATCATGTCGGCCTCGCGGGCCGTGCTGGTCCAGATCTTCTGGCCGTTGATGACGAAGTCATCGCCATCCTCCGTTGCGCGCGTCTGGAGGCTGGCGAGGTCCGACCCCGACCCAGGTTCGGAATATCCCTGACACCAGATCACTTCGCCGCGAATGGTCGGCCCGATCCATTGCCGTTTCTGCTCTTCCGTGCCGAGTTCCAGGAGGGTTGGAACCAGCATGGAAATGCCCTGGCTCTGCAGCCCAGGCGGCACGCTGGCTCGGGCGAATTCCTCGCCGATGATGCGGGATTTCAGGATGTCAGGCGCGGCCCCATATCCCCCATACTCCTTCGGGATGGTCCGCGCGGCGTAACCATGGGCGATCAACAGTTTCTGCCAGGCCACAGCCTCCGCGGAGGGTCGCTGCGCCGCCCCGCCGCCCTTGGGCGCGGCGTGCCGATGGGCATTGAGGAAGTCGAGCACTTCGCGCCGGAAGGCCTGATGTTCGGGGCTATATGTCAGATCCATCGGCCTATCCTTCCACGAGGGCGCCAGCGCTTGAACGGGTCGCAACTCATGGCGCCACCTGTTCAGACGGCTGGAAGCAAGGCAGCTGGAAGCCGTCTCCAATCTCTCGGAAGATCAGTTCGACGCGGATGCCCAGTTGCAGGGCGTTGCGGTCGCAGTTCAGCAACCGGCTCGCCATCCGCACGCCTTCGTCGAGCTCCACCAGCGCGGCGACATAGGGGATTTCCCCGGCGAAGGCGGGGTGAAGCGCCTGATGGGTGACGGTCCAAGAGTAAAGGCTGCCGGTCCCGCGGACTGGCGCCCAGGCGAAATCTGGAGACCCGCACCGCGCGCACATGTAGCGCGGCAGGAACCGCCAGGCGCCGCAGTCCGAACAACGCTGGAAGCGCAGGCGTCCATCCTGGCATTGACGCCAAAAGGCGTCGTCCATGGGATCTTGGGTCCTGGGAAGCGGCGCGGGAATGGTGGGGGGTTGCATGGGGGTCAGGTCCTCAAGATCGCCAGACTGCCGTCGCCGAGATCGCCCCATCCGGTGACCAGACCAATTCTGGCGCCTGGCACCTGGCGCGCGCCGGCGTCGCCGCGAAGCTGGCGCACCGCTTCCAGCACGTGGTTGAGGCCCCAGACGTGGGCCTCGCTGAGCAGACCGCCGTGGGTGTTCAGCGGATAGCGACCGCCGAGTTGGATCTGGCCGTCTTTCACAAAGTCGTAGATGCCGCCGGGCGCGCTGAACCCCAGCGCCTCCAGTTGCAGCAGCACGACATAGGTGAAGCAGTCGTAGACCTGCAGGAAGTCCATGTCGCGGGCGGTGACGCCGGCCATCTCGAAGGCTCGAGGCGCAGCGTAGGACAGGCCGATTTTGAGCATATCGGGCCGAGAGGGAATGTCATCTGCCGGATAGGGGTGGCCTTCGGCGGCGCCGGCGATCAGCACGGGCCGGTGCGGCATGTCGCGGGCCCGCTCGGCGCTGGTCACCACAACCGCGCAGGCGCCGTCCGTCTCCAGGCAACAGTCGTACAGACGGAAGGGCTCGGAGATCCACCGCGCGCCGAGGTAGGCGTCCATGTCCAGAGGCTGGCCATAGGTCACAGCCCTTGGGTTCAGCTGGGCGTGGGCCCGGCAGGCCAAAGCCACCTCGCCCATCGCCTCGTCAGGCACGCCGTAGAGGTGCTTATGGCGCATGGCGATCCAGGAATACATCTGCGCCGGCATCATCACGCCGTACGGCATGTAGAAGCCCTGGATCGTGCGGGTTAGTGTATTCATATTCATCGCCCGCTGTGGCGGCCGACCAGGCTTCGGACGCAGCGCGGAGTAGCCATTCCAGCCCAGCACCACGAGAACGTTGTCGGCGACGCCGGCGGCGACGGCTGTCGCGGCGTTCTGCAGGGCCGTGGTGGGGCTCGCTCCGCCCATGTGGACCGTCGAGGCATAGCGGAGGACATCGACGCCCAGGTTCGCCGCCAACTCCTCGGAGGTGGTGTAGATCGGCGGCGGCACCATGCCGTCGATCTGCGAGGCCTTGAGCCCCGCGTCGGCGATGGCCTTGCGGGCCGCCTCCAGCATCAGGTCCACGGCGGTGCGCTCCGAGCCCTTGACGTACTCGGTCTCTCCAATGCCAACGATGGCGGCCTTGTCGCTAAAACTCACGGCTCGTCCTGCCTTTCAATCCTCGGCGAAGCTTTACGACCTGAAGACTGGCGCACTAGGCGGGCGGGATCAGGCATGAGTGGATGGATTCATCTCCGGGCACCTGGCGCGCGAGCGTCCGGATGGCCAGCTCCGCGTCCTCCAACGCGAAGTCGTGAGTGTGCATCAGTTCAAGTGGCAGCGACCGCGCCTCGATCAGGTCGATGGCCTTGCGGTATCCAGACGAGGTCACGCCGATCGCCCCCTTGATGGTGATTTCCTTGAAGACGATCAGGTCGGAGACAAAGTCCGGTATGGGCTTGAACCCTTTCACCCCGGCCAAGACGATCGTCCCGCCGGCGCGCACATAGCTCAGGGCCTCGCGTACCGGGTCGGTGGCGTAGGACGTCACCTCTACGACCACGTCAGCGCCCCGGCCGCCGGTCAGTTCTTTGATGCGTTCGACGGCGTTCTCGTTCTGAACGTCGATTGTGTGATGCGCCCCGAAGGTCCGGGCGAGGTCGAGTTTCCGCGCATCTGCGGCCATGCCTGTGACGATGATCTTCCCCGCCCCCGCCTGCCGCGCGGCGATGACGCTGGCCAGACCGCGCTGGCCCGGTCCCAGGATGACGATCGTGTCGCCGACCTGGGTCTGAGGGATCTCCACCGCCCAACGAAAGCCCGCCCCGAGTGGGTTGAACATGACCGCGAGCTCGGGCCGCAGGGTCTTGTCCATCTTGTGAACGATCGTATTGGGCGCGAGGTACATGTACTGAGCGTAGGCGCCCCACAGCCCCGGCATGTTCGACAGCGGGATGTACGAGTAGATTTGCCGGTCCCCGCACAGATGGTAGCGACCGCCGAGGCAGGTGTCGCAGCTGTGGCACGACAGCATGGTCTCGACGGCGACCCGATCACCGACATCAACGCCCCAGCGGCGTGCGGCCTTGTCGCCGATCGCCTCGATGATCCCTACGGGCTCGTGCCCCGGGATCACCGGCATCGGCGTCTTCAGAACCCCCTCGAATTGCTCGTAATCGCTGCCGCAGATGCCGCACGCCTCGATCCGTAGGATCGCGCTGTCGGCTTCGATATCGGGGATGGGCAGCTCCCGCATTTCAAGCGTACGCGGCGCCGTCTGAACCATCGCAAACGTCTTGGCAGGAATCACGGCTTTGGCCTCCAGCTACCTACATCGCAGAGTAACACATATATGTGGCTCG
>Ga0058869_1040789_pt1 | contig 10274 bp, 18 predicted proteins | sample TNRReaAaerobiRNA_FD_61086 | JGI IMG/M metagenome (GOLD analysis project Ga0058869, IMG submission 61086) | Wastewater treatment Type I Accumulibacter community from EBPR Bioreactor in Madison, WI, USA - TNR Reactor, Time I- 292min-Aaerobic_... | ecosystem: Engineered > Bioreactor > EBPR >...
GGAGGGGTTCCCGAGCGGTCAAAGGGATCAGACTGTAAATCTGACGGCTCTGCCTTCGAAGGTTCGAATCCTTCCCCCTCCACCAGTAAATAAAATATGCGATGAAGAAAGTCGGGCGATGGAGCCGGCATGCGCGGGGCGTGGCCGATGGCGGGTGTAGCTCAATGGTAGAGCAGAAGCCTTCCAAGCTTAAGACGAGGGTTCGATTCCCTTCACCCGCTCCAGCCGTAGTTGGTCGAAGCATTGCAGCAAGGGCGAGCCCATGTAGCTCAGTGGCAGAGCACTCCCTTGGTAAGGGAGAGGTCGCGCGTTCAATCCGCGCCATGGGCACCATTCCTGGCGGTCAGTCAGGTCAATAGCATTCCCGGTTGGTCGGGTCAGTTGGGGTTCAGGTCAGACGATGGCAAAGGGAAAATTTGAGCGGACGAAGCCGCACGTGAACGTAGGGACGATAGGTCACGTGGATCACGGCAAGACGACGTTGACGGCGGCGATCACGACGATACTGGCGAGCAAGTTTGGTGGGGAGGCGAAGGCCTACGACCAGATTGACGCGGCGCCGGAAGAGAAGGCGCGTGGCATCACCATCAACACCGCGCACGTCGAATACGAGACGGCCAACCGGCACTACGCGCACGTTGACTGCCCGGGGCATGCCGACTACGTCAAGAACATGATCACCGGAGCGGCGCAGATGGATGGCGCCATCCTCGTCGTCTCGGCGGCGGACGGGCCCATGCCGCAGACGCGGGAACACATCCTGCTTGCACGGCAAGTGGGTGTGCCCTACATCGTCGTGTTTCTCAATAAGTGCGACATGGTGGACGACGCCGAGCTGCTCGAGCTGGTCGAAATGGAAGTGCGCGAGCTGCTCGCCAAATACGAATTTCCTGGAGACGACATCCCGATCATCAAAGGCTCGGCACTCAAGGCCATCGAAGGTGACAAAGGCGAGCTGGGCGAGCAGGCCATCATGAGTCTCGCCGCTGCGCTCGACAGCTACATCCCGACCCCCGAACGAGCCATCGACCAACCCTTTCTGATGCCGATCGAAGACGTCTTCTCCATCTCCGGTCGCGGCACCGTCGTCACCGGTCGGGTAGAACGTGGCATCGTCAAGGTCGGCGAAGAAATCGAAATCATCGGCATACGTGCGACCCAGAAGACCATCGTCACCGGCGTCGAGATGTTCCGCAAGCTGCTCGATCAGGGGCAAGCGGGAGACAACATCGGCGCGCTGCTGCGCGGAGTCAAGCGCGAAGACGTCGAGCGCGGTCAAGTGCTCGCCAAGCCTGGGAGCATCACCCCGCACACGCACTTCAACGCCGAAGTCTATGTGCTGTCGAAAGACGAGGGTGGTCGTCACACCCCGTTCTTCAACGGCTACCGGCCGCAGTTCTACTTCCGCACGACGGACGTCACCGGCTCGGTGGAACTGCCGGCGGGGACCGAAATGGTCATGCCGGGCGACAACGTTGCGGTGACGGTCAGGCTGATCGCGCCGATCGCGATGGAGGAAGGGTTGCGCTTCGCCATCCGCGAAGGTGGCCGCACCGTCGGCGCCGGCGTAGTCAGCAAGGTGATCGAGTGATGAGTACAGCAACTGCACAACGCTCCGGACAACGGATTCGCATTCGGCTGAAGGCGTTCGACTATCGTCTGATCGATCAGTCGGCGCTCGAGATAGTCGATACTGCCAAGCGGACCGGGGCCGTGGTCAGGGGACCGGTACCCCTGCCCACGCGGATCGAGCGATTTGACTTGTTGCGGTCTCCGCATGTGAACAAGACGTCTCGCGACCAGTTCGAAATTCGCACGCATCTGCGCTTGATGGACATCGTCGACCCGACCGACAAGACGGTGGACGCGCTGATGAAGCTCGATTTGCCCGCGGGCGTGGACGTCGAGATCAAGCTGCAGTGAGCGATGGGTCAGGACTAGGCGTTTTGGGGCATCGGCAGTAGGTACGACGGTGTAGTGAACGGCGCTCAGGATCAATCGAAATCCAGGGCGATACATATTAAATTACGGGGAAGCAAGCATGACTCTCGGCCTTGTCGGACGCAAGGTGGGCATGACGCGCATATTTACCGACGATGGTGTTTCCATCCCGGTGACTGTTCTGGACGTCTCGAACAACCGCGTCACACAAATCAAAACGGTGGCGGCGGATGGTTATTCGGCCATCCAGGTCACATTCGGCCAGCGGCGTCCTAGTCGCGTTACCAAGGCTGTCGCGGGACATCTGGCGAAAGCGGGGGTCGAGTCTGGCCACGTGTTTCGCGAGTTTCGCGTCGAGCCCGATATACTCGATCGGTTCAAAGCCGGCGATGTGCTTCCTGCCGGACTGTTCGCTATCGGACAGAAGGTTGATGTCAGCGGTATCTCGATAGGGAAAGGTTTTGCTGGCGTCATCAAACGACACAATTTCGGCTCAAATCGGGCGTCCCACGGCAACTCGGTTTCGCACAACAAGCCCGGATCGATCTCCATGGCACAGGACCCGGGGCGTGTTTTCCCCGGGAAGAAGCTCCCGGGCCATCTGGGCAACGTGAAGCGTACCGTCCAGAACCTCGAAGTGGTACGGATCGACGAATCAAGGCAACTGCTCTTGGTGAAGGGCGCCGTACCCGGAGCACGCGGTGGCGATGTCGTGGTGTGTCCAGCGGTCAAATCCGCTGCTTGATGGGGTTCGGAATGGAGCTCAATGTAATCGACGATCAGGGCGCTGTATCGACAACGGTCCAGGTTTCGGATCGCCTGTTTGGCCGCGACTATAACGAGGCGCTGGTACATCAGGTCGTGGTGGGATATCAGGCCAACGCACGCTTGGGAACTCGAGCACAGAAGGATCGCGCTGAGGTCAGGCATTCGACGAAGAAACCTTGGCGGCAGAAAGGCACTGGTCGCGCGCGCGCTGGCATGACCTCGAGTCCGATTTGGCGAGGGGGCGGGAAGATATTCCCTAACTCGCCCGACGAAAATTTTTCGCACAAGATAAACCGAAAGATGTATCGCGCCGGCATGGCATCGATACTGTCGCGACTCGCTCGCGAGGAGCGGTTGGTGGTAGTAGAGGGGTTTTCGGTGGCGGCACCGAAAACTAAGCTACTGGCGCAGAAGCTGAAGGACATGGGCATCGACCGTTCCGTCATGGTCATCACGGATGAGTTTGACGAGAATCTTCATTTGTCGTCGCGCAACCTCAAGGGTGTGCTCGTGCTGAACGTCGCGCACGCGGATCCGGTCGCGCTCGTGCATTTCGACAAGGTCTTGGTCACGAAAGCGGCCGTGGCGCGCATGGAGGAGCTCTGGGTATGAAGCCGCGTTTCACTGAAGAGCGACTCTTGCAGGTCTTGCTCGCGCCGCAGATTTCGGAGAAGGCGACCTTTGTCGCCGACAAGCATAACCAGGTCATTTTCAGGGTGGCGCCCGATGCGACCAAGCCGGAAATCAAGGCAGCGGTGGAATTGATTTTCGGACGAAAGGACAAGCCCATTGAAGTGTTGAGCGTGACGGTTTCCAACACACACGCGAAGATCAAGCGTCGCGGGCGTATTCCAGGCCGTCGGTCCGGGTGGAAGAAGGCGTTTGTTCGGCTCGCCCCAGATCAGGAACTGAACTTTGCTGAAGGAGGCTCACTGTAATGGCGCTCGTCAAGGTTAAGCCGACTTCTGCGGGACGTCGTGCGGTCGTCAAGGTCGTTCACGCGAAGCTCCACAAAGGACGGCCACATGCGCCGCTGGTGTCGAGCAAGGCAAAGCACGCGGGACGGAACGTGCATGGCCATATTACGACCCGGCATCAGGGCGGGGGCCATAAGCAACTATATCGGCAAATCGACTTCAGGCGTCAGAAGGATGGTATTCCGGCCAAGGTAGAACGCATCGAGTACGACCCGAACCGGAGCGCACATATTGCGCTGCTCTGCTATGCGGATGGGGAGCGTCGGTACATCATTGCGACGCGCGGAATGGAGGTGGGTCAGCAGGTCGTGTCCGGACCCGGGGCTCCGATCAAAGCCGGCAACGCGCTGCCGATCCGTAACATCCCGGTGGGCACTACGGTCCATTGCGTTGAAATGATTCCCGGAAAAGGTGCGCAGCTAGCGCGGTCGGCGGGCGGGTCCGTTCAGTTGCTGGCGCGCGATGGCAGCTATGCTCAGCTGCGTCTGCGTTCGGGCGAGATTCGTCGCGTTCATGTCGAATGCAGAGCGACCGTCGGCGAAGTCGGTAACGAGGAGCACAATCTTCGCTCCATCGGCAAGGCTGGTGCTCAGCGTTGGCGGGGCATTCGCCCGACCGTTCGCGGCGTTGCGATGAATCCGATCGACCACCCGCACGGTGGTGGGGAAGGGCGAACCGGGGAAGCGCGTACGCCCGTGAGTCCATGGGGTACGCCGACGAAGGGATACCGCACTCGGCGGAACAAGCGCACGAATGGCATGATCGTGCAGCGCCGCTACAAGCGGTAACGGGTAATAGAGAGAAATCATGGCACGTTCCGTTAAGAAGGGTCCGTTCGTGGATGGCCACCTGTTGAAAAAGGTCGACACCGCCCGGACGGGTAACGACAAGCGACCGATCAAGACCTGGTCCAGGCGATCGACCATCATTCCCGAGTTCATCGGGTTGACCATTGCCGTGCATAACGGAAGGCAGCACGTTCCGATATTCATTTCCGAGAACATGGTTGGCCATAAGCTTGGCGAATTTGCGCTGACGCGTACGTTCAAGGGGCACACGGGTGGCAAGAAAGCGGCGATGAAGAGGTGATGATGCAGACCAAGGCGATATTGCGGGGCGTTCGATTGTCGGCGCAAAAGGGTCGACTCGTCGCCGACATGGTGCGAGGCAAGCCCGTGGATCAGGCGCTCAGCATCCTGGCGTTCTGCCCCAAGAAGGGTGCGGGGATCATAAAGAAAATTCTCGAATCGGCCATTGCCAACGCTGAACATAACGATGGCGCGGACATCGACACGCTGAGAGTGGCTGAGATATATGTCGAGAAGGGGATGGTTTTGAAGCGGTTCACCGCGCGGGCAAAGGGACGCGGCAACCGTATCAGCAAGCCGACCTGTCACATCTTCATCACCGTGGGCGACTGAGGAGCATCATGGGACAAAAGATTCATCCGACCGGATTCCGGCTCGCGGTTAATCGCAACTGGTCGTCACGATGGTATGCGAACAGCAAAGATTTCGCGTCGATGCTGATCGAGGACATCAAGGTTCGCGAGTACCTCAAGCGCAAGCTCAACCACGCATCAGTAAGCCGGGTCGTGATCGAGCGCCCTGCCAAGAACGCGAGAATCACAGTGTTCAGCGCAAGGCCGGGCGTCGTGATCGGTAAGAAAGGCGAGGGCATCGAGCTCGTTCGTAGGGAGCTTCAGGGAATCATGGGCGTGCCGGTGCACGTCGGTATTGAAGAAATACGCAAACCCGAGGTCGACGCTCAATTGATCGCCGATTCGATTGCTCAGCAGCTTGAAAAGCGCATCATGTTCCGGCGAGCCATGAAGCGGGCGATGCAGAACGCAATGAGATTGGGTGCCCAAGGCATCAAGATCATGAGCGCAGGGCGGCTGAATGGGATCGAAATCGCGCGAACGGAGTGGTATCGCGAAGGTCGAGTCCCGCTGCATACCCTGCGTGCCAATATCGACTATGGATTTTCCGAAGCTAAGACCACATACGGTGTGATCGGTATCAAGGTCTGGGTATTCAAGGGCGAGCAGGTGGATCGGGGCGATTCGGCTCTGAACCCGGCGGACTCCCAAGGCGAGGCCGAGCCTGCCAGGCGGGCGCGTCGGGCGCCGACCAGGGCAGGTGATGTGTCCGACAGCAAACCCACTCGGCCCGGACAGGGTGCCAGAATTGCCGCGGGCGATACGCCCGGTGTTGCGGCGAAACTTCCCGATGCCGATAAGGGTGCAGTGAAACGAGTACGCAGATCAGGAGCGACGGATGCTACAGCCGGCGAGAAGAAAGTATCGTAAGGAGCAGAAAGGCCGGAACACCGGCCTCGCTACTCGGGGGAATAAGGTTAGCTTTGGGGAGTACGGCCTCAAAGCGACCGGGCGTGGCCGACTGACGGCGCGGCAAATCGAATCCGCGCGTCGAGCGATGACGCGGCATATTAAACGTGGGGGACGAGTCTGGATTCGCATTTTTCCGGACAAACCCATTTCCAAGAAACCCGCGGAGGTCAGGATGGGTAACGGCAAAGGTAGTCCTGAGTACTGGGTCGCCGAAATTCAGCCGGGCAAGGTTCTGTACGAGATGGACGGTGTCGATATCGAACTCGCGCGCGAGGCGTTTGCGCTAGCCGCAGCGAAACTGCCAATCTCCACGACGTTTGTTACACGACATTTGGTGTGAACATGAAGGCTAGCGAACTTCGAACAAAGGGTGTTCCGGATTTACGTCATGAGTTGCTTGAACTGCTTCGCGAGCAATTCTCACTTCGCATGCAGTCGGCGACCCAGCAGTTGGCTAACACGATGCAACTGCGGCGCGTCCGCCGAGATATCGCACGCGTTCGGACCGTGTTGCACCAGAAGGCGACAGGACTATGACTAACGATATGGCTAGCACCACACGTACGCTGGTCGGTAGTGTTGTCAGCGACAAGATGCAAAAGACGGTAACGGTACTCGTGGAGCGTCGGGTAAAGCACCCGCTTTACGGAAAGGTCATGATTCGTTCCAAGCGTTACCATGCACATGTTGAGGGCGAACTTCCGGCGGTTGGCGATACGGTAAAGATCGAGGAATGTCGACCGTTGTCGAAAACCAAGGCGTGGCGCGTCACTGAGGTGATAAAGGCCGCCGCGGGAAGCTAAGAGTTCGGCCTTGCAATTGATGGGGAGTGGAGATAAAATCCGTCCCCTTTTTGGGCAGATCTGTGCTCGAAGTCGTGAAGTTCGCGTCCCGAACGGGATCCAAAACTGCTCCGTACTGCGGAGCAAGTTGGAGGAAACAATGATCCAGATGCAATCCATGTTGTCGGTTGCCGACAATACCGGCGCCCGCACTGTCATGTGCATAAAGGTGCTGGGTGGCTCGAAGCGTCGCTACGCTGGCATTGGCGATGTCATCAAAGTGAGCATTAAGGATGTCACGCCGAGAGGTCGGGTGAAGAAGGGCGAAATCTATAATGCGGTTGTCGTGCGCACGGCGAACGGCGTGCGTCGTCCAGATGGTGCGCGGATTCGGTTCGATGGCAACGCTGCCGTGTTGTTGAACAATAAGCTTGAGCCAATTGGCACCCGAATTTTCGGACCGGTTACGCGCGAGCTGCGTACGGAGCGATTCATGAAAATCGTTTCTCTGGCGCCGGAAGTGCTTTGAGGCGGGATACGGGGAAATTTGTCATGCGGAAATTGCGCAAAGGTGATGAAGTCGTTGTCCTCGTGGGACGTGACCGGGGTCGGCGCGGAACGGTGTTGTCGTGCGTTGGTGAAAGCGTGTTGGTGAGCGGCGTCAACCGGGTCAAGAAACATGTGCGGCCGAACCCGATGCGGGGCGAGGTCGGGGGCATCGTTGAGAAGGACATGCCACTGCCTATTTCCAACGTCGCGTTGTACAACAAGGCAACTGGCAAGGCGGACCGAGTCGGTTTCAGGTTTCTTGAAGACGGGAAAAAAGTGCGGTACTTCAAGTCGACCGGCGAGCTGGTTGATGCTTGACGCGAGCTACGGAAGAGGGGGTTGAGGTATGGCGCGCTTGTTGCAGGATTACCGCGAGATCATCGTCCCGGGGTTGATCGATAAGTTCGGTTACAAATCGGTGATGCAGGTTCCGAGAATAACCAAGATCACGCTGAACATGGGTGTGGGTGAGGCGGTTGGTGACAAGAAGATTCTTGAGCATGCCGTTCAGGATTTGACAAAGATTGCCGGGCAGCGTCCGGTCGTCACCAAAGCGAGAAAGTCGATCGCCGGATTTAAGATCCGCGATGGCTACCCCGTGGGCTGCATGGTCACGCTGCGGGGGCCGCGCATGTATGAGTTTCTGGACCGGTTGATTACCGTGGCGATTCCCCGTATTCGCGATTTTCGCGGCATTTCAGGCAAGGGGTTTGACGGTCGGGGCAACTACAGCATGGGCGTGAAAGAGCAGATCATTTTCCCGGAAATCGAGTACGACAAAATCGATGCCCTGCGGGGATTGAATATTTGTGTGACGACAACGGCCAAATCTGATGCCGAGGCGAGAGCTTTGTTGGAGGCATTCAAATTTCCGTTCCGCAATTGAGGAAACCATGGCGAAACTGGCGTTGATCAATCGTGAAGGCAAGCGGCGCAAGCTTGTCGCTAAGTTCGCGGCGCGGCGAGCGGCGCTCGAGGCCATATTGGCCGATCTTTCTCTTCCAGAGGAGGAGCGCTGGCAGGCGCGCTTGGCGTTGCAAAGATTTCCTAGAAACGCCAATCCTACCCGCCTGCGCAGTCGTTGTGCGATCACGGGACGGCCGAGAGGCGTATTCCGGAAGTTTGGACTATGTCGCAACAAGCTCCGGGAAATCGCGTTTCGCGGCGAAGTGCCTGGTATGACGAAGTCCAGCTGGTAGAGGTATCCCATGAGTATGAGTGATCCCATTGCCGACATGTTGACGCGGATCCGCAATGCGCAGATGGCGCGCAAGAACTCGGTCAGCATGCCGTCGTCGAAGCTCAAGGTAGCCATTGCTACAGTGCTCAAGGATGAAGGTTATATCGACGAGTTCGGTGTGGTTGCTGAGGATGATGGAAAAAAGCTGCGCCTCGACATCGGCTTGCGATATTACGCGGGTCAGCCCGTCATTGAGCACATAGAGCGTGTCAGTCGGCCGGGCTTGCGCGTGTATAAGAGCAGCGCAGACTTGCCCAGAGTAAAAAATGGCCTGGGCGTCGCGATCGTATCGACCCCGAAGGGTGTGATGACCGACCGGAAAGCGCGATCGGTCAATGTGGGCGGCGAAATCATCTGTCTGGTGGCGTAGGAGCGAATCGTGTCCAGAGTCGGAAAGAGCCCGGTAGCTCTGCCAGCCGGCGTCAGTGTGGCCTTGACTGACGAGCAGATCAGCATTGAGGGGCCATTGGGCCAGCTGGTTCAACGCTTGCCTTCGTCCGTTCGCATCGAGCACGCGGACGGCGTATTGCGTTGTGCCCCGGTTAGTGGTGTCGCAAACGCGCATCCTATGTCGGGCACGTTGCGAGCGCTGATCAATAACATGGTCATAGGTGTTACGCGTGGATTTGAGCGCCGCCTGTCACTTGTTGGCGTCGGTTATCGAGCGCAGGCGCAGGGAGACAAACTTTCGCTGTCTCTCGGTTTTTCGCATCCCGTGGTGCATCAGATGCCCGAAGGCGTCAAGGTCGAGACCCCGCAGCAGACGGAGGTCGTCATCAAGGGCATCGACAAGCAGCGGGTAGGTCAGGTCGCCGCGGAAATTCGCGCGTATCGCCCGCCGGAGCCTTACAAGGGCAAGGGCGTGAGGTACGCTGATGAACACGTGGTCATCAAAGAAACGAAGAAGAAGTAGGGCTCGCCATGGATAAGATCAAGGCACGTTTGAGAAGAGCGCGCAGCACCCGAGCGCGTCAATCAAGGCTGAAGGCCGTCAGGCTTTCTGTGCATCGCAGCAATTGTCACATTTATGCGCAGATATTCGATATCAGCGGTGCGCGCGTACTGGCTTCAGCGTCGACGCTCGAGCCCGAGGTTCGGTCGCTTTCGCCGAATGGGGGCTGTGTCGGTGCGGCGGTGGTGGTAGGCAAGCTGCTGGCCGAACGCGCACTGAAAGCGGGTATCGGGCACGTGGCGTTCGATCGTTCCGGGTACAAGTACCACGGCCGGGTTAAGGCGTTGGCGGAAGCCGCCCGGGAGGGCGGCCTACAGTTTTGAGCGAGGCAAGAATGGCGAAACCGCAGCGGAAGCAGCAACAGGTGCAGCGTGAAGAACGTGATGACGGCCTGCGCGAAAAGATGGTGGCGATCAATCGCGTCACGAAGGTAGTGAAGGGCGGTCGGGTTCTGGGGTTTGCGGCGCTGACCGTGGTTGGCGATGGCGAAGGTGGCGTCGGCATGGGCAAGGGCAAGGCGAGGGAAGTTCCAGTCGCGGTTCAGAAAGCGATGGACGAAGCGCGACGCAAGATCACGCGCTATCCCTTGCGTAGTGGCAGCTTTCATCATGCCGTGATCGGGCGCCACGGTGCTTCGAAGGTTCTCATCAAGCCGGCGTCGCCGGGTACGGGGATCATTGCCGGCGGTCCGATGCGTGCGGTGTTCGAGGTG
>Ga0058869_1021032_pt1 | contig 10197 bp, 2 predicted proteins | sample TNRReaAaerobiRNA_FD_61086 | JGI IMG/M metagenome (GOLD analysis project Ga0058869, IMG submission 61086) | Wastewater treatment Type I Accumulibacter community from EBPR Bioreactor in Madison, WI, USA - TNR Reactor, Time I- 292min-Aaerobic_... | ecosystem: Engineered > Bioreactor > EBPR >...
CTGGAATTGTTGAACATGGCTTATTTAGAAGAGAGTTGGTTTCAAAAGTAATTTGTGCAATGAAAGATGGAACGGTTAAGCTGCAAAGTAATTCTGTCTCTTAGGTTCTTTATACATTGTGTCTTCAGAGAAAAGTCTTTAAAACTTTAAAAGTTTTTTTAAATAAATATTGACTGGTGTAACCTGAATTTATATTTTAAACACAGTCTTTTAACACACAACAGACAAAAACACATAAAAATGATGAATTTCTACGGTTTCCTACATAAAAATCCCTTGACAAGATATATCCAGCTTATTATATTAAACCATAAAATAAAGAGAATTGGTCTAAGTACGTGATTTTTAACAACTTACCTTTTAAATACCGACGGACAGTGTGTGTCTCTAAAGTAAATTTTCAACCAATAACTATATTTAAAAACAAACAGGAGGACATTAATGCAATTTCAACTACCAACTTAGGGGCGGTCCTTCCCAAAAGTTTGTTTGTGTGTGTAATGTGTGTAGTAACAAATCAAGTAATACTTAATTAATTTTTCAACCAATAGGGAGAAAAAAATGAATTTGAAAAACCTATTTAGAACGCTTTTAGTGTTACTATTCTTTGTTGGAATAGCCAGCGCTCAAACGTTTTATGTCAACAACCAGTCTGGTAATGATGCGAATCCTGGTTCAGCTCTTTTACCAAAGCTGACTGTTGCTTCCGCAATCATTGCAGCTCCTCCAGCATCGACGATTTCAGTAGCTGCTACTGGAATTAACTATACTGAAGGTAACATCACGATTAACAAAGCGTTGACATTCACATCAACTGGCGGAACTCCAGTTTTTGTTAACGCAGATTTGATCGTAACTGTAAATACAACTTTTACAGGTCCTTTTCAGTTTAAGGATCTAACCTTAACAGCAGGTGCTGTTACCGGTGCTTCTAATTTAACTTTTAGTGGTGCTACCATCACTAGAACAGCTGGTACTGTTGATTCTCAAATCAATTTTACTGCTGGTGCTCATAACTTTGTATACAATGGTGGTGCTGCAATTACTTCTGGTTTTGAATTACCAGCTGCAGCAAATACAACTAATTTTGGCAACTTAACAACAGTTGGTGCTGCTACTGCTCTTACATTAAATGAAAGTAAGACAATGAATGGCATACTAACAACAGCTGGAACATTAGCTGTTGGTGCAGCAAACACATTAACAATTGTTAATGCTAACGCACATACAGTTGCTGGAAACGTAACTGGTGGAACATTAGCATTTACACTTACTGGTGCTGCAAGTGTTACAGGTAACTTCAATTTACCAAACATTACAGCTACTAAGTCAACAGCTGGACTTGCTGTATTAACATTATTAACAAATACAACAATCGGAAATATCTCGGCAAGTGTTAATGGTTCAGTACTTGCTGATAATGCTGTTACATTAGGTGCTTTAACTAATACTGGTGCTGGTCAGATTAGCGGTGACGCTGCTACTACAGTTGGCGCAGTTTCTAACACAAGCACAGGTAATGTTGAAATATTCCAAACATCTGCTGCTGCTACTACTGTAGCTTCAGTTTCTAATACAGGTGCTGGTTATGTATTGCTTAATAATCCAGCTGGTATCAACTTAACCGTTACTGGCGCAATTGTTCAAAGTGGTGCTGGTTATGTATCTGTAACTCCGATTGCTGGAGCTGGAACAGTTACAGTTGGCGGAACAGTAACTAATAATCCTTCGTTAGCTTTGACTGCTTTAACAGTTAATGCTGCTTCAAATAGAGGTGTTATTCGTTTTGGTGACAAACCTACAACAATTACAGGCTTGATATCTGTTGCTTCAACTTTCACAGGTAGTGCTACTTGGGATGCTGGTGCTGGCGTTAATACTCTTTGGTCAAACACTGGTGAAATTTCATTTGCAAATACAACTACTTTATTAACATTAACGGGTGGTGTTTCTGTTTCTTCTAGCAGTTCATTCGCTGAAGTTGATGGTGGTGCTGCTGGTGGAGCTGTTGGATTTACTAACAACGGCGGAGTTACATTTGCAACAACAAGTGGAAATTTAGTCGCAGCTGGTGGCTTTAACGTTAGCTCAAACTTTGTAAATGGTACAAACGTTCCTAGAACTGGCAATGGTAGTGTAGTTGCTGCAGCTAGAACAACTGGTACTGTTGGTACACTTGGTGTTAGAACTGGTGCAGTTGTAAATACTTCTTCATCTGTTAATGGTTCTACAAACGGCGATATCAACTTTGCAGCTGGTACCGGTACATTCTTTGGTACTTCAGTTACACAAGGTCCAGGCGCTGCTGGTGGTGACATTGCTTTTGGTGATAACGTAATAGATGTTACTGGTAATATATCTAACTCGAGAACTGCAGCTGGCGCTGATATTACTACTGTTGCAGCTACTGCTCTTCATGCTAACACAGTTGGCGGTTATATAATGAATTCAGGCGCAAGCATAATTGATATTAATCTTGCTTCTGCTTCAACTTTGACAGTTACAGGTCGCTTAGAAAACACAAGTACCGGTACAATTAGCTTTACAGGTGCTTCAGGCGGTATTATTTCTGTTGGAGGTATAGTAATCAGTGCTGGTAACATTACAGTTCCAGGAACACATACTGCAAATTTCAATGTTTCTGGTGCTTGGACAGTTAGTGGCGGTACATTATCTATATTAGCTGGTGCTGCTGTTAACGTAAACGTATCTCAGACCGTCTCTTCTCCAATTTCTTGGACGGCTGGTACAATTAATTTTACGGGTAGAACAGCTGTAAACGTTGGTAGTGTTAGCACAACTCTTGGTGGTGCTTTAACAAACCCAACATTTACATCAACAACAACAACTTTGACTTTTATTGAACCAATTCCGAACGTAGTTCAAACAATATATATTGGTGGTGCTAACCCAGTTTATGGCGGCCCGCTTTCAGTAACAAATGCTGCTAACATTCCTGCTCCTATAGTAAGATTCTTACCTACGGCTGGTGCTTTAGCCAACTTATATGTTCTTAATAACGTAACATTTAACGCTGGTGTTGTTATAAACTCAGTTTCGTTAGATGGCGTTAGATTGAACGTTGGTAAAAATGGTATTGGCGGTGGTAATGGTAATTTCCAAAATACTACTGGTTACACAACTGCTAATAGTGGTTATGTAATGATGTCTGGTACAACTGCAGCACAAACTGTTAACGCAATTGCGCCAACAGCCGGTGCTACATTTGGTAACTTTGGTGTTGATAATGAAACTGCTGGTACACCAGACGTTACATTCCCTGCTGGTACATCAGTTTTTACAGCTGATTTCTACTTAGCTGAAGGCGACGTTAATTTAGCTGGTACACAATTCAACGGTACAGCTCCTTGGCCAACAGTTTATAGAACAGAAGGTCAATTTGTTACTACAGCTCCTATTTTAGCTGCTGGTACAAAAATCAACGTAACTTATTATGGTTCTGACAAAGCTACAGCTCTTGAAATTCCAGCTGCTGTAACTGATTTATGGAACTTAACAGTTTCAACTACAAACGGTGCTGTTGCCGGTAAAGGCGTTGTAACAATGGGCGGCGCTGCTACTGTTAATGGAACGTTGACAGTTGATGCTAACCAACATTTATATACAAATGGTAATCTTTTAACAATTGCTGGTGCAGCAGTTGTATTAAATGGTCATTTAGTTGATAATGGTGGTATTGAAGTAGCTTTAGCAAATCCAACCGGAACAGCCTTCACAGGTACTGGTTCAGTTCCTTCAATCCAGATCAATAATGGCTCATTAGGAAATTCTTTAACATTACCTGGATTAGTCAGTGATGCTTTTGGTGGTGACAATACTCTTGGAACAGGTGATGATGCTTTTACAACTTATGATGGAAATATTACATATCAAGCTGGTGCAGATGCTGGTTCAGCGCTTACTGTTACATTCTCAGGAGCGGGTCCACACTTTGCTGGTTTAACTTTTGCTGATGGTGATGTTGATCAAACATTCACACTTGGTTCAAATGCAGTAATGAGTGGAAACATTGCTCAAGCTGGTGGTAATGTAAATCTTGGCGGGTTCACTTTAACACATAATGGTACAGCTCCAGCTATGACAGTTGGCGGAACGATTACAAATGGTTTATTGAAATTTGTAACTGCTGCGACAAACTTTACAGTAACTGGTCCTGGTACTGCAGTAATTGGTGCAAACTTTGAATATGCAGATGCAACAGATAATAACGTTGCTCAAGCATTTACATTCTTAACTGGTTCAACTGGTAACTTACAAATCAACGGTACTTTAACATTAAGTGCTACTACAGGTGGTGGTGACGGTGCTCAATTTGATATTGGCGCTGGCAGAACACTTACTGCTGGTGGAAATGTAACTGTAGGTTCTGGTTCTTCTTTCTTAGCTACTAACGGAGGTGGAACCGGTATCTTATTATTAGATGCAGTAACAGCTCCATTAGTATATTCTACTCCTGCTGCTTCTGCAGTTGCTAACTTAACAGTTGCCGATGATGTTAATTTAACCGGCGGTATAGCTGGTAGCACATTAACAGTTGGTACAGCAATGATTCATAATGCTGGTGCAATTGACATTGGAAGTGCAAACCTTCAGCTTGGTGGAAATTACACAAGAACAGCTGGTACATATACAGGTACAGGATACTTAATTTGGAATAGTGCTGGTGTTTGGAATCATGGTCCAGCAGTTGCTTATCCAAAACTCCAGGTTGCAGCAGCTTTAAATCTTGGTGCAACTGGAATGGTAACTGTAAATGATGAACTTTATTTGAATGGTTTTGTTCTTGATCAAACAACTGCTGGCGTTGGTTATTTAACAATAGGTAATGCTGACGGTGCTTTAGTTCAAGTAGCTGGTGCAGGTAACATGATTACTGGTGCTGGTGAATTAGCTCCAACATTTGTTGGCCAAACAGATTATTTGTTTACTGGTGCTTCATCAACTCCAAACATTTTCACATGGCCTACTTCTCAAGCAACAAATGTAAAATTAAATACAAATGCTGCTCAAATTGTAACGGTTGGTGCTAACAGAACTATCTTAGGTGATGTTGATTTGACAGTTGGTACATTACAATGGGATTCTCCTGTTGCAGTTACTTTAACAGATGGAAAAACAATAACTAGAAGATTAAATGCTTCTAAACTAGATAGAAATACAAACGCAGATGCTACCTTAGGTGGTTTCGTAGTTGGAAACATTAACTTAGCATATCAACAAACATTAGCCGCAGATGTTATTACAACTGATATCGAATATTCAATTCCTACAACAGTTAATAACTTCAGCTTATTAGCACATACAACAGGTGCTGGTAATACAACAACAGTTACTATTGCTGCTGGTGCTGGTGCTGCTGCTGGTTATGCAAGAACAATTGCTGGTACATTATCAATGGCTAGCATTCTTAACATTAACCTTGCTACAACATGGACATTAGCTCAGACAATTCCTGCTGGTTCAACTGTAACTTCTAATGCAAATACTACTTGGACTGGCGGATTGACAGTAGCCGGTACATATGTAAATGCAGCTACTTCTACAGGTGCAATAGTTGGTAATGGTACAATTACTAACAATGGTACATTGAACTTAACAGGCTTTACAGCAACTGGTACAACAAACTTTGGTGCAGCATCTATTCTTAACCTTACTGGCGATGCTACATTGAATAACTTAACAGTTCCTGTTGCAGCTGTTGCTCCTGCTGCTACTCATGCAACAATTAATACTGCAAACAATTTGACTTTCACAGGTACATTAACAAACGCTGGCTTAAATCTAAACTTCACAGGCGCTGCTGCTCAAACAGTTACTTTACCTGGAAATAGAACTTTCGGAAACATTACATTAAATAAAACATCAGATCAAACAGTATCTGTACTCGGTGGAAATGTTACTCTTAATAGCACTACTCCTGGTGTATTAACATTAACACGTGGCGTTCTTACATTGGCAGATCCATTCGTAATTACACTTAACCCAACAGTAGCTGGTGGTTTCATTACAGCTCTTGGTTATACAAGAAATCCTGCTAACACTACAGACTTAGCTCATGTTAATGGTAAAGTTGGTGTTGCAGTTCCTGTTAACACATTAGGTCGTATGGAATGGCCGGTTGGTTCAGCTACAAAATATCGTCCAGCAGCTATCACTTTCACAGCTGGTAACGCTACAATAGCACCAACAACAGTTATAGTTGGCCACTTTGATGCAACTCCAACTGGAACAAAGAACTTCCCAGTTGATGGTGGTTTCAAATTTGCAGATCCTACTAAGAAACTTTGGATTGCTGGTAAAGCTCCTTATTACTGGTCATTTGAAGCAACAACTAGCTTAGGTGCTGCTCAGAAATTCGACGTAGAATTACAAGGTACAAATCTTCAAAAACCACTTGAAAATCATAACGATTTAAGAATTATCCGTAGATTCGACGGTGACGTTGCAGTTAACGGCTGGTACTTAGAAGGTGCTGCTAATTCATATAGCAACGCAATGGCTACACCAAACGTTGGCGATACAGTATTAGTAGTAAGAAATATTGGTTCAGTTGGTAGTGCAATTTCTCAAAAAGCATTATTCACTCTTGGCTTACCATCCTTGAAACCAGTATTTACAGTAACAGCTCCAGCTGCTGTAACAGTTGCTGAAAATGCTACATATAATTTCGCTTTCACTGCACTAGATCAAGATGCAAATGCTGCTGCTATGGCTTATTCATTACAAGGTACAGTTCCAGCTAATGCAACAATAAATGCAACTACTGGTGCTTTTGAATTCAAACCTGATTATACACAAGGTAGAGTTGCTCCATATCCAGTTACAGTTCGTGCTGCAAAAGCAAACGATTTAACATCTTATGTTGAATATACATTTAACATAACTGTTACAAACGTTAACAGATTACCAGTATTCACAACAGCAGGTCAAGTTGCTACAGCTTCTGGTAAATACAATGCTGCTTATTCATTTACATATGCTGCAACAGATGCAGATGCTGAAGCAATTACATTTACTGTTGCAATTGCACCAGTTCCAACTGGTACATTCAGCATTTCTAATGCTTTTGGTTCTGCAGGTTTATTCACATGGACTCCAACATTAGCTGATAAATTAGCTGGTCCATTTGTAATTACAGTTACTGCTACAGACGCTAGTGCAGGTGCAACAGTTACAACAACTAACTTCACAGTTCTCGCTGGTTATGATAGAGGTGATGCTAATACAAATAACGTTGTTGATGTAAACGACGCTATTAAGATTCTTGAACATGTAGTTGGTAAAGGAACTCCACTTACAGCAGAACAAATGCTTTATGCTGATGCTAATACTGCTACCGGCGACGGTATGGTTGGTGCATTGGATGCTTCATATGTTCTTAAATATATTGCTGCTGGCAATACATGGGTAGGCGTTAGCAAAGTTGTTGCTACTGCCGGTTCAGTTGAATTCTCACGTATGTCTTCAGAAAATGGTGTTCTTAGCTTACCATTCGCAATCAGCGGAACAAAGGGTGTTACATCTATCTACGCTGAAGCAGACTTAAATAACGCTAACATTGAAGTTGGTAAGATTAATTTAAGATTGCCGGAAGGTTGGTTATCTGCAACTACAACAGAAAATGGTAAAGTAAGAATAGCTGCTGCTGGTACTACTGCAATTAACGATGGTATTTTTGCAACAGTTGAAGTTACATTAAAAGATAAAGAAGCTGCAGTTTCAATATTAGGAAACGCTAAGCTAAATGATGAATTATCTTCATCATTAACAGCAAAGGTAAGAGAAATACCAACAGAGTTCGCTCTTAGCCAGAACTATCCTAACCCATTCAACCCAACAACATCAATTAAGTTCTCAGTTGCACAAGATGCAAAAGTAAACTTGGTAGTTTATGATATGTTAGGTCAAAGAGTTAGAACATTAGTTGACGGTGTTCAAGAAGCTGGATTCTATACAGTACGTTGGGATGGATCTAATGATTTTGGTAGCAAAGTAGCATCTGGTATCTATATCTATAGATTACAAGCTGGTAGCTTTGTTTCCACAATGAAAATGAACTTAATGAAGTAATTTTCAATTGGAGCGGCTTATTGCCGCTCCAAATTAGATTCAGACAAAATGAATATTAAATAATAAGAGGTGATAATGAGAAGTTTCAAAATAAGCGTTATAAAGTTTCTGTCTGTGTTCGCTTTGATGCTTATGTTAGGAACTAGTATTGCCTTTGCTCAGGTTAGCGTAACTTTTCCAACTGTTACTGGTGCGGTAGGTTCTTCAACTACAGTTCCAATTACAGTGGGCGATCTTACCGGTCTCAACGTAACTTCATATCAGTTTACGATGAATTATGATAAGAATATCGTTGAAGTAACCGGGATTGAAACCGCAGATACAAAAAGCTCTGTCGGACAAATTCAATACAATGCTGATCAAGCAAATGGTAAGCTGCTCGTAGCATGGGCAAATAATACGGCACTTACAGGTTCAGGAACTTTGCTAAAGATTAAAATAACGTTTAAGGCTGCCGGAATGTCGGATCTAGATCCGGTACCTTTCATGTTCAACGCTGGTGTACCCGCTGTTGTTATTACCAAAGGTAAAGTAACAGCTGCTACAATTCAGGTTTACGTTGATGACGTTACTACATCTGGTTTAACTACTGAATTCAAAATTCCTGTTAAAACTACTGCTTTAATTACCGCTGACAACGTTCTATCATTTGATTTCACAGGTACATTCGATGCTGCAAAGTTAGAATTAACTGGATTTGATTTGGTTGGAACAAAAGGTGAAGGCGGACAAGGAGTTATTAACTACAACAACACAACCGGTACAGTAAATTTTGCATGGGCAAAAGCTACTGCAATTACCGGTGAAGGCGTTCTAGTTTACTTGAAAGCTAAAGCAAAAGTAAAAGGAACTCAAACTGTAGGTCTTACTACATTTAAGTACAACGCTGGTTTACCAGTTGTTGTTACTAGAAATGGTATAATAACAGTTACAAATAAGAAACCAGCTTTTGCTTCTGCAACTCAAACTTTAACAGGTGCAGAAAATACAGCATTTAGCTTTACAGCTGTTGCAACTGATGGTGATGCTGATGTCTTAACTTATAGTGCAACCGGTTTACCAACTGGCGCTACTTTATCAACTGCAGGTGCATTTGCTTGGACTCCTACATATACTCAAGCAGGTGTGTATACAGTTGTTATTACAGCTACAGATGGTTCTGAGTCTGCAACATTAACATTAACAATTACTGTTACTGATGTTAATAGAACTCCAACAATATCGTTAACACCAGCAGGTCCATTTACTGCTACTGAAGGCGTTGCTTTCAATATTAAAGTAACTGGTGCTGATGTAGATACTGATAATACATTAACTTTATCTGCTTCTGGCGTTCCTTCGGGAGCTGTGTGGAATGCAGGAACAGGCGATTTTGCTTGGACTCCTAACTTTACACAAGCAGGAAGTTATTCAGTATTATTCATGGTTAAAGACAGTAAGAATGCTGTTGCATCAATTACTGCTGCTATAACTGTAACAAACGTAAATGGCGCTCCTCGTTTTGATGTAGCCGGCGCAAAACAAATGCCGGATACAACAATATGGACTGGAAAGAACTTTGTATTCACATACAAAGCAATCGATCCTCAGGGTGATGCAGTTTCATATTACTTAGTTCAGCCAGCTCCAGAAAACGCTGTTATAGTTCCAAGTACCGGTGTTTTTGGATGGAGACCAGTTAATGCTCAGGGTAACAAAAAACATTACATTGTTATTGCTGCTAGCGATGGTATCTTAACTACCAATTCTAGAATTGCAACAATAAATGTTTTGTATGATACTGACGTTGAGAAAGAAGCTGGATTACCTACTTCTTTTGAATTATATCAGAATTATCCGAATCCATTTAACCCAACAACAAACATTAAGTATGCATTACCAAAGGAATCAAGAGTAAGAATCAATGTATTCAATATTCTTGGACAAGAAGTTGCTACTTTGGTTAACACTGTAATGCCAGCTGGCTACCACAGTGTTGATTTCAAAGCTAACAACATACCTTCCGGAATGTATATTTATAAAATCGAAACAGAGAGTTTCTCTCAAGTTAAGAAAATGTTGTTGATGAAATAGTACTTAGTATTAAGTATATAGTACATAGTATTT
>Ga0058869_1031739_pt1 | contig 10191 bp, 4 predicted proteins | sample TNRReaAaerobiRNA_FD_61086 | JGI IMG/M metagenome (GOLD analysis project Ga0058869, IMG submission 61086) | Wastewater treatment Type I Accumulibacter community from EBPR Bioreactor in Madison, WI, USA - TNR Reactor, Time I- 292min-Aaerobic_... | ecosystem: Engineered > Bioreactor > EBPR >...
AATATCAATACATTTGATACAATATTCAGGAAAGTAAATGTAAATACATAGGTGATTAATATGAGTGAAATACTTTGGAGGCCATCGCAAGAGCGAGTTTTGCGATCAAATATTTTGCGGTTTCAGCGTTATATTGAATATAAATATAAGTGCACATTTTCAGATTATAAGGAATTTCATAAATTCAGCATTGACGATATTGCCCGGTTTTGGGATGAATACCGAAATTATTCAGGATTAATATTTAGAAAACAACCAGATGAAATTTTGCAAAACTCAAAAATGCCAGGGGCTAAATGGTTTGTGGGTGCTCAACTTAATTATGCAGAAAATATTTTTAAAAAAGGCTATCAAGGTACGGCGGTAGTTTTTATTGGTGAGAAGGCTAACAGAGCATACAACCCGATTAGTTTAACTTTTGCGGAATTAGAAGTGAAAGTATTAAAATGCATGAAGTCTTTAGTTGCAGAAGGCGTAAAAAAGGGCGATGTAGTAGGTGCTTATATGGCAAATATTCCAGAAGCAGTCATTCTAGCTCTTGCCTGTGCAGGTATTGGTGCCGTTTTTACTAGCGCCTCACCAGATTTTGGGTTGCGTTCATTGACCAGTCGCTTTTCACAAGTAAACCCCACCATTCTTTTTGCTGTAACTCATTATTATTATAGCGGCAAAAAAATTAGCACCGAATCCGTTATTAAAGATATTAAAAACGAGATTAAAAGTATTAAAAAGGTAATATCAGTTTCTTATCCAGGTGAAGTAGCTAATTGGGAAGGTGACCAATCGTGGGAAGATTTTATTAAAAATAAAGGCGCTCCTGTTTTATACGCCGCCTTAGATTTTAATCATCCATTTTACATTATGTATTCTTCAGGCACAACTGGTGCGCCAAAATGTATTGTGCATGGTGTAGGTGGTACATTGTTGCAACATCATAAAGAGCATTCTTTGCATACAAATATAAGTCTAGGCGATAAATTGTTGTATTTTACAACGATGGGTTGGATGATGTGGAACTGGCAGTTATCAGGCCTTTTAACGGGCGCCACGCTTTACTTATATGATGGTAACCCGGGCTTTCCGGATTTATCTGCCATTTGGCAAATTGTCGATCAATTTAAAATCACACATTTTGGTACAAGTGGTAAATATATAGAAGCTTGTATGAAAGATAATCAGCTACAAATGAAAAACCGATTTGCTTTTGAAAAATTACAGGCTGTTATCTATACTGGTAGCCCATTGTCAACAATAGGGTATCGTTACATTTATGAAAATATTAAAGCTGATTTACATTTAGCAGGTATCAGTGGTGGAACGGATATTTTATCTTGTTTTGCCCTTGGCAACCCTGCATTGCCTGTTACAGAAGGTCGTATGCAAGCTATTGGTCTCGCTGTTGATATGGTTGCTTATAATGCTGAAGCAAAACCTGTTTTGGAAGAACAAGGGGAGCTTATCTGTCGCCAACCGCTACCATGTATGCCCATCTATTTTATGAACGACCCTGATTTTATAAGATACAAAGAAAGTTATTTTGATGTATACCCAGATCTATGGCGACATGGCGACTTGATCACCATTTTTAATACTGGCGAAGTAATGGTGCATGGTCGCAGCGATGCAACCTTAAACCCGGGCGGAGTACGAATTGGTTCTGCAGAAATCTATTCTGCTATAGATACATTACCCGAGATTAAAAACTCAATTGCAGTAGGGTGGGTACCACCAGAACAATCGGATGAATTAGTCATGTTGTTTGTTGTCTTGAAAGAAGAATTTCAATTAAACGAAGATATCATAAAAAAAATCAAGTCAACCATTCGAACGGTTTGTAGCCCTCGCCATGTACCAGGCCATGTTTTTCAAGTATCTGGTATCCCTATGACTCGTAGTGGTAAAATCGTTGAGTTAACGGTAAAAGCTATATTGGCAAATAAACCAATATCCAACCGCGATGCATTATCTAACCCTGAAGTTTTAATCGAATTTGAAAATATTCGCGAAAAATTACTTTTATAATTTGTAATCTCAAATATTTCATGTAGAGGCGCGTTATAAGCGCGACTCTATTTTAAATTAAAAAAGCACATGTCTTTTTTTGAGCTAAAAAATCGAAATTAAAAAACTAGAAATCAATTACATGGATTTGTGTTTTTTATCTGGACTTACGAGGATAATTAAATCGCCTTTTGTGCCTTTCTGCGCATTATAATAGCTTAAAACATGTGTTTCTAATGTTTTATTTTCTTAAAAATGTACCCATGTAAATATATGTTTTTTTGTTGACATTTAACTTTTTTACCTATAATATCGCTTAAAATCTATAAATTTAGGTAGACTTATGTACATAGAAACTGTTAGAAATCGAAAATCGCCACCAGCAATTCTTCTAAGGGAATCTTTCCGTGATGGCAACAAGATAAAAAAGAAAACATTAGCGAATCTCTCTGCGCTTCCCCCAAGGGCAATTGAAATGCTTAAGATGGAGCTTAAAAATCCAACCGACAGTAAAACGGTAGTAGCTGCGGAGGATTTATTTACAAGGGTATCCTCTGTTGCAGTAGGGCATATAAAGGCTTGCCTACATGCGTTTAAAGTTTCTGGGCTTGAAAAAATCGTAGCGCCTGGTAATTCAAAAAATGAAAAAGTCATCACTGCACTAATAATATGTCGCCTTTTAGGGTTAAAGTCAAAGTTATCAACTACCAATTCACTTTTAGTAGGTAGTGGAGAAAGTGCGATTCTTAACCTAATTGGTTTGGATACCCTTTCAACTGATGACTGCTATGCTGCCATGGATTGGCTTTATGAACGCCAAGATAAAATCCAACAAAAATTGGCGAATAAACATTTAAAGCATGGGAGTGCCGTATTAACAGACCTTTCGTCCTCGTATTATTATGGAGAAAATTGCCCATTGGCAAAATATGGCTACTCCCGCGATAACAAAAAAGGCTTGCCGCAAATCAATTATAGCCTATTGTGTAGCGAAAATGGCATACCAGTTGGGATTAAGGTGTTTCCAGGTAACACAATTGACTGTAAAGCCTTTCCTGAAGTTTTGGAAGAGGCAAAAAAATATTGTGGCGAAAAAGAAATTATTATGGTTGGAGATAGAGGCACAATTACAGGAAAAGGCATTGATGAATATTTGCGTGACAATAAAACGCTACATTGGATAACAGCATTAAAACACGCTTCTATAAAAAGTTTATTTGAAAATGACCATATTCAGCTCTCTTTATTTGGCGACGAGAAAATTTATGAATTCACTGATATTAAGGGTTACGAAAAAGAAAAATTAGTTGTCTGTAGAAATGAAAAATTGGCCGATAAAACTAATCACGACAGAGATACGCTGATTGAGTTAACAAAGAAGTTGCTAGTTGATTATCAAAATACCCTGACAAAACAGAAAAAGAAGAGTAAGGGGCCAAATATTCCACTAAAGGTTGGCCAGCTAATTAACAAGAAAAAAATGTCAAAATATTTCATTTTAAATTTTACAGAAACAAGCTTTACTTGGGCTATCGATGAAGAAAAACTTTCAATTGATAGAGAAATCGCAGGTATTTATGTGCTTAGAACCGATAAAATAAAAATGGAAAAAGATAAGGTCGTTAGAACCTACAAAAATTTATGTGATGTAGAAAAGGATTTTAGAGCATTAAAATCAACAGAAATCAACATTCGTCCTATTTTTCATCACACGGAAGAGCGTGTTAAAGCTCATATTTTCATTTGCATGTTAACTTGTTATGTGGAAAGATATTTAAAGGAATGTTGGGCAAGCATAACCTTCAAAGATACAGAATCGGATAAAAGTGACCCTATAAAATTCAAAAGGACAGAAGAGGCTTTAAAAAAAGAGAGTACTAAGGAAAATTCGAATGGTGATAATGTGATGGCATTCAGAGATATTCTAAAAAACTTAGCGGGCGTCCATATGGTTACATTTGAGTATAACAAAGTAGAAATTGTAAAGCATACCTACAAATCTAAGCTCCAACGAAAAGCACTTGAATTAATAGGCCTAAGCAATATCTTGTACCCAGTAAAATCAACAGAGTAGAACAGCCAAAACAGGCCTACGATGACTTATAATTCATCAAAACAGGGAAAATGAGATTTTTGGCTAATCGTAAGTCCAGCTAAAAGCGTTTAGCACCGGAAATGACTGAAAGTCGCTAAAGTTTGTTGGTTTGAAATAGAAAAAATGCCAATTCGGACATGCAACTTTTTAACAACAACTAAATGGTTTCAATCAAAGTGCAATTTCAATTATTCAATTCATTATGCGTTTCAACACCGAGCTTTGCCTTTAAATCTTCAATGATAATATATAAACAAGGGAGCAAGAGCAGGGCAGTGAGAGTAACAATCAATACGCCAAAGCCAAGTGATAAGGCCATGGGGATTAAAAATCGTGCTTGACGCGAGGTTTCAAAGATAATAGGCATTAGCCCGACAAATGTTGTCGCAGTTGTTAGAAAAATAGGTCGAAATCTACGCATACCAGCTTCAACGATAGCCGCTAGAGCGGGTCGATTTTCTTCTACTCTGAGACGATTTGCATAATCTACAAATACCAAACTATCGTTGACTGCAATACCTGCAAGGGCAATCAAACCCATGATACTCATGATGCTCAAGCTAAAATCTAGCAATAAGTGCCCGACAACGGCACCCACCAAACCAAAAGGTATAACAAACATGATAATTACGGGCTGAGTATAACTTTTAAACGGAATTGCCAATAGACCATAAATTAAGGCAAAGATAAGAAGGGTTCCGAAAACCAAACTGCCTATGGATTCTTTATTTTCGGCTTGTTTTCCTTCTTGGGTTATATAAAGCAAAGGATATTTTTCATACAGCTGTGGAATAAATTTTTCATAGACTTCTTTGATAACAGCATCAGCCTCTTTCGGGTCTTCTAAGTTTGCCGTTACATCTGAAACGCGATTACTTTTTCGTCTAATGATTTCGGTATAAGAAGTCCCTTTTTGAATATCGACGACATCCATCAAGGGTATTTCGCGTCCATCCAATTGTAAAGTCATCGCTTCTAAACTATGTAATTGATTTTTATAATCTTCAGGGTAGCGCACAACCACTTTGATTTCTTCACGACCTCTTTGAAATCTAATAGCATCATTTCCATAATATGCATTTCTCAGACTTCGAGCTAAAAACTCTGAGGAGACGCCTAGTTCTTTACCCAAGTCATTGACTTTGATGTCAATTTGTTGTTTACCAGGGGTGTAACCATCATCAACTTCTTTAACTATCGAATATTGTTTGAGATGTTCTGCAAGCTCTTTGCTGGCATTTTCAAGAACGCTTAAATTATTATGTGACAATTGCAAAGTGATATCTGCTCCGCCGCCTGGCCCACCACCAACAGACCTGTACTTTAATGATTTAATACCACTTAGCTCCCCTATCTTCTTGCGCCATAAATCCACGAATTCGATTGTAGAGATTGGGCGAATACTTGGGTCTGTCAACCCAACATCCACCTCTGCAATATTGGAAGCAGACCGATCACTCTCCTTGCCAATCATAACGGCAATACCGTCAACAAGGTCAGGATACTCTAATCGAAGTTCTTCGGCTGCAGCAACAATTTTATCAACTATTGCCTCTGTTTTTTCGATTGGCGAGCCCAGTGGCATAACTAAATTAGCCTTAGCGCTGTCTGAATCAACTCGAGGAAATTGAGTAAACCCCATGCGGCCAGACTGAACATATGCAATGGTAATCATCAAAACGAATATCCCAATGCTAACCGAAACATAACGATATTTTAAAATTGTTAATAAGGTTGGTTTATAAACGAATATTAAAAACTGGTTAAGCAAAACATTTATTTTTTTTTGAAATCTGGAAAAAAATGAGTTTGGATTAGTTGGTCGACTATGAGCCAAGTGTGCAGGCAAAATAACTAAAGACTCGATTAACGAAATAGCAAAAACACACATCACGACCACTGGTATGGAATAAAACATTTTGCCCATAGTCCCTGGCATGTGCAAAAGAGGTATGTAGGCCACAATATTAGTTAAAACACTGAATGTAACGGGCATGGTGATTTGTTTAACCCCTTTGATGGCAGCTTCAGAGAAACTATGACCTTTCTGTCGCATTTCATAAATGTTTTCGCCAACGACAATCGCATCATCTACTACAACCCCTAGAGAAATCAAAAAGGCAAATAGAGTCATCATATTAATCGTGATACCCAGCTGTGAGATAAGTATGAATGCCCCAATAAAAGAAATCGGTATGCCTGCCGTAACCCAAAGAGCTAATTTCCAATCCAAAAAAAGTGACAATAAGATGATAACCAAAATGCCCCCCATTAAGGCGTTTTTCACTAGCAATTCCACTCGCTGCGTAAACATGACGCTACTATCTTGCCAAACCCTGACATCGACTTCACTTGGTAAATCATTTTTGATTTCGGCAAGCACATCGTATACAGCCTTTGACACTTCACCTGGCTTTTCAGACCCTACACGATACACATCTATTTTAGAGGAAGGTTGCCCTTCGAAAGTTGAAATGAAGTCTACTTCTGCAAAGCCATCATTGATAGTGGCAAGGTCTCTAAGTAAAACTTGCTGACCAGCTCTGGTAATAATTGGTATCGAGCCAATTTCTGAGCCATAGTCTTTGCGCTCGGTTACTCTAACCATAATCTCTGTTTGCCTTGTTTTAATTGAGCCAGAAGGTAGCTCCAAAGAATTTCGTGCAATGGCTTGTGAAATATTTTGGATGGTTAAACCGTAATGTCGCAAATTCTCTTCAGAAACCTCTACCGTGATTTCGTAAGGTTTAATAAGGCCTATTTCTGCCTGAGTAATTCCAGGGTTTGATATAAATCGATCTCTAATAAATTCTGTATATTCCTTTATTTTTTTCAAGTCGAGATCACCATATACCAGAATTGTTAATACTCTTCTTCGGCGTTCAAGCACCTGTACCGTCGGTTCTTCCGCATCATTAGGAAAGGTTCTAATTCGATCAATTGCTCCTTTGATATCATTGACGGCCGTATGTATATCCTCTTCTGGCAACATATCAATAATGACTTGACCAACACCTTCACGGCTATAACTTTTTAAATCTTTAATGAATTGAAAGCCCTTGACTGCTTCTTCTACTGTGGCAGTGATCCCTTTTTCAACTTCTGCAGGGCTAGCACCTGGATATGGCACGACAATTGATATCTGATCTAAATCAAAATCTGGAAATACTTCTTGCCGCATACCAATTGCAAAAAAAATACCTCCGGCTAAAAGGGCTATCATTAGCAAATTAGAGGCAACAGGGTTGGTCGCCATCCAAGCAATAGGGCCTTTTTCAGTATTCATTAGTTTTAGTTGATTATTTTCCATATATTATTTTTTACCATCAGAAGGTATTAGCGTCAGGCCTTCTTTCACAGTAAGCAAGTCAGAAGTAATTAATTTTAAATGAACCCAGTCACCGTTTGAAACTACAACTTCTTTTTCGTTTTTGAATAATACTTTTACTGGTTGTATCTTTAATCGACCTGCATCTTCAAGCCACAGTGTGTCTTGATCTCTTAAGTACTCAAGCTTTAAAACAACAACATCGTTAAATTTTGCAGCTTCTATGATGACTTCAACGCTTAAGCCAGAAAACAAAAAAACATTATTTGTTTGATTGACTTCAAATGGCTCTTTTATTTGAATCATGAGTTGTGCAAGCCTTGTTTGTCCTTCTAGGCGTGGCAAAACTTTTAGCGCTTCACCTGTTTTTTGCAGCACCGTCATATTGCCAGCTTTCACAGTTACTAGAGCTTTTGCGCCCTCCACTTTCCCGTTTTTTTGAATAAACGCTAAAGAATCTAACGGCAAAAAACATTTAACCCAACATTCTTCATTATTGATAATTTCGCCAGCAGCAGTCGAACCCTGTACTACAGAACCAACATATATGTTTCTTTTTGCAATGATCCCATCATAAGGTGCACGCAAAGAAGCTCTGTTTAAATTTGTTTCTGCAAATGCAACTTCGGCCATCGCCGCTAAAACTCCTTTGCTTGCAAGTGCAATCTGTGGCTCCTTCAACAATAATGGAGACGGTTTGTCGTTTTCTTTTTTATTATATAAACGCCACTCTTCTTCTGCTGCTAGCTTGCTTTGCTCTACCTCTAATAGGTGCAATTGCGCTTGAGCAAGTTTAACGCGCGCATTTGCAAGTGAATGCTCAAACTCAACTGTTTCCAATGTCGCTAGAACTTCATTTTTTTTTACTAAACTTCCAGGCTCAAAAGTTTTTGAAACAGAAATAACCTTACCGCTTACCTGAAACGCTAATTGGGTTACCTGAGAGTCTTCAACTACACCTCGGGCAGTAAGGCTAACCTGCTTTTCAGAAACAACCATTGACTCGACATTCACTTTTGGCGTGATAACTCGCTTTTCCTTTTTCTTGCTAGCGGGTTTAGAGTCTACAATATAATACCCCGCAATTATACCTGCCACCAAAATCACCCAAACCAAAATGCTTTGCCACAAAGGGCTAGGTTTATGTGTATTTGTATTTGTCATTTTGCTTCTCCATTGCTGATGGGTTCCGAGTTGGTTTTTTCGAGATTAAACCAATCTCCCCCAATCGCTCTTATTAGATTAATATGTGTCTCATTTAGCCTGTATTCAGCGTCTAGCAATAAAACCTTTTGCTCAAGCAGACTGATTCGTTCTAAATAAAAATCTCTGCTACTCACAAGGCCTCTTTGGTATTCTCGTTCTTTTGTAATAGAGTAATTATTCTGCAGATGCAGTTGTTGCTTTCTATCAATAAGAATTTTATTTGCCCATTCAACGCTCACAAGCAATTGGTTTACTTCTAAAACTGCGTCCAAATAAATTCTTTTAAAGTTTTTTATCGTAATTTCAATTGCCTTTTCCGCATTTTTAACCTCTTGTTTGCGATAACCACCATCTATAAGAGTACCTGCTAAATTCGCAGCCAAACTTAACAACCAATTATCAAAAAGGTCTTTGATCTTTCCTGCTCGATTATCAGAAGAAATAGATAAGCTTAACGATGGTAAACGATCTGCCTTGGCAATCCTCCACTTCAACAAGGACTGTCTGTAAACGGACTCTGCCTTTTGAAGATCTGGTCTGTTACGCAATAAATCAGCCGGAAAGCCACTTGTGGGGGCATTTATAAAAAACGATTCCTTTTCTAGCGGAATATCTTCTGCATAACCCTCATGGCCCAACAAACGACCCAAAACTAATTTACTTAATTGCAATGCCTTAGATGTCTCATTTCTATCGTCTTCAAATCGTAATAAATTTTTCTTAGAAAATGTGAGCAATTCAAATGTCGAGACACCTCGTTTATAGCTTCTTTCAATTTCATCATTAACCAGTTTCTGTAGCTTTATTTGCTCTTCAATCAAAATTAAACGATTCAAATTGTTTTGATAGGAATACCATTGCAAAACAATTTCAGTGACTAAGCTTAATTTTGCAGTAACTAAATCTAAGGATGATTGAGCAACATCTTCATCTGCAACCTTTGACTTATTTCTAATTTTTCCGAAAACATCCAGTTCGTATGAAGCCATAAAGCCACTTGAAAATTGACGAAAATTACTTGTTTTAGAATTTGCATGATCATAGTTTTGACTACCTCCGATGCGCGCAGTCACTTCTGGCCATTTAGAAGACCCAGATTGTTTCGCCACTAACATAGAAGCTTCAAGGCGTAAAAAAACCTCTTGAATATCAGGCGAATTGAGAAGTGCCTGCTCAACCAAATTATTCAATTTAGACGATTTCGCCTGAAACCACCATGTGCCGTTAGCTCGGAAGTTTTCTGACTCGGATATAAACTTAGCCGAACTCTGAATTTCGGAATTTACGGCTTTAGGCTTATGTTTTGTGCAAGAACCAATTGATAATGCCAATAATAATGCCAATACTGTGTTCTTCACTAGATCTCTTGAAATAAAATGGTCATTGTAATCCATACAGCCAACATGGCAACAGTAATCGTCTGTTGGAAATAGCCTTAGATAATACGAGATATTTGTCTCGTCATTAGGGAAAATGCTATAATAAAGTAGGGGAAAATTCGGGTTTTTGCTCCCTAGCCCTTTGAAAGGTAACTTCAGCATCCTCCCATCCTGAATAACTG
>Ga0058869_1046936_pt1 | contig 10186 bp, 12 predicted proteins | sample TNRReaAaerobiRNA_FD_61086 | JGI IMG/M metagenome (GOLD analysis project Ga0058869, IMG submission 61086) | Wastewater treatment Type I Accumulibacter community from EBPR Bioreactor in Madison, WI, USA - TNR Reactor, Time I- 292min-Aaerobic_... | ecosystem: Engineered > Bioreactor > EBPR >...
TTTTTTCTGCAAATGAGCGTGAGATTTTAAGACAAAAACTGAATGCCTACGAAGACTCCACATCCAATCAGTTTGTGGTGGTTACAATTCCGTCTTTGGAGGGTATGGATGCCAACCAATATGCCACTGAATTGGGACATCAATGGGGGGTTGGGACGAAGAATAAGGACAATGGGGTTATTGTACTGATCTCAAAAGGTGATCGTAAGGCATACATTGCCGTTGGACGAGGTCTTGAAGCCAACATTACGGATTTTACCGCAAAGCAGATCGTCCGTCAGTACATGGTTCCTGCGTTTCGTCTGGAGCAGTATTTCCAAGGGACAAATACGGCGGTTGATGCCTTGATTTCTGCGGCAAGTGGGGCCTACAAGTCAGATGGCTCCGAGGGCGGAGAGGACGATGTTACGGGGTTGATTTTCTTCCTCTTTATTTTCTTCTTGATTATCATTTTCTTTATTATTGTTAGTAAAGCCTCTAGAAAACGCCATGGCGGTGATGGTTTTGGTGGCGGATATGGTGGCGGTGGGCCTATTATTTTTGGATCAGGTGGGTGGGATTCCTCATCGTCCTCCTCTTCTAATTGGGGTAGTGGTGGCTCGGATTTCGGGTTTGGTGGTGGGGACTTTGGCGGTGGTGGAGCCGGAGACAGTTGGTAAGCCATTAACGAGGCTTTGCGATAACATTAACGAGGTCAGGTTATAAACGGTATTCCAGAAATGGACTGCCGTTTTTTTTTGCTCCGCCAGTGGTTTTGTTGTAATTTAATTCGTAAATAAACGATGTTACACAAAAATTAACAATGGCTATTTCTCGATTAGAACGACTTAAAATGTATCTGGCCGAAGACCCTACGGACGCTTTTACCCAGTTTGCAATTGCACAGGAACACCTCAAAATGGGCGATTTACGCACCGCCAAACAGGTGTTTGAGGAACTCCTAACCGCACACCCAACATACATCGGTACCTATTACCATTTAGGTAAACTATACGAAAAAGTAGGTGATCGAAAAAAAGCGGAAGATACGTACAAATTAGGCACGCAAGTTGCGGATAGTCAATCTGCGATGCACGAACGTGCAGAATTACAAAACGCTCTTATTTCCTTACAGCTTAATCTTGATGATAATGATTAAAAAGCACCTGTTTTTCCGGTATTTGATGGTCTGGAGCATTTTAACCTTTGGATGTGTCGGATACACATTTGCCCAGCTCTCTTTGGATGGCACAAAACATATTGTACAAAAAGGCGAGACCCTTTTCTCCATCGCCAAAAAATATGGTCTTTCCCTAAGTGACTTGCGACAGATCAACAACCTGAAAAACTTCCGGTTGGACGCTGGAGGGGTCTTAAATATCAAAAAAGGTAGTGCTTCGTCGGCAAGTACCTTGCCACCAACTGCCGAGCCTATACCAACTGCTTCTCCTTCCGCGCCCTCAACGAGCACCTCAACTGGTACAACTAACACGAGCAATAAGGTCTCGCACACCGTCAAGCCCGGCGAAACATTGTATGCCATTTCTCGCAAGTATGGGGTAAGCGTTCAACAGTTGAAAACGATGAACAACTTGCCGGACAATACGGTGAAGTTAGGACAAGTTTTGACGATAGAGGGGGTAAATTTGGAGACGGTTGCACGCAAAAGTATGCAACAACGATCTGGTATAGCGGCCACGGGTTCTCGTCGGGCGGGCGGCATCATTGGTGTGGATGACCAGTCGGATCCGGTTGCCACAGGTTCTCGCCGTGCGGGCGGGATTATTGGTGTGGATGACCAGTCTGATCCGATTGCAGCAGGTTCTCGCCGTACAGGTGGGATTATTGGTGTGGATGACCAGCAGCAGGAAACAACACCTCCCGGAATGTATGTTGTTAAGGCCGGAGACACGGTTTTTTCGATCGCACAGCGCCACAAGCTCACGCCGGGAATGTTACGCCGTATAAATGGTCTTAGGAATGATAAAATTACGGTTGGTCAAGTGCTGAAAGTCGTGGTTCCAGCAGCTTCCGCCTCGCCCAGTACGTCTGAAGTAAACCCAAAGCCGAACGCAACCTCGCGTTCGGCCACGGTTGCCCGATCTACAACAAAAGCTGCGACTGGCCGGGCACACAGCGTTAACCGTGGTGAAACGCTTTATAGTATTGCAACAAGCTATAAGGTGGCGGTAAATGATTTACTGGCCGTGAATCCGGGTACATGGGCAGGAAAGAGCCTAAAGCCCGGAGAGGTGATACAGTTGCCTACAAAAGCGGGTAAATTTGAACGGAAACATGTAGTTCAGGTGGGAGAGGGGATAACCGATATTGCGAATAAATACAATGTTTCTGCCAATACAGTACGATTGGCGAACAATACCGGAAATGTGTTGAGAAAAGGACAAGTATTGATGATCCCGAATAAAGAACGTGGGATGTCTTTCGCCTCTGCACTCAAAGGAACAGTACAGAGAGGAAACGTGATGGTTGATACCCGCTCAAATGGAACAGCAACAAAATCTGGTGAAAAATTAGATCAGGATGAATTAACCATTTCTCATAAAACATTGCCCATAAATTCGGTGGTTTTGGTCTCAAATAAATCAAAGAATATGCACACTTTTGCGCGTGTGGTAGATCGGACGACGGGTGGTTCAAATCTTGCGATGCTCTCCTCCAAAGTAGCCAGAGAAATTGGCATTACAGGCAGTGGAGAAGTCGAACTACGTGTGGTTAAAAAAGGTAAATAAGTGATGATTGGTTGTTGGTCTTCTTGGATAAGGAATTGTATTTTAAGTATTTAGTCAAATCAGGATCTCATTGTTTAATTGATTTTTATGTACATGGATAAATACGTTTAAAACAAACCGAAATTAGGGTCGCCATTTAAAAGCTGTTGGATTTACGGCACGTTGGATGGACAATACCCCCTCTAAGTGATCGTATTCGTGTTGGATTAACTCGGACAAACTCCCTTCTAACGCCCATGTCTCTACCTCTTGTTTCGGGTTTTGATAACGAATTGTGCAGCGTTGATGCCGCATAACCTTTACCAAGAGGTTTGGGAAGCACATACAATCGTCCCAAAGTTCAAACATTTCTTGGCTGCGGTAGGTTATTTCGGGATTGATAATTGCAATTGGGCGGTCTATATTGAGGTAAATAAGTCTTTTCATGATGCCTAATTGTGGTGCGGCAATTCCCCGAAATGCGCCATATCGGGTCTTGAATGCCTGCAAGACTTCATCGAGTTGTGCGACCATTTGCGGCACAAGCAACCAATCTTCGCCTCCGATGTCGGTACTTTTTTCGTAAAGGCGTGGATCGCCAAGTAATAAAACGCGAGATGTTGGCATGGGTGATTGGGTTAAAGTTCTAAGGCGCGATACATATACCAAGAGGCAACACTTCTGAAGGGTTTCCATTTTTCGGCATGGGCACGGATTTCAGCGGGTTTGGGCAGTTCGGGGCGGTGGTAAGTTTTCTGGAATCCTTTTTGAATGCCCAAATCGGTGGCGGGTAAAACATCTGGCCTGCCCAGATCAAAGAGGAGCATCATTTCCACCGTCCAAGGACCAATTCCCCGTACTTTCGTCAAGGCGGATACAATGTCATCATCTTTCATGGTGTGTAGGTCTTCGGTTGTAGGGATTTGTTTTTGCACGGTTTTTTCTGCGAGATCATGAATGGCCCTGATTTTTGCATGAGAAATTCCCGCGCTTCGTAAGACCTCGTGGGGCGTTTGCAAAACAACTTCAGGGACAGAATGCCCTTTGTTTGGAAAAAGTAAACAAAACCGTTTATAGATGGTTTCCGCAGCTTTCCCAGATAATTGTTGATGGACGATGGACTGTGTGAGGGCTTCAAATAAGCAAGACCTCGGTTTGGGCATTACGGTGTATGGCCCTGCCTGTTGCATGAGGTGAGCGAGGACGTGATCTTGTTCTGACAAATAGGCCACGGCTGCTTTTGCATCGAAAGGAAGCATGTAGGGCTTTGCTCGTTCTTAATTTAGATGAATTTTAGGGAGGTTTGCTTGGGTTGTCAAGAGGAACGTAAGTGGATGAATCTGAAAATCCATAAAGATGGTCAAGGGTAACTTTTCTAAAAGCTGTGTAACGGCCACCTCGTCGGTCGCATTGACCAAGGCCCAAAGTTTGGCATGTTCCATAGAAAGGGTGTAAGCAATAATATGCCCCATTACCATGAATTGATGGATTTTGAGTCTCTGTTCTGGGATGAGCGAGATAAAGGTCTCGGTAAATGGCTGAGGCAAATCAAATTCGACCATGTAGTGCATAACCAAAATCGTTAGGTGGAATTTCTTAACCAGACATAAAGCATAAAAACCTTGTATGGGGTTAAAAGGTTTCTGCTTGCAGAAGAATTGCTGTTCGGTCATCGCTTTGTGGGGCGGTTCCTGTCCATGTAACGACCTCTTGTTTAACAGCGTTGAGCGACTCGGTGGCATTTTGACTTTCGAGGTAGGTTAGTGCATGGAGGAGTTTTAGGACGCCGAGTTCTTCTCCGGCTTGGTTCAGGGCCTCGGACAGGCCATCGGTATAAAAAAAGAGGCGGTCTCCGGCTTGGATGCGGATGCGGCCTTGTTCATAGGGTACATTTTTGAGGACGCCCAAGAGTGGGCCACCGGTTTCAAGGCGTAAGATTTCGCGTCCGGAACGCAGCCAAATGGGGGCATCATGGCCAGCATTCACGAAAACGAAGCTTTGGTTGCTAATATCCAAGATACCCCAGAAGAAAGTAATAAATTTATCGGAATCGGTATTGTCAGTGATCACTGCATTGAGCAAAGCAGTGGCTTGTGCCAGATCTGTAAGGGCATTTGTGGCTAATTGAAATTGGATGCCGGCTTGTAAATGTGACATGAGCAATGCTGCCGGCATTCCTTTTCCGGTAACATCGGCGATGGCGATGAGATAGCGGTTGTTGTCTAATGGCCGCACATCGAAGAAATCGCCTCCTACGTGGCGTGCTGGTTGGCTCCAGACGTCCACCGAAAAGCGCGGGATTTGGGGTAGCTTTTGAGGAAGGAGACGCCGTTGTATGCCATTTGCCAAACGTAATTCTTCTTCAAAGCGTTCGTTTTCGAGCCGTGTTGCCAACAAGGAGGCGTTTTCCAAGGAGGTGATCGTGAGTTGGCCGAGTGCTGTTAAAAACTCAAGATCGGCTTGTGTATAGGCTTCTTTTGCGGTTTTTTCGCCCAAACAAAGCACGCCACGGGTTTCGTTCTGCATCCGAAGTGGTAAGATGAGGCGGATGCCACATGCTTCAAAAGCTTGCCAATCTCCAGAGGCTTCGGGCAATAAAACCAAGGTATCGAGGTTTTGAAAAACAAGGGTTTCTTGGGGCGTGAGGTCTAATCGTATTCCTTTGGAAATGACTGGCTGGAAAGAAGCTGGGTTTCCGTGCGTAGAGGTTTTGAGCCAAAAGGCAAAATGCCGGATCATCAGATGCCCCATGAGCGAGAAGCCCAATTGTTTGAGGATCGGTTCTCGTTCTTGGGTTGCGCCAAATCCGGTGGCAAGATCGAAAAGGGTGTTTAATTGTTGGATTTTGTGTGCCAGATCGTGGTTTGCGGTTTGGAGTTCGGTAACCATAAAAGCATTATGAACCGCTACCGAAGACATATGAACCAACGATTGTACAAAAGACGACTCCTCCGGCGAAAGGGGCTTCTGGTCTATTTTGTGACCAAAACCCACATAGCCAAGGTGTTGTTTGCGGGCGGTAAGGGGGATAAGGTAGTAAATCCCCCACGGTTTTAAGACGTCTGGCGCTTCGGAAATGCCCGAATGTGTGTTGGTGAACAAGGTGCGATCAAGGTGGATACTTCTCTCGATGTGACGAATGCCTTGTGCGGAAGCGATATAATAATGGTGTTTTGTGGCATCCAGCAACAAGGCGATACTCCGCGTTACCAATAGTTTACTCATGGCTGTTCGGAGCAAATTGTTCAGGATAAAGCCAATCTCCAACGAGTCGTTCAGGAGGGTACTGGTTTCATACAAGGCCAAGAGGTCGAATTTTTCGTGCATGGGGTTAACTGGAGGTCACGTTTAGAGGTGAATCACTTCGGCAGTAGTGGGTTTCCCAGAGACCACTTGGAGACGAAGGAGCGTTTTTTCTTTGTGCCAACCTTGTTTGCCAGCAGCTCCCGGATTGATGAAAAGCATATTGTTGAGGCTTGCTACTCGCTCAATGCGAAGGATGTGGCTATGTCCGCAGATGAAGACTTGGGGCGGCGCTTCAAAGAGTTTGGGTCTAATAGCGGGATCCCAACGACCCGGATGCCCGCCGATATGGGTCATCCAGAATCGGCAACCATCTATCGTAAAGTTTTGGTGTTGTGGGACGCGCTGGCGAATGGCTTGCCCGTCTATATTGCCCCAAACGGCGCGTACCTCGGGGCCAATGGCCTCTAATTGGTCTAAAACTTCCAGATTCCCGATGTCGCCGGCGTGCAAAATCAAGTCCGTTTCCGCCAGATAGCGCGGTAGATCGGGGTGAAAGTAATGGTGTGTATCCGATAAAATGCTGATGGTCATCTTAATTGCACATTAGCACCCAAGCGGATGGCATCGTGGACAACACCTGTCTGATGGAGTGGGAGCCGGAAGTAGGGTGAAAACTGCCATGTGGGGCGGAGCATATTTAGGCCAATCTCAAGAGCAAGCAATCCGCCTTGGGCTTTCAAGGGTTTTTGAGGCGGCCCTTCATAATTCCGGCCTTCAATGGTGATAGACTCCATATCGCCAACAGAGGCTTTTAGCGATACAAAAAGATTACTTGCTGCTGGGTCAAAGGCAAAACGATATGTTCGGGTGGCATGTAAATTCCTGAAAGACGTTCGCATAAACGTTTGTTGCACCCGATATCCCGTCTCTGGATTCACCAAGGGGAAATCCGATAGACCCGACTGTTCGTATCGAAAGCCAATACCAAATTCGGTTGTGAACATGTTTGGGTATTTGGTTTCCGTAAAGCCGCCAATGTCCACACCGGAGATATTTGGCTCGTCAAAGGGTGGTTGAATGGCAAGCCGGAGGGCGAAGTTTTGGTTTTCGCTTTGTAGGTAATATTTTGCGGCCAGCCATGAAAGCCCAATCCGACCGTTGCCCATTGTGGTTTTGCCCCAAACTCCTTGGAGGTCTATGGTATCGGTAAGGCGTAGGTCTGCACGTAAAGCAAATTGGTACGCTTTGGGAACAGGCGCATCTGGATTGTTAAACAAGGTTTCGAGGTTTGCTTGTTGCAGGGCATATCCGGGTTGATAAACCAAATAGGCACGGCCTGAAAAGCGGCTGTTAAAGTCACGGCCAGCCGTTTCGGGTTGTCGTAGCGGATCCGAAAAGCCAATCCAAGGTTGCGTATGCACCGCTTGTGCAAATGTTAGCGCCCCTAACCCACTTATCACCATGTGCAACAAGCGCCACAGATGCTGATTTCTGCTCCTAAAATATGGGTTATTCCAAAACAAAGGTCTCTCCGGGCTTAAGAATAATGCCTTTTTGGCCGGCATCCTTCATGGCACTTTGCCAAGCAAGTAAATCCGTAACGATGTATGGGAAGGTGTTATGATGAACCGGAATCACGTTTTTTGCACGAAGCATTTTGGCCGCACGGATGGCGTCGCGGATGCCCATCGTAAAATTATCGCCAATAGGCAAGAAAGCAATGTCTATCTCGAAGTCTTCGCCCAAGTAGGCCATCTCGTTGAACAAGTCGGTATCTCCTGCATGATAGAGCGTTTTTCCTTCCGTTTCTAACACAAAACCATTCGGGTTGCCGCCATAGGTTCCATCGGGGAAGGAAGAGGAGTGGCGTGCATACGTCTGTTTAACATGGCCCCACTCAAACGAGGCACTGCCACCTGTATTCATGGGATGATAGCGATTGTACCCCGTTTTGCGTTCTAAATAAGTGCAGATTTCATAGTTTGAAATAAGCAATGCACCAGTACGCGGAATAATCTCCTCTGCATCCCCCCAGTGGTCGCCGTGCGCATGGGTCATTAGAACAACATCAGGATTTAACTCCGCAGCCGTTACAATGCCTTCTGCAAGCGGATTACCCGTTATAAAGGGATCAAACAAAAACGTAAGTGTTTTGGTCTGAACTTGTAGAGCGGAATGGCCAAAGTAGGTGATTTTCATGGTATAGTTTATTTTTGGATGTTGAGCTGGATGGGTGTAATTTAATCGAAAATGCGGCAAACAAGAAACTTGTTTTGTAAAAGTAACGACAAGATATATTGCTCGTGTCTAAGACACCAAAAGTAATCCTCGGAAGGCGCTATAAACCGATGTCGCATACTTGATGATATGATAAACCAATTTCATAAACTGCTTTTTTTCGTATTGTGTGGCTGGGCAATTTGGACTGACGTGGCCGCACAAGTTCAGGTCTGGGGCGTGATTCGGGAAAAAAGCAAAAATCAACCCATCTCCGGTGTGGTTGTGGCATTGGTCAAGCCGGTTACGGGCGAAATCTTGTCCATTGGACGAAGCGACTTGGACGGGGGCTACCTTTTAGAAGAAATACCGCAAGGAAAATATTGGATACGTATCGGGACGGTGGGCTATCGGCGGTTTGAGCGCTCTTTACAAATCGGTCAGGAGCGCCTAAGGTTCGATATTCGGTTGGAGCAAGGTTTGTTGGAGAAGGAACGGACAAATACTGGCTCTAGGCTTGGGCGTATTTGGCAAGTTCTTAGGCGATCCTTTCCACCACTGAAATGAGTTTTTAGCGCGGTATAATGTAAGTTGTGTGAACTCAAAGTTAGCAACATAATCAGTAACAGCTTTAGACTCTATGGGTATAATGTAAGTTGTGTGAACTCAAAGGGGTGATTGGGTAAATCGAAAATTGAAAACCAATGATTTAAAGGGTCACAGTGAGAAATGAGGTCCATTAGCCCAAAACACGTGTTAAATGGTTACAAGTTAAAGGTTGGCACAATATAGCCTGATTTGGGCTATATCATAGTTTAACCAAAGTACCTCTTGTCGTTTGTCTTTGGTTGAATGAATGGTTTTGAGTTCACTATAATGTTTGAACCATTTTGTTGCGGGATAAAGGTCATTCATCAGGGCACAGTCATAATTAGAGATAGCAACGAGGCGGCCTTCAATGTTATTAAGTTTAGTTGCTAACACTTCGTGGCTTGAATTATCCATTTCGTAACCATAAGAACTTATATCACCTCTTGTTTCGTGAATATAAGGCGGGTCACAATAAAACAAGGTTTCCGGACTATCGTATAGGTTAATTACTTCCAATGCCGGGCGGTTTTCTATTTGTACCCGAAGCAATCTTTCCGCAATAAATTCCAGATTTTCTATTCCACCTAACCAACGACTAACCACTCCACTCATGCCTGACCTACTGGTGTTCTTGCAATTGGCCCACCGACCTAAAGAGGCTTTTTGCGCTAAACCAGTCCTTACTTGTCGTGCCCTGACAAAAAACAACCTCGCACGTTCAAAGTCAGACATACTTGGATTGACTTCGCAAGCAAGGGCAAATTCTTCTCTCGAAAAAGGAGTTAGTGAAATTGCTTCTATCAATTTTTCTTTTTGCTCCCGCAGTACCCTGAAAAAATTTACAACTTCACCATCAAGGTTACAACTTCACCATCAAGGTCGTTGTATGTTTCAACGGGTGAGGGTTCACGATTCAGCAAAACTGCACCAGAACCGGCAAATGGTTCGCAGTAATGTGTACACTTTGGAAGAAAGGGCAAAAGCCAATCGAGGTGGGAATACTTTCCGCCATACCAACCAAAAGCAATTAACTTTTTTGGTCTATACTAACGTGGAAATGCTTGAAGGGACTTTTTTCTTTGTGGAAGCCCCGTTTGCCGTGAGTTCTATGCTCATATTAAAGGGTTTGGTACAAGATACAAAAATTATGGATTCTTTTTGTCTTTTTGTGTGAATGAATGGACGTTTAGCACAGTCCGGTTCACCCTTCAGGCTTGCGTTTTGCGCCAAAAGCCGCCAAAGCCCTTTCTCTTGCAAAACGGTGATCCACGATCGGAGCGGGATAATCCTTGCCAATGATGCATGTTGCGGCCATTTGTACTTCAGTGGGCATCTCCCAAGGTTTATGGAGATAGCGGAGCGGCACGCGGGCCAATTCGGGCAAATAGGCACGGAGGAAAGAACCCTCTGGATCGAACTGGCGG
>Ga0058869_1058171_pt1 | contig 10172 bp, 6 predicted proteins | sample TNRReaAaerobiRNA_FD_61086 | JGI IMG/M metagenome (GOLD analysis project Ga0058869, IMG submission 61086) | Wastewater treatment Type I Accumulibacter community from EBPR Bioreactor in Madison, WI, USA - TNR Reactor, Time I- 292min-Aaerobic_... | ecosystem: Engineered > Bioreactor > EBPR >...
AGTATTGCCGGCAATAGTCAATTGGGCAACCAGGCGGGGCTGGACAGCCTGTATAATGTGACTGGACCTGTGAGTATTTATGACAATATCGCGTTGGAAAATTTAAGCGGCCTGGAGGCTTTGACCCACATAGGCGGCGGATTATACCTCGCCGGCAATAGCCAACTAAGTTCCCTTTCCGGCCTCCAACAACTTCAACATATCGACGATTTCCTGATGATCGAAGATAATCCGGAACTTTCCACGCTGGAAGCGCTTGACAGTCTGCAATCATTGGGAGGAAATTTAGTCATTCGAAACAATCAGAGCTTGTCGGATTGCGCCGCGTATGGCATCTGCCAATATTTGCTTGATCCCCAAGGCATTGTTTCCGTTCAGAATAATGAAGCGGGCTGCCATGACGAACAGGAGATAGCCGCAGCCTGCGGAATTGTCAGCGCCGGGGATGTTGATTTTTCTCCCGGCATCCGGTTATTTCCCAATCCTGCTGTTGAGCAGGTAGTTCTGACATCTGAGTCCCTCCCCACCGGCCCGGTCGTTCTCAGGGTGTATGACGCCCTGGGCAAGGAGGTATTGCGTCAGCAGTTGCAAGGCAATATAGACCGCTTCGAAGAGCGCGTGGATATTTCAGGCCTACCGGCAGGGTTGTACTTTTGGCGGGTAGAAGCCAGCGGAGCGCTTTTGGGCGAGGGGAAGGTGGTGGTTTATTGAGGTTGTAGGTTGTGAGTTGTAGGTTGTGAGTTATCGGTTGGTGAGTAAATTTTAGCAAAATAATGAACCCATAACCTACAACCTACAACCTACAACCTCAATACCCCCGATGCGGCTTGTCAATAATCTCAGAATCTTCCGAGCTGTTGACTACCTTAAACCCGCATTTTTGGAGCGCCACGGAAAACAGGAGAAACACGCCGAGCAGCAACAGGATCAATTGCCCGGTTGAGCGGCGCCGGGGCTGTGGGGTGGGGGAGGGCGTATTATTTCTACTCGCCATAATATTAGAAGTCCATACGCAGCCGCAGATTGATACGGCGCGAAGTGAGATAATTGGGAATCGCGTACTGCTGGTTGAAAACCGTTTTTATCCAGGTATTGCCGGCCTGGTTTTGTACCTGCATCAGGTTGAACACTTCGAGACTGAGCCACGAACTACGGGAAAAGCGCAGGAAGTGATTAGGCTTTTTGTTTCGGCGCGACTCATCCCAGAGGGCAAGTGAAAAACCGATATCTATGCGGTGATAAGGCGAAAAGCGATACGTGTTGCGATATATGCGGTTATTACCCTGCAGTCCGAACGGCAGACCGGTGCCCACCGTTAAATTGAGGTGCATCTTGAAATTTTTGTTTTTGGGCAGGTAATCCTGGAAAAACATCGACAAGGTCATCAGTTGATCGGTGGGGCGGGCAACGTCTTTTACCGGCGTGGCTTCTGTTTGTCCCACTTCCCGCTGCAAGTGCTGTACACCGGTGAGTTGTTCGCGGGCGCGCAGGAACGACAGGTTGATCCAGGATTCGGCGTCGGGCACGAATTCGCCGTTGAGGCGGAAGTCGATGCCGGTGACGTAACCCGTGGCGTCGTTGAAACCCGAATAGCGGATGCGTACGTTTTCAATTTCATAAGAAACCAAATCCCAGAGCCTTTTGTAATACGCTTCTGTGATAAAGCGGAACTTCTTCGGGTTATTTTTACCCAAATAAAAATCGTACGAAAAGCCGCCGACGATATGCGCCGACTTTTGCGATTGCAGGGAGGTATTTACCTGTCCGGTGAAGCCGCGCATCTCGCGGTAGAAGGGCGGTTGGTAATAAAGTCCACCCGATAATTTGTAGGCTATATCGCTTTTTCCGGCAAGCGGCTTGTAGAGCAGTTGCGCGCGGGGTGAAATGATCATTTCGCCGTTGAGGTCCCAGTAAGAAGCGCGAACACCGGCTGAAAGGCGCAATTCCGCCACGCTTTCGCGGCGCCAGGTGTAGGTATCCATGAGATACGCCGAGAAACGGTTGGAATTGAGGTTGTTGCGCGTTTTGAGTACGTTGTAAAGCAGGAGTTGGGTGGTATCGTAGGGCAGGGAATAGCCGGCGGAGTCGAGGCGTTCCCATTCGTTGAGCCAGTCTTGTACCTGCTCGTTTTGATATTTGGCGCTCCATTGCAAAAAATGGCTGCTGGTAATTTCCTTGCTGCTGTGGGGCATCTGCAATTCGATACCGCCTTTGTGCTCTACATTGGTGAGTTGGATGTTGAGAAAATTGCGCACGTATTGGTGCTGGGTGCCGGCGCCGAGCTCTGCGAGCACCTCGCCAAAATTGTCGCTGCCCTGGTCAGATTCGATCTGGCGAAGGCTGTATTGTCCGATGATATCGATGCGTTCGTTTTCGTCGCTGCGGAAGGTGGAGGCCAGGAGTTTGAGGAAATAGGGGTTTCGCTCGCGGTCGGGGAGGTAAGTGAGTGTGACGCCGCCCATATTAGTCGTAAAGTCGTCGACCTCCTGGCCTTCGAATACGCTGAACAATTCGAGTGCGAAATTGACCAGGCCCAGGCCCGTGCTGCGTTCTACGGGTTTGAAGCGGTATACGCTGCGGTTGTAATTGCCCATCACGCCTAATTGCAGGTCGTGGCTCAGGTCGTAAGTCACATAGCCCTGTATATCGCTGAAATTGGGCGTGTATTCGCCGGTAATATCCAGCGTACCCAGCAGGTAGCGGGTAGTTTTATAGCGGGCGCCCACCAGGTAGCGCAGGCGTTTGTAGGGGTCTTTGCCGGGTTTGAGGCTTCCTTCGATGTGCGCCGAGCCGCCCAGGAAGCTGAGTCCGATAGAGGCCCGTACGCTATCGGGGCGTTTGTATTTCACATCGAGCACCGAGGACATCTTGTCGCCGTATTTGGCTTCAAAACCGCCCGAAGAAAACGACAAGCTCTGCAGCAGGTCGATATTGGCGAAAGTGAGTCCTTCTTGTTGGCCTGCGCGGATGAGCTGGGGGCGGTATATTTCAAAATCGTTGACGTACACCAGGTTTTCGTCGTAATTGCCGCCGCGCACGTTGTACTGCGAGGTGAGTTCGCCCCCGCTGCCGCTGCTGGCGCCCAGTGCGAGGTGGGGCAATACGCTTTCGAGGTTGCCGGTAGTAGTGGGCAGCAATTTGAGTTGCGTCACGTCTTCGCGCATCATGCCGGCGTCTTCGATTTTGCTTTCGCGCACCACCACTTCCAGTTCGGATTCCATGGAGGCCAGCGACACGTCCACCTGGCGGATGCCCCGGGCAGGCATGGCTGAAAGGCTTGCGGTAGTTTCTTTGTAGCCGATGCGGGTAAACGTAATTTCAACCGGTTCGTTGGCCGGCACTTCGATGCGGTAGCGGCCGTTGGCGGCTGTCTCTACCGCGTTGGTGGTGTTTTTTACATAAACGGTTACCAGTTCAACCGGCGCGTTGCTTTCGGCATCGGTGACAATGCCGGTCACTACCGCTTTTTCCGATTGGGCGAAAGCGGTGTTTAAGCTCAGCAGCAGCAGGCTAACGCTTATCAGCCGAGGTAAAGATGCGATTCCAGTTGATACCATTACGGATACTTGCATTTTTGGTTGAAAACCAGATAAACAGCGGTTTACCCACGATATGGTCTTCGGGCACGAAACCCCACACGCGGGAATCTTCTGAGTTGTGGCGGTTGTCGCCCATCATCCAGTAATAATTCATCTTGAACGTATACTGGCCGGCTTCCTGGCCGTTGATGTATATTTTGCCGTCTTTTTCTTCCAGCTTATTGCCTTCGTAATTGGAGATGATGCGGCGGTAGAGGGCGATATTTTCCGGACTGATTTTTATCGTTACGCCTTTTTTAGGCACATAGATCGGGCCGTAATCGTCGATATTCCAGTTTGGGAAATGCACCGGATCGTGTGGGAAAAGGTTGCTGCGTGTATTGCCCTCCGCGCCGTAATCGACAGGCACGATCATGATGCTGGTATCCATTTGCTGCACTTTAGCCTTCTGCTCGTCCGACAAATACATCACGCGGATAAACGGAGACCGGGTAGGGCGGTTATCTTCTTCGCTGATGCCCCATTTTTCGAAATTGCGTTGATTTACGGCGCCGTTAGGGAAGCTGACGGTGTAGGAATATTGCAGGTATTTCGGATTTTGGGCTGGTTTGCCGTTGATATAAACCTGCTTATCGCGAATTTGGAGGCTATCGCCGGGTATGGCGATACAGCGCTTGATATAGTGGTCTTTTTTGTCGTTGGGGCGCACCACGAGCGGAGCTCTGCCCGATTGTATGGCCATGCTGTGGAATTCGTTGCCCATAGCCACTGTGCCGCGCCGGTAGTCGTTGACACTCCATGTTCTTTCGGGGAAAACGTATACGCTGTCGCCTTCCGGATAATTAAACACAACGGGGTCGTTGTTGTCGATTTTTTCCAGGGCGGGCAGGCGTTTGTATGGCAAATTTGGTTTGGAAATGTAAGACTCCCGATTCAAAATGGGAATGCGGTTGTGTAAAAGCGGCACCATCAACACGGTTTGCGGCATGCGGATGCCGTAGTGCGCCTTGCTCACAAACAGGAAGTCGCCCACCAGCAAAGAACCTTCCATAGAGGAGGTGGGGATCACATAGGCTTCTATGAGGAACATGCGGATAAAAGCGGCGGCAAAAACGGCAAAAACCACGGCTTCTACCCATTCGCGAACCGTGCCTTTTTTGTAAGGATTGGCGGCAATCAATTTCTGAAGCTGCCGGCCGTTGCCCGACTGCTGGGCTTCGTGAATTTGCTGGGCGTAGGCGGCTTCTTTTTCAAGCGTGGGGCCGTCGTAGGTTTCTTCTTTTTTATAACCCAAATAGAAAAATGCCAGTGGGGCGTATATTACGGCAATAGCGCTATGCCAAAAGCTGTATTTTTTGAAAGAGCGAACCATATCGACGCAGAGGCCGGCGTAGATGAAAATATTGACGATAGGAAACAGCAGCCAGGCGGCATACGTTCCTTTTCTGCCCACCAGTTTGCTCCAGACTACAAAATTGAGGCCGGGCGCCAGGCCTTTCCAGCCGGCTTCCCCGGCTTTTTCAAAAACTTTCATCAAGCTGATGCTCAGCAGAATGTATGAGATAATGAAAAAAATAAGTATACTCATTATGTGGATGGTTTTTTCTTGCGCTGCAAAGATAAATGAAAAAGTGAGGATGGAAACAGCCTGACCCGCTTATTGGTCGATAGGATACGGCGATAAGTCGGGTTTATTCCATTTTGAATTGCCGGATGAGGATGGCGCCGCTTTGGTTTAGATTAGAACTGAGGATGATCACTTGCTCGCGTTTGCCGTCGTCTACCGATACGGCCACCGTATTGGGCACGATATCGCCCAGGTCTTCGGCGTGCAGGATCAATATGTTGTTGTCGGTGGCCAGCGACACAGGAATAACCACTTTGCGCTTGGAGACGCGGTGGCTTTTCAGGATGCGTTTGCCGTTGAGAAAGATGGTGGCCACATCGCCGTCGACGGTGCCGTTATCCCAGATGCGAAGTTTTACGTTTGCACTACTCACCTCTACTACGTGGTCGATTTTAACCTCTCTGCCGGTTTCGGCGCTGTAGGCGTCCTGCCGGGGTTGGGTTTCCGTTTTGATGGTTTGTGTCAAAACGGGTTTTTCGAGGGTAACTTTTCCCGGGGCGCAGGCGCCGGTTTCGGGGGTAAGCCCTTCGATATGTCCTTGCCAATCGCCTTCTAATATATAGCTCAGCTTTTCTCTTCGCAGGTGCAGTCGCATGGTTTTGATGCACCATTTCCAGTCGGGGTTGGAACGGGAGGATACCTCCAATTCGCGGATTTCGACGGTGCTGTCGGCGGCCGCAAACTGCCAATCAAGGGCATGGGTGGCATTGCCGCCGGGGCCGTCGGAACTGATGCTGGAAATACCCTTTGCGGCGGACTGCAGGTCAATTTCAAAATAAAAACCGTAATCGCGATCCGATTGGGAGAGGCGGCCTTTCCAGGGGCCGGTCAGTGTGAGGGGCGACTCCACCCTCAGGTCGCTGAGTTCGCCCGTTTTTATTTTGCTGAGCCGCATCTTGCCGGGTTTACAGCCGTCGGCGCGCCATTCGCCCTCGAGGATGACAGAGTCGCGGGTGGTACTGACGTATAGGGTAGCGTATTTTAAACACCATTTTGGAGAAGCTAGGGAAGTTTGCTTTACTTCCTGAAGCGCCAGCGTGCTGCCATCCCAATAGCCGCTGATCTGAAAGCGGGCTTCAATTGAGCGGTTGGCAGAAATAGCCGTGCCGCTTAGTACTTGTCCGTTTTGTTGCAGTGAAACGCTGTAGCTGAAATTGCTGCCGGCCTGATCTTGCCAAACCATGCCGGTCCATTGCCCCTCCAGCCACTGTGCGTGCGCAGTATTGGATAAACCGGCAAATAGAAAGCTGATCAGTAACCAGTGTATGGCGGGTATAATTTTCTTCATATATATTTGACGCTGCTTCATGTTGCAGGTAGACAAATTAACTATCTTTTTTTTAAATAGCATCACAAAACCAGCTACTTGGAAATTATATTTACACCTACCACATCATTATGGGGTTGAATGGGGGAGTAAGGAATCCTAATTTTACATCGTCAAATAAAAAAGTAACAATCGCTGCAAAGCGCAGTTGACCAAGATATATAAAAATAGGGGGACATTAACACGAATACGTTGATGCCAGAATCGAGTGGCCCGGTACCAAGGCGTACCGGGCTTTTTTTTGATGGTGTAAGAATACAGGCTAAGCCGGGTTATTATTCTTAAATAAGTGTTGGAATGCGTTAGTAAAAACATTATCTTTGTATTGCTATGTACAACCAGGTCCCTATTGGTTATAAGCTTTCTATGCCTCAAGAAAGCGCGCAACCCTCTAACCTCCATATTTTATAAAACACAAAAGAAAGAGATTGCAGGTATGCCACAGGCGTACTATGTCATAAAGATTGTACTTAAATCGGTTTTCGGTTGCCTGGCTATATTATTTAGCCGGGCAATCCTTTTTTAAGCGGGTTTTGACCTTCCAAAACCCATATTCCAAAGAAAACTTGGCAATTAGTCTATAATAAGTTGCCGTATAGCTATTAATTTAGCCTTAACTTTGCCGTTTTGGTGATAATTGCCCGATATATCAATAGTTTGCAATGAAGAGCAAATACGTAGCGGCAGCATTAGCCTTCTTTCTAGGCATTTTCGGCGTACATCGATTCTACCTCGGGAAGCGCTTCTGGGGCGTAGTTCACTTTTTATTGTTTTGGCTTTGCTTTGCCATTACGGTAGAAGAAAACACGCCGGCTATCATGCTCCCGGCCTTGTTGGGGTTCATTGATGCCGTGCTTTTATTTGTGATGCCCGAAGTGGAATTTAACGAGCGTTACAACCGCCGGTACATGAATTCGACAAGCGAACAATGGGAAAACGAACCCCGGCGCCGCCAAATTCCTCGTGCTAGCTCCAAGTCCAAAAACCAGTCAGCTCCCGATGTAAGTGATTTCAAGCGCTCCGGCATCGAAAAATTCCGCGATTACGACTACGAAGGCGCCATCGACTCTTTTCAAAAGGCATTGGAGCTTCAACACGAAGACCCCGCCACGCATTTCAACCTGGCTTGCTGCTATTCTATACTGGAAGACGCCGACCAGGCCTATGATCACCTCGGGAAAGCCATTTCTTACGGCTTTAAAGACACCGATAAGATCAATACGCACGATGCGCTGTCATTCCTGCGTACGCAGCCCGGTTTTGATACTTTTGTAAAAGAAGGTTACAAACGCCCGGCCTCTCCGCCCGTCGAAGAAGCCCCATTGTCTTTGAAGGATATCATGTCGCCCGCCGATGATTTGCTCGATCAGATCATCAAGCTCGGCGAACTGCGCGATAAGGGGGTGTTGACTGACGAAGAATTTGCCCTGCAAAAGCGGAAAATACTGGGCGAATAAGCACTAACGATATTTCACACTATTTATATCTATTGCATGAGATACCTGCTGTCGGTACTATTGGCTTTTGCCCTTATCGCCATGGCCGCCGGCCAGGAGGCGATTTCTTATGAAGTGTATGACGCCGACCTCGCACACCACGAAATCCGCGTTGTGGCCACTTTTCCCGCTTTACCCGACGCGCCGCTCAAACTGCGCTTTCCCCAAGCCTCTCCGGGGCGCTATGCCCTTCACCACTTTGCCAAAAACATGTACGACCTGCGCGCTACCGACGGCCGGGGTCGCGAGTTGAAAGTTTACCATACCGACCTGGCTTCGTGGGAAGTCACCGGCCACGACGGGCATGTGCAACTCGCCTATACTTTGTATGCCAACCGCGCCGACGGCACCTACGCCGGCGTCGACAACCGTAAACTTCACCTCAATATGCCGGCCGTGTTTATCTACGGCGTCGGGCTCGAACACCGGCCTGTGCTGCTTTCGTTTAAACTGGAAAATCATCCGGACTGGCAGGTAGCTACGCAATTAGAGCGCCTGGACGACAACCGGTTCAGGGCGCCCAATTACTACTACTTCTTTGACAGCCCTACAATGGTGGGCGAGATAGATAGAAGAAGCTGGCAAAGCAGCTCCGACGGCCGCAAATACACTATCGAAATCGCCATTATGCACGAGGGTACTGACGAGCAACTCGACAAATATGCCGAAAATGTCAAGGCCATTGTGGAAGAGGAAAAAGCCATTTATGGCGAGCTGCCGCAGTTCGATTTTGGCAAATACACCTTCCTGCTCAGCTTCAACCCCTGGGTAGACGGCGACGGCATGGAACACCGCAATTCCACGGTTTGCTCGGGTGACGGCGCCTTGTCGGATGACGGCAAGGCCATGACCGGCGTAATCGCCCACGAATTTTTCCACGCCTGGAACGTAGAACGCCTCCGCCCCCGCTCGCTAGAGCCGTTTAATTTCGACAAACCCAATATGTCGGATGAACTTTGGTTTGCCGAAGGATTCACGTCTTATTATGACGACCTGGTGTTGTGCCGCACGGGTATTTTGTCGACAGAAGACTATCTCAACGGCCTTGCCGGCACCGTCAACCAGGTATTGAACGGCCCTGGCCGCCGCCACCGCGGCCCCATCGAAATGAGCCGGCACGCACCCTACGCAGATGCCGCCGTGTTTATCGATCCGGTCAATTATGCCAATACGTTTATCAGCTATTATCCCTACGGCGCCGCGATCGGACTTTGCCTCGACCTCAGCCTGCGCAACCGCAAAGGCGACCTATCGCTTGATGATTACATGCGCTACCTGTGGCAGCATTTTGGTAGAAAAGAAATACCCTATACCGTGGCCGACCTCGAAGCGGCCCTGGCAGAAGTATCGGGCGACAAATCCTTTGCCGCCGATTTTTTTAACCGCTACATCCGCGGCAGCCAATTGCCCGATCTCAAAGATTTGTTTTCAGAAATGGGCGTAGTAATGCGGCCCAAATCACCCAAACAAGCCGGGTTTTACGGAGCTTCGTTTCATCATACAGAGAAAGGCGCCAGGGTGCAAGGGCCCGTTTTGGAAACCAACCCCCTCTACCAGGCCGGCCTCGACGAGGGCGACCTGCTGCTCTCGGTTGACGGCCGCCCGGTCAACCAGGACAATCCCTTCGACGATATGCCCTTTGAGCCGGGCCGGCGGTATACGATCCGGTTTATCCAAAACGGCATAGAAACCACCGGCACGTTCACCGCCACCCAGGACCCCACCATTGAAATCCTCAGCGCCGAATCTGTCGGCGAAAAGGCCAACAAATCCTCGTTGAAACGCCGGGAGGACTGGCTGTCGTCGAAGCGCGGCTAAGGGGGATTTTGCGACTTTACGACTTTAGGACTGTACGACTGTGCGACTGTGCGATCTAAGCCGGTCGTTGAGCGGAGTCGAAACGACGTACCAGGCTGGACCGCCGACAGCCGACTGTGCGACTGTACGACTGTACGACTGTGCGACTGTGCGACTGTGCGATCTGTGCGATCTGTGCCGGTCGTTGAGCGGAGTCGAAACGACGTACCAGGCTGGACCGCCGACAGCGACTGTGCGACTGTGCGACTGTACTGGACTTTGGACGGATAAAGCGGCTCCTGAAGCTGGTACAGGATAAAGGCGGGTCAAAGTTATGATAAAAGGGGTTGAAAGTCCACGATCTAAGGAGGAATAGGCACGCTTTG
>Ga0058869_1006551_pt1 | contig 10162 bp, 6 predicted proteins | sample TNRReaAaerobiRNA_FD_61086 | JGI IMG/M metagenome (GOLD analysis project Ga0058869, IMG submission 61086) | Wastewater treatment Type I Accumulibacter community from EBPR Bioreactor in Madison, WI, USA - TNR Reactor, Time I- 292min-Aaerobic_... | ecosystem: Engineered > Bioreactor > EBPR >...
GGATCGGGCAGATTCCGCGGCGCGTAAAGCAGCGCCTGCCGCGCGTAGTCGAAAGGGCTCTCCCAGCGCGCCGCGCTGGCGTCGACCAGCCCCATCTCGGCGCAGTAGTGGGCAAAATCGTTCTGCACGGCGAGCGTTGCCGAAGTGAAGATCCATGCCCGCGGATGGCCGCTCATCTGCTTGTGCATGATCTCGGCAATCGCCAGCGGCGTCGCGTTGAGTTGCAGCGAATGGCTGTAGGTCTCGCCCCAGCGAACGAAGTCGGCATTGCTCCCGTCGTGCCACGATTGCAGGCGAGCCAGCAATCCGCTGGCCCGTCGCCAGCAGTTTTCGAGGCCTTCGGCGCGTTGCGCCTGCGTCTCCAGTAAAGCGGTGAACGCTTCGAGTTCGTGGATCAGGCCGGCCAGGGCAGCGGCAAACCCACTGCGCGCGGCGAGTTGCAGCAGGGGGTAGCGCGCCGGCTCCACCGGCAGCGTGAGCCGCAGGTCGCGGGCCGCTTTCTCGAGCAGAGCACAGCCGCGCGGCAGGTCCAGGCAATCGCGTGCCGAAGCCAGACCTTCGATCTGCGTATCCCGACCCAGTTCGAGCAGTTCTGCGGTCGATAGGCTGTCGCCGAAGAACAGGCTGGCGACTTCCGGCAACTGATGTGCCTCGTCGAAGATCACCGTATTGCAGGCGGGCAACAATTCGGCCGTGCCTTCGTCGCGCAGCATCACGTCGGCGAAGAACAGGTGATGATTGACCACCACCAGATCGGCGGCCAGGGCCTCGCGGCGCGCCGCCAGGACGAAGCACTCCTTGTGCCTGGGGCAGTCCTGCCCCAGGCAGTTGTCGCGCGTCGAAGTGACCATGGCCCACACCGTAGCGGTCTCCGGGACATCGGCACACTCGGTCTTGTCGCCGCTGCGCGTCTTGCGGGCGAAGCGCGCGATGCGCTGCGCGTAGGCGGCATCATCACGCGAGAGGAAGCGGCCGTCGGCCAGCGCACGTTCGAGGTGATAGTGGCACAGGTAGTTGGCGCGCCCCTTGAGCAGCGCCACCTTGACCGGCGACTTGAGCGCTTTGCGGATGGTCGGGATGTCGCGCGTGAACAACTGATCCTGCAGGTTCCGGGTACCGGTGGAAACGATCACCTTGCCTCCCGAGAGCAGCGCCGGCACCAGGTAGGCGTAGGTCTTGCCGGTGCCCGTCCCGGCCTCGGCGACCAGCACCTGATTCCCGGCGATGGCCGCGGCAATCCGCTCGGCGAGTTCGAGTTGCTGCAGGCGCCGGCGATAGCCGGGAACAGCCGTCGCCAGCGGGCCGGTGGCAGAAAAAACTTCGGAGAGCAGGATAGTCATGGACGTTGCGTCGGAAACAGTGCGCATGCTAACAGAAGCCGGCAAGGCCAGCCTCGTCAACGGTCATCGCTCACCACGAAAGTCGCGCGGCAAAAATGCTCCGCCTGCGACGGGCGCCCGACTCGCCTACTGCTTCGTTTTTTGCAGCAACTCGCGCAGGAAGCGCACGGGAATCGCGAAGCTGATCCCCGAGGGCTTGCTGAGGACCGATTCCTTGCTCTCCTTGACGAAGACCATGTTGATGATCCCGATCACCTCGCCGCGGCTCACTTCATACAGCGGGCCGCCACTGTTGCCCGGATACGCCGTGGCGTCGAGCTGGTAGATGTCGAAGCTCCCTTCCCTGATCTGCTGCACCACCCGCGCATTGAGCTGCCGGGCATTGGCCCCCGGCAGGACGATCGGCGTGATCGCCGAAATGATGCCGCGGTGCGTGACCGGCGACAGGCCCAGCGCGCCACCGATCGGGAAGCCGGTGAAGGCAACCGACTGACCCTCCCTGACCGGCTCGGCTTCGTGCAGGCTCAGCGCTGGCAGTGCCTGGCCGTCGATGCGCAGCAACGCCAGATCATGCGCTTTGTCGACCTCGACGACGGTGGCCGGCCGCGGCTGCGCGCCGCTTCCTCCGGAGTGGGCAACGATGACCAGTCGCTCGCCGGCCCCCTCATCGACGGCCTGCTGAACGACATGCGCATTGGTCGCCACCAGGCGGCCGTCGCCGACAGCGAAGCCCGTACCGCGCATGACAAATTGCGGACTTCGCGTCCGCTGATGGGTACCGACGACGACCACCGATGGCTTGACCCGGCTGATCAACTCCGGCAGGTCTGCGGCTGCCGGTGCGGCCACCGAGAGCAGCGTCGCCAGCAACGCGGCGAGCAGCCAGCGGTGCACCAGCAGCCCCTGGCTGCGCCACGTAGCCATGATCACGAGCCCCGGGTCAGACGGATTCGCGTCAGTTCCGGCGAGGGCGTCGTCACCCTGGCGTCGTAGGGATGATCGTCGCGCCGGAACTGACTCATGATCCGTTTGACGTAGCCCTGCGTCTCGGCGTAGGGGGGCACGCCGCGGTAGCGATTGACGGCGCCTTCGCCGGCGTTATAGGCCGCCGCGACCAGGCTGACGTTGCCTTCGAAATAGGCCAGCAACCAGCGCAGATACGCCAGACCGCCACGCAGGTTCTGTTCCGGGTCGAAAGGCTTCTTGACGTTGAAGCGCGCCGAGGTGTCGGGAATGAGCTGCATCAGCCCCTGCGCGTTCTTGTTCGACAGCGCTGCCGGGTTGAAATTGGATTCGGCGCGGATCACCGCCAGAGCCAGACGCGGACTGACCCCGTACTGCGGCGCCAACTGGTGTACCAGACCGAAAACCTTCTTCTGCAGATCGCTGCTCGGCACGATCGCCTCGTGGCCATCGTCTGGCGGGACGGCCGCGCGCATGCACTCCGGCACGGCCGACGCCGGCTCGCCGACGAAGCGTTGCATTTTCTGCGACTGGACGTGCCCCTGTTGCGCCGCGAGATGAAAGAAATACGCCGCCCGCGCGTCATCGCGTTCGACGCCGCGCCCGTTGGCGTACATCCAGCCGAGACTGAACTGCGCCTCGGGGTCACCCAGACGAGCGCCGTCGCAATAAAGCCGGGCCGCCCGCGCAGTGTCCCGGGGTACGCCTTCGCCATGCTCGAGCGCCAGGGCCTCCTTGCGCAGGGCCTGCAGCCGCTCGGCATCCGCCTCCCGGGGTACCTCGCCGCCGACGGCGGGAAAGGAGAGCAGGGCCAGGCTCAGCAAGCCGCAAAAGACCCGCGCTCCGCGGCGCAGCAGCGCCGCACACCGGTAGCAGCACGGTTTCATCAGCAGACTCCCTCGGCGGCGGCGAAGCGTGCCACATACCATGGCATCGCCGCACGAACTCCTTCGTTGAGGCGATGGCTCGGGACATAGCCGAGCAGGCGCCTGGCCTTGCCGACATCGGCCTGCGAGTGGCGCACGTCGCCCGGTCGGAACGGCGCATAAACCGGACGCACGTCGCCCAGCGCCGGTCGCCAGGGCAACAGAGCGTCACGCAGAATCTCGAATAGCCGATTCAGCGAGGTCCGGTCATCGACGGCGACATTGTAGACCTGATTCACTGCGGCTGCCTGCTCGGTCGTCGCAGCCAGCAGGTTGGCCTGCACGGCATTGTCGACGAAACAGAAATCCCGGCTGGTTTCGCCGTCGCCGTTGATCGTCACCGGCTCGCCGAGCAGCAGCGCTCGCGTCCAGCGCGGGATCACCGCGGCGTAGGCCCCCTCCGGGTCCTGACGGGCACCAAACACATTGAAATAGCGCAAACCGATCGACGGGAAATCATAACAGCGCGCGAAGACTTCGGCGTACAGCTCGTTGACCAGTTTGCTCACCGCGTAGGGCGACAACGGCCGGCCGATACGCTCTTCGACCTTCGGCAGCGCCTCATGATCGCCGTAGGTCGAACTCGAAGCCGCGTAAACGAAGCGGCGCACGCCAGCATCGCGGGCGGCGAGCAGCAGGTTGAGGAAACCGTCGACGTTGGCCGCATGGGTGGCCAGCGGATTGGCCAGCGAGCGCGGCACCGAACCCAGTGCCGCCTGATGAAGGACGAAGTCGATCCCCCGGCAGGCCTCGCGGCAAGCCGCCAGATCACAGATATCGGCCTCGATGAAACGATGACGAAGCCACTGCTCGGGGGCGATCAGCGCGCGCACCTCGTCGAGATTCCGCCGGTGACCGGTCGCGAAGTTGTCGAACCCGACCACCGTCTGGCCGAGTTTGAGCAAGGCCTCGACCAGATGCGAGCCGATGAAGCCGGCGCTGCCGGTCACCAGCCAGCGCGCCGGCTGCGCCAGCAGCCGCTCACCGAGCGCCGCAGCGGCCGGGGAAGTCGAACTCAGAGACGCCACACAGTCACCCCATGCGCGACTAGTTGCGCCTCGTTGAACATGCTTTTCACGTCGGTCAGCACGCCGCCCTGCTGCAGCTTGCCAAGGTAATCGGCCAGCGGCCGCTCCTTGAAGTCGCGATGGGCGACGGCGGCGACGATGGCGGCGGCCGGCGGCAATTGCTCCCACGCCGTCAGTTGGACACCGTATTCGTGCCGCGCCTCATCGGCGTCGGCCACTGGCTCATGCACCAGCACCTGCGCTCCATACGACTCGAGTTCGCGGATCACGTCGATCACCCGCGAGTTGCGGAGATCCGGACAATCCTCCTTGAAGGTCAGTCCGAGAACGATGATGGGCGCATTCTTGACCTGCCAGCCATTGCGGATCAACTGCTTGACCGTCTGCTCGGCGATGAATTTGCCCATCCCGTCGTTGATCCGCCGGCCGGCGTTGATCACCTCGGGGTGATAACCGAGCATCTCGGCCTTGTGCGTCAGGTAGTAGGGATCGACCCCAATGCAGTGGCCGCCGACCAGGCCCGGACGGAAAGGAAGGAAGTTCCACTTGCTGCCCGCCGCTTCGAGCACCTCGACGGTGTCGATACCGATCCGATCGAAAATGATCGCCAGCTCGTTCATCAGGGCGATGTTGAGATCGCGCTGGGTGTTCTCGATGACCTTGGCGGCCTCGGCCACCTTGATGCTCGAGGCCGCAAAGACGCCGGCGGTGATGATGCTGGCGTACATCTGGCGGACCCGCTCGAGGGTTTCCGGGGTGTCGCCGGAGACGACCTTGACGATTTTGGTCAGCGTTCGCTGCTTGTCTCCCGGGTTGATGCGCTCGGGTGAATAACCGACGAAGAAGTCCGTTTTCCATTTCAGCCCGGAATACTTCTCGATGATCGGAATGCACACTTCCTCGGTCGCCCCCGGATAGACCGTCGACTCGAAGACCACCGTCGCGCCGCGCTTGAGGTTCCTGCCGACGGCTTCCGATGAGCCGATCAGGGGCCGGAAATCCGGTTGATGCGCCTGATCAACCGGAGTCGGCACGGCGACGATCACGAAATCGGCCTCGGCCAGCGCCGCCGGGTCTGAACCCACCTCGAGATGGATCGCGGCCGCGAGATCGGCGCTGCTTACCTCGCCCGTCGGATCAAGGTGCCGCCGATAGTGCGCGACCTTGCTTTCCGACAGATCGTAACCAATCGTCCGCCGCTTCTTGCCAAACTCGACGGCGAGCGGCAAACCGACGTAACCGAGACCCACCACAGCAACAATAGCCATCAATGCTCCATCCTATCAGCGTTGTTCGTTTCGATCGTGCGCGCCCTACAGTTGCTTCATCAACTCGGCGACTGCCGCCTGCCCGGGGAACTTGTCGCCCAGCTTGGCCAGTTCATCGAGTTGCTTCCTGGCTTCGCTCTTCTGGCCGGCCTTGATCAGCGCCCGCGCATAATTGAAGCGGATCTGCGTCGCCTGTGGCGCCAGTTCCAGGGCCTTCTGGAACAATTCCAGGCCGCGTGCCTGATCACCCTTGTCAACCAGCAGAACCGCCAGCGTATCCATCAGCGCCGGTTGGTTGGGTGACAGCCGGTTCGCCTTCTCGGCGTACTCGATCGCCTTGGGGTCCTTCATCTGTCCGCTCACCCAGGCCAGATTGTTGAGCACGGTCGGATTGTCCGGCTGCACTTCAAGCAGAATGCGATACTGCCGGGCAGCGCCTGCATAGTCCTTGCGGGCACCCGAGACTTCTGCCAGATAGAGGCGGAAGCGGGCGTCCTTGGCGTGCTCCTTGAGCCAGGTCTCGCCAAACTTGTCCGCCTCGGCGCTGCTGCCACTGGCCAGCAACGCCGTATGCAGCTTGACCGCCAGTTCGCTGGCCCCCCCGGTTTCCCTGAGCCCGGTACGATAGGCCACCAGAGCGTCGGCCCAGTTCTTCTGCGAGGCCTGCGCGTCCCCCTCGAAAATGTAGCCGATCGCCTCCTTGGGTCGCTGCTTCTGCACTTCCCGAGCCATGGCCAGCGCTTCCTTGCTCCGCCCGGCGTCGAGTTCAAGCGCGATGATCCCACGCTGGGCATCGAGCGAATCCGCCTTGATCTTCAGCGCCTTCTGCAGATGCTCGAGCGCCGCCGGCTTGTTCTTGGCCGCCACGTCCACCTCGGCCATGCGCAAGTAAGGCAGCGGTGAATCAGGCTTGATCGCGGCCAGCTTGGCATAGGTCGCCAGCGCCTGATTGTAGTCCTGCGCCGCCTGCTGGGCACGCCCGGCAGCGTCGAGGATCTCCGGCCGTTCGGGCAGAGCAGCGACGGCATCCTGGGCCGCGGCCAGCGCACTCTTGACCTCCTTCTTGCTCAGATACAGCCCAATCAGCGCCAGTCGCGGCGCCGGATCGGCCGGATTCGCCGTCACCCCCTTGCTGATCAGAGCGGCCACCTCTTCGCTCGTCCCGCCCGCCTTGAGACGCAGCTCGGCGAGCGCCAGCAGGGCCTGCACGTTCTTCGGGTCCTTCGCCAGCACGGCTTCGAAACGCTTCCTCGCTTCTTCCGGCTTCTTCTCCGCCAGGTCGAGATTGGCCAGATTGGCGGCGGCCGGAAAATAGGCTGCGTTCAACGCCATCGCCCGCTCAAAACTCTTGCGTGCCCCGGCGACATCGCGCTTGCCGAGCAGCGCGGTGCCACGCAGGTTGTGCGTCAAGGGATTGTCCGGCTGCTTCTTCTCCAGCGCGGCGATCGACTTCAGCGCCTGATCGAATTCCCGACGTTGCAGATGCGCGGCGATCAGCGCCAGGTCCGCCCGGTGGCCGGTATCGCCGGCGGCGACCTGCTCGAGGTCACGGAAAGCGCCCTCGGTATCCCCCTTGGCCAGATTGACCATCGCCAGCGAGGTCCGCTTGCCGGCATTCTTGGGATCAAGTGCTGCGGCTTTGGCGAAGTACGTCCCGGCCTTGTCGACCTGGCCGTTCTGCAGAAACACCTGCCCGGCCAGGGCCAGCATGTTCGAATCCTTGTCGATCTTGTCGAGCACCGGCTCGAGAACTCCGAGGGCTTTTCCTGGCTGGGCATTGCGCAGATAACTGGCGATCAGAACGCGGCGCGCGATGCCCAGCTCCGGCGTCCGGGGCAGCGCCTTGAGCAGGTAGGTCTCGGCCTGCGCATAGGCCTGTGCTTCGTATTCGATCAGGCCCGCCAGTTGCAGGCCCAGCGGATTCTCGGGTACCGCCCTGAGCATCAGGAGGATGGCGTCCCTGGCGGCGACGTAGTCCTTCTTCTGATAGGCCAGCATCGCCGTCAGGTAATGTGTCTGCGGATGATTGGCGGCGATCTGTTTCATCGCGGCGAGTTGTGTGCCGGCCTCATCGAGCTTGTTCTCGGCCAGCAGCAGCCTGATGATCGCCGCGTGCGCGCTGAGGAAATCGGGCTTGATTTCCACCGCCTTGCGATAGGCTGCCATGGCCCCGGCGGCGTCCCCCTGGGCCGCCAGCAGATCCCCCTTGAGCTGCCACGCGTCGTACAGAAGGGGTGAGTCCTGCAGCCCCCGCTCGAGCAGCGCCAGGGCCCCCGGCAGATCACCGCCGCTGGCTTTCAGCCGGGCGTCACCGATCAGGGCCGGGGCGTAGCCGGGTTGCGCCGCCAGCGACGCGGCATAAGCGGCCTCCGCCTCCTTCGGCTTGTCCTGCATCAGATAAGCCTGACCCACCGAGGTCAGCAAATCGGCCTTCGCCTCAGCCGTGGTGAGCTGCGCCTTGGCCAGCTCATTGGTCACCTTTTCGGCCTGACCGAGCATCAGCAGCGTGCGCGCCAGCAGCGGCGTGACCTGCTCGGGAGGGTAATTGACCTCCTGCGCCTTGCGCAACTCGACCTCGGCACCTGTCGGATCACCGCCCTCGAGCAGCGCCTTGGCGAGCAGAAAACGCGCCTCACCCAGTTGCGGGTCCTTCTGCAGGGCATTCTTCAACTGAATGGCTGCCGCCTTGTGGTCGTGCTTCTGCAGCAACTCCTTCGCCGAGCTGACCAGCGCGGCGGGGTTATCGCCGCCGCAACCGACCAGGAGAAGAGCGGCCAACAATGCCGAAGCCGTAGCCTGGCGCAGCGTATGCTTCGAGTTACGAGTATTCATCAAGAGTCCCCACGAAATCCAAGAAAATTTGCTCACCCAACGGTCATGGTAAAGCGCTACTTGAGGCCAAACCTGTGCATCATGTCATATAGGGTCGGGCGGCTGACGCCGAGCAACTCTGCCGCTCTGACCACGTTCCCGTCGGCGCGCGCCAGGGCGGCGATGATCACGCGCCGTTCGGCGTCGTCACGCGCCTGGCGCAGGTCGAGCACCGTCGGGTCGCCCTGCACCCCGCCCAACACACCGATATCCTCAACCGTGATCTGGCTCCCTTCGGCCATGATCACCGCCCGCTTGATGCAGTTCTCCAGCTCGCGCACGTTGCCCGGCCAGGCGTGCGCTTCGATCGCCCGCAGCGCATCCTCGCGCAGGGTCATGCCGCCGCGATTGTTCTCCGCCGCGAAGCGCCGCACGAAGGCATGGGCGAGCAGCGAGGCGTCGCCGAGCCGGGCGCGCAAGGGCGGAATATGCACGACAATCTCCGCCAGACGATAGTACAGGTCTTCGCGGAAGCGCCCTTCGCTGATCAGGTTCTGCAGGTTCTGATGCGTCGCGCAGACGATCCGGACATTGACCGGAATCTCCTGCCGTCCGCCAATTCGTTCAATGACGCGCTCCTGCAGGAAACGCAGCAACTTGGCCTGCAAGCCATGCGGCAGGTCACCGATCTCGTCGAGCATCAGCGTGCCGTTGTTGGCGGTCTCGATCTTGCCGAGAGTGGTTTTGGCGGCGCCGGTGAACGCTCCCTTCTCGTAGCCGAAGAGCTCGCTTTCGAGCAAGGCGTCCGGAATCGCCGCACAATTGATCGCCACGAAGCGCTCGCGGCGCCGTGGCGACGACTCATGCACGCCGCGCGCCAGAACTTCCTTGCCGGTGCCGCTCTCGCCGAGCAGCAATACGGTGGCGTCGGTGACGGCCACCCGCTCGATCGTGCGACAGACGCGCAGCAGCTCGGGATCGCGGGTGATCAGGCCGGACAGGACATCCGGCTGCTGCATCGCCTGCAGGCGCTCGTTCTCCTTCTGCAGTTCATGCAGACGATAGGCGCGCTGGATGGTCAGACCGAGCATCTCGATCTCGAACGGTTTGGCAAAGAAATCATAGGCCCCGAGCGCGATCGCGCGCAGCGCGTTGGCACGATCGTTCTGACCGGTGAGAACGATGACCTTGGTGTCCGGAGCGAACGTCAGGATCTCTTCGAGCAACTTGAAACCTTCGGAGACGGAATCTGCGTCGGGCGGCAATCCGAGATCCATCGTCACCACTGCCGGCTGATAGCGACGCACCAGTTGCAGCGCGCTCTCACGATCGTCGGCAGTCAGCGCTTCGTACTGGTCGAAAGCCCAGCGGATCTGTTTCTGGAGGGCGCGATCGTCCTCGACGATCAGCAGGTGCGGCAACTTTTCGGAGCTCATTGCGCTTCTTTCGGCAAGTCAGCGGACTTTATTGAGGTTCCCGCTTCAAATAATGGCAACAAGAGGTTCACCGTGGTTCCGACATCGACCGCGCTGTCGACCGACAGCTTACCTCCGAGTTCATGAACGTACAGGAAGCTCTCATAGGCACCAATCCCCATTCCGGTCGGCTTGGTGGTCTGGAAAGGCTTGAACAGCCGCTCGCGGACGAACTCGGGACTCATTCCGTGGCCGGTATCGCCGACTTCGATCAGCGCATGTGCGCCCTGACGGGCCAGCCTGATCCACACCCGTCCGCCCTGCTCGGTAGCGTCGAGCGCGTTCTGCACGAGATGGCCGATGACCCGCTCGATACGGTCTTCGTGCCCGCGGGCGACCAGTTTTTCCTCG
>Ga0058869_1090817_pt1 | contig 10114 bp, 6 predicted proteins | sample TNRReaAaerobiRNA_FD_61086 | JGI IMG/M metagenome (GOLD analysis project Ga0058869, IMG submission 61086) | Wastewater treatment Type I Accumulibacter community from EBPR Bioreactor in Madison, WI, USA - TNR Reactor, Time I- 292min-Aaerobic_... | ecosystem: Engineered > Bioreactor > EBPR >...
GGCCCTGGGGCCGGAGGTGATCGCCGCCCGGTTCAGCGATGCTGTATTCACGGTCCTGCTGGGTTTTTCCAGTCAAGAGGCGCTACCCGCTACTGCGCAGGCGGTGCAGACCAGCCTGGAAAGCGACGCCTATCAACTGGCCGGCGCCGATTTCCAGCTACGCACCAGTATCGGCATCAGTATTGCTACCCCTGCGCTACGCGAAGCGGCGGTGCTGATTCAGCAAGCGGATTTGGCCTGCGTCATGGCTCGGGAAGGGAAAGATACCCGGATTCACGTCCATCACGCGCAGAGTGTGGAGCAGGATACAACCAGCCCGCAGCAGCGGCGACTACTGGAAGAGATTCGCGAAGCCGTGCAGCAACAGCGCATGAACCTGCTCTTCCAACCCATCGTGAGCCTGCGCGGCGATACGACAGAGCGCTACGAAGTGCTGTTACGAATGCGCAACCGCGAAGGTTGGGAGCTGCTGCCGGAGACGGTGTTCAGTCTGGTCAAACGTCATCGCATCGGCATGGTGCTGGATCGCTGGGTCATCGCCCACTCCATCCGGGTGCTGCGCTCGCGGCAAATGCGCGGCCAGTCTGTGGTGCTGTTTGTCAATCTCTCGCCCACCATCGTCCAGGATGAGGAGTTGTTGAATTGGCTGGAGGGTGGATTGCGCAAAACCATGGTGCCCGCCGCCCACCTGGTGTTCGAAGTGACGGAAACCACTGCAGAACTCTACCAATCGATTTTCCAGCCGTTCCTTAAACAGATCAAGGACCTGGGTTGTGGCATCTCGCTGGATCACTTTAGCGGTCATGCGCGTTCGCAGGCGCTGGCTCAGGCGCTGCGAGCGGATTACGTCAAGCTGGATGCCCGGCTCGCCCATAATCTTTTGAATGACAAGGCTCGTCAGCAGGATCTCAGCGAATTGACGCGCGTTCTGAGCACCCTGGGCATTACGACGGTCGTCACTGGCATCGAAGATGCCATGACCTTGCCTGTATTGTGGAGTTGCGGCATCGATTACGTGCAGGGCTTTTTCCTGCAACGTCCGCATACCGACATGAGCTACGACTTTGACCAGACGTTGATGTAGACGACGATGCAGATCGATCCAGCAACCGGATGGCTGGACGCAGCACGGCGAGCGCTGTCGCCGAACCGCGATGACCGGCCAGTTGGGGTTGTCGTGGATTTGATCGTGATTCATGGCATCAGCCTGCCACCCGGCGAATTTGGCGGACCATGGATTGACGCGCTGTTTGCCAACACGCTCGATCCGGCGGCGCATCCGTATTTCCAGAACCTGACCGGATTGCGCGTGTCAGCGCATCTGCTGATTCGTCGGGACGGCGAATTGGTCCAGTATGTTCCCTTTCAGGATCGGGCTTGGCACGCCGGCGAATCGATTTACGCAGGTCGCTGCCGCTGTAATGATTTCAGCATCGGCATCGAACTGGAAGGCGCTGATCATCTCCCTTACGACGAGCGGCAATATCCGATCCTGGCAGCGGCGATCCGGGCGTTGTGGGCGGCGTATCCGGCCATTACTCCAGATCGACTAGCGGGTCACGCCCATATCGCGCCGGGGCGGAAAACCGATCCGGGACCGGCCTTCGATTGGGCGCGGCTACGCCGGCTACTGGCATGATAACGGGTTACGCTCCGGCAGGAACGCCCAGTCCAAATTGACGGATACGCTGAATTTCATCCCGCAATTTCGCCGCTTCCTCAAATTCCAGATCGCGGGCGTGGCGGACCCTTGCCTGTTCTAAGGGAACGATTGCGTTATTCATGTGTGCATTCGATATGCTTGTTCGCTGGGGCGAGAAACCGCCGCCAATAGTCCTCACTCCGCTCTTTCCAGCGGGGCTGTTCGGTTGCCAAGCGTCGAAGATCGTAGGTCACGACTTCCTTCACTTCCTCTTCCTTGGGGTCGCGCAGCGCCCGCGCTTTGCACAGATACTCCTGCGCTGCGCCCTCGTTACCCTGTAGGTAGAACGTGGTGGACAAGCTGTAATAAGCGTAGGCTCTTTTCCGTTCAAGGCCGTGAAATTCGATCCGCGCCTGATCGGTCTCGAAGAACCACGGATCTTGATTCATCGGCAGGCCGGCGAAAGCGGGGTCGTCCAGCAATCGGACCAGTTGGCGCTGCCGATCCAGCGCTTCGGGCAGGTTGCCCTGCAGGCGTCTGAGCAAAGCGAGTTGCTGATGGCCCAGGATGAAGCGGCTATCGAGTTTTTGATAGGTCTTATCGACCTGCTCGTAGTCTTTCAATTCGATATACAGGGACGCGAGCTGTCCGAGGTAGGCAAGCGGGTCCGGATCGGCGAGGTTCAGCGCTTTGGTGTAGTGAATCTCCGCTTCCGGTAACTTGCCTTGCTGCTGGTACACGATGCCGAGACGGTAATGCGCTTCGGCCGCGCTCGGGTCCGAGGTGATCGCCTTCTGGTAGTGTTCGATGGCGCGCTCCGGTTCTCCCTGAAAGACGGCAAGATTACCGGCGGCAATTCGGACGTGGGGATCGTCGGGAGCGGTCCCCTGGAGCGACTTCAGACGGTCCTCGAAAGCCCCGGCTTGCGCCGGATCGTGCAGGTTCACTATCGCCAGTCCCAGACGAGCTTCGGGGCAGATCGGGCAGAGCGTCGAGGCTTGTTGATAGGGCTGCCGGGCTTCCGTATAGCGGCCGGTATTCAGAAATGCCCGACCTTCCGCGAGTTGGCTCCTCAGCACGCTGTACCAAAAAATGGCAGCCAAGCTGAGGAACGCCAAGCCGACACCGAGCCAGATTGCGCGGGACCGCCGTTTTTCTTTTTCCCCCTCCGTAGTCGGCCCCGTGCCTGGCGGAGAGGAAGTTAAGGGTTTTTAGGGTCTAACCGCTTTTTCGGTTTTAGCGATTTGATCTCGCCCAGCGGCGCCGCCGGGGTATCGTGCTGTCCGGTCAATCGGCGATAAAGCTGCTCGTAACCCTCTTCCAAGTCAACCCGATAGAACGCAACGCCGCGAACGAAAATCGGGATTTGAGCGGTGTCATCGGGACCGAGGATCACGGGAATAAATTTTGTATTTCTTCCCTTCGCATCGTAGATTTCCTGCGTGATGATGGCGCCTTCCCAATCCGCGCCCTTGCCTTTGTCGGGTTCGCCCTGTCCCCGCACGCGCCGATGGTAGATGCCGGTGCATACCATCAGGACAAAAGCGGACTGTTCGAGCTGATTCATCATCCACCGGGGCCAACCTTCGGGTGGTGACGGCACATACTGATCGATGGTGCAATCGATGCCGTCTTGCCTCAACCGGTCGGCGAGTTGCAACACGCGGTCGCCGTGCGCCGACGAGTCGTGGCTGTAGCTGATCAAAACCTTGGGAGGAACCGCGGCGGTTGCTGTCATCGTATTTTCCTCCAACTATCCCGTCCGCTCAGTGTAGGTTGGGTTAGCGCGCAGCGCGTAACCCAACACGATCAAATGTTGGGTTACGGCCTGCGGCCGAACCCAACCTACAAATCTATCCCGTCCGCTCAGGGCGCGAGACCGATAGGGAACGACGTGCTCTTGTCATCCTTCATCGGGTACTGCCTTTCGCCGGTGATGCGGGGGACTTCCGCATCGAGGAAAGTCGCCAGTTCACTGGTCAAAATCGTCTTGTCGCCATCCGAATCCGCTTTGCCGCTCAGACCGGTTATCACGGCGTAGCTGAAATGACCATGCCCCTGATAGCCTTCCAGCGCCATTTGCTGGTCGCCTGCCCCGGCCAGGATGACCCGCCCGGTGCTTCGCATCAAACGGTCGATAGCGGCGCGGGTGGCCGTCGGCGCGCGGCTGGCTAGGACGAACGCGCCGGAATCACAGGTATCCAGCATCACGACCGCTTTCTGGGCGCGTATTTTCGCCAGCAGTCCCCGCAGCCGGTCGCTGCTCAAACCCCGGTCGCGCAGGTCGCTGTTGTTCCGGTAAACCAGATCGTAGGGGAAGAAATAGTATTCGCCGTCCGCCCCCAGACCGTGCCCGGCCAGGAACAGGACGAAGACGTCGTCCACGCCCACCCGTTCCGCCAGCCGGTCGAAGGCGCGGGCGATGTTTTCCAACGTCACCGCTTCGTTCAGCAAGGCGGGTTCGACATAGACCGTCTGGAACAAACCCTGACCGCGTTTGCGGAGTTCTTCGGCAACGTCCCTGGCGTCGGCGGTCGCGTACTTCAGGTTGAATTTCTTGTTTTTGTAATTATCGACCCCGATGCTCATGACATAGAGAGAGGAACGGACTTGGAGTGTATCCACCTGAACGACCGCCGCCGCCGAGCGGGATTCGATTTTGTCGCTGGCATCGAACACCGAGACCTCGATGCGGCTGCGTTTGCCCGACGGGAGCTCCACTCGGGTCAGCATCGGTTCCAAGCCGGCTATCCCGGTTCCTCCAGGCCGGCCTTCCTGCACGACGCCGTCGATGCGGTAAACCACCCGGCCGATGCCGCCGCCCTTGTCCTTGATCTTGAATTTCAAGTCGAAGGCGGTATGGTCCTGGCGCACTTCGGCGGGCGTCAGCAGCTCGATTTCCGGCGGCAGATTCCGGCTGCTGAGCACCTGCCGCACATCGCCGATGCGCGCCACGGCGTCGGCGATGGCCTGCTCGCCGCCGCTCTGCAACCGGCCGGCCACCAGATCGGGCCGATAGAACTGCGCGTACAACTGATCGACCGCGATGAACTCTCCGGCCCGGTCGGAACCCTGATTGAGGTGATAGCCGATGAGTTCCTGGCCGCCTTCGGTGTCGAAGAAGCCCTCCGGAGTCCATGCGACCCAGCGCTGGCCGTCCGGGTGTGGAAACAGGGCCAGCAGTTCCCGGCCATCCTGCATCCGGTACCAGCGCAGGGTGCCGTCGCCGAAAGCCGCCACGGCCAGCTTGCCGTCGCCGGAGATGTTGATGGCCATGGTGGCACCCGGTGCAAATTTTTCCCATTGCTGCCGGCCCTGCCGGTCGAAGAGGCGCAAGCGCCACTCCGCCCCCAACAAAAACCGGGAAGCGTCCGGGGCGATGGCGAGGCTGCGGGCAATTTCATACGGCTCCAGGGGCAGCGCCTGGCCGTTGAGGCGGGGTTCGGTGGTGTGCTGCCAACCGGTGATGTCCAGTCCCGGCGCGGTCGTGCGGGGCGGATCGAGCTTGGACTTGGTGGCCGCCGCCTTCCCCGGGTCGGTCAAGACCAGTTGCCGGCCGCCGACATCCCAGCGGGCCAGCCGCCGGTTCCAGTCACCCTGGGCGTTCGGCGCTTTGAAGCCGAACTCGATGCTGCCGCCGTCCGGGGAAATGCGGATTTCGCTACCGCGATAGTCCACGATGGCCGGCAACCGTTCCAATACCTTGCGGCCGGTAGCATCGAAAACGCCGAATGCCGGACCGGCGGCTCCAAAGGCCAGCCGGCCTTGCCGCAAAGGATGGAAATCCATGAGGGTATCGGTGGAGGCCGGCCACTTGCGGTAGGTACCGCGCCCGGCATCGGACCATTGGAGGATAGAGGACATTCCGCCTTCGTTGTAGCGCCCGCCCGCATACAGCGTCCGCCCGTCCTGGGACCAGGCGACTGCCATCAAATTACCGTTGTCCACCCCGCTCGTGTCCGGCGCATACAACAACGACAAATCCTGCCCGGAGAGCACGTTGACGGCGATGGGATCGTGGAACCCCACCGCCACCCGGTCACCCGCCGGTGAAAAACGAACGCTGAACGGCAGGTTTCCGCCCGGCACCGGCTGCTTGACGAGCAAACGGAACCCGGCGTCGTATAGGCGGATAAAGCCATCCCGGCTGCTTGTCACCAGCCGTCCCTTGCGGTCGAAGTCGATCCCGTAACTACCATCGCCATACGCCTCGTCGCGGGCCACTTCGCTGAAATCCGTCGTGCGGTAGAGTCGGATGCCGTTGGCTCCCGCCGCCAGATAGTGCCCATCTGGGGACCAGGTGAGATGGTTGATGACATTCGGCAAACCGGTTATCCGATGGATCAGACGCCCGCTGTCCCGGTCGAAGAGGTAAATGGGACTCGACTTTTCCGACTCGTAACCCGTCCATCCGCCCACCGCCACCGTCGCGCCATCCGGCGAGATGGCCACGGCATAGAGCTTGCCCTCATTACCGTCACCCAGCGGCGGGCGCAGTATCTGCAACAACTTGCCGGTGGCCAGCTCCCACACGCGGGCGGTCTTATCATGAGACGCCGTAACCAGGTAGCGTTCCGCTGCGTCCACGGCGATACGTCTTATCGGAGCGGTGTGCATCCCGGTTTCGATGCGCAGGAACGGCGTGGTCGGCGGACCCGCCTGACTTGAAGAGACGCTAAGCGCTGACACCGGTCCCTCCGGCGATACCGCGCAAGCAGCAAACCCCAAGAACCCAAACAGCAGACCCGCTGTATACAGAAATCGGCGCAATCCCATGTGGCGACACCCGTACATTGTGTTTCTCCTTGAGCCCCAGCACGACCAACCCCAACCGTTTATGTTGAAATTATAGTGGGAACATACCGCAATGGATGCATGGAGGCGATTGCACGATTACCCTACCTTCGCCTCCGGCAGCCCCAACCCGAACTGCCGAATCCGCTGAATTTCATCCCGCAATTTCGCCGCTTCCTCAAATTCCAGATCACGGGCGTGGCGGTACATGGCCTGTTCCAACTGCTTGATCTTTTTCGCCAGCGCTGCGGGGGATTCACGGGCGTAGGCGGCGGTCTCCTCAGCGACATGCGCGTAAGATTCGGCGGGAATCGGTGCGCCGGGATGTGCGCCTTCCAGAATGTCAGCCACGGCCTTCTGGATGCCACGCGGGGTGATGCCATGGGTCTGGTTATAAGCTCGCTGTTTGGCGCGGCGGCGGTCGGTTTCATCCAGCGCACGACGCATGGAGCCGGTGATTTGATCAGCATAGAGAATCGCTTTGCCGTGCAGGTGGCGGGCGGCGCGGCCAATCGTCTGAATCAGTGAGCGGTCGGAGCGCAGGAAGCCTTCCTTATCGGCATCGAGAATCGCCACCAGCGAGACTTCTGGCAAATCCAGCCCTTCCCGCAGCAAGTTGATGCCCACCAGCACATCGAACTGGCCCAATCGCAGGTCGCGAATGATTTCGACCCGCTCCACCGTGTCGATGTCAGCGTGCAGGTAACGCACTTTAACCCCATTCTCAGCCAGATAGCCGGTCAAGTCTTCCGCCATGCGCTTGGTCAGGGTGGTCACCAACACCCGTTCCTGACCATTCACCCGCTCACGAATTTCCCCCAGCAGGTCATCCACCTGATGGACTGCCGGTCGGATCTCCACTTCAGGATCGACCAGCCCAGTGGGCCGGACCACCTGCTCTACGACCGCGTTGCTGGAATGCTCCAGCTCATAAGGGCCGGGTGTAGCGGAAATGAAGAGGGTTTGGCCGCTGAGTCGCGCAAACTCTTCAAAGCGCAAGGGCCGGTTATCGAGGGCGCAGGGCAGCCGGAAACCGTAATCAACCAGAGTTTCCTTGCGGGAACGGTCGCCCTTGTACATTGCGCCCAGTTGCGGCACGGTGACGTGGCTTTCATCAATGAAAATCAGCGCGGCGGGTGGTAAGTAATCGAACAGCGTTGGCGGTGGCTCGCCGGGTTCGCGCCCGGACAAGTAACGGGAGTAGTTCTCGATGCCACTGCAATAACCCAGTTCCTGCATCATCTCCAGGTCAAAGCGGGTGCGTTGTTCCAACCGCTGCGCCTCCAGCAATTGACCGGCGTTGTGGAGTTCGTTCAGGCGTTCCCGCAACTCGTCCTTGATCCGGTCTATCGCCTGTAAAAGCTGTTCGCGGGGCGTGACGTAGTGGGTTTTGGGATAGACGGTATAGCGCGGCGTCTTGCGCAAAATACACCCGGTCAGTGGATCGAACAGGGCCAGCGAGGCAATTTCGTCGTCGAATAATTCGACCCGTAACGCTTCCTGATCCGATTCAGCGGGATGGATGTCGATAATTTCGCCGCGCACCCGGAACGTGCCTCGCGCCAATTCCAGGTCATTACGGGTGTACTGCAAATCGGCCAGCCGGCGCAGGATGGCGCGCTGATCGACCTTTTCACCGCGCACCAGGTGCAGGATCATTTTCATGTACCAGTCGGGATCGCCGAGACCGTAGATCGCCGATACAGTGGCGACAATCAGGGTATCGGGCCGTTCCAAAATCGCCTTGGTCGCCGACAGCCGCATTTGCTCGATGTGCTCATTAATCGAAGCATCCTTTTCGATATAAGTGTCGGAAGAAGGGACGTAAGCTTCGGGCTGGTAATAGTCGTAATACGAGACAAAATACTCCACAGCGTTTTCCGGGAAAAAGGCTTTCATCTCGCCGTATAACTGTGCCGCCAGCGTCTTGTTGGGGGCCAGTATCAGCGCCGGGCGTTGTACGGCGGCGATGATGTGGGCCATAGTGAACGTCTTGCCACTGCCGGTCACGCCGAGCAACGTTTGATGGGCCAGACCGTCGTTCAAGCCTTCGACCAGGCGGCGGATGGCCTCTGGCTGGTCGCCGGCGGGTTGAAAAGGGGCGTGGAGGGTGAAAAGGGGATGAGATTGCATAGCGTTTTGGCCGGGTGAAATTTTCCAGTATTATCCGACATTGCGCCTGACCGGCGTGTTTAATCCCCACAATGATTCAATCCCTATGTCCAGGAGTTTCCCGTGAGTACCCCGCTTTCCGAACGTGTACAACGCATCAAGCCCTCTCCGACCTTGGCTGTCACCGCCAAGGCCAATGAACTGAAGGCTGCGGGCAAGGATGTGATCGGCCTGGGCGCCGGCGAACCCGATTTCGACACCCCCGATTTCATCAAGGAAGCCGCGATTAAGGCGATCCACGCCGGTTTTACCAAATACACCCCGGTGGACGGCACGGCTGGCCTGAAGAAAGCGATCATCGCCAAGTTCCAGCGTGACAACGGGCTGAGCTACGAACCCAAGCAGATTCTAGTTTCCTGTGGCGGCAAGCAGAGTTTTTACAATTTGGCTCAGGCGATGTTGAACGCCGGCGATGAAGTGATTATTCCGGCGCCGTACTGGGTGTCGTACCCGGATATGGTGTTGCTGGCGGATGGTGCGCCAGTGATTGTGGAAGCAGGCATCGAGCAACATTTTAAAATCACTCCGGCGCAATTGGAGGCGGCGATTACCCCTCGCACCCGATTGATGGTGATCAACAGCCCCTCCAACCCGACCGGTGTGGGCTACAGCGCGGCGGAGCTGACGGCGCTGGGCGAGGTGTTGCGCCGGCATCCGCAGGTCTATATCGCCACGGACGATATTTATGAACATATTTTGTGGACTGGGGAGAAGTTCCACAACATTTTGAACGTCTGCCCGGACTTATATGACCGCACCATTGTGCTGAATGGCGTTTCCAAGGTCTATTCGATGACCGGTTGGCGGATTGGCTACTGTGGCGGGCCAAAAGATTTGATCAACGCCATGACCAACATTCAGTCGCAGAGCACCTCCAACCCGACCTCGATCTCGCAGGTCGCGGCGGAGGCGGGGTTGAACGGCGATCAGTCCTTTGTGGCGATGATGGTCAAGGCGTTTAAGGAGCGCCACGATGTTGTTTATAACGTGCTGAAAGGGATGGACGGAGTGGATGTCGCGCCAGCGGACGGAACGTTCTACATCTTCCCCAGTTTCCAGAAGGTGATTGAACGGTTGGGACTGGCTAACGATATCGCTTTTGCCGAACTGCTGCTCAACGAAGCCGGAGTGGCGTTGGTGCCGGGCTCGGCGTTTGGTGCGGAAGGTTGCGCCCGGATTTCCTTTGCGACCAGCATGAATAACCTGACGCAGGCGTTGGAACGTATTGGCCGGGTCATCGCCCGCTGATCGGAGGTTGACAGGCCGACAGGGGAACAATAGAATTCCCGGTCTCAATTCCCCGGTAGCTCAGTCGGTAGAGCAAGTGACTGTTAATCACTGGGTCCGTGGTTCGAGTCCGCGCCGGGGAGCCAAATGAAACGAAGGGTTGCAGCGATGCAGCCCTTTTTCATTTCCGGGTGAAGCACACTCCGGGGCACAGCGTGATATCAAGAGGTGTGTCCCGTTGCGGGTAGTCCTGCAAAAAAGTAGTGACTGAGTCCGTCT
>Ga0058869_1002834_pt1 | contig 10106 bp, 4 predicted proteins | sample TNRReaAaerobiRNA_FD_61086 | JGI IMG/M metagenome (GOLD analysis project Ga0058869, IMG submission 61086) | Wastewater treatment Type I Accumulibacter community from EBPR Bioreactor in Madison, WI, USA - TNR Reactor, Time I- 292min-Aaerobic_... | ecosystem: Engineered > Bioreactor > EBPR >...
CTACCGGCTTGTTAAGTAATTTTCAGTTTATTCCTTTGGAAGAAGAAGAGGAAACTACTGGCGGAGCTGTTTTTTCACCCAATTCTCGCTATTTGTACATTCCTTCGGGTCTATTTATCTATCAGTATGACACCGAAGCGGCTGATGTGGCGGCAACTAAAACAGTGGTCGCCGAGTGGAATGGGGTTTCCTCTCCTTTCCCCACTCGTTTCAGGAATGCCCAATTAGGACCGGATTGCAGGATATACGTTTACTGCGGGAGCTGCGATGTAATACAAGTTATCCATTACCCTGATGAGCCAGGGTTGGCCTGCCAGGTAGAGCAGCAAGCTATTCAACTACCCTATCCGATGTTTCATACCATGCCTCATTTCCCCAATTACCGGCTCGGTCCTGCGGGTGAGGAAGGATTGCCATGCCAGCCGGTAGTGAGCGTGCAGGAGCAAAAGCAGGCCTTAGCGCCGGTGGTATATCCCAATCCCGTGCAAGGTGATCAGGTAGTGGTAGAAACGGGGCTATCCGACCTGCGGGAGGGCACAGCCCGGCTATACACCGCGCAGGGCGCGTTGGCCCGACAATGGAGTTTTAGCGCTGTAGCCGGACGCTTCACCTTGGACGTGGCGGGTTTGCCGCCGGGAGTGTACGGCCTGGAAATACATCCCGGCCTTCCGGTAGTGAGGGTGGTAATTGTGCGGTGAAATCTGCAGTCAGCTCGTTGAGCGGGGTCGAAAAGAGTAGACCCTAACGGTCATTTCGACTCCGCTCAACGACCGACTTGTATCGTAAAGTCGTAAAGTCGTACAGTCGTACAGTCGTACAGTCGCAATCAAGCCCGGGTTCTCCGGTGTTCGAGCCTTTTTCGCATAAAAAACAACACGCCGAAAGCTACGGTCAACACCACCGGAATGAATGCCATGCGCCGTAAAATAGACGGCCCGGCCAATACCTGGGCGTCGGCATATGCAGCGGCTTCGGTTGATCCCGCAACAGCAGCTTTGTACGTGGCCAACTCGGCGCCGGCCGGCAAAGCCTGTACCAAAGCGGCATCGTATACCGCGCCGATGACGGGCTGGAAGATGAAGGTGGCAAACATACCCGCAGCGCCAATGACGGCCAATCCCACGGCGCCAGATTTGTGGATGTATTCAGACACAAAGCCCAGCATGGTAGGCCAGAAATAGGTGACGCCCAACGCAAAAACTGCCGCTGCCGCAAATATGGTAACCCCGTCGGCTAAACTCATGGCGTACAAGCCCAGCGCCGCAAGAATCGCAGAGGCAAGCAATACGCCGGGAGGCGAAAAGCGATGTACGACCGGCTCGGCCAGGCTGCGCCCCAGCGCCATGATGCCGCTGACGAGTACGAGGATGAGGATCGGACTATCGGTTACTTTTTTGAGTAATACGTCAATCCATTGGTTGGTGCCCAATTCGGTGATGGCCGTGCCGAACATGCACAATACCATGAACAAAAACAAGGGCGATACTACCGCACTGTACATCTCCGACGTACTCACGCCCACCGCCACCCGCTCGGTAACCGGGAAACGCTGCCCCCAGAAGAGATAACCGTAGGCCAGTAGCGGCAAAAACATGGTAGCCATCTGCCATTGCCAGTTGAGCCCCGCCTGGTTCATGAAGTACACGATGAGGCCGCCGATGACGATGCCGCCGGGAAACCACACGTGAAAATGGTTGAGTTTGGTGGTTTTGTTTTCGGGGTACAGCGTGGCTACCAGCGGGTTGCAGGCCGCTTCAACCGTACCGTTGGCCAGGCCTATGAGCAGGGTGGAAATGAGCAGCGTCCAGAAATCGCTGGCAAAGATGGTGAGCAAAATGCCTGCCAGGTGGGCGATAAAAGCCACTACCATCAGGCGCCCCATGCCGATGATGTCCACTACCAGGCCGCCGATGATGACGGCAATGGGGAACCCCAGGAAAGCCATACTGGCAATCCAGCCCAGTTGTTCGTTCGACAAGCCGAACTGGACGCCCAGCGGGTTGATCATACCCGCCCGAATGGCGAATGTCATCGAGGTAACCACCAGTGCCGTGCAACTGGCGAGAAAAAGTCTGTTTCTGTTGATGTACTCCATGGTTATTCGTTTATAATGCTTTGATTTTAATATTGCGATACCACACCTGGTTGCCGTGGTCCTGCAGCGAGATATGCCCTTTTTTGTACGTACCGAAGCCGGGCATGTCTTTGAATTTGCTATTGGCGATCAGTTGTTTCCACTCCGGGGTAAACATGGCAGTCGACACTACTTTGCGGCCATTGAGCCACAAGTCGAGTTGGCCGTCTTTGACCCTGATGCGCGCTTTATTCCACTGCCCCGAGGGTTTTACGGTTTCAAATTTACAAGCGATCAGGTCGTAGAGGTCGCCGGCGCGGTGTTTTTCGATGAGGGCGTCGGGGTGGCAGGCATTGTCGAGCACCTGCATCTCGGGGCCGGTTTGCCACACGTAGTCGAATTTGCCTTCTTCCACGCAGTTGAAAATGATGCCGCTATTGCCACAGGGTTCTATTTTCCACTCTACCCTAAAGTCGTAATCCTGGAATTGCTCTTCAGTGAGGATGTCGCCGCCTTCCGCGCTTTGCCAGCCGTCGAGTTTGGCGGTGCTGAGCATGAGGGCGCCGTCGGATACCTGCCAGGCTTTGCCGATCGTCTTTTTCTTGAAATTGCGCCAGCCTTTGGTGGTTTTACCGTCGAAGAGGAGTTTCCAGCCTTCTTTTTGCTCGGCAGCAGTCAGGGTATTGGGCGCTGCGGGCGCGGGCGCTGTAGCCTTGAGCCCCGGTTTCCCGGCGGGGATGCGGTTCATGGTGTACCAGGCTTCCGTCGACCACAATTCGAGGTCGCCGGCGCTGGTCCAATCGTAGGGTAATCTCACGTACACAACCCTGTTGGCCTTCATATTGCCCAATTCGAGGAAGACTTTTTTGCGGTCTTTGGACACGGCGGCCGACTTCACCGGCAGACGCTCCTGGTCGAGTTTGGGGCCGCCGTAGTTGTGGGTGGGTTCGTAGCGCCACTGCTGGATATTGTAGTCGGCGGGATTCCAGCCGAGTCCTTCGGCGAGGGGTTCGGTGAATTCGAGTTCTATGCCGTCTGATTTGGCGCGCACGGCGAGCATTTCGAAGGCCGGTTTGCCGTTGTATTTGAGGCGTTGGAGGCCGTACCAGAGTTTGCCGGTATGGCCCCAGTTGCCCGTAGAGCCGATGCCGCCCACGTAGAGGGCGCCGTCGGGGCCCCAGGTTATGCGGTTAACGCCGGCCTCGAGACCCTGGATAAAGCGGAACACACAGCCCTGGTATTCGCCGTCTACCTTTTCCACATACACGCGTTTGATACCGCCGTGGGTCACCTCGCCGTGTATCATCTGGCCTTTGTAGGGACCGTCGTTGAGGTAAGAGGGGGTAGATGGCGAGTTGCCGATTTCGTCCTGGGGCAGCCATACCACGGGTAATTTCACCGGTAAGTTGGCCACGCGGGCGGAGTCGACGGCCCGGGAGCCGAAGAAGGCGCCCTTGCTCACGTGCAGGATCTTACTGGCGGGCAGCCAGTCGCCCTGGTTGTCGGCGATAAATACTTCGCCGTCGGCGCCGATGCCTACGCCGTTGGGGGTGCGCAGGCCTTCGGCCACTATTTCCAGTTTGCCTGTTTTCTGCGAGATGCGCACGGCTTTGCCGCGATCGGGAATTTGCGGGTTGGCGCTGGCGCCGCCGGGCAGGATGGCGATGGCCAGGGCGGCATAGAAATACCCGTCTTTGTAGGCCAGTCCGAAGGCAAATTCGTGGAAATTGGCCGACACGAGCCAGTCGTTGCTCAGCGTATAATATTCGTCGATCACGTCGTCGCCGTCGTGGTCGATGAGTTTGGTGAGTTCTTGTTTTTGCAACACATAAATATCGCCGTCGACCACCTTAACGCCCAGCGGTTCGGCGAGTCCTTTGGCGATTTTTTTGACGGTCATTTTCGAGGGGTCGCCGCTTTGCACGCCGTCGAGGAGGTAGATGCCGCCTTCGGCGTCCCAGGTGCTCACCACGAGGCGCCCGTCGGAGAGGAAGTCTAATCCCCCTACTTTGGGCATAAAATCATCGGGGCGGGCCTGCGAGCGGTCGTAGCTGGGGTGTACGTCCACCAGCGGGGCGGCGTCGCCGGGGATTTTGTCGTTGGCGGTCAGTGCGCCGCTCACTTCTTTGGGTTGCTCGTTTTTGTGGTGGGCGAGCACCGTATTGGGAATAATTTCAAATGCTTTGGTATCAAACGAGCGCCATTGCAGCGAGATGGCTTTGCCGCCTTTGGCCTGGAAATACTCTAAGCGGAAGGGGTGGTAGCCTTCGCGCAGGGCTATTTCGCCGTCGACGGGCGTAGCGCCGTGGATACCGTCGCTATTGATGATCTCTTTATCGTCGATGAGCAGGCGGGAGCCGTCGTCGCTGATCAGGCGGAAGGTATAATTATTTGATTTGGGAATTTTGAGATAACCAGTGGCTGCCAGCGCAAAATCTTCGGCCAGGTCGCCGAAGTCGCCGCCTTCGGCGTGCAGCCTAGGCACGATACCCTGGAAGGCGGGTTTGGCCTTGAAGTCGACGTCTTTGAGCGCCGAAGGTGTTTTACCGGGAAGGAACACATTTATCACCGCGCCGGGGAAGAGGTCGGCTTCTTCGATGCCGGCTTCGCCACTGGTGAGGTCGCTGTCTTCGGGTACTTTGCCCTCGGGAATAGCGGCCAGTTTGGCTTCTTCTTCGGCGTCGAGCGACATGATGTATTCTACCATGTCCCGGATATCGGCGTCGTCGAGGTCGGCATGCGCGGTCATCGCAGCCTGGCCCCACACGCCGGAGCCGCCGTTTTTCACTTTGCTGGACAGCATTACCACATTGTCATCGGAATTGCGGTATTTTTTAGCTACGTCGACATAACTGGGGCCGATGGTGGGCACGTAGGTATTGTGGCAGGTTTTGCAGTCGTTGCGCGAAATAAGGCGGAAACCCAGCGGGCGTTCTTCTTCTTCCTCGGCGCCCTCCACTTTGTTGGGGTTTTCGAGCAGGGGATGTTTCACGAAAGTGAGCGAAAAACGGGTATCTGTATTGGGGCGCAGGGTAAGTTCGCCTTCCAGGTCGATAGCTTGCAGCTTATCGCTAATGACCGGCGTACTTTTCAGCGACTTAAACTGTCCGTTGGTTTGGATGCTGGAGGCAAATGCAATTGAAGATGCGTTGGTTTTCCACACCAATTGCGCGCCCTTGGGTAGACCTTCGGTAGTAAAGGTGCGTTCAAAAACCGTTTGTCCGCCCTTGCTCACCCGATATTCGGGGCGTTCGCTGATGCGGATCACTGTGCCGTCGTCGAGTTGGAGTTCGTAATTGATCCGCACGCCGTCTTTTTCAAAGCGGTGGCCGCGGTATTGGATACGGGGCGTGATCGATTGGCCGTTGCGCAGCACCGTCCAGGGTTGTTCAAAGCGATTTTCCACCCAGCCTTTGCCCAGCGTGCTGGGTTGGGGGCCGTGGACCGTGGTGTACACGGCGCCGTCAAAATTGACGCCGCCTTTCCAGGCTTTGTAGAGGGCGCCGGTTTGGGCGCTGTAGGCTACCCAGAGGTCGTCGTGCAGTGCAATCGTGAGCATTCGAGCGCGGGCATCGAGTACCGAGCGAAACACCCAGGGGTCGTGTGCGCGTTGTGAGTCGGAGTGATGGTCTGCATGAGTCGAGCGGCATCCCAGATAACCGAATATGGCTATGCCCAGCAGAAAAGCAACAAGGTTTCTCATGTCAATTGGATTGCAAAATTGATTTTCCGCTAAGGTAGTAAAATCAAAACATTATACAATTCGTTAGTATTACGTTAAAGATTTGCTTTGGCACGATTCTGGTACAACCTTTTTTGAACAAACGGAGTATATTTACATGTAATTGTTTAGTAGGGTTTAGTGCCTACGGCAGTTTAGAAGGGTTTAGTTTTACCCTACTAAACCCCTCTAAACCCTACTAAACCCTACTAAACCCTACTAAACCCTACTAAACCCCAACAAACAGTTACCTTTACATTATTAAACCAACCCGCAATTATGAGATTCAGAGGCTCTATCTTTCTCTCTCTGGTAGCCGTAGGATTTATAGCGGCAGCCTATTTTCCGCGCCCCGACAGTGCGCAAAAGGAAGCTGTACTCATACAGGTCATGCTCAAGCGGCTGGCCGATATGCACTACCAACCACAACCCATTGACGACAACTTTTCAAAAAAAGTTTTCAATTATTATCTCGACCAACTCGACGGCGGCCGGCGTTATTTCACCCAGGCCGACATCGACAAGTTGAAAGCATACGAGTTGCAGCTCGACGACCAGGCTCAGGCCGGCAACTACGACTTTTTCAACCTCTCCAGCGATTTATTCCTGGCTGCGCTCGACAAAACGCAGGGCTTTTACCGCGAAATCCTGGCCCAGCCCTTCGATTTCGATGCCAAAGAAACCATCGAATTCGACGGCGACAAGCTGCCCTTTGCCGCCAACGACGCCGAATTAAAACAATACTGGCACAAATACCTCAAATACGAAGTGCTGGACACCTACGTCGATAAGCTCGAGGACCAGGAAAAGGCCGGCGCCGACGCCGAGCGCAAATCGCCGGAAGCCCTCGAAAAAGAAGCCCGCGAAGAAATACTCAAGATATTTGAAGACCGGGATTCGCGCCTGCGCAAACTCAAGCGCGACGACCGACTGAGCTTGTACCTCAATTGCATTACGGCTGTCTTCGACCCCCATACCAACTATTTCAAACCCATCGACAAGCAAAACTTCGATATACGCTTTAGCGGCCGCCTCGAAGGTATCGGCGCCCTGCTGCAAACCGACGGCGAACTCACCAAAGTATCGAGTATCGTGGTGGGCGGCCCGGCATGGAAAGGCAAAGAACTCGAAGCCGACGACGTGATCCTCAAAGTAGCCCAGGGCAACGATGAGCCCGTGGATATCAAAGGCATGTATATCGACGACGTGGTGCAGCAGGTACGCGGCGCCAAAGGCACCGAGGTGCGCCTCACCGTTAAGAAAAAAGACGGCTCCGTAAAGGTGATCTCCATCATCCGCGACATCGTCATTCTCGAAGAACAATTCGCCAAATCGCTGCTCATCGACGGTAAAGAACCCGGGGAAAAGGTCGGCTATATTTATTTGCCCAGCTTCTACGCAGATTTTGAAAACGAAAACGGACGCAACTGCGCTGAAGACGTAGCCGTAGAAATCGAAAAGCTCAAATCAGAGAATGTCAACGGTATTATCCTCGACCTGCGCAATAACGGCGGCGGCTCGCTTCGCGACGTGGTGCGCATGACCGGCTATTTCATCGAAAAAGGCCCCATCGTGCAAGTCAAATCGCGTAACCAGAACCCCGACGTGATGAACGACAACGACCCCGGCGTGCAATACGACGGTCCGCTGGTGGTGATGGTCAACTCTAATAGCGCCTCCGCCTCCGAAATCATCGCTGCGGCTTTGCAAGATTACGGCCGCGCAGTCATCGTGGGCACCCCCACCTTCGGCAAGGGCACCGTACAGCGCTTCATCGACCTCGACCGCTCAGTAGCAATGGCGCACAGCGAGGTAAAACCACTGGGCAACGTGAAGCTGACGATGCAGAAATTCTATCGCATCAACGGCGGCTCCACACAACTCAAAGGCGTTACGCCCGATATCGTGATGCCCGATGCCTACGCTTTTATTGAAACCGGCGAAAGGGAAGAAAAATATCCCCTGGAGTGGACCGAAATCGGCGCCGTTTCTTATACTCAAAACGTGATGAAAATCGCGAAACTTGATAAGATCAAGGCCAACAGCCAGAAACGCATCGGCGCCGACCCGGTGTTCCAGCAGATCACCTCGTATGCCCAGCGCGTAAAAACGCAATACGACCAAACAGCCTACCCGCTGCAACTGGAAGCCTTCAGAGACTACCGCAAGGCCCGCAACGAAGAATCACAGGCTTTCAAAGACCTCTTCAAAAACCCGGTCAACACAGGCGTACGCAACCTGCCGGTAGATATGTCGGGCATCCAGGCCGACGAGTCGAAGAAAGCCCGCAATGAAGACTGGCTAGGCTCGATCTCAAAGGATGCCTACCTGCGCGAAACGCTGAATATTATGCACGATTTGATTAATCAGAAAGGGCTGACGAAGAAGTAGACTATTGGACTGTTGGACTATTGGACTGTTAGACTGTAGGACAGGGAAACCGGCCGCTCGGAGGAAATCTGGGGGGCCGGTTTTTAGATTATTGGACTCATGGCTTATACGTCAATCTCAAGAAATTAAAAATGATAAACGTGTATATCCCGGCGATTATAAACGTAAGGTAAATACGCTCCGGGCTTGGAAATTCAAAGCTAAAAACGGCGGGAGAAATCAGATATGCTTCGTACTCAACAAGTTCGTAATTTAACAGAACGCGATAAACGAGGTACACAGATGCAAAGGAGATACCGGCAATCAGCGCAATTTTAGCCGATTCAAGCAAGCTCATTTGGAAAGACGGGATCTTTACTTTGCCCAAAAAAGTAGCGCAGGAAACCAACCCCCAAGCGCAGGAAAAAGCCGCAGCAACAGTTTCCATATCGGGCTCGCCAAGGGGACCGCCGCCATATTGGCCTTTACCGGGTAACAACAGCGCATCCCTCGAAGCTATCTGGCGCATGATTGCAAATCCGACGAAACTAGTGATAAAAAGATAAACTTTATTCCCCAAATTATTTTTATCCGCGTAGTTAACAACAAAGTTCCCACAAAGCCATCCAATCATCCAGCCTATTGCCACCTGTACAAAAAAAATCAGCGGATACAGTTCCCGGGGAGGTGTTCCGTCGAATCCATTGAAAGTATACAAAGACAAAGTAATAAGAGAGGTAATGCATCCCGCCAAAGCACCTGCCAAAGCAATGATTTTGACATACTCCCGAGGCTCTTTCTGCGATTTTTCTGCTAACAATTGAGACTTCAGGTAGGCCATTCTGTCCATGTTACCGTCCGTGATATACCAATAACACGCATCAATAAATGCAGCAGAGAAAGTATCTTCTTCCTTATCTTTAGATTCATGAAATAGCTTTCTCAACAAGCCTGTACTCACATAAGCTTTGTCATGGTAGTCCGCATGAGCTCCAAATTTTTGTTTCAACAAGTTGTCTATTTCCTTGGCCAGATTGGCATAATTGGGTTTATAAGCGTTGGGGACAAAGTTCCCTGAAAAGATGCTATGGTGGACAGGGATGTATTTTGCTTGTATCCTTTCTCTCAAGTGGTTTAATTCCATTTTTTTTAATACACTGATTTTCATACCTTTAAATCGATGAAATATTTATTAGAATAATTTATGGAATATCATATGGCGCTGTAAAAATGATGAGGTTAGTATCTTGAGTAAAATTCTGCAACAGGATAGTTGCAAGATACAACAAATTGGATGTAATACAAGCCAAGGATTTGTATGAAAAACAAAGCAATACAATTACCGTACATTTTTACTTTCCCCTCAACGGCCTTCCTGCTTTGTCTGCTCATTTGTACAAAAAATACCGCACAAACCAACCTGGCATTTGATCAGCTGACCATTAAAGATGGGTTACCTTCTCAAGCTATTACGGAAATGATCCAGGATGACCTTGGTTTTATATGGATTGCCAATGAAAACGGCTTAACCAGATACGACGGTTATGCCTTCAAAACATACTCCTACGAGCCGTTTGCATCAAACAAAAGTCTTAGCGAAGGACATACACAGTCCCTGGCTATAGATAAATCCGGCAATATATTGGTTGGTACCGTTGGAGGAGGTTTAAATGTATTCAACCCCGCTACTGAAATACTTGAACACTTCCTCCACGACAACAATAACTCCAATAGCATTTCCAACGACTTTGTTTCAGACATCGCCGTTGACCCCAAAGGAGGAATATGGCTGGCTACCAATAATGGATTGAACTACCTGAGCAAAGACTACAAGTTTTTTCAACACTATTTGACGAATCAAAATCCGTTTGGTGCAGATCATCTAGTTAAATGCGTGTACGCTGACCCCAAAGGCAATATTTTAGCTGGCGCCGAATCCGG
>Ga0058869_1088712_pt1 | contig 10012 bp, 9 predicted proteins | sample TNRReaAaerobiRNA_FD_61086 | JGI IMG/M metagenome (GOLD analysis project Ga0058869, IMG submission 61086) | Wastewater treatment Type I Accumulibacter community from EBPR Bioreactor in Madison, WI, USA - TNR Reactor, Time I- 292min-Aaerobic_... | ecosystem: Engineered > Bioreactor > EBPR >...
CGGAAGAAGAAATCCTGCGCGCAGGAAAAGAGAAAAAATCGCTGATGATTGTGCCGATAGCATTTGTCAGTGAACATTCGGAAACGCTGGTGGAACTCGATATCGAATATCGTGAGCTGGCGCGATCATCCGGCGTTCCTGCCTATCACCGCATTCCTGCGCTGGGAGCCGATGAAGAATATATCGCTGCGCTGGCCGATATGTGTATTCAGGTGGCACAGACCGGAAAAACCTGTTCGTCAACGGGCGCACGCCTGTGCCCTAAGGAGTTTCAGCCATGTCCTACTACTTCGTTATAAAATCTCTCCATATTATCGCCGTGATTGCGTGGATGGCGGGGATGCTGTACCTGCCCAGGCTTTTCGTCTATCACGCAGGCACACCGGCGCAGGGAGAAGCGTCCCAGATGCTCAAAACCATGGAGCGCCGCCTCCTGCGCTATATTATCAATCCGGCGATGGTGGCGACTTATGTTTTCGGCTTTCTCCTCGCCGCGGAGATCGATGCATGGAAAGACGGATGGTTTCACGCAAAGCTCGGTCTGGTGCTTCTTCTTACCGCCGCACATCATATGCTGGCGCGCCACTTCAAAGCGTTCCGTGAGGATCGCAATACCAAGAGCCAGAAATATTTTCGCCTTTTGAATGAAGTGCCCACCGTGTTTATGATCGGTATCGTCTTCCTGGTGGTGGCCAAACCGTTTTAGCCTTCGCCGCGACTTCTCCCTCTCGGGGTCGAACATGCAACCATGTTTCTCCAGTGAGCAGCGTTGACCTTCCATTCGAGCGTTTCATCTACGCTCATCCTTCGAGCTGAGGCATTCTCCATGTCAAGTCGCGTGGACTGGTCTGTGAGAAGATTGGGCGTCTCTTCATTGCCTCCGCTTAATATGAGCGTGAAATGGTGTTGGTACGACGATTCGTCTATAATTTCCAGACGTTGTATCCGCTCCACGAAATTCCGCAGAAGCGCGATTTTGTTTGCATCTTCCGTTTTAAAGCGAAGCTCGATATATGCTTCATCCATCTTGGTTTCTCCTTTGAAAAAAATGGAAAAAAGAACAAGTGAATATAGAAAAAACAGAATGATAATCGCAAGCACGAATGAGAAATCTTCATCATTCCGTCATTTTTCCGAAAAAGAGAAAACCGTTGACCAGACAGGGAAATTGTTTTATTAATGGTTTATCTATCACGGGCATGAACCTATCCCGGATTCATTATTCCAACACCCCCTCTCTCCCCTAAAAGGAACTTCCTTTCCTTCCTTACCAACCCCTTAGTGCGGGCAAAAAAATCATGAAACTCAAAGAATTAAAAAAGAAAAGCCCTGACGAGCTGCTGACGTTGGCGGAAAAAACCGGCGTGGATAATGCCAGCGCCATGCTTAAACAGGATATGATTTTCGCCATTCTCAAGCAGATGGCGGAAAACGGCGAATCCATTACGGGTGGCGGTGTCATCGAGGTGCTGCAGGACGGGTTTGGTTTCCTGCGTTCGCCGGAAGCGAATTATCTGGCAGGGCCGGACGATATTTACATCTCGCCCTCGCAGGTGCGGCGTTTTGGGTTGCGCACGGGCGATACGGTGGAAGGCGAAGTGCGGGCGCCCAAGGACGGCGAACGGTATTTTGCCATGCTTAAAGTGGAAACCATCAATGGCGATACCCCGGAGCAAGCCAAGCACAAGGTGAATTTCGACAATCTTACCCCGCTTTATCCCGATGCCCGGTTGAAGCTGGAGGTGGAAACCAAACTGAGCGATGATTTAAGCTGTCGGGTGATCGATATCGTTTCGCCGCTGGGCAAAGGGCAGCGGGCGCTTATCGTAGCGCCCCCGCGCACCGGGAAAACGGTGTTGCTGCAAAATATTGCGCATTCGATTACCGAGAATCATCCCGAATGTACCCTGATCGTTTTGCTGATCGACGAGCGACCGGAAGAGGTCACCGATATGGCGCGCTCCGTGAAAGGCGAGGTGGTGTCCTCCACCTTTGATGAGCCCGCGCACCGCCATGTGCAGCTTGCGGAGATGGTGATCGAAAAAGCCAAGCGTCTGGTCGAGCATAAACGGGATGTGGTGATTCTGCTCGACTCCATTACCCGCCTGGCGCGGGCGTACAATACGGTGGTGCCGTCTTCGGGCAAGGTGCTTACCGGCGGTGTGGACGCGAATGCCCTGCAACGGCCAAAACGGTTCTTCGGCGCAGCGCGTAATATCGAACATGGCGGGTCACTGACCATTATTGCCACGGCGCTGATTGACACCGGGTCGCGCATGGACGAAGTTATTTTCGAGGAATTCAAAGGCACGGGTAACTCCGAGATTATCCTCGACCGGAAGCTGGCGGATAAACGCACCTTCCCGGCCATCGACATCACCAAGTCCGGCACGCGCAAAGAAGATTTGCTGGTGGATAAAGGCACGCTCAACAAAATGTGGATGCTGCGCCGTATCCTCAATCCCATGGGTACGACGGACGCGATGGAATTCCTGCTGGGCAAACTGGGTGACGCCAAAACCAACGGCGACTTTTTTGAGAAGATGAATACTTAGGATAGCGGCGTCTTACCGCCCGGCGTCCGTACTTTAACACCCGCTCCGTGACCAAGATCGATCAATACCCGTTTTTTCATCCCCGAAGAGGGAGTAAATCCTGGCGCGTCTTGCGCTGGAGAAGAAAAAGCACTAAGTAGTACCTCAGAGGATACAGGAGAGGCGCACTCTCTTGATGTTCCCTTTTCCGAAAGCCTCCGCTTTTGTTAAGGGAATGAATAACAGGAATATTATGCTACAACTTCATGACGCAAAGCCATTTTCAACCCCGGGCTGAGAAAAGCGTAAAAATAAACCCCGACAGTAGCGATTTATTAAGGATGTTCGAGTACAACAGGCGTAAGTAAACGAAAAAGAGGAATTACCATGGCAGGACGTAATAAATTCGCACTCATCGGCGCGGGTATGATCGGTGGCACGCTGGCGCAAATGGTCGCGCATAAGGAATTGGGCGATGTCGTATTGTTTGATATCGCAGAAGGCCTGCCCCAGGGCAAGGCGCTCGACATCGCGCAAAGCACGGCGGTCACCGGCACGGACTGCCATATTAAAGGCACCAACGATTATGCCGACATTCAGGGCGCGGACGTGGTGATTGTCACCGCGGGCGTGCCGCGCAAACCGGGCATGAGCCGCGACGATCTGCTTTCCATCAACACCGGCATCATCAAAACCGTGGGCGAGAGCATCGCCAAGCACGCGCCGGATGCGTTTGTTATCGTCATCACCAACCCGCTGGATGCGATGGTGTGGGTGATGCAGCAGGTCTCCGGCCTGAAGCCGGAAAAAGTGGTGGGGATGGCTGGCGTGCTCGATTCCTCGCGTTTTTCCTATTTCCTTTCCGAAGAACTGGGAGTGTCTATTGAAGATATTACCACGTTCGTGCTGGGCGGCCACGGCGACACCATGGTGCCCCTGGTGCAATATTCCACGGTAGGAGGCATCCCGCTGCCCGATCTGGTGAAGAAAGGCTGGATCAAACAGGACAGGCTGGATGCGATTGTTCAACGCACCCGCGATGGCGGCGCGGAAATCGTAGGCTTGCTGAAAACGGGGTCGGCCTATTACGCGCCCGCGGCTTCCGCCATTGAAATGGCCGAGTCCTATCTTAAGGATAAGAAGAAAATCCTGCCTTGCGCCGCCTATCTGGAAGGCGAATACGGGGTGAAGGGGCTGTATGTCGGCGTACCGGCGGTGATCGGCAAGAAGGGCGTGGAGAAAATTGTGGAGATCGACATGCCCGCAGAGCAGAAAACGCAATTTGATAAATCGGTCGACGCGGTAAAAGGCTTATGCGCCGCCATCAATCTCGGCAAAGCCGCCGCATAAATGAGAGAGGGAGTTCAGCATGAACATTCATGAGTATCAGGCGAAAGCCGTGTTGGCGAAATACGGTGTGGCCGTGCCCCGCGGCGGGGTGGCGTATACGCCGTCGGAAGCGGAAGGCGTCGCGCAATCGCTGGGTGGAAAATTATGGGTGGTGAAAGCCCAGATCCATGCCGGCGGACGCGGTAAGGCGGGAGGCGTCAAGCTGGCCAAATCGCTGGATGAAGTAAAAGAATACGCCAAGCAGATGATCGGCATGACGCTGGTGACGCATCAGACCGGCCCCGAAGGCCGCGAGGTCAAGCGTATTTATGTGGAAGAAGGCAGCGCGATAGAAAAAGAGCTGTATCTGAGCGCGGTGATTGACCGCGCCACCAGCCGGATTCTGTTTATGGGCTCCACCGAGGGCGGCATGGACATTGAGGAAGTGGCCGAAAAACACCCGGAGAAAATTATCCGCGTTTCCATCGATCCGGTGCTCGGGATGCAGGATTTCTATGTGCGCAAACTGGCATACGGCCTGGAAATTCCGAAGGAGCAGCATGGCGCCTTTGCGAAATTCATCTATGCGCTTTACAACGCCTTTGTGAACACCGACGCTTCCCAGCTGGAGATCAACCCGCTGGTGATTACGAAAGAAGGCGGCCTGCTGGCGCTGGATGCGAAGTTCAATTTTGACGAAAACGCGCTGTTCCGTCAGCCGGAAGTGGCAGAAATGCGCGATCCTGACGAAGAAGACCCGCTGGAGCAGAAGGCCGCAAAATTCGGTCTGTCTTACGTCAAAATGGACGGCAATATCGGCTGCATGGTCAACGGCGCGGGTCTGGCCATGGCAACGATGGATATCATCAAACTCTCGGGCGGCGAGCCCGCCAACTTCCTGGACGTGGGCGGCGGCGCAAGCAAGGAGAAGGTGACGGAAGCCTTCAAGCTGATTATGTCCGACCCCAATGTGGAGGGGATACTGGTCAATATTTTCGGCGGCATCATGCGGTGCGATATCATCGCGGAGGGCATCATCGCCGCGGCGCGTGAAATCTCCCTCTCGGTTCCGCTGGTGGTGCGGCTGGAAGGCACGAACGTGGAGCTGGGCAAGAAGATGATGGCATCTTCCGGGCTGGCAATCATGGCGGCGGACAATCTCGAAGACGCGGCGGTGAAAATCGTCGGCGCGGTAAAAAGGAAGGCAGCGTGATGCGTATCACACCGCAGGAGCGCCAGGTAATAAGAGAAGAAGCGGCGCAGGCATTCGGCGAGGACGCAAAGGTGTTTCTCTTTGGCAGCCGGACGGATGATGCGAAACGGGGCGGGGATATAGATTTGTTCATTGAGGTAAATAACAAGGAAGGCCTGCACGAGAAAGAGACGAAATTTCTCTCAAGGGTGAAATGGCGGACGGAAGATCAGCGGATTGATGTGGTTTTCAACGAAGACCCTAACCGGCTGATCGAACAGGAAGCGAGGAAATGGAGCATACCGATCTAGCAAAAATCGAAGCGGAAACCATCCTTGCCGAAGCAAAAATCCATTGCCAACGCATTGAAGGAGCCATTGAAGCACTGAAGGGCCACTATGATTTCCCTATTTCACAGGAGGGTTTTGCAATTCTGCAACAGAACCCAGATCACTTGGCGCGAGCAGATCAGTTGGTGTATCGTTTTTCCAAGGCTCAGGACTGTATGGGGGCGAAGCTTTTTGATTCCTTGATGTTGTGGATGCAGGAGGATACGAACCGGCCATTTCGGGATATACTTAACAGGCTTGAGAGATTGGGAATTCTTACAACGGAGGAATGGGGTTATCTGAGAGAAATACGCAATCAAATTGCCCATGACTATACATTTAACGCGGAAACAGAACGAATGCTTGTCAATGATGTTTACAAATATCGTGCGATATTAAACAACATACTTAATGCGGTTGCCGCCGCGCTCCATGAGGAAAGGAACTAAACCATGGCGATTCTCATCAATTCCGACACCAAGGTCATCTGCCAGGGTTTCACCGGGCGGGAAGGCACATATCACTCCGAGCAGGCGATTGCTTACGGCACCAAAATGGTAGGCGGCGTCACGCCCGGTAAGGGGGGCGAGGAGCATCTGGGGTTGCCAGTCTTCAATACCGTGGCAGAAGCCCGGGAAAAAACCGGCGCCAATGCATCCGTGATTTATGTGCCGCCAAAATTCGCTGCGGACGCGATACTGGAGGCCATCGACGCCGAGATTGCGCTGGCGATCTGTATCACGGAAGGCATCCCGGTGCTGGACATGGTGCGCGTCAAGCGTGCGCTGTCGGGATCGAAGACGCGGCTGGTGGGGCCCAATTGCCCCGGCGTGATTACGCCCGGCGAATGCAAGATCGGTATCATGCCCGGCCATATTCACAAAAAAGGCAGAATAGGCATCCTGTCGCGTTCGGGCACGCTGACCTACGAGGCGGTGGCGCAGACTTCGGCCGAAGGGTTCGGCCAGTCCACCTGCGTGGGCATCGGCGGCGACCCGGTCAACGGCACCAATTTCATCGACGTGCTGGAATTGTTCCTGGCCGACAAAGAGACCGACGCGATCATCATGATCGGTGAGATCGGCGGCTCGGCGGAAGAGGAAGCGGCGGAGTTTCTGAAAAAAAGCAAAGTGAAAAAACCCGTGGTCGGCTTTATTGCCGGACGCACGGCTCCTCCCGGGCGACGCATGGGTCATGCGGGAGCCATCGTATCGGGCGGCTCCGGTGGGGCGGAAGAAAAAATCGAGGCCATGAAATCCGCAGGCATTATGGTATCGGATTCTCCGGCGCGATTGGGAAAAACGCTTTCTAAATTGCTTGCTGCGTAGGGTTCCACGCAGTATATGAGGAAAATAACAGCCACGCTTTTGGTAGGGTAATCACCGTGAGCAACAACAGCGAATTCGATTCCATCACCGCATTGTTCGGCGCCAACGCCATTTTTATCGAACAGATGCAGGAACAATATTTGCGTAACCCGAATTCCGTCGATGAAAGCTGGCGTGCGTTTTTCTCCGGTCTGGGGGACACGGCGACGCAGCCCCATCCCGTCTGGGCGACGGATACGGCGGCTGTCATCGGAGTGAAAAGCGACACCGCGCCCGCGCCCGCTGCCGCAACCGCTCCGGCTGCGGGAAGCATCAGCAAGGAAGCGGCGTTTCAGCAAACGCTGGATTCCACCCGCGCCATGATGCTGATTCGCGCCTATCGTCACCGCGGACACCTCATTGCCGACCTTGATCCGCTGGGTCTGGAAGAGCGCAGCTATCACCCGGAGCTGGATCCGAAAACCTACGGTTTTACGGAAAGCGATTACGACCACCCCATCTTTATTAACGGGATGCTGGGGTATGAAACCGCAAGCCTGCGGGAGATTCTGACCGTTTTGCGCAAGACCTATTGCGACAAGATCGGCGTGGAATTCACGCATATCCAATACCCGGATCAAAAATTGTGGATTCAGCAGCATATCGAAAATATCAACGGTACGCCCACCCTAAGCCCGGAAGAAAAACGCGAGATACTTGATAACCTGATCGAGGTGGAAGCGTTTGAGGAGTTTTTGCAGGTGAAGTATCCGGGCGTTAAACGCTTCTCCGTGCAGGGCGGGGATGCGGCCATCGCCGGATTGCAGGCGGCCATTCAAACCGCTTCAGAAGTGGGGGTGGAAGAGATTGTGCTGGGGATGCCGCACCGCGGGCGCATGAACGTGCTCACCACCGTCATGGGCAAACCGTACGCCGAAATGTTTTCGCTCTTTCACGGCAACCTGGATTTTCCTGAATGGATCGATTCCTCGGGCGACGTGAAATATCACCTGGGTGCCTCCTCTGACCGTGAAATGGGAGACGGCAGGGTGTTGCACCTGTCGCTGACCGCCAACCCTTCCCACCTGGAAGTGGTCAACCCGGTCGTATGCGGCAAAACACGCGCCAAACAGGATCAAAAGAGCGATAAGAAAAAAGACAAGGTCATGGGCATTCAGCTGCATGGGGACGCCGCTTTCGCAGGCCAGGGCTCCGTGCCGGAGACGCTGTCTCTTTCCGAGTTGCGCGGGTACCGTACCGGCGGCTCGCTGCATATTATCATTAACAACCAGATCGGTTTTACCACCAGCCCGAAATATTCGCGTTTTACGCCCTATCCGTCGGATGTGGCGAAGATGGTGGAGGCTCCGATCTTCCATGTCAATGGCGACGATCCCGAAGCCGTGGCTTACGTCTGTAAACTTGCCGCCCGCTTCCGCCAGGAGTTCAAGCGCGACGTGGTGGTGGATATTTTCTGCTACCGGAAATACGGTCATAACGAAGGCGACGAACCCATGTTCACCCAGCCTTTGATGTATAAAAAGATCAAGGAGAAAATCTCGCCTGCGCAGATCTATGCAACGCGGCTGATAAACGAAGGGATTATTTCCCAGGAAGATGTTGATCAGGAGTTTGCGGAGTTCCGCCAGTTCTTCGACGAACAATACGATCTTGCCAAGGAATTCAAACCGAACAAGGCCAACTGGCTGGAAGGTTTGTGGGCAGGCTATCAGAAAGCCGGACGGCTGGAGGAGATTCCCGACCCTCAGACGGGCGTGAGCAAAAAAATATTGCTGGAGGCGGGACAGGGAATTTGCAAATACCCCAAAACCTTCCATATCAATAAAAAGCTGGAGCGTATCATCGATGCGCGGCGCACGACCATCGAGTCGGGCACCAATATCGACTGGGCAACGGCGGAGGCTTTGGCCTTTGCCACGCTGCTGAAGGAAAAATTCCGCATTCGCCTGTCCGGACAGGATAGCGGGCGGGGCACGTTCTCGCAGCGCCATAGCGTCCTCACCGATCAGGAAACAGGCAAACGCTACACGCCCCTGAATCATCTGGGCGGCGAGCAGGGAACCTATGAGGTGATCGACAGCTCGCTTTCGGAAATGGCCATTTTGGGGTTTGAATACGGCTATAGCCTGGCCGAACCGAACGCCCTGACATTGTGGGAGGCGCAGTTCGGCGATTTCGCCAATGGCGCGCAGGTGATTATCGATCAGTTCATCGCCTCGGGCGAGATAAAATGGCTGCGCATGTGCGGGCTGGTGATGTTGCTGCCGCACGGCTATGAAGGCCAGGGGCCGGAGCATTCTTCGGCGCGTCTGGAGCGGTTCCTGCAGCTCTGCGGCGAAGATAATATGCAGGTGGTCAATTGCACCACGCCCGCCAATTATTTCCATGTACTGCGTCGCCAGCTCCATCGTAAATTCCGCAAGCCGCTGGTCATGATGACGCCTAAATCCTTGTTACGCCACAAGCTTGCCGTTTCTTCCTTGGAAGATATGCAAACCGGCACCAGCTTCTGCCGTATCTATCCGGAGAAGGAAAAACTGGTGGCGGATACAAAAATCCGTCGCGTGGTCTTCTGTACCGGTAAGGTGTATTACGACCTTTACGAGGGACGCGAGGCCGCAGGGATAAAAGATGTGGCGCTGCTGCGTATCGAGCAGCTGTACCCGTTCCCCAGGCAGGAAGTACAGGATGTGTTGAAGCGTTATAAAAACGCAGAAGTTTTCTGGTGTCAGGAAGAGCCGGAGAATATGGGGGCATGGCGCTTCATCGGGCCTCGCATCGGTGAGGTGCTGGATGCGCTGGGTCGCCCGGATCTGCGCATTGGGTATGCGGGGCGCAAAGAGGCGGCTTCGCCTGCGACCGGCTATCTTAAAGTGCATAATCGTGAACAGAAGGAACTGGTCGATACGGCGCTCGCCGATATTTCAAAGAAACGTAAAGTAGTATAAGACCGCTTTCCGGATTACCAGATAGGTGATATGCAATGAGGAATAATTCTAAAGCACTTAAGGAAAACACGAAACGCGGTCAGGAGACCGCGCCAGCCTTGAGCCGCGAGCATCAGCGAGCCGCCTGTTGCGGAGCGCAGGAGCGCGGAGCAGGGGTATAAACAAGGAGAATACTATGTCTGGAGAAATCAAGGTTCCGTCGCTGGGCGAATCCGTGTCCGAGGCGATCATCGCCAAATGGTTCAAAGCCGAAGGCGACGCGGTGGAAAAAGACGAGCCGCTGGTGGAGCTGGAGACGGACAAGGTCTCCATGGAGATCAACGCCGCGGAAGCGGGCGTGCTGGAAAGCATT
>Ga0058869_1062310_pt1 | contig 9948 bp, 7 predicted proteins | sample TNRReaAaerobiRNA_FD_61086 | JGI IMG/M metagenome (GOLD analysis project Ga0058869, IMG submission 61086) | Wastewater treatment Type I Accumulibacter community from EBPR Bioreactor in Madison, WI, USA - TNR Reactor, Time I- 292min-Aaerobic_... | ecosystem: Engineered > Bioreactor > EBPR >...
GCACGGGGTGGAACGGCTCAAAAAAGTCTTAAGGGCATACCTAAAAAAAAGGGATCCTTGAATTCGCAGCTTTCCAACTTTTTTCACTATATTAATCCTTCGTACACCCCTAATTCGTAATTAAACATTCGTAATTCGTAATTATTCCAGCGTGCCCGTAGTAGAGATCAACAAATTCTGGAAGTGAAAAACCTGAGTCAGGTCGCTGTCTACGCGGACCGTGGCCTCCAGGTCTTTAATCAGGCCGGTGCCGATATCGTAAACCCAGCCGTGCACATAGGGCCCTTTTCGCTCCTTCCAGGCATTTTGAACAATAGAGGTTTTGCACACATCGAAAACCTGCTCAACTACATTCACTTCCACAAAGCGGCGAAGCCGGGCTTCTCCATCTTCAATATCGTCGAGTTCTTCTTTGTAAAGGCGGTAAACGTCCTTGATATGGCGAAGCCAGTTATCGATGAGGCCGAATTGCTTATTACTCATAGCAGCTGCTATACCCCCGCAGCCATAGTGCCCGCACACGATGATATGATCGACTTTGAGTACGTTGACGGCATAGTCGAGCACGCTGAGCATATTCATATCGCTATGCACTACCATATTGGCAATATTGCGGTGTACGAATATTTCGCCCTGGCGCGTACCTGTAATTTCGTTGGCAGGCAGGCGGCTATCGGCGCAACCTATCCAGAGGACTTTCGGCTTTTGTCCTTTGGCCAGATTGACAAAATAATCAGGGTCTTCAGCCAACTGCCTGGCAGTGACTTTTACATTATTATCAAGTAAAGAAAAATAGTAATTATCCATGTCGCTTATCTTTTTATATAGCCCGGAAGTAATCAGGCTATTTGATGTTGAAAATTAATTTTCAGCCAGTTAATACAATCGGAGAACTGTTGAAAGAGGTGTTTTTTTTCAACCAGATCGGGAATAATTTTTACCCTTTCCAATCTGTCGCGCGGCTGGGTTTGTAATCCTGTAATCAATACGTCGATATGACGGCGCTCCATGTCGAGGATGACTTCTTCGAGCGCGTAAAGTCCGCTTTGATCGATATAGGGTACTCTTTCCATGCGAATGATCAGGTATTTGCCGGCCGCCATGCCGTTAGACAGGTTTTGAAAACGGTTGGAGAAGCCAAAAAACAGCGGCCCTTCCAGGTGTTCTACCATGACATGGCCGGCCACATCGGGCGGCAGGTTTTCGTCGTCCCAGGGCAGCGCTTTTTGCAGGCTTTCTATGGAGTCTATCCGGGCGCTTTCTTCGGCCAGGTCGCTCATTTTTTTCATAAATAAAATAGACGCCAGCAACATACCGATGCCAACGGCAATGAGCAGATCGACAAATACTGTGAGAAGCAGGACAGCCATCATGATAATAGCGTCGCTGCGCGGCACTTTTTGGATGTGCGCTATGCCTTTGTAGTCGAGTATGCCAATGCCTACGGTAATAAGAATGCCTGCCAGTACGGCTTTGGGTATGAATTCGGCAAATTGGCCCAGGCCAAGCAGAATGGCGAGCAGCACCAATGCATGGATAATGCCCGACAAGCGGGTGATTCCGCCCGCCCTGATGTTTACAAGGGTACGCATCGTAGCTCCGGCGCCTGGAATGGCGCCAAATAAGCCGCCTACGGCATTACCGATGCCTTGCCCGATCAATTCCTTATTGCTGCTGTGTTTGGTCTTGGTCACGTTGTCGGCAACTACCGAGGTGAGCAAAGAGTCTACAGCGCCGAGCGCGGCAAGCGTGGCAGCCATCTCAAGGATAATCCAAAGTGCGCTGGGTTCAATGGAGAAAATGCCGGAACCGAGAAAAGCCGGAAACCCCTTGGGAATATGGCCGATGCGGGGTAAGTCGCTCATGACGAGCGAAAGCAAGGTGCCCGCCAGCAAGGCCACCAGCACAGAAGGCACTTTTTTGGTCAGTCGTGGAAACAAATAGATAATGAGAATCGTAAAGGCCGACAGGCCGACAGCAGCGAGATTGGCGGAAGTCAATAACGTGCCGATATTTTCAAAAAAGCCAATCGTAGAAGAAGGCGAAGAAAGCCCGAATGCGGGGTATATCTGCAACAGTATGATAATGACCCCAATACCCGACATAAATCCCGAAATGACGGGGTAGGGGATGTACTTGATCAGGCTGCCCAGTTTGAGCAACCCCATGAGAATCTGAAGTATGCCTGCAAGGAAAAAGGTAAGTACAATTGCGCCGGCTTTATCTTCAAAGGTGGCGCCGTTGGCCAGGAGTTGGGCTAACAATGCCGCTGTTACTACGGTCATAGGCCCTGTAGGCCCGCTAATCTGTGAGGGCGTTCCGCCTAATAACGCGGCAAAAAAACCAAGGAAAATAGCCCCATATAGCCCGTAAGCAGCCCCTAATCCCGATTGTACGCCGAATGCCAGGGCTAATGGCAATGCCACAATACCCGCAGTGAGCCCTCCGAAGAGGTCTCCCGATTTTATTTTTAACATGGCTCTGAGTCAATTGAGTCCGATAATGTTTCACCGGTAACGTAAGACGCAATCCAAAAAATAGAGGCAAGGCTGCACCGGTTCCGGCTTGCTTATCGGCAATGATTAATGGTGAGCTGAGAAAATAGGATTAGGCAAATACTTTGGGAGGAGGCGTGACGACGGGAAGAAAAAATTGTGTTGACCAAAAGACCTGACGGTCAATTATTAGCCGGACGGAAGAGGCTAATTCTTCCAGTCGAAATGCCCGGCCTTTGGTAAATATTTTATCAAATTCTGCTTTTGCTTCTTTACTACCCCCACTTTCATGCTCGTGTTCCGTTTCAACCACAAATACCATCAGCGTGACGAATCTGTCGTTTAACAACGGAAAAGCCACACCCTGAAACAGCATGCATGCTATGAATAGCCACGATTGGATGTGCCTCGACAGTGTAAGCATGGTGACGGCCTTTAACTATTGCTCTCAAATTTATCATTTTTTTATTAAAATTCCAATAAGGATAGCGGTAAACGCTATCCCAACGAAATAAAAAGGGCATCCCACCCGATAGAGTGAGACGCCCTCCGCTAATCTAGAACTGCTAATTCTATTTTTGTACCATAAATTTGGTAGTCAATATGCCTTGCTCGGAGATTACCTCCAGCAAGTACATGCCCGAAGAGAGTGCGTTGACATCGAGGCGCTCCAGGCGCTCGCCGATGTCTATCCGGCCCAGGTCGCCCGACAGCAGCATCCTGCCGGAAAGATCCCTGACCCTGTATGTAATAGCAGTTGCCTCCCGCATGCTGAATTGCATTGACAATTCGCTCACCGCAGGATTAGGCCATATAGCCAACGATTCTACCGGCAAATTTTGTTGGCTCGTACTTACAAATACCGGCAAGGGGAAGGTAACACCATCGCTAAGCGCTACCCAGGTTTCGAAGCCCGGCATACTGCCAAGGAAGCCGGAAGCAAATACCGTTGCGGCCTGCCCATCGAGCGAGCTGATATCTGCCAGGTAGCTTATCAATACCGTGCTGTTGTCGTCGGCAGGCGTTAATTCTAACACGTAGGAGCTTGCAGGCACATTTACATAATCGGAAAAGTCGCCGTATGCGATATCGTCAAACAATACCGGGCCGGAAGAAACCTGCACATCAACCGCAGGCGCATCGGGTGAACCGTGAAACAAGGCCAGATCAACTCCGCTGCCCGAAGCCGCACGCGTACGTGCTTCATCGTTCACAAATAACGTGAAAGGTGTAGTAGGACTATCGAGTAACCCACCTGCAATGACCGTATAAATTTTGCCATTTTGGAAGCTGACAGGAAATTCCACCAGGACATCGTCCGGACCTTCACTGTCGGCAGGCGCCACGCCTATCGTATATAAAATGCCCGCTTCTGCGATTTCAAACGGAGTGGCCGAACGGAATTCAAAGTTATCAATCCCCAAATCGTCATCGACGTAAAGGTCTACAGCGCCTTCGGGGCTGTTGTGAATCAACTGTACCTCAGCAAATCGCGTCTCGGGCAGTTCAATGACCGTCCCATCCGGCAAGGCTGCATAAAGCCCCAAACCAGGATTGTCGATCAAAAATCCGCTGGCAAAAACCCGCAGCGCCGTACCTTCCAAGCCAAACAATCCTGCCAGATAGGTGCCTACTATCGGGTCTTCCTGACCTGCCGGAAGCACATCGAGATAATAATCGCCTCCCGGGAGCTCTAAATAAGGGGTGAACTCGCCGTAATTGAGGTTGCTCAACAGCAGACCGGCAAAACGCTCATAGACGTCAACAGGCGGGGCATCGGGCGAACCGTGGATGACACTTACACCGACAACTCCGTCGGCAGCGGTTTCCTGGGCATTATCGTCAATAAACAGCGTGAAGGGACGATCAAATTGGTTGCCCACAATTCCGGCAGCCATTACGGTGTAAGTTTTTCCGCTTTCGAATGTCACAGGAAAGGTCGCGATAGCATCCGACACATCTATGCTATTGCCCGGTGCAACGGCCACCTCCACTTGTACGTCTGCGGGGACGTCTACATATGGCGTTGCCGTTCGAAAAGCAAAATCATTGAGCAATATGGCGCCGTCGAGGTACACATCCACCACAGGTTCAGGACTATTGTGGATGATTTGTACCCTCGCATTTTGGGCGCCGGCGGTAAGAACCGCAAGTAAAAACATCAGAAGAGATAGCGCTCTCATTTTCATACCTACACAGGGATTAGGGTTAAGAAATCAATTAGAATTCGTTCTTTCTAACCCTAGCCGGCGTAGGCTTGTTTAAACTTAAGCGCTCATTTACTAAACAAACAATAGGTTTGCTATTATTTTACAAAAAGAATCGTTTTATCCTTTTTTCGTGAACCTAAATGCTCCCGGTGTTTCGATTGCTCCCTATCAATCTGACACCCGTACCCGGTAAATCGGGGAAATGCGCCTTGCCATCCGACAGGCAAACACCTGTGGCAATATCTTCGCGCAGCAAAATGGCGCCGTCCATATCTACATAATCGAGCAGGGGCAGCAACTGGGCGATAGCTGAAATGCCGACCGAAGATTCGGTCATACAACCTACCATGACTTTCAGGCCGAGTTGGCGCGCGCGGGTTATCATGCGCCGGGCGGGCGTGAGCCCCCCGCATTTCATCAGCTTGATATTGATGCCGTGAAAATACCCCTGGCAGCGGTCTACGTCGGTTTCTACGCGGCAGCTCTCGTCGGCTATGACGGTTAGTGCGCTATGGGCGTACACCTCGCGCATGCCTTCCCAATCTTCAGCTTTGAGTGGTTGCTCAATGAATTCGACGCCCAGGGCTTTGAGCTCGGGGGCGAAGGCAATGGTCTGCTCCGGCGTCCAGGCGCAATTGGCGTCTACCCTGAAGACGGCGTCGGTATGGCTGCGCAGTTCGCGGATGATCTCCAGGTCGTTGGCGGTCCCCAGTTTGATTTTGTATAAAGGCCAGGGCTGTTCTTCCATTTTGGCTGCCATTTCTTCAATAGATGCGATGCCGATGGTGTAGTTGCTCATCGGAAGATGATCCAGGTTCAATCCCCAGTATTTATAAAGCGGCAACCCCCGCTGCCGGGCAAAGAGGTCGTTGACGGCCACATCAAGGGCGCACAAGGCAAAAGGATGTTCGCGCAAATGCGGCTCCATCTGCGCCCAGAAAGCCTCCGGCGTTTCGATTACAGCCGATTCTATTACAGGCTTCAATTGCGTGAGCACTTCTACCATTCCCTCAATAGATACGCCGTAATAATGCGGATTGGCAGTTGCTTCGCCATACCCCGAGTGCACGCCATCGCTCAATTCTACGATCAGCGTGCGCTGCACGGTCCGCGATTCCCGCGAAATGGTGAACGCATGCCGCAGGTACAAGTCGAATGGATGGAGGGTTAGTATCATGATATTTTTTGTTGTAGGTTGTAGGTTGTAGGTTGTAGGTTGTAGGTCGGTTGTGGGTTTGTTTATAGGTTTATTGGTTTATGAGGGTTTAAAAATCAACCATAAAAATATAAATATCAGCAAATTAGCAAATTAGCACATTATCATCTCCGCCATTTCTGAGTCAGCAACCCTTTTACCGCGCCATCGTCGATAAAAATTTAGCATTAGAAGTGGAAATGTCGTTTGTTATCTAAATTGATGCATCTCCTCAGCAAACATAGCTTTTTTTGTACCTTTAGGTGTGGGAAATTCCCAAATAGCTTATGCCAGGATTATCAAAAATAAAGCAAAAAATTTCAGACATGGAAGCTTTGGAGCGCGAATTGCATCTCAAGCAGCTCCAGGTCAACCAGCTATTGAATATCACCCAGGCCATCAATAGCAACATCTCTGCGGAAGGACTGTACCGCATGTTTGAATCTTTTCTCGGTTGGGAAATCGGGGTAAAAAAGATGGTATTGTATATCAAAACCGAGGACGCCTGGGAAAACGTAGCGGCGATCGGCCTCACACCGCAACAACTCACCACCGACGTAAGCGAACTGCTCAAGGAGATCACGCGCATGAAAAACCTCGACGACAGCGACCACCCCCTCATCGGCGCTTTCGACCTGGTGATTCCCGTGCGGCATAAAGAACAACCCATCGCCTACGTATTCATCGGCGGGTTCTCCGACGACGACGATATGTACAGCAAGGTGCAGTTTATCACCACGATTACGAATGTCATTGCGGTAGCTATCGAAAATAAAAGGTTGTTCAAGCGCCAACTCGAACAGGAGCGCCTCAAACGCGAAGTAGAACTGGCCAGCGAAATACAGCGCATGCTCATCCCGACCGCGTTACCCCACAAAAATAACTACAGTCTGGAGAGCATTTACAAACCCCAATTGGGCGTAGGTGGTGATTACTTCGATTATCTCGAATTTGAGGACGGCAAAATTGTGCTGTGCGTGGGCGACGTGTCGGGCAAGGGACTGGCTGCCGCCCTGCTTATGGCCAACTTCCAGGCCATATTCCACACGCTGATCCACAAACGCGACGACCTGATCACTTTTATCCAGGATCTCAACCTCGCCGTGCTGCGCATCACCGGCGGCGAACGCTTTATTACTTTTTTTGTAGCCGAATACGATACCCACCAACGCATCCTGCGCTATATCAGTGCCGGCCACAACCCACCCGTACTTGTCGTAGAGGGGAAACCACACCTGCTCAAGGCCGGGTGTACGATCCTCGGCGCTTTCAAAGACCTGCCGGAGATTGAAGTCGGCGAAGTCCACGTCGACGGCGAAGCCACCCTACTCATTTACACCGACGGCCTCACCGACCTGCTCAACGCCGAAGGCGAGTATTTTGACGAAGATAAGGTACTACACTTTACCACCTCCCACTACCACATGTCCGCTACCGATTTCAAAAGGCAGCTGCTCAGAGAAATCGACGCTTTCAAAGGCGACCAACTTTATCCCGACGATTTTACGGTGTTGATTTGTAAGATCGATTAGTTTCCTCTTCTTCATTACTCCTCGACCCTCACCACCTTCTCCGTCTGCCACACCCGGCCCTCTGCCTCTAAGGCGATCAAGTACAAGCCCGGCGGAAAATCTGTGAGGTCAGCCTGCGCCTCCAGGGCGCCCTGCACGAGTGTCTGTTGCTGCACAGCCTGTCCGCGGGCATCCCACACCCGCAACCGCGCCTGGCGCCAGGGCAGGGGCTGCTGAAAGACGACCCGCATAGGACCGACACTCGGATTGGGCGCCACACTGAAAAATACGCTCGGAGCGTTATGCGCCTCCGGGCTCTCCGGCTCCAATACATCAGTAATGACAATGGTGTCGCTGACACAGTCGGGCATAAAACACCCGGCGCTGTCGAGGTGGACCAGCCAGACGTTGCCATTGGGAATTGCGCCGATACTATCCTGCTCAAGAATAAGACCTATTGCGGTAATTCCTCCGTCTGGAGCTTCTATAACTTCGTTAAATTGAAGAAGATTGGCAGGAGATAATGCGGAGGAGTAATATTTTTCCCAAAGCAATTCCCCCTGTGGATTAAGTCGGAACAACCAGGCTTCCTGATAGTTTAAACTTACAATACCACAGCCAATGATATCTCCGTTGGCTGCAATAGTAATATCTCTGAGCCTGCTAATCATTGGTTTTAGGAAATAATACTCCCATTCCACTTGCCCCGTAATATTATTAATTTTGTATATCACAGGATTATAATAAGAAATACCTCCTCCCACAAGCGTGTCACGACACCAGGTGGCGATTAAATCGCCATTAGGGTAAGCTTTTGTAACTACGCCGCAATCACCGGATGACCAGAAGGTTTGCCCCAAAAAACTGTTCCAGACCATATTACCCAGCGAATCAGTTTTCGCTAATGCAGCTTTGTGTTGGCTATTATTGTTGTTGTAGGGCTTAAAAGTATAGGCCACCGCTATCTCGTCATTGGGCAAAACCTGGATACTGCCTGGGTAGTGGTACTGATAACCGGTTTCCAAAGGCTGCTCCCATAATGCTTCTCCTTCGGGTGTGATTTTTTGTAGGATGATTTCGCTGTACTGACCGTACACGCCGCCTACAATGTCCATGATATAATTGCCGTCGGAGGTGGGCTCCAATTTATTGGAAGTATCTTTGTTTAGGTCGTCAAAATCTTTTACCCATAAACTATCTCCATTTGTATTCATTTTCATTACAAATGGCTTATAAGAATTGGCAGCAATTACGTAGGCTGACCCAACAAAAAGATAAGTACTATCACTATTCTTTTGAACATCTGAGAGACCAAAACTGGTTGGATAATTGTGTAAAAGACTGGTCCAGGCGGCTTCCCCCGCCAGGTCAGTTTTTATTACTCCGGAACATTTTAACTGGTTGCCAAAACAGCCGGAGGCTGATAGCAACAGATATCCACTGGAATCATCAGTAATTATTGCACCACCATTGTCGCTCCAGCCACTTACGTCATAAGTTTTTTCAAAGTAGTTAAATAATTGCGCTTGTGTAATTGTGCCAAAATGCCAAAGCAGAACTATTAAAAACAGGTATATGTTGTTCATGATTATTTCTGTTAGGTAGGTTAAGCAGAGCTAACAATAAACAGGGATACAAGAATGATTCGCAATCATTCCTGTATCCCTTAACTATTGATAAGCCTTAATGTTGGATGCTGACTTTAGCTGTAAGTGTTATTACTCCGCCAGTATATCTTACGAGATACACCCCATCGGGAAGTTCACCGATATGCCAGGTCATGGAAGGGCCTGATAGCGGATCAGTGCGTACCAACCGTCCTTTCAGGTCATACAATTCCAGGCGGCCCTCCTGCTTTTCCGAGGCTGGTATGTCTGCCGGAAGGGTAATTTCTACTTGTCCCCGCGTTGGATTGGGTTGTATTTTCAGCACAGGAGGCAACAGCACAGGCTGTACTCCCGGCAAGTGCGGCCTGATCAGACTTTCTTCTTCCTCGGGCAGTTGCAGGGCAAAGGTATCGCCGCGCAGCAGGATCAGGAGTGCCTGGGCATAAGCAGCTTCGGGAGAGACCTTGGCGGCTATCTCCTCTATATCTTCAGCATCTGGTCTTTCCAGTTCGTAGTCGTTACCCTCTTCCAGGCGATCGATATTGATCTGTTGCACCGCGCGATAGTCATCGGCGGGCAGGGTATTGAGCAGGGTTTGAGCCGCTTCAAGATCTTTGTTATAGAGCTTCAGCCCGATGCGTTTTTTTAGCTCCCCTTCGTTCATCAGCAGGGTATCGGCGGCGCCGATTTCGAGTTTCGATATATGGTCTTTCACCATGGCGTCAATGGCGGCGATGCGCCGGCGTCCCAGGTCGCTTAGTTCGCTCTGCAGAATTTCCATTGCGGAAACGCCCTCGCTTTCCCGCAAGTATTCTATGTGGGCATAAGCCGGAGCAGAAAGCTCGGCTTCGGCTAGCGCCATCAGGGTAAAGGCCAGGGGGGCGTTGATTTTAGCTAAGCTGTCTTTTTTACCCGTTGTCATATCGCTTT
>Ga0058869_1055330_pt1 | contig 9920 bp, 5 predicted proteins | sample TNRReaAaerobiRNA_FD_61086 | JGI IMG/M metagenome (GOLD analysis project Ga0058869, IMG submission 61086) | Wastewater treatment Type I Accumulibacter community from EBPR Bioreactor in Madison, WI, USA - TNR Reactor, Time I- 292min-Aaerobic_... | ecosystem: Engineered > Bioreactor > EBPR >...
GCGAAAACGAGGTCAACAGGTATAAACGAAAAACCCCGCGGAACATGGCGTTCAGCGGGGTGTTCGTTTTTTGTCGCAGAGCTTTGCTGCGACGTTCCTGGCGGAGACGAAGTCCGCCATATACGTGTCTCATACGGCATCACCATTTGTCATGAAGCCAGTAATATAGGCGCTTGTAGGCTGTAACAACACTTTGCATTGACTCACAATGTATCAAGGCGTAGCATTCTACCCCATCAAAGACGGAGGGGTAGATGATGGGGCGAAAGATTGAGGCATTGACGCCTATCGAGGTAAAGAGGCTGGTCAAGCCAGGCATGAACTTCGTCGGCGAGGTCGCGGGGCTGGCGCTGCTGGTTTCTGACACCGGCGCGCGTTCTTGGATACTTCGCACCATGATTGCCGGCAAGCGGCGCGACATGGGCTTGGGCGGATTCCCTGACGTGACACTGGCGGATGCACGCAGGCGAGCGCGGGAACTGCGCGAACAGATAGACGGCGGGATTGACCCGATCGGGCAACGCCGAGAAGCGCGCGCTGCGCTGGCCGCGAAGAATGCAAAGGCGATGACGTTCAATCAGTGCGTCGACGGATATCTCGCCGCCTATGCGGACGAGTGGAGCAATCCGAAGCACCGGCAACAGTGGCGCAGCACGCTTGCTAGCTACGCCGGACCTGTCATCGGCGATATGGATGTGGCACTGATTGAAACCGGACATGTGTTCAGGGTGCTCGAACCGATCTGGAAAACGAAGACGGAGACAGCAAGCCGATTGCGCGGCCGAATTGAAAAAGTGCTGTCTTGGGCGACGACGGCAAAGCACCGGACCGGAGAGAATCCGGCGCGCTGGAAAGACCACCTGCAAAACTTGCTCGCCAAGCCAACGAAGATTGCCAAGGTCGAGCACCATGCAGCCCTTGACTACCGCGAGATTGGCGCTTTCATGGCTGAGCTGTCGCGTCGTGAAGGCATCGGCGCGCGCGCGCTTGAATTTGCCATCTTGACGGCTGCGAGGTCTGGCGAGGTCCGCGGCGCGACGTGGGCGGAAATCGACATGGATGCCCCGCTGTGGACTGTTCCCGGCGCGCGCATGAAGGTCGGGAATGAGCACACCGTACCGCTTTCAGATAGTGCGCTGGCGCTGCTGCGCGCCATGCCGCGCGAGGGTGATCTGGTCTTTCCTGGCGCGAAAGCCGGCCGCCCGCTATCCGACATGACCCTGACGGCAGTTCTGCGGCGCATGGGCTGCGGCCATCTGACCGCGCATGGCTTCCGCGCGACATTCAGCAGTTGGGCACACAGTCAAACCGCATACCCATCCGACGTAATTGAGATGGCTCTGGCGCACACCATCGCCGACAAAGTGAAAGCCGCCTATCAGCGTGATGACCTGATCGCAAAGCGCACTAGGATCATGGCAGATTGGGCGAAGTTCTGTGCAACGGTTGCGACGACCGCGGATAACGTGCTGCCGATGAGATCCCCGAAAGCCGGCTGATCAGGTTTCGAAGCCGCTGGCCACGCCCGGCCACTCGGCTTGAGCATCACGGCAAGGCGCAATGCCAATAGCCGCCAGTAGGTTTGTTACACAACTACAACATTCTGTTACACAAAATGAACAAAAGAGATTCGACGTCCGCTCGTTTGTCGCAGGACATATCAAGCGGCAGCATGGTTCCATCTCTCTTGCAGAGCGGCGTGCCGTTTTCTCTACCATGCGGGCATCTTGCTTGCTCCCGCTTCCCAAGGAGGGCAAAGCCCGTTAGTCAAGTTGTAGAAACTGTTTGTCTCTTACCCTATAATCTTGCACGCCGTGTCCTGTGGAGTCATAAAGACGCGGCGTTGCCAACTCTAAATAGGAGAAGCAAGCAGCTAACTCAAGTGGTAAATGGACGCCGCACCAAATTGCGGTCAATCAAAACATAAAAAGATTCGAGGAGTTCATGCCGTGACTATCAGACTTGTTCCGACTATTAGATTCGTTCCGTTACTGGCGCCACCTTGGCCCACGCGGAATTTCGAAGGATTTGTTAATGAAAATGTTGGATCGAAAGAACGCCATTCTTGGCACAGCTATCAACGCATCTTTTCCGCATTCTGATTCGGCGTTTGTTCGAATTAAGGAAGCCGCTATCCCGGATGCACTAAAGAATTTTGATTCCCTTCCAGATTCGGCTAATGTCCGGTTGCCTGTGGTTTCAGCACTAAAAGCATGTTCACCGGCAACAATCTGGCGCATGGTCAAGCGCGGCGACCTGCCAGCACCGCGAAAGCTGTCCCAACGGATTACGGCGTGGAACGTTGGCGAGCTTCGCAAAGCCCTTGCAGAATAAGGGCTGCCGACGATGATGACCGACAAAAAAACCGCACCAGGGGCTAACCGGGCGGCTTCAAGAAACGCTTTCTGTGCCCGTCATTCTACCTCAACTCACCTACTGAAAGGCTGGTTCTGCCACGCCAGCAACGGCAAGCCGTCACGAAATCCCCTGCCGATACGCGGATGCGGAAGAGGGGGCAAGCAATGAGCGCACCTATCAGAGCCGGACGCGGCAAGTCGCAGAAAAGCTTAGCGCTGATTGATGCGGCCGTTCGCATCCTTCGGGAGATACAGCCGGCGAGCGTGCGCGCAGTCTGTTACCGGCTTTTCACCGAGGGGCTTATCCCGTCTATGGCGAAGAACCACACCAACGCCGTTGGTTCGCAATTGGTATGGGCGCGGGAAAATTATCAACTGCCATGGGAGTGGATTGTCGACGAGACTCGGGCGGCTGAGCGTATCGCCAGTTGGGAGAATCCGGAGACCATCATCCGCGCCGCCATCAGCCAATATCGGAAAGACTACTGGAAGGAGCAGCCGGAATGGGTTGAGGTCTGGTCTGAAAAAGGAACGGTCCGCGGCACGGTCGCGCCGGTCTTAAAAAAGTTCGGCGTCACCTTCCGCGTAATGCATGGCTATGGGTCGGCAACCAGCCTGCACAGTATTGCCAAGGAGTCCGCAAACAGCGACAAGTACCTGACCATCTTCTACATCGGCGATTGGGACCCCAGTGGAATGAATATGTCAGAGATCGACATTCCCGGCCGGATGCAGCGCTATGACGGCGACTTCACTATCGAGCGAATTGCGCTCGACGCTGGGGACGTTGGACCCGGTACGAAGCTCCCGTCATTCGATGCTCAAAGCAAGGTCGGCGACTCGCGGCACAGGTGGTTCGTCGACCGCTACGGCGAGCGCTGCTGGGAGCTTGACGCACTATCGCCTGTTGTACTTCGTCAGCGGGTTGAAACCGCCATCCTGGGATGCTTGGACCAAGACGCGTGGGACCACTCTGTGGACGTTGAGAAGGTAGAGCGTGAGTCAATGTCTGGCTTCATGGATACGTGGAAGAGTATTTCGGGGCCTGCAAAGAAATACTCCCCGGATGCTCCTAACGGTGGTGTGCTATGACTCAAAACCGACAACCCCCTGCTTACCAAGAGTATGCGGCGACGATGCTGGCCGATATCAAGTACAGGCTCATGTCGCTTGCTGAACGTGGGCTGATGGACACCATGCGTCGGGAATGCTGGGTCAATGGTGGCCTGCCTGCGAATCCCGGACCCCTTGCCAAAATCTTGCACTACGACCAATCTGAAGTTGAAGCAGCCTTACCCGCTGTCATGCCCTTCTTTGCAGTCGAGTGTGGTCTGATAGTCTCCCCGGATCTTGAGCATTACCGCAATCACCTTTCTGAGGCCCGGGAAAGGCAGGCGGCGGGGGGAAGGCGGAGCGCCAACAAGCGCAAGGCTGAGCAAGGCAAGGGGGACTGCGGCGACTCGACGAGTACCTTGCAAGCACCTTCCAAGCAGCTTGCAAGCACCTTCCAAGGTCGTAGACAAGTCAAGACCAAACCAAACCAGTCAAAAGCAGTCTCCAAGGAAAGTGATGTTCCCTGTGCAGCCTATGGAGAATGGATGGGTGACGCGCAAGGATGCACGGCCGACGAGTACGCACGGGCAAGGGGTGGCGAATGACCACCAAGACCACCACAAGGCACCCCTACGCCGCTATCGAGCACCGAGTATTGGACAGCCCAGCCTATGCCGCCCTTACCTTCTCCGCGAAGTCTTTGCTGACGATGCTAACCAGACAGCTGACCAAGTCGAACAACGGCCGATTGCAGGCGACCTACAAGTACCTTCAGCGCTACGGGTTCGAATCTGACAACACCATTTCGCGAGGCATAAAGGATCTGATCGCAGCGGGCCTGATATACCGCACCCGCTGCGGTGGCTTCCACCAAGGGCCGTCTCTGTACGCGGTCACATGGTTGTCGATCGGTAGTCAGCGGGAAGGGCTTTACCTCCAGGGGTTCAAGGCCTGCGCGTGGCGTGACTGGCAGCCAGCCGAAAGCAAAAACACCCCCCCAAAACAGCGTACTGCTAGCCGCAAAAATGAGGAACGGACAATGGCCACAGCCGCAAAAAATGCGGTTGGACGCCCCCCCAAAACTGCGGACTATGAATATGTACCAATAGTAGAGGAAGGAGTGACTCTTTCAACGGACGGTAGAGAGAACGGCGTGGGTGCAGCGGCAAAATTCGGTGCGCTTGGTCGCCGACGACGATGTGCAGGCCAGGAAGCAGCCTGATCCTCGGCGCTCCCGGATGGCGACGAGGACCAATGAGGCGCTGCGTGGCACTCACAACGGCCCTGTGGTCATGGGGGGGATTTGGTCGGCCAACGGGGCACGGATAAGCCCCAGGAGCGTCCATCAGCAAGGCGGAAACGGTTAGGCCTCATAGAACCAGCTGGGGTGAGTGCCAACTCCCTTTTCCAATTGTCAATACTCTCGATATTTGGTGGATAACGACGCTGCAGAAAACCCCATCGGAGGGCTGAAACGGCCGAGCATACTGAAGCGTGTTCAAGCCTTGGGCATGGAGGGCACTTCTTCGCCCCAGATGCGCGCCAAGGTGGCTTGAATCTTTTTCTCGAATCGGGTAATGAGTTCGCGATTGGCAGCCACCAGCGCTTGCTCGGCTTCGATCTCCGCCACGATCGCTTCCTGCGTGGCGAGAGGTGGGAGGTGAATTTGAATCGCAGCCAGGATTCCCTGATTGAGATTCTTCATGGTGACGCCAATAGCCTGATCTTCGAGGTACTGTTTCACCTTCGGCGAAGCGATCTGGAAGAAAGCGAAGTGGGCCAGGCACTCGTCCTTGAGCCGAATGACAAAACTACCAGTACCGCAGAGCCAGCCGTTCATCCCTAAACTAACAACGCCGCATCTTCCCATCTCACCACGCCGGCCAATGACAATGTCGTTTTCGCGGACGGTGAACTCTTTGAGCCGGTCTCGGGTGGCGGGCGAAACCATTTTCACGCCGTCAGTGCTGATCGCTCCATCGACAATGTTCGCTGGATTGATGACAGGGACACCGTCGTCAACGTAGTCGGTCTGGTGAAGAGCGCTGCCGAACGGTCCTGTAACGATAGCCTCACAGACCTCGCCCAATTCCACCATCGGCCAGTTGGGGTGGATGGGGATATGAGGGCGGTAGTGATCGAGGACAGCCCGGGCGCCGTTGATGACTTTCTGGTAGCCCTCGATCTCCACCACGATATTCTTCTGCACCTCCAGCGGGGGAAGGGGGATTTGGATGCTTTTCAGGAGGTGAATGTTCAGGCCACTTCGCTCGCTATCTCCGGTCAGAGCGCGGATGTCGGAATACATTGAGCGCAATGTCCAAAAGATAAATTCTGGAATGGCTCTGGGTGGGTTCGCTGGCGTGATCGCCACCAGTGACTGATTGCAGGTCGCTCCGTGCATTCGGAGCAAGGCAACGGTTCCACGAGTTTTTCCTTGTCCGTTTAGGGCGATCAACACGCTGTCCTTGGGGAGGGCTCTGGCGTTCGAGTTCTCCACCGCTTTCGGAGTGATTCGCTTCACGCAGGCAAAAATCTCAAACCCGTGAATGTCGCCTGACACGAGCCAAGGCACCGTTCCACCCTCGTAATATTCCGCTACGGAGGATGTGGGTGTTCCACCAGTCATGAACGTGCAGATTTCACCGAGGGAGACAGTCGGCCACTCGGATTGAAGCAGGCGTGTTTGGTCGCCATACCGTTCGCCGCTTAGGTTGTAGTCGTTATTCGCCGCGATCTTTTCCTTCGCCACAATCTGGCCGGTGGTGACGGCGGGCGTGTCGGTCGACGCTTTGGCGCGCATGGCTTCGAGGTAGGCGGCAAGTTCCGCCTGCACTTGCGGGAGGTCGTTCTTTCCGATGGCGCGGCGCTGTGCACCGAGACCGAAGCCGTCGTTCTGGACCTTGAAGAAGGCAATGCTATTGCTCGTCTTGGCCAGTGACTTGTCGAGAATGAGGATGGAGGTCTTGACGCCTGAATACGGATTGAACACCCCGGCCGGCAGTGACACGACGGCGACGAGGTAATCCTCGACCAGCATCTTGCGCAATTTCTTGTAAGCGGCCTGCCTCTGGAAGATGACGCCTTCGGGAACGACAATGCCGGCACGGCCGTGAGGCGTGAGGTGCTCGGCCATATAGTCCACAAAAAGCACTTCGCTGCGCTTGCTTTGCACCGAGAAACGCGTGTGCGGCTTGATTCCGCCCTTCGGCGACATGAACGGCGGATTGGCGAGAATCACGTCGGCGTACTCGTTCCACCTTCCCTGCTCGGTGAGCGTGTCGTACTCGGCGATGTGAGGATCGGTAAAGCCGTGCAGGTAGAGGTTCACCAACGACAGGCGAACCATGTCTGGCGAGATGTCGTAGCCCCTGAAGTTGCGTGCGAGGCGGCCTTTTTCGTCGGGTGTCAGCGTACTGTGGTCCGTGGCATCGGTGTTGGCTTTGAGGATGTGTTTCCAGGACGAGATCAGGAAGCCGGCGGTGCCACAGGCGGGGTCGAGCACGGTGTCGTGCTTTTTCGGGTCGACGATGGCGACCATGAAATCGATGATGTGGCGCGGCGTGCGGAACTGGCCGGCGTCACCCTGCGAGCCGAGCACCGAGAGCAGGTACTCGAAGGCGTCACCGAGGCGCTCTGAGTGGTCGTAAGTGAACTCGTCGATGACTTTCAGGAAGGCGCGCAGGGTTTCCGGGTCGCGGTACGGCAGGTAGGCGTTCTTGAAGATGTCGCGGAATAGCGGAGGAATGCCTGGGTTCTCGGGCATCTTGGCAATGCCTTCGCCATAGAGACCGAGCATTTCGTGTCCGCCAAGCGAAGGCGCCATGAGCTTGGCCCATCCGTAACGGGCGTAGTTCCCGGTGAAAAACTTCCGCTTGCCGCCAAGTTCCTCGGACTCGGCGTCCATGTCGTCCATGAACTTGTAGATCAGCGCGATGGTGATCTGCTCGACCTGGGATTTTGGGTCGGGGACTTTTCCAACGAGGAGGTCGCGGGCGGTGTCGATGCGGCGTTTGGTGTCGGTGTCGAGCATGTATTCTTCTTATGCGGAAAACTGGTTCAGGGAGACGTAATCCTTGACGTATTCGGGGACGAGCGCGCGGTACTTCTGCGGCACGGCCTTGAAGTCACGGGAGGAAAACATCGGATGCGTGGCAAACACCGTGAAGTCCTTGCTTTCGATGATGTGGCGAACGTCGTCACTGCTGACGTATGCCTTGAAAAACGTCTTGATGGCCGGGATGGCGGCGGCCTCCTGGGGTTTGGCGTCGGCGACGAACTTGGCAAACTCTTCCTCCAGAAGTTCGTCGCGAGATTTGAAGCGAGGGATCAGGCCGAAGACCTTCTCCAGGATTTCGCGCAGGGTCAGGCGGCGGTCCACCGCTGCCGCCTTGCGTAGCTTTTCAAGCGTGTAGTACTGATCGGGCTTGTCGAAGACCTCGCGGTTTACGTGGTCGATCACGCGGTCCCACTGGCCGGCCTCAATCGCTTTGGCAATCGTCTCGTTCTTGCGTACCGTGTCTTCAAATCTTTCGAAGAACATGCGGTCGATCTTCATACCCTCGGTCGTGATCTGCTCGACGCGCATCGACGCGAGGATATCGGCGCCGAGATGCTCATAGGTGCCGCCGGGTGGTGGCGGAGGTGGTGGACCCTTCTTACGGGGGCCTGGCTTGGGAAGGTGCAGCACCTCGTCGTAGTTGAAATCGGTCTCGAAGTACTCGCAGGTGGCGAAGAAATCGAAGAGTTTGAAACGGGTCTTCCTTGGCTGCTGCACGCAGTCCTTGAGGCTCTGGTCAAAAAGCAACTCCGTGAAGTCGTGGGTACGCGTACCGCGTCCCTTGATCTGGATGAAATCGGTCGGCGAGAAGATCGGGCGGAAAAGGCCGAGGTTAAGGATGTCGGTACAGTCGTATCCGGTCGTCATCATCCCGACCGTCACGCAAATACGCGCCTTGCTGGTTCTGTAGGCCGGGATGAAGTTACCAGAGCCAAGCAAGTTGTTGTTTGCGAAATTGATGGTGAACTGTTGCGCGTCGGCAATCTGCGAAGTGACCTGCACAGCGAAATCCGACTGATACTTGCCCGGGAAGATTCGGTCGGCCATCTCGTTGAGCATTTCTACCAGTTTGGTGGCGTGGTTCTGGCTGACGGCAAAGACGATCGACTTGCCGATCTCGCCGCTGACCGGATCGCGCAGGGCGTTTTCAAGGAAAGCTTTGCAGAGAATCGCGTTGGTGGCGGGCGAAAAGAAACGTTTCTCGAACTCACGCTGCTTGAACACCTCCTGCCTGTCCTCGCCCCCATCATCTGAAAACGTGACGATGAAACCCTGTTCGGAGAGCAGTTTGGTGGTGACCTCTGTACGCGCGTCCACCACGGTCGGACTGATCAGGTAGCCGTCCCTCACGCCGTCCAGCAGTGAGTAGCGGTAGGTTGGCTGGCTGTTCTCGCAGCCGAAGGTGCGGTAAGTGTCGAGTAAGAGACGGCGCTCGGCTTCGCGCGGGTCGCGGGTGGTGGGCTTGGCGTTGTTGAAGTGCTTGAGGTAATCGCGCGGCGTAGCGGTCAGGCCAAGCTTGTAGCCGATGAAGTAGTCGAATACCGCGCGGGCGTTGCCGCCGATCGAACGGTGTGCTTCGTCCGAAATGACGAGGTCAAAATCGGTCGGCGAGAACACGCGCTGGTACTTGTTATTGAAGAGTAGCGATTGCACGGTCGTAACCACAATCTCGGCGCGCCGCCAGTCATCACGATTCTCCTTGTACACGACCGTCTGGAAATCTGCGGAGAGCAGCGCGGCGAAGGCTTTCTTCGCCTGATCTTCCAGTTCGAGTCGGTCGACCAGGAAGAGTACCCGCCGGGCGTTGCCGGTACGAAGAATGAGTTTGATGACGGCTGCGGCAGTGAGCGTCTTGCCAGTGCCGGTGGCCATCTCGAACAAGAAGCGGTCGTTGCCATCCTTGACCGCAGCTTGAAGGCTGTGGATGGCCTTGAGTTGATAAGGGCGGAGAAAGCGCAGTTTGTTGGCCTGGATGTAGCCGGGACGCTCCGCCTCGTTCCGCCACCCAGCTTCCGACTGGTAGTTCGGGCGCTGCGTAGAAACTATGTAATCATCATCCACTATTTCGTCGATCAGCCGTTGTGGATTCGGCGTGATTTTCTGATAGCCGGTGGCCGAATCCGGCGTTGGAAACGATGTAATGACGTAAGGGTTGCCGCGTTCGAGATCCCAGAAGTAGTGCAGGTTGCCATTCGAGAGAATCACGAAGCGGCAGTTCTGGGAGCGGGCGTACCTTCGCGCCTGCTCCTTGCCCACGAGCGGATTCTTGTCTTCGGCCTTGGCTTCAAGAATGAGGAGCGGGAAGCCCTTCGCGTCGAGCAGGAGAAAATCGACGAACCCCTTTGTGGTCTTCTCGAAGTTGTCGCCGAATGCGTCCAGGTTGGTTGGCTTGATCGTGACGCTGGGTTCGAGCCGGATGTTGGCGGGACTGTTGCCATCCGAAAAAAAAA
>Ga0058869_1075107_pt1 | contig 9920 bp, 7 predicted proteins | sample TNRReaAaerobiRNA_FD_61086 | JGI IMG/M metagenome (GOLD analysis project Ga0058869, IMG submission 61086) | Wastewater treatment Type I Accumulibacter community from EBPR Bioreactor in Madison, WI, USA - TNR Reactor, Time I- 292min-Aaerobic_... | ecosystem: Engineered > Bioreactor > EBPR >...
AAAAAACATCCTCACGCCTGAATGAGGATGCGAACCCTTCAAGCCCATTTGGGTCGTGAGCTTTATCAAAACAACCGATCGTCATTGCCATCATGCCATTTGACCTACCAATAGAAAGTAATACCATCTCCTGTAATGCACGGCCACATCCCCCACTTCGCGGAACCGTTTCGGAACAGCTCCACCCAATCGTCGTCTCCTTTAATGCCACCAAGGCGCGAGTGGCACAAATGAAAAATCGCCTCTGAAACCCCCCCGGCTGGAATCTGCTCACGGATCGGGTCCTTCCCGGAGTCGTTTCCGGAGAGCGTTAGATGCGCTTTCCAGTCTTTACTCAAAAGGCGCTTGATCGCTGCGAGTTGGCTAAAGCCTTCGAACACCAGCGAAACATAGTGAAGGTCGTGATCCTTGCCAAAAACCATCCCTTTCGCTTTGCGGTTACCTGGCGTATGTATTTCGTTAACGAGTTCGCGAAGAGACAGCAGAAACACGATTCCTGGCCCTTTGGGTAAAACAACGCGATCAATCTCACAAATCACGGTGAATTCGAAACCGAGTTTCTCGACCACCGAAAGAAATACGGACTTCTCTATCGGTTCGGGCACGTCCTTACGAAAACGCCAACTATTATCTGCCCTGCAATGAAGAACCTTGTTAGCTGTATCGCCCAAAGAAGAACCCCAAATGCCTTCCCCTTGCGATATATTATTGCCGCACCAGTCGTGCTCCCATGCTTTATCATCATTTGCAATTGGGCTTGCGTAAAGATTGAGAATTCGTCCCGTTATCATATCTGGATGACGGTGTAGTTTGACTATCTCTTTTTCCCAGTCCTGCCAAGACTTCTCGTCACTCGATTGTGCAGTTGGCAAATTCCAGTCTTTAGTCCAAGGACCAAAATCTGCATATCCCACAACCCCTGAAACTATTATGCATGGAATTTTTCTCGCCTTGAGTACAGCGCAAGCAAGAATTGCTGTGCTGTACTTTCCCAGCAAGTCTTTGTAGCTGTTTTTGGCTGAATCTATAAGTTGTTTTGCCGCAGCTGCCCATGACTCTTTTCTTTCGTTAATCTTTTGCTCTAGATACTTTTTAGCCAATGCCTCATTTAGTGGTACAGATACCCCCTGATCACTTCGGAATAATGGCTGGGTTAGACTAAGGTCAAGAAGAAACACAGAATCAGTGTTTGCCGTGGTAACGACATCCCAAACCTTAGGGGTGTCAATACTATTGCGAGCCGCATCATTCTCAGAAATGCCTTGGCCTGGACAATTCGCTGCATATGCGTCCGCTCCCCCGCATTGAGCGTTAAGAGACCGAATAAGCGCTCCCAGTTGCATATGCCGGCTGGGTCTGTCATCTATGAGATATATATGTGTCATGTCGTTGCTTCCTTGTCGACGCATGGGACAGGCAGCTCAGTTACCCAAGTATGCTGGAAATAATCTGTGTCTCTAGGCTTCTCATTTTGTATTTTGACAATCCTTGAAACGGGCTGAAAAGCTGGGTCTTCATTAAAGGCTCTGCTTTCATGGTATTGAAGCACAGACTCTGTTCCAGATATCTCCTTCTCGCGTTTATCCTTCATTCTTTCTTGCTCTTCGTCGTCGTTGAGAATGTTCTTATAGCTATTTTGGATTCGGATCAACCCGCCTTCTCGTTTGATAACGATAATAGGGTTGACATTCCCGGACTTATAGGTGTGGGACAGGGCGTTACGAAGGCCTGCGATGAACGAAGCCGTAAAGTGGAGTTGCTTCTTTGTATCCGTAATCTGTACTTTGGCGGCGAAGGAAGTTGAATCGATTTGGATTAAACGACTTGCCTCTTTTTTCCAGCTGGTGATTATTCCCTCGTTCAGTTCACGAGGGTCAAATGTTTCTCCACATAGCTGTTGGATTACATAGGCCATGGCGCTCAGTTCGTGCAGTGCAGAATCTTTTCCTTGGGTTAAGCTCTGACTGAGGTCGGGAAACGTTTTTTCAAGCGGTTGCTCAAAAAGCAGAAGCAAATAAGACTGTAGCAACTGAGCAAAGATTGGAGAAATCCGATCCTTGATCTTAACTATCAACTCTTTAGTCTCATGCCCTGCTGACACCAGCATGCTCTGACGAAGGTTCAGGTCAAGTTGGAAGCGTGTGCTCTCCGAATAAAGCTCTTCATAAAGAAACGATGCCAGGCGCGCAAGATCGGACACCTTGCATTCATGCGGTGTTGACCAAGGCTGAGGAGACCACGCGTACACATAAACGACACCGGACTCGGCGTGCCTGCTCTTCGGCTTGAGCAAAGGTATCGGCAGCGAGAGGAAATAGCAGTGGCTGGTCCCCTTGGACAACAAGCCTTCCAAACGCATGATCCCTGTGTAGGCGCGCAGCGCTCGCCGCAGGCACGATTCGAAGGGTTTAGTGCTGGGATTATTGCTGCGCGTACCGAACTTTTTGAGTTCATGCAAATGCGAACTGACCAAAATGTCGCCTTGGCGGCAAGCAGGCGGCTTGTTCTCGAATTGGGGTTCCTGTGTCGGTTCGTAAATGTCGCCCCCGCACTCTGATTGGTAATAACAGACAGCTTGCTGCCAAGCCTGGGCATTGGTCGCCCTCAGATGCTCCGGGTGCAGGAATATCGAGCGTTGTTCTTTGACAAAGCGCATTATCTCGACCAATACCCTGTCTAGCGCTCTTGAAACATGCGTCGCGTCACAGCCGTTTTCGGCGCCCGCCCAGAGCGCCGTTTCCGTCCGCAAGTTGAGCCGGTTTGTGGCGAAATGCCATGGCACAGCCTCAACCATGAGGCAGTCGAACCTGTCCGGGTTGCAAGGGCCGCGCAGAAAATCGTTGTGCCTCATCCAGTGATCGATCTGTAACTGGGTTGGCCGAAGAACCTTGGAAATTTCGTTAGACGACGAGTCGCCGGGTTCGGGTTGTAGCGCAGAGTCAGGATTGGTGCGCTGGAGGAAAAGGGCGATACTGGGAGTCCAGATGCGCGCCCTGTGTTCGACTTCCTGATCCTCTGAGCCGTTTTTGGATTCATGCGGAGAATTCTGATAGCGCGAATAGTTCTCCGATACCCGACGATGCAGATCAATGCGCTTGTCCCATGTCCAGTTTGGTAGCGGAGCCAAGGGGTTGGAGGCCGGCGAGACGAGCTCAACTTCATGCTCCTGCGTGGCGCCACCTTTAGTCAACTCGAGGAAGGCAAAGCAGAAAAACGCGTTCGAGTACGTTTCTGAAGAGGCACTGCCTGAAGCGTTGGAAACGGAACGATACTGGCCGTCTAGAAAATCTCTCACGGAGACCGGTTCCAGAGCTTTGAAGACCCGAACGGACGACCAACGGTCATTCTGTGACCCCGTGACCTTAAACAAGTCGTTCTTCGGATTGCCTTGATCATCTGTCAGTAACAACTGGATTGCATAGACCCGCCCCTGTTCTTTTACCAAGGAATACGCAATCGGCAGTGTCTCCAAGAAGGCGTCTTGGCCCACTATTCCACCGGATACGCAGCGAGCAATGCTGCGCCCATCCCGAGAGGGGCTGAAAGGGGCATTGACTAGGACGTAATCGGCATGGCCGTTTAACGGCTGCAACCGCATCGAATCATTCCAGTCGAAATGAGCAAACTTGACGCGCTCAATGCTGCGGGGAAGGACTGCTTGGTTCTTGCGCAGGTTGTAATCCGCGAAGTGCATGGCTCGATCGCAGACATCTATTCCTGTAACCCGCATGCCCAACGACGCCGCGTAAAGGGATAGGACGCCGGAGCCCATGCCAAGATCAACCGCGTGCCTCTCCTCCCTGTCTGCTCGGGCAGGAAGCAGCGCCCTCAGCATTCGGCAGAAGAACACCTGCTCATCTTCGATGCACGGGAGTACGAAGTCTTGCCTTGGGGAAGTGATGGGGTCAGCTTCGATGGTCAGCCCATCGAAGTGCGCCACACCGCGCCAAGGATCGACGAAACAGGGCTGCCAGTTTTGCGGGGGGGTCAGCATCTGTCAGAGGAGACGTAGTTACGCTTTGACGTCATTGGTCACCGATGAGAGGAACGAGAACGCCATTGCGATAGATCGCCGGTTGCAACGACGTAATGAGGCTTTGATCGGGACCATAGCGTATCGGCCCGGTGACGCCTTTGATATCCGTGCGAAGGATGGCAGCAAGCCAATCCTGCGATGATGCCGGCAATTTCAGCCGTGTCGCCGCGTCGACGATCGTCAGCCCCGCATCGTAGGCAAAGGCGGCATGGTAAGAGGGTTTGCGACGATACTTCTGTTCAAAGCGTGCTGCCCAGGCCTTTTGTTCTGCATCTGGATCGATCATGAATGGCGGGGCCGCGACCATAATTCCTTCTGACTCCTCCGCAGACAGAACCCCTGCGGCGTCCAGCATGTCCAGCGCAGCCATCGTATTGCCCTGTTTGATGATCCCCAAAGGACGCATGGCCTTGATGAGGCCCACCATGTGTGGAATGAATCCATTGACCATCATCAAATCGGGCTTATGCGACGCTATGCGCACTGCAATGTTCCTGAAGTCGCCGGCAGCGACATCAGGGTTGTAGCTTTCAATAATGACATTAGCGCCAAGTTCGTTACGTAATCGGTCTGCAAGATATTTACCGTATGCAAGTTCGCTGCTGGGTAGGCTGACGTATGAAAGGACGACGTTCTTGGCGTTGTTTTTCTTTGCGTATTCGAAAAAAACGTCAGTCTCCAACTTGAAACTCACCCATGTACGGAAGTTATTCGTGGTACCCGCTGGGTTGGGAGTCAAGTCGAGAACCCATACCAAATTGGGGATACCAGCAGCGGAAACTTCCTTTTCCACGGCCATGACTTGTGGTTTGAGCGCCGACGTGTAGAGGGTAGGGGAGTTCTGCAACTGGCGTTGAAGTACAGTCGCTGCTTCCTTTGGGGAGAAGCGGTTATCGCCCCATTCGAACTCAGTGGACGATCCTTCTGGAAGTGACTCTCCTTTATCAGCTACCGCCATCAGGAGCCCGTCGCGAAATTCTTCGCCGTAGAACGCCAGTTCTCCGCTTAGAGGAAAGTTGGCGGCAACTGTAACCCTATTGCCTGCGTCACCCACCTGGGGTTTAGGTGACAGATCAACCAAGGATACGAGAACTGCAAAGAGTGCTATGCCGATTACGGCAAGGAAGGATTTCTTGTTGAGCATGTCGGTTTGGCTCCTGGATGGGTTGATCATTAGGTCGTCGAAGGAAGTGCTACCAGCACAGTGCTCGTGTTCTGAAAAAGGATATTTCGGGCGGCCGCACGAATGGCAGAGATGTCGAGGTTGGCGAACGGCTCGTCGAACATGCGTAGCTTAAGGGGCGACCACTTTGGTTGCGCCAGGAGCGCGAGACGTTGTTTCTGACCACCACTGAGCTCCGATGAACGACGTCGGGCAAGAATGCCCAGTTCAGCTACGGCATCCGGCTGGCCAGAAAGTCTGAGCGCCTCGCGGGCCGTTAGATCCGGGAAGACATTGTGATCCGAAGGAATCAACTGGACCCCCTTCCTGACGCGTTCCCAGACCGGTAGGCGGTTTATCGGCTGGTTAGCAAAGAGAATGGCCCCTTTGGATACTGGAATGAGGCCGCTAATGGCGGCCAGCAGCGAGCTCTTTCCCCACCCATTCGGTGCCTGGAGCACGGCGACCTCACCGGTGAAAAGCTGGAGGTTGAGACCGGTTTCGTGTTGTTCGTCATTTAGACCGACCACGACGCGTGAGCCTCGCCTGATGACGAGATTCCTAATCTCCAAGACTGCCTCTTGGTTTTTGGAAACCCGGTCAGAACGTCGAATGCGCGTTAGTCTGGCACCGTTTGGAAGCGGCTCATCGATAACTGAACTTGCTTCATCGACAAAGAATTCCATCCATGGGTAGTGAGAATAAATTGCGGATTGCAGACTACGAATTGCCGCTTGTTGTGCCGCTCCGCCATTCGGTATCAGCTTGCCATGCTCAAGCAGCCAGTCGGTGGTGACCAAGCCGTGTAGATAGATGTGATTAAAGGCGTGCTCAATGATAATGAGGGTCACAGCCTGTTCGCGGGCCAGGTGCTCTAGCAACTCCAGAACTTGGGTGACCCCGGAATGGTCAAGTCCGGCGAGCGGTTCATCAAGAAAGAGCACGCGCGCGCCGGCGGCGACGGCACGCGCGATAGCGACGCGTTTTGACTGGCCGAGGGAAATCTTGTCAGCGAACGAGGTTTCGCGTCCGGCAAGGCCGAGGCGGGCGAGCATGGCATCAGCCCTATCACGTATTTCTTGTTCAGCGCGCTGGACGCGGCCTGGAGCGAAGAGCGCAAGCATGGGTCTTTCGCTCGGATGTCCAGGTTCCGCGACGGCGATGTTGTCGCGCAGGGTCTGGCCGTTGAAGAGGCGGATATCCTGCCAAGTACGGCACACGCCTTCCCTTGCGACGAATTCTGGCGTGAAGTGGTCGAACGGGTTAAACTCTTGCCACCAGCGGCGCGGAAAACGGTACGTACGAGGGGAGTCGTCGGCCAGATAGTGAATGGCTCCAGCATCGGGTTCCAGATTGCCGGTCAGGATGTTGAGTAGAGTGGTCTTGCCGGAGCCGTTTTCGCCGCGCAACAGCACGACCTCGCCTTGCCGCAGATCCAGATCGACCCCGTCCAAAACTACTTGGCCGCCGAAGTGCTTTTTCAGCCCATCTGCGCGCAGCAATACCGTGGCCTGCCGGTTATCCGCTTGCGGAACAGGGGCGGCAGCTGGCGATTGGGAGGATTGTTGTGTGGCTTGCATCATCTCAACCGGTATTCGCCGCTGATGCCCTGCGGGCGGAAATGCATCATCAGCACCAGCAACAGCCCGTAGACAGCCAGGCGAAGGTTGGCGGCCTGGGCGTCTGGCAGGTGAAGGAAGCGCAACAGTTCGGGCAATGCGATGAGGACAAGAGCACCCACCATGGGCCCGCGAAAATTGCCCGCCCCGCCCACCAGTACCATGCTAAGGACCAGGATGCTTTCATCCAGGGAGGCAGAGCTGGGGTCCAGGTAGCCGACGTAGCTCGCGTAGAGAGCGCCGGCCACAGCGACCAGACCGCAGGAGATGGCCAGTGCCTGGACCTTGAGCAGCCGGGTATTCTTGCCCAGGCCACGAGCGGCGAGTTCGTCCTCGCGCATGGCGATGAGGACCCGCCCCCAGGGAGATGTCTTCAGGCGCCAAAGAATGCCTGCACAAATCAAGGTCAGCAGAGTAGCCAGGATCAGGAAGCCGCTGGCATCGGCAACACGGTGGCCGAAGAGGTCTGGCTTGGGAATGCTGGTGATGCCGAACGGCCCGTTGGTCAGATTGCTCCAGCTGCCCAATGGGGCCTGGGCATCGAACCAGTTGTATAAGAGGCTGAACAGGAGGGCCTGTACCGCCAGGCTACCCAGAACGAAGAAATCCCCTTTGAGCCGCCAAGCTGGGAGGGAGACCGCCAAGCTCAGCACGGCGGCGATCATGATGGCGGCGACGAGGGCGGGCAGGAAACTCCAGCCCAGGGTTAAGGCCGACAGGGCGTAGACATAGCCACCCAGGGCAAAATAACCCGCATGCGCGAGCGTGAGCATGCCGCAATACCCCACCACGAGATTGAGGCTCAGGGCAACGATCACGTAGATGTCCAGGTAGATGAGCAGATGGATCAGGTAGTTCATTTGGCGGTGGCTTCGATGCGAGTTTCGCGTCCGAAAAGTCCTTGTGGACGTAGAAGCAAGAACAGTGCCAACACCAGGAAGGTGGCTGCCTCTTGCCAACGAGCCGAGAAGTGCCATACCACCTGCGCCCGGATGAGCCCCAGGAGCAGGCCGCCGATGATCGGCCCGACTAGAGACGTTCGGCCGCCGATGATGACTGCCACTATGGCCAGCAGGGTGACGTTCAGGCCGGTGTGCGGTTCGAAGCCGATGTCGCGGGCAGTGAGCAGCGATGCCACCGTGGCCAGCGCACCGGCCAGCGCGAAGGCAAGCAACCTATGGGCATCCACGTTGTAGCCGTACAGCGCGAATTGGGTGGGGTTGTCCGCCAAGGCGCGCAGGCGTAAGCCGATGTCGGTCATGTACAGCATGGCGAGTACGGCCAGCAGAAGCAGCATGCCCAAGCCGCCCATGAGGAGCTGGGATTGGGTCAGGATTGTGTCGCCCACGGCATAGGGAACATCCAGGCCAGTACGCAAGGTACGAGTCTCGTTGCCCCAGATCATGGCCACGACTTGAACTACCAGGATGTATAGCCCCAGTGAGGCGATGAGGTGCGCGCCTTCGGAGGCGCCCTTGCGGGTCAAAGGGGCATGATTGGCCCATTCAAACAGGACCCCCAAGGCGACCACCCCGCCCAGGGAGACCAACAGACCGCCCATCGCCCCGAGTTCTGTTGCACCCATCTGAAAGAGATAGGGGGCTAGTGTATACAGGCCTGCCAAGCCCACGAACAAAACACGGGTAGGCAGGTATACCATCTGAAAGGCCATGGCGAGCAGTGCAATGGCCATGCCGGAGACGAGGCCGTTGAGTAGGATTTGCATGAAATCTTGTTGAGCGCCAGTGGCGAGATGTCGGTTTTACAGATTGTGGTTAAGCAAGCATCATGCCTTGGAATAATCCTGGGCGCTAGACGAATGCGCTGCGGATCCTTGGTCGAATATTCTGCAACCAATAGTAGCCAATTCGCAACTCAAAGTATTCAGTTAGGTACCGTGTGGCGCGGTAGCTTCTCAAAAACTGGTGGTCCGGTTCATGCGTCGCGTTGGCTCAAGGCGCTATATCGGCCGTCCACGCCATGTGCCGCCAACGGCCGCAATGGCCGCAATGGCCGCAATGGCCGCAATGGCCGCAATGGCCGCAATGGCCGAGACGCACTCAGTGGCTGAGTTGCCTGTGCGACTGCTGCGCCCCGGAAACCTGCCGTTGGAACCCCTGAGAATCGAGCGGCGGGATTGGGTCGATACCGGAAATTGGCAGTTCTCGACCGCGTTCGCTGATCTCGACAGAGGGAATAGCGACGATGGCGGGCTTGACGGTAGAAGGCGCCCTACGACCCGCCGTCCCGCTGCCGTTCGGCCTGCCTCGCTGGAATATCGTGCGCGGGGCCCCATCAACTGGCGAACTTCTTGGCAACTTGGTCGTGAAGAAAGGGCGTGTCCTCGACCAACTCCAGCAGTTGGCTTCGGGCCTCGACGGCAAGCGAGAACGCCCGGCTCTCGCCATACTTCTTGACTGCAAACGTCTTGGTACGCTCGTGACCATCGGGGAGCTTGATCCTAGCCGCCCAAGAGCCTTGCGGTTGGTTTTTCGGCCGAATGAAATACACACCCGGCACGCCGCTCCGGTTCGACGTTCTCTTGATCTGGCAGAAAGCCCGTTTCGTCAGTACTCCGACCTTCGCTAACTTCTCGCCACGCCAGGCTATTGCAGCGGCGAGAGCGTTTTCAGAACCGCCGCGGTGCATGTCGTAGAACGACTTGTAGTGCCGCTTTCCTTGACGCGTGAACGCCACCAACCAGTATGAAATGCCCGGTCGCCGCTCGTGTCGTGAGATGGCGTACATGGAATTCAGGAGGGTCGAAACGTCTCTGGTACAAAATCACCGTTCATAACTTCTTTTCCTGCCTATTACCCTGTGGATCGTAGCCTATTTTGCATGGGGCGATACGCTTTCGGGAAGAGTGGTCGGCGTAGCGGACGGCGATACGGTCACGGTCTTGGATGCTGACCACCAACAGTACAAGATTCGCCTCTCTGGCATTGACGCTCCCGAGAAGGCTCAGGCATTTGGCCAACGATCGAAGGAATCCATGCCGACACTCATATTCGGCAATAACGTCGATGCCCAATCAATCCTCGCAACTAAGCGCTCCATCATATGGGCTTGTAAGCATGAGATCGATGCGGTTTTCGCTGTG
>Ga0058869_1031548_pt1 | contig 9887 bp, 11 predicted proteins | sample TNRReaAaerobiRNA_FD_61086 | JGI IMG/M metagenome (GOLD analysis project Ga0058869, IMG submission 61086) | Wastewater treatment Type I Accumulibacter community from EBPR Bioreactor in Madison, WI, USA - TNR Reactor, Time I- 292min-Aaerobic_... | ecosystem: Engineered > Bioreactor > EBPR >...
CGAAAACCCGCGGCGGTGGCCGGTGTGAGCGGGGGTCGGGCTCCGGCGTCACACCGCGCGCGCCGCCGCGGCAAAGAACGATCAGTTCTTGCTCTGGTCGACCAGGCGGTTCTTCTTGATCCAGGGCATCATGTCGCGCAGCCTGGCGCCGACCACCTCGATCTCGTGCTGTGCCGTCAGTCTGCGGCGAGCGGTCATCGACGGGTAGTTGGTGCGTCCTTCGAGAATGAACATCTTGGCGTAGTCACCATTCTGGATCCGCTGCAGAGCGGCCCGCATCGCTGCCCGCGAGGTCTCGTTGATCACCTCGGGTCCGGTCACGTACTCGCCATACTCGGCATTGTTCGAAATCGAGTAGTTCATGTTGGCGATCCCGCCTTCGTACATCAGGTCGACGATCAGCTTCAATTCATGCAGGCACTCGAAATAGGCCATCTCGGGCGCGTAGCCCGCTTCGACCAGCGTTTCGAAGCCCATCTTGACCAGTTCCACGGCACCACCACAGAGCACGGTCTGTTCGCCGAAGAGGTCGGTTTCGGTTTCCTCGCGGAAGTTGGTCTCGATCACGCCGCCCTTGGTGCCGCCGTTGGCGGCAGCATAGGACAGGGCGATGTCGCGGGCCTTGCCGGAACGATCCTGATGCACGGCGATCAGCGAAGGCACGCCACCACCCTTGAGGTATTCGGAGCGCACCGTGTGCCCCGGGCCCTTTGGTGCCACCATGATCACGTCGAGGTCGTCGCGCGGCACCACTTGGTTGTAATGGATGTTGAAACCATGGGCAAAGGCCAGGGCCGCACCCTTCTTCATGTTTGGTGCCACATCGGCGTTGTAGACTTGCGGGATACTCTCGTCCGGCAACAGGATCATCACCACATCGGCGCCACGGACTGCCCTGGCGACCTCCTCCACCTTCAGTCCGGCCGCCTCGGCCTTGCTCCAGGAAGCGCCGTCCTTGCGCAGCCCGACCGTGACCTTGACTCCGGAATCATTGAGATTCTGGGCGTGCGCATGGCCCTGCGAACCATAGCCGACGATGGTGACCTTCTTGCCCTTGATCAGGGAAAGGTCGGCATCCTTGTCGTAAAAAACTTTCATGTGATTTCCTCTGCTTGCTGGTGTCGGTCTGCTCAGACCTTGAGAATGCGTTCGCCGCGACCGATGCCGCAGACGCCGGTGCGAACCGTCTCGAGAATCAGTCCGGCGTCGATCGCCTGGATGAATGAGTCGAGTTTTGCCCCGCTGGCTGTCAGTTCGATGACGTAGGTCGATTCGGTCACGTCGATGATGTGGCCGCGGAAGATGTCGGCCAGGCGCTTCAGTTCCTCGCGGTCCTTGCCGGTGGCGCGTACCTTGATCAGCATCAGCTCACGCTCGATATGTGCCGCCTCCGAAAGATCGACGACCTTGATGACGTCGATCAGCTTGTTGAGCTGCTTGGTGATCTGCTCGATCACCGCGTCGGTGCCCGTGGTGACGATGGTCAGGCGGGACAGCGAGACGTCTTCCGTCGGGGCCACCGTCAGCGTTTCGATGTTGTACGCACGGGCCGAAAAGAGGCCGGCGACTCGTGACAAGGCCCCGGCTTCGTTCTCGAGCAGGATTGAGATGATGTGTCGCATCTTGCTTTCCCTTACAGATCTTCGGTCAGGATCATGTCCGCCAGGCCCTTGCCGGCGGCGACCATCGGAAAGACGTTTGCCTTCTGATCGGTGATGAAGTCAATGAAGACGAGGTCGTCCTTGTGGTCGGTGAAGGCCTTGCGCAGCGCTGGCTCGACATCTTCCGGCCGCTCGACGCGGATGCCGACGTGACCATAGGCTTCGGCAAGCCTGACGAAGTCCGGCAGAGAATCCATGTACGACTCGGAGTAGCGGCTGCCGTAGAACATCTCCTGCCACTGCCGCACCATGCCGAGGTAGCGGTTGTTGAGGTTGATGATCTTGATCGGCAGGCGGAACTGCTTGGCCGTCGACAACTCCTGGATGCACATCTGGATCGAGCCCTCGCCGGTGACGCAGACGATCGGCATGTCCGGGTGCTGCAGGGCCGCGCCCATGGCATAGGGCAGGCCGACACCCATCGTGCCGAGGCCGCCGGAATTGATCCAGCGGCGGGGCTCGTCGAACTTGTAGTACTGCGCCGCCCACATCTGGTGCTGACCGACATCGGAGGTGACGATGGCCTTGCCGGCGGTCACCTCGTACAGCTTCTCGATGACGTACTGCGGCATGATGACGTTCTTCTTCCTGGTGTACTTCATGCACTGCTTGGCACGCCAGGCATCGATCTCGTGCCACCACGCAGCCAGAGCCTGTGCGTCGGGAGCGGCATTGCCGGCGTCGAGCAGACGGAGCATCTCGTCGAGCACGTCGGGAACGTTGCCGACGATCGGGACGTCGACCTTGACCCGCTTCGAGATCGACGAGGGGTCGATGTCGACGTGGATGATCTTGCGCGGGATCGAGGCGAAGTTGTCCGGATTGCCGATCACCCGATCGTCAAAACGGGCGCCGATGGCGAGCAGCACGTCGCAGTGCTGCATCGCCAGGTTGGCCTCGACCGTGCCGTGCATGCCGGGCATGCCGAGGAACTGCGGGTCGGTCGCCGGATACGCTCCGAGGCCCATCAGGGTATTGGTGATCGGAAAGCCGAGACGGCGGACAAGGCGGGTCAGTTGCTCGGCGCCATTGGCGAGAATGACCCCGCCACCGGTATAAATCATCGGCCGTTTGGCCTCGAGCAGCAGGTGTACAGCCTTCTTGATCTGGCCCAGATGGCCCTTGACCACCGGGTTGTACGAGCGCATCTGGATGCTTTCCGGGTACTCGAACTTGCACTTGGCGGCAGTGACGTCCTTCGGGATGTCGACGACAACCGGACCGGGACGACCGCTGTTGGCGATGTAGAAGGCCTTCTTCAACGTCAGCGCGAGTTTGTGCACGTCGTTGACGAGGAAGTTGTGTTTCACGCAGGGCCGTGTGATGCCGACGGTGTCGCATTCCTGGAAGGCGTCCTGGCCGATGTAGTCGTTCGGCACCTGTCCGGAGATGACGACGACCGGGATCGAATCCATGTAGGCGGTGGCGATCCCCGTCACCGCATTGGTTGCGCCCGGGCCGGAGGTGACGAGCGCGACGCCGACCTTGTTCGAAGAGCGGGCGAGGCCATCGGCGGCGTGCACCGCTGCCTGCTCGTGACGGACGAGAATGTGCTTCACCTGATCCTGCTTGAACAGTGCATCATAAATGTGCAGCACGGCGCCACCAGGGTAGCCGAATACATACTCGACCTTTTCTTCCTGCAGGCACCTGATTACAATCTCCGCACCGGTCATCATCGTCATTGCCGTCGCCCCAGCAAGCAAATTGCGTTAAAAAAAGTCTGCAACGTTAAAGCTTTGGCCCCGATTGGTCAAGGCGTTCACGACGATCACCGACCGCGGGACCCGCTTCCAACCTGAAAACGCAAGGATTTTCGCTCTGGCCAGCCAACGCGAACTGTCAGATTTTCTGACTGCAGTCGAACGTCGCGCATTCAAGCAGGCAATGTTCGCCGTGCACAACGAAGAATCAGCGCTCGACATCGTCCAGGACGCGATGATGAAACTCGCCGAGAAGTACGGTGACCGTCCGGCCGAAGAGCTGCCGCTGCTGTTCCAGCGCATCCTGCAGAATACCATTCGCGACTACTATCGACGCAGCAGGGTACGCTCCATGTGGACGACCTTGCTGTCGGCGCTGTCGCCAAGCGATGACGAGGATCACGATCCGCTCGAAACCTTCGGCAGCGAATCGGGGTCCTACAGCCCGCAGCTTCCCGAAGAGCAGCTCGAGCAGACGCAAGTCCTGGCGATCATCGAGAAAGAGATCCAATCTTTGCCAGCGCGTCAACGCGAAGCCTTTCTTCTGCGTTACTGGGAAGACATGGACGTCGCCACGACGGCAGCCGCCATGGGTTGCTCGGAGGGCAGCGTCAAGACGCATTGCTCGCGTGCCAATCACACGCTGGCGGCAGCACTGAAGGCCAAAGGAATCACCTTATGAATCACCTTGTGAAAGAACAGCATTTTGCCTACAAGCTCAGGCAGCACCTGAATCGCGGCCTGCACGAGTTGCCGAACGAAACGCGACTGCGCCTGGAGGACGGGCGGCGGCGCGCACTGGCACGGCAAAAGGTTGCCGTGCGTCACTCCGTGTTCGCCGGAGTCGCCGGCTTCCTGCTGCAGCAGGCCGACAATCTGCGTCTCAGGCAGGTGGGTCTTGCCCTTCTCGTCGCGCTTGGTATCGGCACCTACACCTTCTGGCATGCCGAACAGAGCATCGCCGAACTCGAGGTCATCGATAGCGCGCTGCTCTCGGATGAACTTCCGGTTGCCGCCTTCACCGACAAGGGCTTTGCTGCATGGCTGACAAGCTCAGCGTCGCAGTAGCAGTTCTGGCAAGTCTGTTGGCGTTGCCGGTGTCGGCTGAGGTATCTGGGCCATCGGCGATCGTCACCCCGGCGCAACCGCAGTGGACCGAACTGACGGTGGAGCAGCGGATCGTCCTCGCACCGCTGAGTGACGATTGGGATAGCCTGGAGTCCAACCGCCAGAAGAAGTGGCTGGGTATCGCACGGCGCTTTGCCAGCATGACGCCCGCCGAGCAGAGACGGATTCAGACGCAGATGCAGGAGTGGGGCAAGCTGACGCCGGCACAGCGGGCGCAGGCGCGTGAGAACTTCATCACCGCCAAGCAGTTGCCGGCCGAGAAGAAGGAGCAACTGCGGCAGAAGTGGGAAGAATACTCGAGTCTGCCGGAAGAGGAAAAGGAGCGGCTCAAGCAACAGGCAGCCAGCAAGCCGGTGGCGAAGCCTGGGCACTCCCCGCTGGGCACGCTCCCTGCCCCCGGCCAGCACCATGTCCAGCCAGGACCGGGGGCCGCCACGGCAGCGAAAGCGGGCACCGACGGAGTCGCTGCCGTGCCGTCGCCAGCACCTGGAAACGCGGAGGTGCAGTCGGCGGAAGCGGCTCCGGCAGGGGGCGCTGGCGACCCGGGGCGCTGACACCGTGCCGCTCGTGCAGGCTGCCGGCAGGCCCGGGATTGCCCGGCGTCTCGCCAGCATGTGTTACGAGTCGCTGCTCGCCCTGGCCGTCCTTGCCGTCCTCCTCGTCCTGCCGCATCTCATCCTGGGCGCCTTCGCCCAGCGCGTGGCCTCGCCGCGCATCATCCAGGCGCATGGCTTTCTGGTCCTGCTGATCTATTTTCTCTGGTTCTGGTTGCATGGCGGACAAACCCTTGCCATGAAGACTTGGCGCATCCGCCTGGTGAGTCGTGACGGTCTGCCCCTCCGGCCGCTGCAGGCGTTGCTGCGCTATCTTCTCTGCTGGCCGAGCATTCTGCTGGGCGGTGCCGGCATTGCTTGGGCCCTCCTCGATCGTGAGGGGCAGTTTCTGCATGACCGTCTGGCAGGGACGCGACTGATCCTTGCCTGAAACGCGGCAGCCCGCCTCTCAGCGCCGCTCGACCCACCAGATCATCAGCCCAGCTGCCAGCAGGAACAGGACCGACGGAGCCGCCGCACTGAGGAGCGGCGGCCAGCCGTGGATCGCCCCAAGACTCGAGGACAGGCCGTTGAGGGTGTGAAAGAGGACGCCGATCATGACCCCGACGAAGATCTGCAGGCCGATCCCCGATGAACGCTGGTGTCCGGCGGAAAACGGCAGGGCGAGGGCAACCATGACCAGACCCGCCAGCGGATAGACGATCTTCTTCCAGAATGCGATGTCGTAACGGTTGGTTCGCTGGCGATTGTCGGAGAGATGTCTGGTATACGCCGACAGGTGGCGCAGCGACATGCGGTCGGGCGAAAGCATGAGCACGGCGAGGATCTCGGGATTCAATGCCGAGCGCCAGGACATCTCTGGCAGTTTCTCTACCCTGGCGCTTTCGTTCAGCAACACGGTGTGGGCAACGTCGGTCAGGTTCCAGCCATTGGCAGCGGTGAATTCCCCCGCGGCTGCCTCGGTGACGCTGCGCAGCTTGCCCTCCTCGTCAAACTGGTAGATCCGGATGCCGCGCAGGCTCCTGTCGGAGAGGAGCACGCGGATGTTGATGAAGCTCCTCTCGTCCTTGACCCAGAGCCCTGAACGCAGATTGCGCACACCGCGCAGTTCCTGCATCGTGCGCCCGCGTTCCTTCAGTCGCAACTGGCTGGCGGCATGCTCTGCCGGTGGCGCGACGTACTCGCCGATCAGGAAGGTGAGGACGGCAAACGCAGCGGCGATCTGGCACAGGCAGACGAGCAGCTTGCCGGTTGACAGGCCGGATGCCCGCAGCACCGTGATCTCGGAGTGTCGGGACAGGTTGGCCAGCGCATACAGGGTGCCGATCAGGATGGCCAGCGGCATCAACTCGTACGTCCTGCCTGCGAGGCGCAGCAGGACGTACACGAAGGCATGCTGAAGCCTGTAGCCACCCTGGCCGAGATTGCCCACCTCGCCGAGCAGGTCGAAAAAGGCGAAGAGCGCCAGGAAGGCCAGCAGGACGAGCAGAATTGCGGCTGCCACCTCGCGCGCGATGTAGCGCTGATAGACCTTCATCGCGAAAGCCGCAGGAACGACGAGACGGCAATCCGCTTGTAGAAGAGGACGGGCAGGAGGCCCAGCATCAGCAGATGGATGGCGAGCAGGGTGACGGCAAAGGAGAGCTTGCCACGCGCCACCCACTCCTGGCCGATGGTCACCAGATTGTTGTAGAGCAGATAGGCCAGGATCGCCAGCAGCATGTTGGCCGAACGACCGGCCCGCGGGTTGACGAAGGAGAGCGGGATCGACAGCAGCGCCAGGATCACTGCCGAAATCGGCAGGCTGAGACGCCCCAGGAGTTCGCTCCGGTGCGGGCGCGAATCGTGCGCCAACAGTTCCAGGGTGCCCATGCTGCGCGGCGTCTGGACGACGCCCCGCGCCTCCTTCGTCTCCAGGCGAACCGCATAGCGTGCATACTCGATCTGGCTGAACTCGGCGCTTCCGGGCGCAAACTCGTATCGGCGACCTTCCTGGAGAACGATGAAGCGATCGCCATTGGCGGCGATCTCCTGGTGTCCCGTGCCGGCAACGGTGATTCCCAGGCGGTCGGGGCGCGTGTCGCTGACGAAGACGTTGCGCACGTGGCTCGTGTCATCGGCGACCTCTTCGACAAACACCACGCGGTTGCCGGTCGAGGACTCCTGAAAGGTGCCCGGCGCCACCTGTCCGGCGTCCCTGCGCGTGCTGAGCTTGTTGCGGAACTCGACGCTTTCGGACAAGGCCCAGGGGGACAGAAAGAAGGTGAGTATGGCGATGGTCACCACCAGCGGGGCGGCGAAGGCGGCCACGGGGCGAATCCACGCCGTCAGCGGCAGGCCGCAGGCAAACCAGACCACCATCTCGGAATCCCGATAGGCGCGCGAGAGGCTGAGCAGGATGGCGACGAAAAGTGACAGTGACAGCAGGTGCGGCAGGTAGTTGAGTGCGGCAAAGCCGAGCAGTGCTGCTACGGCCTCGGCTTCGACCTTGCCCTGCACGGCCTCGTTGAGCAGGCGGATCAACTGCGTCGTGAGCATGATCGCGAAGAGGGCGGTGAAGACACCTGCCGCCGTTTGGGTAAACTCGCGCCGCACCGCCCGCTGAAAGATCATTCTTTGACTTTGCTGAAAAACTGCAGTGATAATCGGTATTTTTCTGAAACAGCACGCGTTTGACGAGGAGGGGGTCGGTGGAATTTAGCATAAAAAGTGGCAGCCCGGAGAAGCAGCGCAGTGCCTGTGTGGTGGTCGGCGTCTTCGAGCCGCGCAAGCTGACGCTGACCGGGGAACTCCTCGACAATGCAGCCCGGAATCATCTGTCGGACATCATCCGGCGCGGCGACATGGAGGGAAAGGCGGGTTCCACACTGTTGCTGCACAACGTTCCCGGAACCCTGTGCGACCGCGTCTTGCTGGTTGGGCTCGGCAAGGAAAAGGAGTTTGGCGACAAGGAGTTCGCCGACGCCATCCGGGCAGCCGTGCGGACGCTGAACGAGACCGGATCGTTCGACGGAACGGTCTTTCTGACCGACACCGCCGTCAGAAGGCGCAGTACGGCATGGCGTGTGCGGCAGGCAGTGATCGTTGCGCACGAGGCGGTCTATCGCTTCGATCAGTTCAAGAGCAAGAAGGACAAGGTGCGCCGGCCGCTGCGCAAGCTGACCTTCGTCGTCGACCGGCGGAACGAACTGGCTGCCGCCGAGGCCGCCCTGATGCAGGGCCAGGCGATCGGCGAGGGCGTCAACCTCGCCAAGAACCTCGCCAACCTGCCGGCCAACGTATGCACCCCGAGCCATCTTGCCGACACCGCGCAGAAGCTGGCCGCCGAGCACAAGCTCGACTGCCAGATCATCGACCGTGACGAGATGGCAGCCCTCGGCATGCATTCGTTGCTCGCCGTCGCCAGCGGCTCACGGCAGCCACCCAAGCTGATCGTCCTGCACTACAGGGGGGGCAAGGGGGACGACAAGTCGCTGGCGCTGATCGGCAAGGGCATCACGTTCGATACCGGGGGCATTTCACTCAAGCCGGCCGCCGAAATGGACGAGATGAAGTACGACATGTGTGGCGCTGCCAGCGTGCTCGGTACCATCAAGGCGGTGGCAATGATGAAGCTGCCGCTCAACCTGACGGTGATCGTTCCGGCGGCGGAGAACATGCCCGGCGGGGGGGCAACGCGGCCTGGTGACATCGTCACCTCGATGTCCGGGCAGACCATCGAGATCCTCAACACCGATGCCGAAGGCCGACTGATCCTGTGCGATGCGCTGACCTATGCCGCCCGCTTCGACCCGGAGACGGTGATCGACGTCGCCACGCTCACCGGTGCCTGCGTGATCGCTCTCGGCCACGTCGCCACTGGCCTTTTTGCCAACAACGACACGCTGGCGCGCGAGTTGGTGCATGCCGGTGATGAGGCACATGATCGGGCCTGGCAGATGCCGTTGTGGAACGACTATCAGGAGTTGCTCAAGAGTCCTTTCGCCGACATGTCGAACATCGGCGGCCGTTCGGCCGGCAGCATCACGGCTGCCTGCTTTCTTGCCCGCTTTGCCAGAAAGTACGTCTGGGCGCATCTCGACATCGCGGGTACCGCCTGGAAGTCGGGGAGCGACAAGGGCGCGACCGGCAGACCGGTTTCGCTGCTGGTGCACCATCTGCTCAAACGCGCCGGAAAACTCCATTGACGAAGGTCTTCTTCTACCACAATGCCGCCGACCGGGTGGCAACGGCAGCCAGCCTGATTGCCAGGACGGTCGGCCAGAAGAAGGCGTTGCTCGTCTATGTTCCCGATGCCGCGGTTGCCGCGGCACTCGACCGTCACCTCTGGTTGCATCCGCCGACCGGCTTCGTGCCGCATGTCGACATCGATTCACCCCTGGCCGCAGAAACGCCGGTGGTCATTGCCAACCGGCTCGATGCCATCGACCGTGATGAGCGGTTGTTCAATCTGGCGCCCGATGTGCCGCCGGGGTTCTCACGTTTCAACAGCCTGATCGAGATCGTCGGCCAGGGTGACGAGGAGCGCCTTGCCGGGCGCGAGCGCGCCCGCTTCTACCGGGACCGCGGCTACGAGATCCAGTACATCGATCAGTCTGGGAGAACCTGATGGCGGAAGATGGCGACCTGATCAGCCGCGCGGATTCGTTGATCAATGCCGATGCCGGCGCGGCCGGCAGCGAGCGTCGCGGCAACCAGCGCCATGGGCGGCGACGGCGCAGCTTCGTCGCTTCGACGGCGGAGCGGAATGACACCGAAGACGGTGCCGCAGCCGCAACGGCCGGCGAGGACGAGGATCTGCCGTTGCTGACCGAAGTCGTCCTGCCGGCGGTGGATGCCGG
>Ga0058869_1012278_pt1 | contig 9873 bp, 8 predicted proteins | sample TNRReaAaerobiRNA_FD_61086 | JGI IMG/M metagenome (GOLD analysis project Ga0058869, IMG submission 61086) | Wastewater treatment Type I Accumulibacter community from EBPR Bioreactor in Madison, WI, USA - TNR Reactor, Time I- 292min-Aaerobic_... | ecosystem: Engineered > Bioreactor > EBPR >...
TCCATTTCCGGACACTATCCTGTTCAATTCCGGACAATGCGAATACTATATTTTAAATTTAATATATTGATTTTCAATTAATTAAAAAACTGGCACGATTTTACACCCTATTCCATAGCGCACAATAAGCATCAGCGCAAAAAAAAATGGATAGAGTAATTGCAAAAAAGACCTGGACCTGGCAACGTTTAGCGCTAATCGTAGTAGCCCTAATGGCGGTGGGCTTTTTAACCCTACGCGGCTTGAAGCGCTCCGGCGGCGCCAGGCTCAATGTGGATGCCTCGCGTATACTGCTGGATACTATTCACAGTGGGGCATTCCGGGAGCAGATACCCGTGACGGGCGCGGTGCTGCCCATCAGAAGTGTGGTGATTGCTGCGGTAGAGGGCGGCCGCGTAGAAGAAAAATTTGTAGAAGACGGCGCTATGCTGAAAAGCGGCCAGCTGATCCTGCGGCTTAGCAATCCCGATTTGCAACTCAGCTATCTGAACCAGGAGGCCGACATTATCAACCAGATCAGCCAGATACAAAATATGAGCCTGCTGCGCGACCAGCAGAGCCTCAACCTGCGCGAATCGGCGCTGGATGTGGAATACAGGATCGACCTGCTGTCGAAACGCCTCAAACGCACCCGCTCGCTGGCGCGCGACGGCGTGGTGGCGCCCGTAGAGTTGCAGGAGATGGAAGACGAATACAATAACCTCGTGCGCCGGAAGGCTCTGCTGTTGAAAACCATCGAAAAAGATAGCCTCTCGGGGCTCATCCAGACCAGGCAGATGGACAACTCGCTCGACCTGATGCGACGCAACCTCGATATCGCCAAGCAAAACCTGGACAATCTGCTCGTCAAGGCGCCCATCGAGGGGCAGCTATCGGGCTTGTCGGCCGAGCTCGGCGAATCGGTGCAGGAGGGCATTCAACTGGCCCAAATCGACGACCTGAGCGCGTACAAAGTGCGGGTGCGTATCGACGAATTTTACATCTCGCGTATTTATCCCGAGCAAAAAGGCTTTTTCATTTTTGCCGGAAAAACCTACGAACTCAAAATCGCCAAAATATACCCGCAGGTGGCCAACGGGGCTTTTGAAGCCGACATGGCCTTTACCGGGCCGTTTCCCGCAGCTATCAAGCGGGGGCAGACCCTCTCCGTCAACCTCGAACTCAGCGCCGAGCAGGAAGCCCTGCTGATCTCGCGCAGCTCGTTTTACCAAAGTACCAACGGCAAATGGGTGTACGTGCTCAATCCCGGCGGACAAACGGCCGTAAAACGCGCAATCAGGCTGGGCCGGCAAAATCCCAGTTATTACGAGGTACTTGAAGGACTAAATGCCGGCGAGGTAGTGATCGTATCGGGGTACGAGGATTTTGGCGAAAAAGACATTTTACAAATAAAATAAACCATACAAGCCATGATAAAAACGGTTGGACTTACCAAAATATACCGCACCGACGAGGTAGAGACTACTGCGCTCAGCGGAGTGAACGTCGATATCAAAGAAGGCGAATTCGTATCGGTGATGGGCCCTTCGGGCTGCGGCAAATCGACGCTGCTCAACGTCTTGGGCATGATCGACAGCCCCGACGGCGGCGACTACTTCTTCAACGGAGAGGAGGTGGGCCGGCTGCCCGAACGCAAACGCGCCGACATCCGCAAGCGCAACCTGGGATTCGTATTCCAAAGCTTTAACCTGATCGACGAGCTTACCGTGTATGAAAACGTAGCCCTGCCTATGTTTTATACCGGCGCCCCCGCCGCCGAGCGCAAGCAACGGGTAGAAGAACTGCTGGAAGGCATGCACATCATGCACCGCCGCAACCACTACCCCCAGCAACTGTCGGGCGGCCAGCAGCAGCGCGTGGCGGTGGCCAGGGCCATCGTAAACCGCCCCAAGCTCATCCTGGCCGACGAACCCACCGGCAACCTCGACTCCTCTAACGGCGACGAGGTCATGAAAATACTGGCCGAACTCAACGCCCAGGGCACTACCATACTCATGGTCACCCACTCACAATACTGCGCCGAATTCGGCAACAGAATCATACGCATGCTCGATGGCCAAGTCGTCACGGAAAATGTAGTGAAGCAATATTTGTAGCAGAAAAAAGAAATCACCCGACTATGTTTCAGAATTATATCAAAATTGCGATTCGCAATCTGCAGAAAAACAAAGCTTACAGCTTCATCAACATTGCCGGACTTGCCATCGGCATCGCGTGTTGCTTGTTGATCCTCTTGTTTGTAGCCCACGAGTTGAGCTACGATCGTTGGAATCCCCAGGCCGACCGCATTGTGAGGACGTATGCCGACATCAACTTCGGCGGCAACCACTTTCAGCTTGCCGTTACGGGGGTGCCCATCGGCCCCGATGTGCAACGCGAAATCTCCGATGTGCAGAGCTATTGCCGGATTCGGAATTACGGCAGCCACCTGGTGAGGAAGGAAGGCGAGGGTACCCAGAATTTTCGCGAAGAAGAAGTGCTCTATGCCGACAGTACCTTTTTTGAGATATTTCCACTGGCCATAGCGAGCGGCGAAGCGCGCACCTGTCTTACCAAGCCCAACAGCGTGGTACTATCGCGCAGCAGAGCTGAAAAATACTTCGGCTCTGCGCAGGCGGCCATGGGCCAAAACCTCATCGTCGAAAACGAATCCACCTGGAAAGTGACCGGGGTTTTTGAAGATATGCCCGCCAATTCGCATTTTCAGGCGCACCTGCTGATGTCGCTAAACGGCAACAGGGAGATAATGGAGGCTACCCAGATGTGGGCGATGAGCAACAATTTCCAGACCTACATTTTGCTTAAAGAAGGTATGTCATTTGACACATTCAGTGAAAAATTCAACAACCTTTCCCGCCAAAAAATAGGCCAAACGGCTGCACAGATGCTGGGGCTCAGCCTTGAGGAACTAGAAGCTACCGGCCAATATGCCCGCATCGGCCTGCAACGCCTTACTGACATTCACCTGCACTCCGATCTGGATGTAGAATTGGGGCCCAACGGCGATATCCAGTACGTATGGATCTTTAGCGCCATCGCCTTATTCGTCTTGTTCATTGCGTGCATCAACTTTATGAACCTGGCCACGGCGCGTTCGGCGCATCGCGCCAAAGAAATCGGTGTGCGCAAAGTGCTGGGAAGTACGCGTGGCGCGCTCATCGGCCAATTTATGAGCGAAACCCTGTTTATGGCCTTCCTGTCCTTGATACTGGCACTCGCTTTGGCCTCGGCGGTAATGCCCTGGTTTAGCGAACTCACCGGGCGGGCTATTCAGATACCCTGGGCGAGCCCCATGTTTTGGGGATTGCTGGCTTGCGGCGTGCTCATTACCGGCTTCCTGGCCGGCAGTTATCCTTCCTTTTTCCTCTCCGGCTTTGAGACCATCAAAGTCTTAAAAGGGCAATTGAGCAGGAAAGCCAAACACGGCGGCTTGCGCAGCGCGCTCGTCGTGTTTCAGTTTGCTACAGCTATCGTGCTTATCATTTGCACCACGGTGGTTTACAACCAATTGAATTACATTCAAAATAAAAAGCTGGGATTCCGGAAAGACCAATTGATAATCATTGACGATGCCTATGCGCTGGGCGACGGCATACTGGCATTCAAACAGGAAATGCTCAAACACCCCGGCGTAGAAAGCGCTACCATTAGTTCATTCCTGCCTGTGCCCTCCAGCCGCAACAATACGACCTTTACCAAAAGCAGGGAATTCCGCCAGGACAACTCCGTTAATCTCGACATTTGGGACGTCGACCACGATTATTTCAAAACCCTGGGGCTGGAATTGATAGAAGGCCGTTTGTTTGACAAAAACCGGCCGGCTGATAGTTCGGCGGTCATACTTAATGAAACCGCGTTGAAAAATTTCGGCTTTACAGACAATCCCATTGGCAAAAAGATTTACTACCTGGAAAACGAACCCAAGGGAGATACCAAGCCCAGTGATTTTGTGGAGTATACCGTCATAGGTGTAGTAAAAAACTTTCATTTTGAAAGTCTGAGAACCCACATCAGTTCGCTCGGCCTGTTTTTGGATGATTCGCGGGGGCTGATCACCTTGCGCTACAAAGCCGGTGAAAGCCAGAGCGTCATTGCCGCCCTTGAAAAGCAATGGAAGGCCATGGCGCCCACGCAGCCTTTTTCCTATCGTTTCCTCGACGAGGCTTTCAGTCGCATGTACCAAACCGAGCAGCGCCTGGGGCAAATCGCCTTGATATTTGCCTCGTTGGCCATCTTCGTGTCCTGTCTGGGTTTGTTCGGCCTGGCCAGCTTCATGGCCGAGCAGCGCACCAAAGAGATCGGCATCCGGAAAGTGTTGGGAGCGACTACCGCGGGCATTGTAGGCCTGTTGTCGAAAGACTTCCTCCTGCTGGTGGGTTTTGCGCTGCTTCTCGCCACGCCGCTGGCCTGGTGGGGCATGCACAAGTGGTTGCAGGATTTTGTGTACCGCATAGACATATCGATATGGGTATTCGTGATGGCGGGGTTGGCGGCCATAGCCATCGCATTTATCACAGTGAGTTTTCAGAGCATTCGCGCGGCGCTGGCCAATCCGGTGAAGAGTTTGCGCAGTGAGTGATCGGGTAATTATGCGTATATTTGGCATAATAAAACCTGGTAACTGTTTAGTAGGGTTTAGTGCATGCGCAGTTTAGCTATAGGGTTTAGTTAACTAAACATACAGCTAAACCCAATCGCTAAACCCTCCTAAACAGGTACAAAATCTGATACTTTTGGACAAACCCAAATACATCAGCAAGCAGCAGGCGCTGCTCAAAATGCAGCGTTACTGCGCTTATCAGGAGCGTTCGCACTACGAAACGCGAAGCAAACTGCTTAGCCTGGGCATCTACGGCGAGGATTTGGAGCAAGTGATGACCGAGCTGGTAGAAAGCGGGTTTCTCAACGAGGAGCGTTTTGCCCGGTCGTTTGCCCGCGGCAAATTCAACATGAAAAAATGGGGCCGGGTGCGCATCACGCAGGAACTAAAGCGCCGGCAAATATCGGCCTGGTGCATCCGCAAGGCCATGGAAGAGATCGACCCCGGCGAATATGCCGACGCGCTAAAAGCGATATTGCATAAAAAAGCTACCGAATACGCTGCTAATCTTCCACATGAGCGTAGGGTCAAACTCATACGCTACGGCTTGCAAAAAGGCTACGAAAGCGAATTGATCCAGGAATTACTACCGGAATAAAGACGTCAGGGAGCTGACTTTTTCGCATTATTTGGTTGCAATGCAATATTATTGCCTATAAATTGCGTGGAGGAATCTGATTTAAATAATAAGAGCATGAAAAAACGCAGACACACGCTGGATTATTTTGAACATACGGCCCTAACCCAAAAACAACAAAAGGCGGTAAAGGGCGGGTATGTGAAGCTGCCTGCCGGCGAGCCTACCTTGTCTACCCGCTGGGGTGAAATAGATATTCGCCTGCGCAGCGAAGACGATTTGATACTTAGCAAAGCCAATACCATCAGCCGGTTGTCGTCGCCTTTACGCGATTAAGAGCTTGTTCAAGACTCCATCTACGGCCTACGGATGTCCTCGGCTCATCATGGAATCTTGAATTAGCTTTAAGCTGGACTTTAGCCATTTGGATTAAAGTTGGTATGACCTCGGAGAGGTCTAACATTTTTAGAAAAAAATACATTAAAAACCGCATCGACCTCGGAGAGGTCGCATATTAAAAGGGCACAAATATGCGACCTCTCCGAGGTCGGCGTTGTATTTGTTATGTTGTTTTTTACAAATATTTGACCTCTCCGAGGTCATACCATAATTAACCTAAAGGCTAAAGTCCAACTAAGTGCTTGTCTTGTCTATATATTTCTCTTTCACCAGTTGGGCAAAAGAACGCCCTTCGAGGTGACTGTCGAGCCATGCTTCAAAATCAAACATTTGAAGCATGGCTTTTTCTTTGGGCTTTTGCAGCAATTGCTGGAAATCCGCTTTTAATGCCAACAGCGCCTTGCGCGTTTCCTTTTTATCTACCGATTTGCCTGCCTGTCGGATAAAATGGATGAGTTTGACCTCAAATTCGAGCAATCCCTCTTGCCTGTTCAGATACCGGTATGTGGAGCGCAATAGCGATTCCAGCAGCAGGTGATTGCCCATTTCGTAGTGGATAATGAGATTGAGCACCCGTGAAAGGCTTTGCAGGTCTTGCCGCTCGATACTGCGGGGCAGGTTGAGCCATTGGTTGAGGTAGTCGAGGGCGCGGTTATAATTGCCGGCCCCGAAAAAGATATAGAAGTATTGAAAATAAAAACTGCTGCGCTCGAAAAGGTCCTTGTCGAGTTGTTCCAACTCGCTGAGATGGTCTTCGACTACGCGCAATCCCTCGTCAAAATCACCGGTTTCGATGCACAACCTGAACTTATGGGTGTAATATTGGCGGTGAATTTTGAGCTTGTCGTCGAGGGTGATGGGGATGATGCGGCGTAGTTTTTCCAGGCAATCATTGACTTCCCGGTAGCGCCCCAGGAAGCCGCAGCTCACGGCGTAGTTGCTGAGGGCAGAAATGTATTCCGATAAATCTTCGCGCAGGAAATGCGGTTTGGCCTCCATGAGTCCGATGAGTTCACCCCCCAGCAGGTAGAAATTTTGGTAATCTTTGGCAGAATAGCTCAGCACGGTTTTGATGCGGTAATAAAAAATGCGGGCCTGATGGGTGAGCGCCTGGTCGGGGCCCGTTAATAGCAGGTGTGAAGATACTTCTTGCAGCACTTCATCCTGGCTTCCTGCGCGTTGGGCGTTTTTCCGCACGGCCACCCATACGCGGTAAAACAGGGTTTGGTAGTCGGTGAGGTTGCGAATAAGATCAAGACATTCGGCTTCCCGGGCAGCGATCAGGTTCAGTTGCCGGTCGAGATACGCAATATCAGCCTTTGCATAGGCTATTTGCTTGTGCCAATGCAGCGCCTCCAACTGAGCATCCAGCTTTTCGTAATTATCTGCCAGCTTTTCCGCTTTTTGGAGCACTTTGAAGCAATCGTCAAATAAGGCGCGTTTGTAAAGCGACTTAACTCCCAGCAGCAGGTTGCGCAGGCGGTTGTCAACGGCTTGCTTTTCATCATAAGATTGCAGGCTTCTCACTACCATGTCATAGAGATAGGCCTTGAGTTCCGAATACTTGCGACTTTGAATCGGCTCGCCCTGGTAAACCTGCAGGCAAAGGGCTTCATCGTCAAAAGCCGGCTGGGCGTCAATGGCGTCAAACAGGCGCAGGTATTTGTTGTCTTTGTCGTTGTCGGTATGGACAAATATCTTGAAGTATCGCTTCTCGGACCCCGATAGCGATTTGATGAGATGATACAAGCGGTCGGAAGGTGTTTTGGGCATGGTTCTCTGTGTATTACCGGTCGGACGGTTTGCAAACCGTCTGACCGGTAGTGACAGATAAAGTTAGGAAAAGAACCGACAACCCACAACCCACAACCCACAACTGTAATAATTCTGAAACCTGACTTATGCGTTATTCGTCGAGTTGATAAATAGCCGGCAGATTTCTGCCCAGGCCGTTGTAGTCCAGGCCGTAGCCTACCACAAAGCGGTTGGGTATTTCAAACCCGAGGTAGTCGATCTGAATGGGTTGTACAAGGGCCTCGGGTTTGAACAACAGAGCGGCGATAGCGATCGAGGCGGGGTTCAATTGGTGCAAAGTGGGTAAAAAATGCGCCATAGTATTGCCCGAGTCGATGATATCTTCGATGAGTATGACATGGCGCTCGGCTACGGGCGTCTCCAAGCCTATCCTTTCACTTATTTCGCCGCTGGATTGTGTACCCTTATAAGAGGATAGTTTAATAAAAGACACCTCGCAATCGATCGAACAGGCTCTTGCCAGGTCGGCGGCAAAGATAAACGCGCCGTTGAGCACGCCGAGCAACAGCGGGCGTTTGCCGGCATAATCGGCGCTGATAGCGGCGCCTAGTGCCTGCACCCTTTGTGCCAGGTCGGACTCGCCAATCATGGGCCTGAAATGCAGGTCGTGGAGTTGAATCGGGTTTGACATAAGTACTTAATCGAGTCCGTATTTATCAAGCAGGTAAACGAGCGACGTCATGGCGGCGGCGCCGAGTTCGAGCTCGCGTTTGTTTACGCTGTCAAAATTGTCGATGGGGGCGTGGTGAAAATCAAAATAGCGCTGGGAGTCGGGCTCAAAGCCGATCAGGAGGCCTTTTTGCGATTTGAGGCCGCCGATGTCGGCCCCCGAACCGCCTTTCGACAGGCGTAGGCCGTAGGGTTCGAGCAGGGACATCCACTGTGCGAGTTTTTTGAATTTGGCTTCAAACACGCCGGCATCTCCTTCGCAGGTAAAGCCTCTGGGGGTAAAGCCGCCGCGATCCGATTCGATGGCGGCCATGTGGTATTCGCGGGCTTTGTTAGATTCGCTGACATAGGTTCGGCCGCCCATGAGTCCGTTTTCTTCGTTCATAAACAACACGCAGCGCAGGGTGCGTTTGGGTTTATAGCCCATCGTTTTGAGCAGGCGCAGTACTTCCATCGACTGTACGCAGCCGGCGCCGTCGTCGTGGGCGCCTCCGCTGACATCCCAGGAGTCGAGGTGGCCGCCCACCAGGATGATATCGCCGGGGCGTTCGCTGCCGCGCATTTCGGCGATGACGTTGTAGGAGAGCGCTTCGCCCATGTGCATGCAGGTAGAGCGCATATATACGCGCACAGGTTCTTCTTTGAGCAGGCTGCTGAGCAATTCGGCGTCGTTGGTGCTGATGCCGAAAGCGGGGATGCGGGGCGTGCCTTCTTCGTAGGCCAGGCTGCCGGTATGGGGTACGTCGTCGAGTCGCGAAGTCATGGATCGCACCAGTACGCCTACGGCGCCGAAGCGGGCGGCCCGGGCAGCCCCGTAAGCGCGTTGGTCGACGGCGCCGCCATAAGCGGCAAAGGTATTGAGATGCGTGGGGTCGAACGGGCGGTTAAAAAACACGATTTTGCCTTCGAGGCGCGAGCGACCCAGTTTTTCGAGGTCGTCGAGGTGGTCTACTTCTATTACTTCGGCGGTGAGTCCTGCATGGCCCGTGCCCACCGAGTTGCCCAGGGCCAGTGCCCGGAGCTCGAGGCTGCCCATTTTGCGCGAGTTGACCACGCGCACCTGCTCGGCGTCGCCTCTCACCCAATGCGGCACCATGCAAGGCTGAAGCCACACGGTGTCGAACCCGATAGTATCGAGTACCCAGCGGGTATATTCTACCGAAGCCGCCGCCTGGGGCGAACCGCTGAGCCGCCCGCCGATGCGGGTGGTGAGGTATTCCAGCCAGCTGTAGCAGCGGCTGTCGGTAAGTGCCTTGTCGTATATCCGCCTGATGTAGAAGGCATCTTCATCGGTAGTAGTTGAAGGGGCTTCCTGCGCCTGGCCGGAGAGCCAGGCTCCCCAGCAAAGTAGTAGTAGTAACCAATTTTTCATCCTGTTCGGTAATTATGTTATACCGCATGGCCAAAATTGGGGAATTGCCGGCAAAAAGTAGCTTTACTTGGCACAAATCTTATGTTATGCCCATTTTTTTTGGCTTGTTTCCCGAATTGCCGACGGCATGAGACTATTCTTAGCCCGGTATAAAAAAAATTTGTTCGCTGCTTTTTGTGGAAGGCCTTTTTCTATGAATTCTAATTTTTGAAATATTACATTATCCCTATGTGGAATTTTAATTGTTTATTTTGTTAAAAATATTTTTCACATAATTTATATGATATTAAAATTATAATCATTACACATAAATTTGTTTTTTCGTTTTTTATCGTATTTGATTTAGTGCGTTTTTTCGAACAAACAAGCGGTTTTTATGGTAGGTTTTAAATTAGGGGTGAAAAATTTTAATGAATTTGTAATTGTATTTTTTACAATAAG